>Ga0163209_1000001_pt1 | contig 120784 bp, 97 predicted proteins | sample Kivu_160m_FD_113538 | JGI IMG/M metagenome (GOLD analysis project Ga0163209, IMG submission 113538) | Freshwater microbial communities from Lake Kivu, Western Province, Rwanda to study Microbial Dark Matter (Phase II) - Kivu_160m | ecosystem: Environmental > Aquatic > Freshwater > Lake ...
CTCAATATCAGGCGGAATCGGGCGCTTCCTCGGCCTCGGCCGTAAAAATCCATGACCTTCGGTCAAGCGGTCCGAATCCCCTCGCCATTTTCGAGGTTTATGAATAGATCAGGTTAGTTGACGAACCTCAAAATGTGCGGAACTCCATCCTTTAATTAATACTATATATAGCAGATAAGCCAAATGTCAAATACATTCCGTGGTGGTAATTGACGCTCCTGGCCGGCCCGCGACAAAAAAAGACGAGAGAACGCTTCCCATCAGAGTCGCACTCTATGTATAATTTCGGCGTCGCCCCTTCGATGCCATCGCAGTACGAACCCGGGAGCCCGAAATGAAATTTACAAAATCCTTGGCCTGTCTCCTCTTCAGCCTGGCGCTGGCCGTCTCTTCGGCGTCCGGCCGGACAGAGGAGGCGCCGCGGCTGCGCCTGCTGACCATCAACACCTGGTCCGGGCTCGACTATGAGGGCTTTTTCAAGTTCGGCGAGTACGAGCCTGATAGCCGGCGCGAGCTCCGTTTCACCGCCCTTGTCGAACAGGTCCGGAAGCTCGACCCGGACGTCGTCTTCGTCCAGGAGGCGAATTTCGCCGGCCGGTACGCCCGCCGTCTGGCGGCCGCTCTCGGGCTCACCGAGATCCATCAGGTCGTCAACGGAGGGATCAAGTTCGGACCGATCGGCCTCCCCGCCAATTTCAAGGAAGGCATGGCCATCCTGGCCCGGCCGGCCCTGGCCCTGCGGCGCCACGACGCCTGGAAGCTCTCGGGCCCTTTCGGATTTTACGGAGACGTCCTGACCTTCCATTTCGGGGAAGCCGTTTATTCCCTGGCCGGGCGGATCGTCGTCAAGGACACGCCCGTCTTTCTGGTCAACGTCCATCTCGTCGCTTCGCCGCCGGAAGACGGCATGCTCTTCCAGAAGCTGGCTGCGGCTCCCGGCGAAGGGACGATGACGGCCGCCGAGCTCGCCCGGGTCGCCGCCGAGGTCAAAGCCAAGAACGCCCGGCGGCTGGCCGAGGTGCGGCGCCTCGTCCGGGATTTGAAGACCCTGCCGGAAGGTTCGCCGGTCATCATCGCCGGCGATTTCAACGCTGAAAAGGAATCTCCGGAGCTTCGCGAATTCATCGCCGCAACCGGCGCCTTCGACACTCTGGCGCTGAGCGGCGAGCGAAACGCGACGACCGCTCCCGGTTTCCGGCTCACATGGGATCCGGGATCGAACAAGAACATCGAATATTCGAGCCGGCCGGTCAACGCCGCCGGAGAAAAACGCTCCGGGCTGGCTATGGCCGAAGCCGTCGATGCCGGGATCGGCCGCCGCCTCGACTACATTTTCCTGAATGGCGCCTTTCGGCAGGAGGATGTCCTGGCCTCGGCGGTCGCCGTCGATACCCTCGTTTCCGGCGTCCATGCCTCGGACCATTTCGGCGTCACGGCCGAGGTCGATCTGGAGCATGTCTGCCGAACGTCTCCCCAGGCTCCTCCGACCGTCGTCCGCCCGACGAAGTTCACCAAGGATTTCTTTCCCATCGCCATGTGGGATACGGACATCGGCTTCGGCTACGGCCTGAAAGCGTTTTTTCTCAATCCGCTCCGCCGCTCGGAGTCGTTCGACCTGACGCTGTTCAACAGCTCCAAGGGCGAGCGCTGGTACCGCTTCGTTTTTTCCTGGCCGGACTTCGAAACGCGCCAGGGCAAGGTCTATCCGATCGCCTTCGACCTGACCGTCGACTACGACAAGATGATCAAGAACAACTTCTTCGGCGTCGGGAACGCTTCGCGCTACGAGGACCGTGTCAAGTACACGCGCGAGCCGCTCACGGTCGAGCTCGCCGCCAGCCGGGGATTCACCCGGACGACGGTCGGGCAGGTGGGGCTGAAATACGCGACGATCAAGAATTCGGTCCTGGAGGAGGAAGGATCCTCCGGAATCCCCTATTCGCTCGACCTCGGGCGGGCGTCCTACGTTTCGATCTTCGGCACGTTTCGTTACGACACCCGGAACAGCTTCATCCATCCGTCCGAAGGCGTCGTCCTCCAGGCCGAAGCGGAATACGCGCCGCGCCTGGGAGGATCGACCGTCCGATTCGCCCGGCTCGGCGGCTGGTTTCAATATTATACGATCCTCTTCTATCCCAAGACCATCTTCGCCTTCCGCCTCGGGGGCCAGAACCTGTTCGGGGACGACATCCCCACGCAAGTGCTCCTGCCGCTCGGCGGCAACAGGACGCTCCGCGGCTCACCGCAGGACCGCTTCCTGGACAAATCCCATATCCTGTTGAACGCCGAGCTGCGCTTCCCGATCGTCTGGCGCCTCGGCGGGCTGATCGGCCTGGACGCGGGAAAAGTCTGGCCTTCGCTCGGCGACCTGGATTTCCGGGGCTGGATGGCCAATCCGACGATCGGTCTCCGTTTTTACATGTCGACCTTCGTCGTCCGCATGGATGTCGGCCTGGGCCGCGAGACGACCGGCCTCTATTTCAACTTCGGCCATTTGTTCTGAGCGGTTGATTTTCGGCCAGTTTTTCGCTGCGAGATTGCCGGCCGCGGGACAAGGATTTCATCTGACAAGGAAATGACCATGGCAAAAAACGATTGGGTCGCCGAATTCAGCGGAGCGGTCGTCGTCGCCGACGCGACGGGGACGATCGTCGAGATGAACGAGCGGGCGGCGAAGAACCTCGAAAAGGACGGGGGCCGGGCGCTCCTCGGTTCCGACGTCCTGGGCTGCCACCCGGAGCCGTCCCGGACGAAGCTCAAGACAATCATGGCCGGGCGGAAGACGAACGTGTACACGATCGAGAAGCGCGGCGTCAAGAAGCTGATCTACCAGGCTCCCTGGACGAGCGGCGGGCGGTACCGGGGCATCGTCGAGCTGTCTCTCGAGATTCCCTTCGAAATGCCGCATTTCGTCCGCAAGGGCTGAGAGCGGAACAGCTCGCCTCCCCGGAGGGAACCTTTGTCGCTCTCTTTTCGTCTATTCTTATGTGATGAGAGCCCGGATTTTTGTCCACGGAGAGTCCATGATGAGGAAACCACCGGCACTAAGGCTTAGGCAGGGAGCCGCGGCTTGGGCGGCGATTTTGACCTTGGCCGCGCCCTGCGCCCTGTTCGGCCAAAGCCTGGATATCCCGAGCAAGAAATGGGGTCTGAGCTTCGGCAATTCCTCCGAGTTCACCGGATTGCGGTTCAATTTCAGGGACGGCGGCGTCCGCCGCGTGACCGGAGTCAACGTCACCCTCTGGCAACCCCGCAAAGAGAATAAGGAAGCGGTGATCGAAGGCCTGTCCCTGGGTCCCGTCCCCGGCGGAGCCCATCTGCGCGGCATTCAGCTCGGGCTCCTCGGCGTCGCCGCGGAAAACTCGGCCGTCGGCATCAATATCGGCGGCCTGGGCGTCGGCGCCGGAGAGAACGTGACCGGCATAAATATCGGAGGCCTCGGCGCCGGCACGGGCGGAAACATGACCGGCCTCAACATCGGCGGGATTGGCGTCGGCGCGGGCGGCGACTTGACCGGGATCAACCTCGGCGGGATCGGCGTGGGCGCGGGCGGCAACCTGACGGGGATCAACCACGGCGGGATCGGCGTCGGCTCCGGGAAGAACGTGACGGGAATCACGATAGCCGGAGTCGGAGCGGGCGCGGGCGAAAATATGACCGGCCTCAACATCGCCGGCATAGGCTTGGGCGCAGGCAAGCGCCTGGTCGGCCTCAATATCAGCGGGCTGGCGGCCGGCGCCGGGGAGGCCGTGTCCGGACTGACGGTCTGCGGCCTCGCAGCCGGGTCCAAAGAGATCCGGGGGCTGGCCATCGCCGGCGGTGTCCTCGGCGGCGAAATCCTCAAGGGCATTCACCTGGCGGGCGGGATGGTCCACGTCGTCAAGGACGGGCGGCTCGTCGGATTCGCGGGAAGCGCGTTCAATTATATCCGCGGTTCGCAGACCGGCCTTTCGATCGGGATCGTGAACTACGCCTTCCACGTCGACGGAATCCAACTCGGGCTGGTCAACATCGTCCGGGACAATCCCAAGGCGCTGAGAGTCCTGCCGGTTTTCAACACGAGCTTTTGATATCGGCCGCGCCGAGGCCGTCCGGAATCGCCTTCGGGCGCTTGACGGCCCTTCCGTCCCTGTGATAATTTGCGGATTGTCTATAACTTACTAGTAATGCGTTTCGTAAATACCTTGATCAATTGATAAATGATGGAAACGCATCACATCCGGGGGAGTTTGAGGGGGGATGGATTGATCCCCCCTTCAGGGGGTCAGCGTAGCGGAGCGGAGCGCCGAGGGGGGAGCTTGACTCCCCCCTGGAAGTGTCCCGTCTCTGCGAAAGACATAAGCAAGGAATTTAAGAGACGGGACACTAGGGCGGGCAGAATATAAGTGAGGCGATATTTCTTTTCTGCCCGGCTGGTGCTCGGGGAGCAGAAATGATAAGGCATCATCTTTTCTGCTCCCCGCAGTAAAGGGCCATAGGCCATTCATGAAGCCGATCGTCCCAGACATCCTCGTCGACGCGAGCGCGCTCTACGAACCGCTCAGCGGCGTGGGATATTACACACTGAACCTGCTCAAAGCATACAGCCGAATCCCCGGCCGCTATCCGGTCAAGATCCTGGCCTACCGGTTTTTCTTGAAGCCGTGGGGGAGCGCCCAGGAGAGCTATCTGGCCGGCTTGGCCGCCAGCCTGGGCGCAGACCTCGAGCTGAGCCTCCGGCCTTTTCCGAGCTCGGTCTATGCCCGGCTGCGCCGCGCCGGCTTGAGGCCGCCCTTCCCGGTCGACCTCTTCCGCTCCCGCAAGCGAGCGCTCTATTTCTTCCCCAATTTTGTCGGCGAGGCCCTGCTCCGTTCGCGGTGCGTGCCCGTCATCTACGACTTCGGCTTCGTCCATTTCCCCGGCCGGCTTCAGAACAAGGACCATCTCTTTCTGAAAAGGTACCTTCCCCGGACGCTGCGGCTCGCCCGGCGCGTCGTCGTGATCTCGGAATGCGTCAAGAAGGAACTCCGGAACATGTACGGGATCGCGCCCGAAAAGATCAGGGTCCTCTACCCTGCGGTCGACCATAACGCATTCCATCCGGAAATACCCGAAGATAAGCGCTTTTCCGTCCGGAAAAAATACGGGCTCGACGGCGGATATCTCTTCTCCTTGAGCACGCTCGAGCCGCGCAAGAATTTCGCCGGTCTCATCGAAGCGTACGCCCGGCTTCCCGAGGATGTCCGAACGCGCCTCCCTCTCGTGATCGCGGGCGGACAAGGCTGGAAGAACGAAGACGTCTTCGCCGCCGTGCGCCGCCCGGGATTGGAAGGCCGGGTCAGGTTCCTGGGCTATATCCCGGAAGAGGAAAGAGCTCCTCTGATGCGGGAAGCGGACGTCTTTGTCCTTCCCTCGCTCTACGAAGGATTCGGCATGCCCGTCCTCGAGGCGATGGCCTGCGGGACTCCGGTCGTGACCTCGGACCGGGGGGCTCTGCCCGAAGTGGGCGGAGACGCGGTCGTCTACGTCGACCCCCTTCGGCCGGAGAGCATCGCCGGCGGGATTCTCTCGGTCCTCGAAAACGAGGACCTCCGCCGGCGCCTGTCTGCGAAAGGCCGGGACCGAGCCCGTTCCTTTCAGTGGGCGCAGAGTGCCCAAGGCCTGGCCGACGTCTTTCGGGAAGCGGCCGAAGAAGCTGGCTGAGGACGAGCCGTTTCTTGAAAAAGCACGAGACGGCCGCGATCGTCATCCCGGCAATCGTTCTTCTCTTCGCCGGAACCGGCGCGGCAATCCGCCCGCCTGGTCCCTCCCCCAGGATCCTGAAGGTTTTCGTCTCATCCTATTCCGCCGAACTGAAAATGAACGGCCGGACCCTCGACAAGCCCGGATTCGAACGGATTTTCAAGATCCCCGAGGAGCTCGCCCTTCCCGCCGGAGCCGCCTCCGTCGAAATGACCGTGATCTTGAAACCGAACAATTACACGACGATCACGAGGACGAAGCGCGTGAACATCGGGGGCCGGGACGACATCCTCGCCGACCTGCGGGACGAGGACCCGCTTCGGCCCGACCGGATCTTCATCCGCTACGTCGAGACGCCGCTCGAGATCGTCGAAGCCATGCTGAAGCTGGCCGGCGTCGGACCGAAAGACACCGTCTACGACCTCGGCTGCGGCGACGGCCGGCTGGTCATCGATGCCGTGGCCTGGCACGGCGCCAAGAAAGCCGTCGGCATCGACATCGACCCCGTGCGGATCCGTGAAAGCCGCGAGAACGCGCGGATCGAGGGCGTCGAAAAGAACGTGGAATTCCGCCAGGCCGACGTCCTCGACATCAAGGATTTTTCGGACGCGGACGTCGTCCTCCTCTTCCTCGGGCAGGAGCTCAACCTGGCCCTCCGGCCGGTCCTTCAAAAAACGCTTAAGCCGGGCTCCCGCATCGTTTCGAGCTATTTCCACATGGGCGCTTGGAAGCCGGACCGGACCGAATTGGTCCGGGCCGAGGACGGTACCGAGTATCCCCTTCACCTCTGGATCATCAAGTGAGCCGCGCTCACGCGCCGGTCCCCTTCATCCCCTAAGCATAAAAGCCGGCGGCGGGCATCCCCGCTGCCGGAAAAAAGTCCTCTCCTATCTTTGAGCTCCCGTCTGGGCCGGCGCCGGGCTGAGGTTCTTGAAGTTCAGCACGGCGTTGAGGACGAGGGCATAAGTCCCGTGCGTCTGGTGGCGCCACATGGGATTGAAGCTGAACATGACGACGTGCCCCGCGCCGAGCGGCGCGTCGACGAGAGCCGGGGCGCCGGCCAGGTCCTGGCCGCCGTCCAGACCGCCGCTGATCAATAGGTCGGCGACGCTCCGGGTGAAGTTCAGGATGGTCTTGTAGCGCGGAGCGGCGGGCGCGCCCATGCCGCCGCGGCCTTCGGGCTGAGCGGCCGCTTGAGGCTGGTTTTTGCGGAACTCCTCGACCGACGCCTTCCCGATGTCGCGGGGCCGGCCCTGCGGGATATCCACGTCTTTGGCATCGCCGCGGCCGGACGGCCGGCCGGCCGGCGCGGCGCCTCCCGGCATCATCATCCCGCCTCGCCCGCCTCCGAATCCGCCGCCGGCGCCGAACACGGGCGCCTGGCTGAAATAGACGCCCAATGTCTCGTCATAGCCGTAGACGATCGGGCTCGTCTTGTCCGCGACGTCGGCCTTGAAGACGCCTCCCCGCGCCCAGAGGTTCGGCGTCTGGCGGATGGAGATGCCGCCGGCCAGGCCGAACTGTATGGGGACGGCCGAGCTGTTCCCGATGGTCAGGAACAGGCCGCCGGCGTTGACGAAATCGCGCAAATGGAGGACGCCGTCGAGCTCGATTCCTCCGCGCATGTCGTCGGTCGAATCCTCGGAGCCGAGGTTGGGCGTCACCGGAGTTTTTTTCCAGGCGATCGGCTGGGGTCCGCTGACGCCGGACAGGATGCCGAGGGCGTCCGCGCTCGACGGCCCGAAGAGGATGACGTCGTATTTGTCCTTGAGTTTGGCGTTGTCGCGGACGGCGTGGACCGAGATGTAGTCATAGGGGATCTGGAGGTCGTCGAGGGCGATCCGGACCCACCCTTCGTTCTGGGTGTTCTGCCATGTGTGCATCACGGCGATGCGCGGCAGGACCAGGTCGTGGACGGGAACGTCCGGAGCGGCGGGAACGCCGTAGGCGGTGATCTCTCCTCCCGCATCACCCTGGCCTTTGAAGAAACCCGACAGGTAATCGGCCGCGTCGCCGGTCTCGGCCTTGAAGATGAAGCTGCCCGCGTTGAATTTCCGGCCCTGCGCTTCGAACGCTTTTTCGGCGACCTGAATCTTGTGCGTCTGGAGGCGGGGGATTTTCTGGGTCCGGAAGAGGAACGTTGCGATTTGAGCGTCCGCATTGTTGTCGATGACGAACGCTTTGGCCGGGCCCGTGCCGAGGCTCTTCAGTCCGGCCGGCGCCTTGACCTCGCCTTTGACCAAGCTCATGGGCGCCGTCAGGACAGTGAGGTCGTCGACGCGGACGGTCTTGACATTGAACAGCGGACCCAGGGTCCAGCCGACGTCGTCGTAGGGTGAGGGATCCTTGACGTTGAAGTACTGCTTGTCGAGGAGCATGTCCGCCATCCGGCAGTACGGCTGGTCCATGCGGACGACGTAGCTTCCGGCCGGGTATTCCACGGCGCCAACCTTGAAGGCCTTGTCCGCCCGGCTGATCTCGACTCCCTGGGCCTGGAGCAGGCGGAGAAGCCTCGCCTGCTGGCCGAGCCGCGGGTCGTCGCCCGGGAAGAGGTAGGCGGACGGCCCCTCGTTTTTCGGCTTCGCCACGGAGCGCTTGCTCTTGAGATAGAAATTCTCCATGTAGCGCTCGCGGTTCGTGGCAATGTAGTTCATACCGATGAGGAGGGCGCTCTGCTGCATGTTGACATTGTTCCGGATCGACCAGACCGTCGAGGCGACCGGAGGATTGGGGCGGTACCAGGCCCGGTCCGTGCTGTTGGTGATGATCCGGTTGCTCGCGTCGCCCGCGCCCTGCGTCTCGTAGAAGCGGCCGATGGCGTTGTGCCCATTGGCCGCATAGAAAGCATAATTCGGCGCCCAGCCGTCATAAAACGCGTGCGTCCAGACGCCGGGAACGCCTTCCCGCGTCATGCCGTCGACCTCGTGGTAGGCGAGCTGGTGCCATTCGTCGACGACGATCGGATCGAGCCAGGCGTTGTACGGGCCCGACCCCGTCGATATATATAGGTGTGAGGCGGATTCATGGAGGTCGTGCATGACCTGGGGATGATAATCGAGCGCGACCTTCATGATGTACTTGCTCAAGGCCAGGGCCAATCCGATGTTGTCCCGGTTGTCGTCGTGGGCGACGTATTTGCCCCACCACAGCGGGCTGCGGGGGACGACGACCTTCGGATCCTTGCGCGGCGCCATGGCCACGTCGACGTACTTGTCGCGGCCGTCCACTTCGAGGATCGGGGTGATCATGACGATGGCGTTGTCGCGGATGGCCTTGATGAACGGCGCGTCGTCGACGGCCAGGCGGTAGGCGAGCTCCATCAGCATCTCGACCGACCCCGTCTCCCCCGAATGCATTCCGCCCGTAGCCCAATAGATCGGCTTGCCCTGCTTGATCAGGGTCTGGGCTTCGGCGTCGGTCGTTTTCCGCGGGTCGGCCAGCTTGGCCGTGATCTCCTTGTAGCGGGCGAGATTCCGGACCGTCGCCTCGTCCGAAACAACGGCCACGATCCAATCCCGGCCTTCCTCGGTCTTGCCGATGGTGAAGACCTTGACGCGCGGCGTAGCCTTCTCCAGAGCCCGGAAATACTTGTAGACATCGCTCGAATAGCTCAGGATATTCGGCGCGCCGACGATGTGGCCGAGGACTTCGAGCGGCGAGGGGACGCCCGCTTTATACGGAAGGTAATTCACGTATTTCGTCGAGAAATGGGGGTCCGTCGTAAACTCGCGGATCTTCTTCGTGTATTCCTCGTGGATCGACTGGGGAAACGCGGAGCCGCAGACGAGGAGCAGGGCCAAGCCGAGCGCCAAAGGCGTTGCGGCCGCCGGCCTCCGCCGCACGAAAAGAACGATATTGCGGGAAAATGATCTCATGAGCCTCCTCCTTCAACGAAACAAAAGTCGATGCTTGAATAGATATCTTTTTTCTCCCTCCAGGTCAAGCGCGGTTCGGCCTGACCGTCGATTAGTTTCGGGGACATGATTCCCTGTCCCCGTTGGAAAATGCGGAAAGCTCGACTGGAAACGAGCTGGGAAACGGGGATAGGGTATCGTGTCCCCCTCGTCTCGGAAACTGTTCGACGGTCAACGGCGCGGCCGCAGGAAATTAGGAAATTATAACCCGACAGGACCATCTTCCGTATAATAGGAACAAGGAGGAGCGACCATGCCGACCCCGCCCCGCGCCAAACCGATTCTTTGCCTGGCCGCCGGACTGCTCGTCCCCGGCCTCGGCCACTTCATCCTCAAAAAGCCCGGGAAAGGGACCATCTTCGTGTCGGGCGTCTTCGCCCTGGTCGGACTGGGCCTGATCATGAAAGGAGGATTCGGGGCGCTGAGTGCGTTCGAGCCGCTCACCGTCCTCACCTTTCTCGGCGGCATCGGCAACGGAGTCTTCTACGCGGCGGCCAAGCTGGCCGGCCTCGGAAACGGCGACCTCGCCGCGCTCACGTATCAATACGGCACCATGTACATCGCGAGCGGGGGATTCATGAATGGGTTGATCGCGCTCAACGCCTGGAAAACCGCCAGGGAGGAGGCCGGCCGTGTTTAAAAGCCATCTCCTCTCCATGGTCATCTTCGCCGGCATCGTCTCCGTCCTTTTCGCCTGCCTCAAGGAGGAGACCAAGCCGGAAATCGTCCGGTATGCGGTTAAAAACTTTCTATATATGACCGGCGGGGTCATCCTCGCCGGCTGGTTCATCCATTTCTTATGACCGGGAACGAGTCCATGACTGAGACCAAATCACGGAAACCAAGATCCTCCCGCCACGGGGCCGTCGTCGACAACGTAGAGATGATCCTGGAGGTCCTCGTCCTGGTCTTCTTCGTCAACGGATTCCTCCTCCAGGCGTTCGCCATTCCCACGCCGTCGATGGAGCCCGAAATGCTCATCGGCGACCATATCCTCGTCGACCGCGTCGCCTATTCGCAGTCCTTGGGCGCCCTCGACAAGCTCGTCCTGCCCCAGGTCCGGATCGAACGGGGGATGAAGGTCGCCTTCAAATCGCCTCCGGAGATCGCGGCGGGCAACGTCAACCGCCTGTTCTACGTCAAGAGGATCATCGGACTTCCCGGCGAGACGATCCGGATGAGCGCCAATACGGTCTATATCGACGGCCGGCCGATCGACGAACCCTACAAGAACCTTTCGGCCCCCGTCTCCGTCTCTCCGGATTTCCCGCCCTCGAGCCCGGACGCTTGGCCGGCGGAATTCCCCGCGGCTTACCGGACTTACCTCGTCGAGACCCCCCAGGGCCCGGCGTTCAAGATCCCCGAAGGGCACTACTTCTGCCTGGGCGACAACCGCAACCTCAGCGCCGATTCACGGATCTGGGGGCCTCTTCCCGGGGACGACATCGCCGGCCGGCCCTGGCGGAATTACTGGTCGACGAAGACGACGACGGCGGACATGCTCGACAAAGGCGCGCCCGCCCGGCTTAAAGATTTCTTTCTCGGGATCTTCACCCGGACGCGCTGGAACCGGATCCTGAAAAGGTTCTGAAACGGTCTAAAATAGCCTTGTGCCGCCCGTCCGATTCGCATACAATCTTTCTCCTATGCATCAAAAAAAGAGAACCTCCTTCATCTTCATCCTTTTGATTCTGGCCGCTTTTTTCTTCGCATCCTGCTCGAAGGGCAAGGAAGAGGCCGGCTCGGCCGGCTCCGCTCCCGGCACGATCCTCCCCGTCAACCAGGTCGTCACCCCTCTGGGCCGCCAGCTGGAGCTGCCCAAATTGCGGCCGCAAGCCTTGGCCCTCAGTCCGGACGGCCGTCTCCTCGTCGTCACCGGAAAGACGGCCGAGCTCGTGGTCGTCGACCCCGCCACAGGCGGCATACGGCAGCGCGTCCTCCTCCCGCCCGACCCTCCGGACGGGACCAAGCCCGCGGCGGCTTCGGAGAATATTCTGAAGCCCGACGACAAAGGCCAGGCCAGCTTCACCGGCCTGACCTTCTCGCCGAATGGACGGCGCCTCTACATGAGCAACGTCAACGGAACGATCAAGGTGTTCGACGTCGGCGCGGACGGCGTGATCGCGGGACTCGTCTCGATCCCCCTTCCCCCGGCGAGCGCACCGCGGCGCAAGGAGGAGATCCCGGCCGGGATTGCCGTCACCCCCGACGGAACCCGGCTGCTCATCGCCCTGAATCTTTCCAACCGGCTTGGAGAGCTGGACGCCGCGAGCGGAAAAGTGCTCCGGATGTTCGACGTCGGCGTGGCTCCCTACGATGTCGTCCTCGTCGGCCGGAAGGCCTACGTGAGCAACTGGGGCGGCCGGAGACCCCAGCCGGGAGACGTGACCGGCCCGGCCGGCCAGGGGACGCTGGTCAGGGTGGACGCGGAGACCTATATCGCCAACGAGGGATCCGTCAGCGTCATCGACCTGGAGACGGGGCGCGTTTCCAAGGAAATCTTGGTCCAGCGCCATGCCTCGGCCCTCGCCGTTTCGCCGAACGGCCGCTACGTCGTCTGCGCCAACGCGGCCAGCGACACCCTGAGCGTCATCGACGCGCGGACCGATGAGGTCGTCGAAACCATCTGGGTCAAGCCCGATCCTTCGGACCTGTTCGGCGCTTCGCCGAACGCGCTGGCCTTCGACCCGAAAGGCCGCACTCTCTTCGTCGCGAACGGTACGCAGAATGCGGTCGCCGTCATCCGCTTCAAGCCGGCCGACCGCGCCTCGGCGTTTCTCGGCCTCATCCCTGCCGGATGGTATCCCGGAGCGATCCTCTACCACGACGGCCTCGACCTTCTCTGCGTCGCCAACACCAAAGGCGTGGAAACGGTCAAGGACAAGGACCGGGCCACCGGAGGGTTGGGCTTCAATTCCCACCAGTATCACGGCTCCCTGTCCCTCATCCCGGTCCCCAAGGCGTCCGCCCTGCCCCGGCTGTCGGCGGCTGTCTGGGAGAATTACCACCGCGAGCGCGTCGCCTCCGCCTTCCTGCCCCCGCGGCCCGGCCAGCCGGCCCGGCCCATCCCCGAGCGCATCGGAGAGCCGAGCGTCTTCAACCACGTCGTCTATGTCATCAAGGAGAACCGGACGTACGACCAGGTGCTGGGAGACGTCAAAGAGGGGAACGGCGATCCCCATCTCTGCGTCTTCGGCGAAGAGATCACGCCCAACCAGCACAAGATGGTCCGCGACTTCGTCCTCCTCGACAACACCACCTGCTGCAGCATCCTGAGCGCGGACGGGCACCAGTGGTCCACGACCGCCTTCGCTACAGACTATGTCGAAAAGTCGTTCGCGGGCTGGCCGCGCAGCTACCCGGACGGCATGGGCGAAAACGAGATCGACGCGCTGGCCTATGCCCCGACGGGATTCCTCTGGGACAACGCCCTCCGCCACGGCAAGACCCTGCGCGACTATGGCGAATTCACCATGCATACGGTCCGCTGGGCCGACCCGAAACTGAAGGGCGAGCCCGATTGGGCCGCGTGTTGGAAGGAATATAACCGCCCGACGGGCCGGATCCTCTTCGGGAGCGAGCCGGCCGTCGAATCGCTCCGCCCTCACATCGCCGCCCAGACGGTCGGCTGGAATATGGAAGTGCCCGACCTGTTCCGCGCCCGGGCTTTCATCCAGGAGCTCAAGGAGTACGAAAAGAAAGGAACCTTCCCGAATCTGGTTCTCATCTGCTTGCCGAACGACCACACGAGCGGGACGCGCGAGGGATCTCCCACGCCGGCTTCGTACGCGGCCCAGAACGACCTGGCCTTCGGCCAGATCGTCGAGGCGATCGGGCAGAGTCCGTTCTGGAAGGACACCGTGATCTTCGGCATCGAAGACGACCCCCAGAACGGCTGGGACCATGTCAGCGGCTACCGGACGACGGCCTACGTCGTAAGCCCGTACACCAAGCGCGGCCAAGTCATCGGAACGCACTACAATACGGTCAGCCTGCTCCGGACGATCGAACAGATCCTCGGCCTCCCGCCGATGAACCAGTTCGACGCGGCGGCCGATCCGATGACCGACTGTTTTACGGAGACGCCGGATTTCACGCCGTTCAAAGCGGTCTCCAACCGGGTCCCCATCGACCAGATGAATCCGCCGAAGAAAAAGATCACCGACGCCCGCCTCCGCCGGCAGGCCGTCCTTTCCGCCCGGCTCGACTTCAAGCGTGTGGACGCCTGTCCCGAAGATGTGCTCAACCGGATTCTCTGGCACGCGATGAAAGGAAGCTCGATCCCCTATCCGGAGTGGGCGGTTTCGGCGGGCGCCAGGGACGACGATTAATCCGGCCGGCGGCGAAGGCGGACGATCGTCGCTCCCCAGCCGCCTTCGTCCTCTCCGGCGAGCTCGAAGGATTCGACCTCCGGCAGCCTTTTTAAAATCGCATGGACCGTCCTCAACAGGGCGCCGCTTCCCCGGCCGTGGATGATCCGGACGCGGGTGATCTCCTTGTGCCGGCAGGCTTCGAGATAGTCCGGGACGAGGTCCTTGACTTCGGCCGGCTGGAACGTATGCAGGTCCAGGACGCCGTCGATGGGCATCTCCACGGCGGCAGGGGCGGGCGCATTGGCCCGCACCCCCGCGCCAGCCGGTGCCCCGGGCTTTGCCTGGGGATCCGCTTCCTCCGTACTCAGCCGTGTATTTACGTCGCGGGTGGGTGCGGCGGCCGTCTCGAAGGGATTCAGGGGCGTTCCGCAATCGCAGACCACCCCTTGGCCGAATTGAAAGAGGGTCACGTCGTATTGACGGCCGCAAGTCGGGCAGAGGATGGCCATGATCCGGAGCTCCGAGGGGAAGTCTAGCCCCCGGCGCCGGGAATTGTCAATTGAACCGAGAACCGGCAGGGCGTCGGAGAATCCTATCGCCGATTGCAGATATTGGCGAAAGGGCAGTCCCGGCACATTCCGGCCGTCTTCGGGCAGGGATGGAAGGGCTTCTCCGGATCGATGATTTCCGCCAGAAGCCGGTCAAGGAACGCGTCCATCCGCTCGATCTGACCTTTCCGGACGTCTTCTTCGCCCGCTTTTCGGGCATAGGGAGAGAACTCGATGGCCGGCCCGAGGACGGCCTTTCCCAGCAGCAGAACCAGGGGATGGATTTCTCCCTCGGATCTCCCGGCCTTCCGGGCGAAGATCCATCGATAAAGGGGAAGCTGCAGGCTCGACACGGACGGGGCCCAGGTCTCCCGCGCTTCGACGTTCAGCTTGGCGAATTTGATCTCCTGATATTTCGTCGAGCCGGAGGTTTTATAATCCAGGATGCAGATATCCCCCCCTCGCGTTTCGATCCGGTCCACCTTGGCCATCAGCTTCAGGGCCGTCCCGCCGACCGTCCTCTCCGCCGAGATCCGTCCTTCGAGAAAAAGGATTCGGAGGCTCTTCTTTTCGGAGGCGAGGGCGCGGATGAGGGGAATCTGATATTTGAGCAGGAAATCCTCGAGGTGCCGCTCGATCTGCAGCTTCAGGAGATAGGCCGGGCCGGATGTTTCGCCGCCGTAGAAAGCGTCGAACGTCCGGCCGACGCTCCCGGCAAGATCCTCGGACCGCACGTCGCTTTCCGCGAGCGTCCGACCGACGAATTTCTTGAAATAATCCTCCAGGATGGAGTGGACGACGGTCCCGATGTCCTTCCGTTCCATCGTTTCGCCGATCTCCTCCGGTTCCTTGAGATTGAGGACGTAGGCGTGGTAGAACCGCAGGGGGCAGCGAAGATACAGATCGAGGGACGTCGCCGAGTAGGTCAAGTGCCTCAGGAAATCCAGGACGGGGCCGGTTTTTTCGACCGGCCTAGGCTCGACGGCTTGGAGGGCTACCTTGTAACGGACGGTCTGAACATAGGTCTCGCCTCTCGGCTCCCGGTCCCGTTTCTGCCGCTCCCAGATGAGTCTCTCGGCGAAGCGGCTCCTTTCCCGGCCTTCGTTCTCGACGAAGAAGAGATGAACCCGGTCGGCTCCCCGGATGAGCGTGTCGAGGGCATACTCCATCGCCGCTTCCGTATCGCGATGCGTGGGAAGGCCGAGCCCCAGACGCGCCCCGGTGGGCAGGAGCGAATCGCCCCTGTTGCCGGCGGGAAGAACCCCCTCGCTCATATCCAGGATGGAGACGTCCTTGAACGGGATTCCCCGCGTTTCCCAGAATCCCAGGATTTGGAGCCCGCGGAGAGGCGTTCCGAAGAAGGGAACAGTGCCGGCGGAGATCACCTTGCGGAAGAGGTTGAAATAGCTGGCCGGATCGTCGAAGGCGGTGTCCCTGAGCAGCGATCGCGACAGCGCCTCGAGGCTCGCGAGGAAGGCATCCGCGAAAGGATGGAAAAAATAATGGAGCCGGGCCGTGCTGGCCTCATAGACATAGGTCAGAACGCGGATGAGCTTATCGGCGAAGTCTCCGACGTTCTCGATCCGGGCGAAAAGCCGGAACGTCCGGGCGTGAATGGAGCGAAGGTGCTCGACAAAGGCTTCGATCACAGGCGCGGCGTCCACGTTCCGAACGAGGTCCTGGACGCGGTCCCGGATCCCGGCGTCGTCTTCGATCTCCTTCATCGACCAGAACGATTTCGTCCGCCGCTCGGTCAGGACTTCCTCGATGGCGTGGAAAAGAATGCGGGTCAGGTCGGCCCGTTTTTCGGGTCCGGGGAAATAGATGTTCTTGGTGTAGGGGTGGAGGACGAATTGGAGGTAATGGCGCGCGTACAGCCGCCCCTCTTCGTCGGTGGTCTGGAGAAGCTCGAAGAGCTTGTCGAAAAAGGCGTACAGGGGGGTCCGCGAGAGCGGATAGCCCAGGGAGATGTTGAAATCCTCCTCCGACAGCCGCGACAGCGTCTGTTGATAAAGCGGGAACAGCGTATCGGCCGCGGGCAGGACGATGACCTGGCTCTCGTTCAAGAGGCGGGGATCGTCGAGCCCGCCTTTCAGGGCTTTGTTCAGGGCGAAGAGCTGGCCGTGGGTATCGGCGCTCTTAGTAAAGACGAGCTCCGGAAGGGGTTCGAGATCTTCGATCTCCCCGAGAAGGGAAGGGTCGGCGAGATCCCACGAGGCGAGCAGGCCTCCCCCGCCGCGGCCTTTCACGAGATAGAGCCGGGATTTGTCCCAGGACAGGATGCGCTTCAGAAGGTCCCGCTCGGTCTTCGTCAGGGCAAGGAATCCGGCGAAGACAAACGCGTCGATGTCCGGAAAAAGGCCGTGATCGATCTTCGCGAGGACGCGCCCTGCCCGGGAAGCCGGGGTGGACAAGCCGCGGGCGGCGAGCGCCTCATAGAACCGCTCGAAGAAGAACGACAAGGACTGCAGGCGCCGAGCGGTCGCGGCCGGGATCCGAGCCCCCTCCCAGGAATCCAGCCGCCGAAGGTCTTCCGCTCCGACCGCTCCGGCCTTCAATTCCTCGAGATCCCGGAAGAGCTTCGCGCCGAGGGGGAAGAACTGGTCCGCCGTCAAGAAATGAGGACCGCCGAGGGCCCCCGGAGCGCCGCGATGGATATCAAACAGCAGCGCGACCGCGTCGAGGACGTCGATCGGCCGGTCATGGAAGCCGAGGCGCCCCGCATCGACCTCGGCGATGAACCCGTCGAGGGAATCGATCCGGGGAGGGATGAAGGAGGATCGAGCCGCCGCGGCGAGCTTTTTGCGGAGATAATAGGCGGGCCTTTTTTCCGGAAAAACGACCCACGTCCGGGAATAGTCCTTGTCCTCCGCCTGCAGCTCGCCGGCGATTGCGGCGATGAGATCGGCCTTGGGCGAGACCAGCGTGATCCTCATCCCACCGGCTCCCAACGATTCCTGTCGAGGTAGGCCAGATAGCCCAGAACGAATTTTCCGGGAAAGATGTCCTTCAGAATCCGGACATAGGCCTCGACTTGATCCCTGCCCTCGGCGTCCCATTCGGCCCGTCCCGGGGCCGCTCCGCCTCCACCCGTCTTGAAATCGATGACCGTCACGGTCTGCGGGTCGACGACGACCCGGTCCATCCGGAAAACGGCCCCGGCCGCGTCGCAGAAATGAGCCTCTCTCAGGACGCGGCGGTCTTCCCTCCTCTCGAAAAAGTCGGCCAGGGGAGAGCCCCGGAAATAGGCGGCCACGGCGCGGCCGGTCGTCTCGAACAGGACGGCCTCGTGATCGCGGGGAGCCATCGTCCCAATGATCTCGCTGATATCCTCCTCCCAGCCGGCGCAAACGTATTCAAGGCCGGCCAGGATGCGGTGGGCGATCTCTCCTCGCCGGACGTTGCCGTAGTCGAGGGCTTCCCTCCGGTTCGGCGGAAGCTCGAAGGAACCGGCAAGCCGAGCTTTCAAAGCGTCGGGCGAATCCGCGCGACGACGCCGCGGCCGGGAGGCAGGCCTGGCCCGCGACGAGGCCCGCCTCACCGCGTCGAGCTTCACGAATCCCAGGCCTTCCGCGGCGGCTCCCAGCAGACCGAAGGGGTAGGAATCCCGGGAGCTCTTGACGCCGACGACATAAAGCTCCGCTTCGGCCCGGGTCAATCCGACATAGAGCCGGTTCAGCCGTTCCACCGCGTCCCGAGTCCGGGCTTCCCGATAGGCCCGACCCAGCTCTGCGTCCGATTCGGCCAGTTTCTCATTGATCTTGAGGATGCGGACGCGCTCGGGGTCCTCGCCGAGATAGAACTCCGAAGGCTGGAAAGCCTCGCCGTAAGCGAGGAAGACGACGACCGGGAAGCCCAGTCCCTTGGCCTTGTGAATGCTCATGATCCGGACGGCCGGGGTTTCCGACGGGACGTCGATCGTCCAGTCCGAGCTCTCCCCCTCCCCGCTCTCGGTCAGATCGAGGAACGTCTGCAGGTCGTTCCGACCCTGGCCTTCGAAACGATTGATGACTTCGAGGAACTTCGTCAGAGAGGCCTCTTCGTCCGAAAAAAGGGCGTAGATGTCGAAGACGCGGAAGATCAAGGTGGCCAAGTCGTAGAGCGGGTAATAGCCGACGGTCTTGAAGAACGGCTCGAAGTAGCGCTGCCACAAGGCCGGATGGGCCGTCCTGAATGAAGCGTAGAGCGGACGACTCCGGGATTCGCGGCAGTCGAATAGGAACCGCCCCCAGGATTCCGCGCTCTCCCCCGAACCCTCCCGCTCAAGGACTTTCCGGAAGATGTCCCCTAGCAGAAAAACGGAGAACGAGAGGTCGTCGGGCGGGGCGTCGAGGAACTTGAGGAAGGCGAGGACCTCACCGATGATCTTGCGCTTCCGGATATCCAGACTGCTGAAGGGGACAAAGGGGATGCTTATCTCGTTGAGCCAGGAGGAGACCTCGACCACCGATTCGTTCCGAAAGGTCAATATGGCGATGTCCGACCAGGCATAGCCCCGCTCTCCCAATTCCGAGACCAGGCTCTGGAGCAGCTTTTTTTCCGGCGGGGATTCCGCGTTTTTCTCGAGCTCGATGTATTCGACGTATCCATGACCTCGGTTCTCGGCGATGACCTCCTGCTCGATAGAATAGATCGGCTCGAGGCCGGCGATTTCCTCGAACAGCTTATCGGCCGGAAGCCGGCGGAGAAAGATTTCCCGGACAAAATCCTGGATCTTTTCTCCGCTCCGGCGATTTTCCTTGAGGAGCCTGACCTGGACTTCGACCGACGGGAATCGGCTCGGCTGCCCGGCGCCGGAGTCCGAATCGAGGTCCTCCATGACCCGCCAGTCCGCGTCGCGGAAGCCGTAGATCGCCTGCTTCACGTCGCCGACGACGAAGAGGCTTCCTTTTTGGCTCAAGGACTCTTCGATCAACGGCAGGAGGGCCTCCCACTGGATCCGGTTCGTGTCCTGGAACTCGTCGATCAAGTAATGGGCGATCCGCTCGCCCAAGCGAAAATAGATATCCGGGACGATCCCATGATCGATATATCGGACGAGCTGCCTGTTGATGTCCGAGATGAAGACCGTCCCCAAGCTTCGCTTGACCTCGTCCAAAGTCCCGGTCAGGGCCTCGTAGGCCAGAAGGAAGGGATGGAAGAAGTCGCGGGCGTAGAGTGATCTGTAGCGATCGACGAAGCTCTCCAAGGCCTCCCAGGCTTCGACGATCCGCCGATAATCGCGCTCATGAGCCTTCGTTCGGGGCTTCCTGACCGGCTCGGACTTGAAGCTGGCGCCAATGAGATCGGTGAAGCGTTCTTCGTCGATGGCCGGCAAAATGATCTTATAACAATGCCCCGTGGACGTCCGCTCCAGGTCCGAGCCGTCGATCCGGCTTTTCAGCGTCGCCGCGGCCCGGGTGATTTTCCTTCGCAGCTCGCTCTTCTCGCGGCCGAGATCCACGTGCTCCAGTTCGCGGTTCCGGACGGCCAACTTCTTGTGCAGGGAGACGAGGGTTTCCGAAATCGGGACCGTCGGGTCCCAGGGGAAGGTCGCGTCCTTCGTGAGATTCGCCAGGAGAAGATCGAGGATCCTTCGGAATTCCCGGCCCTCCTCGGACCGGGGGGAAACCCGGCGAAGAAGCCGGGACAAAGCGTACTGGGTCAACTCGGCGCTGTCGAGGACGATCTCGAATTCCGGCGAAATCCCCAGGTCGATAGCTGACGCCCGGAAGATCGCGGCCATGAAGCTGTCGATCGTCTCCACCTGAAAATCCGTGTATCGACCGAGGATAGTCTCGATGGCCGTCTCCGCTTGGGAAGGAAGGAGAGGGGGAGACATCGTGACCAAAGACAGGACCTCTTCCGTTTTTCTCGGGTCTTCGAAATAGCATTCCTTCAGCCAGTCGAGGATCCGCGTCTTCATCTCCCGCGCCGCGTTCCTCGTGAACGTAATGGCCAGGATATTGCCGAGGCCGCTCGGAGTCGTATCCTTGAGCCGGGACGAGAGAAGGAACTGGACGAAGCGCAGGGACAAGGCGTGGGTCTTTCCGGAACCCGCCGAAGCCCGGAGCAGGACGAACTCGGGAAAGCTGAGGTCTGAATCTCGCTTCAGGATGGCCATCGTCTGAACTATAGCGTCAGAGAAGAACGGCCGTCAAGGGACGAGCCTTGCTCTGTCCTTCGCGATAGCCAGGGCGAGCCTTGCTCTGTCCTTCGCGATAGCTAGGACGAGCCTTGCTCAGTCCTTCGCGACAGCCAGGACTAACCGGGGTTTCTGCCGCTGTCATTAGAGCCGGCGGCGCCGCAGGAGAATTTGACATCCCCGATCGTCGTTGCATATAGTAATCACGCGTCGAGGAGGGCCGACATGAAGTTGAGAACCATCCTTTTGGTTTTCGTGATACTTGTCGCGGCGAGCCGGAGCGCATCGGGACAAGAAGTTAAAAAGTTCGAGCTCAACGCCGTTTTCGGCTGGGCCGGCCAGGCCGGCGGCATCATCAAGTCCTTCGGATACCGCCTCCTCGACGGATTCGTCCTGACGGAAGCCAACCTGGCCATTTTCCAGCACTGTAATCCGTTGTCGGCCAACCTGACGCTCCAGCTTCCGCTCGGACCGGCCTGCCCCTATATCACGGCCGGGTATGGCCTTGCCTTCTCCGGATTCGGCATATCGAACGTGGCTGCCGGATTGAAGGTCTGGATCTCCCCGAACGCGGGGGTGTTGGCCGATGTCCGCAAATTCAGGTTCACCTACTCGGGCAAAAAAACGACGACGACGATGATCGGCGTCGGATTCGCCTATCGCCTGTAGCGTCCCGATCGGGCGAAATATCTTTCAGCGCTTCTCGTACGACTCGACAACGGCCTGATAGGCCATCGTCCGGAACTTGCTCTGGAGGTCGCTGTTGCCCGCGGGCATGAGCTGGGTCATCAGGACGCAGACCATCTGCTCGGCGGGGTCGACCCAATACGTCGTGTGGTAGGCCCCGCCCCAGCCGAAGGCGCCGACGGACCCGGGCTGCCCGTTCCGGCCCAGCCGGTCCGTCAGCCAGAAGCCCAGCCCGTAAGCCTGGGACCGGTAGAGAGTGCCGACGTGATCGACCGTCATGAGCTCCACGGACTTGGGGCTGAGGATGCGGACGCCGCCGAGCTGGCCGCCGTCCAGGAGCATGAGCAGGAAACGGGCGTAGTCTTCGGCCGTCGCGAGCAAGCCCGCGCCGCCGGCGTAGCACTGGCGCGGCCCGTTGACATAGAAGTTGTCCCTGGCGTCCTCGACGCGCTTGATGCCCCCTTTCTCATCGACGCCGTAAACCGAGCTGAACCGGTCGACCTTCTCGGCGGGAAGGAAAAAATGGGTGTCGGCCATGCCCAAAGGCCCGGCGATCTTTTTCTCGATGAATTGGGCCAGCGTCATTCCCGACGCGCATTCGACGAGATAGCCGAGGATGTCGGTGTTGTAGCCGTAGATGAACTTCTCACCCGGCTGGGCATCGAACGGCAAGGTCGCCAGCTTCTTGATGACGTCGCCGATAGGCATGGCCTTATCCGCGAGGAACCAGCCGCTGATCCCCGCCTTCGTGTATTCCTCGCGGGCGGGGCCGGTGCCGTAGGAGATCCCCGCCGTGTGGGTGAGAAGGTCCCGGATGGTGATAGCACGCTTCAGCGGGACAGTCGAGTATCCCTGGACCCCGTTATCCGTCGCCTGGACGGCGACGCGCGCATTGGCGAACTCTGGGATGTATTTGGAGACCGGCTCGTCGATCAGGATCCGGCCTTCCTCCTGCAGGATCATGACCGCGACGCTGGTCACGGCCTTCGTTTGGGAGGCGATCCGGAATATGCCGTTGACCGGCATGGGCGTTCCCCGCTCGATGTCGAGTTTCCCAAAGGGCTTGAGGTAGGCGACCTTGCCCTTGCGGGCGACGAGCGTCACCATGCCCGCGATCTTGCCCTGGTCGATATACTCCTGCATGACGCGCGTCATCCGGTCGAGCCGTTCGGCCGAAAGGCCGACCTCGGCGGGTTTGGCCGTCGGAAGCACGGCGGCCTGGACGAAGCCGGCGGCGAGGACAAGGCCGATGGAAACCGCCGGAGCGAAACGGCGGAAGCCCGAAGCGTGTGCAAATCGAATCATGATGGAATGGACCTCCCTTCCCGGGACATTGGACGAAATCACGCCCCACTATAAGGCCCGCGTTCCGGATAGTCAACAGCTCTCCCGGCCCCCTGAAATAGAAACGGCCGCGGCGAAGTCGCCGATCCCCTCTTTCCCAAAGGCTTCCTGGACATGGTCTTCATGATCCTGACGTACCATCATCTGGCCGATCCGGTCGCTCTCCTCAAGAACCTCGTCCCTTCGCTGAAGCCCGGCGCCACGGTCGTCGTCGTCGACCCCGATCCGGAGAAGGACGGAGACCGGTCCGGCCGGGAGTCCACGTCCAAGGAAGAGATCGAGAGCGAGGCCGGCGAGGCGGGTTTCGAGCTCGCCCGCATGGAAACGTTCCTCGAAAAGGACTCCATCTTCATCCTCCGGCGCAAGCCCTCTTGAGATCCGGAGGAAAAGAGCCTCGATAGGCCTGTTTGCCGGAGGCGCGATTCCTTCGCCTCGCCCTCGAATTTCCTTGAACGCTGCCGGGGGATTTCTGTAAAATAATCGATCTTCATCGCTCTCAGAAAAGAGGTGCCAGAAGTTCCATGCTAAAACACTCTCTTCAGCTTCGAAAGACGCGAATTCTCCCGGCGATCTTGGCCGCCCTCGCCGTCGGCGCTTCCTGGGCGTCTGTGGAAGGTCAGGACGCCCGCGCGATCGGATGGGCCGACAAAGCCGAGCTCAGCTATCTGATGACGGGCGGAAACGCCGTTACGAGCACGCTGGGGATCAGCAACATCCTGATCCGGACCTGGGCCAACGATCAAATCAAGTTCCAGGTATCGGCAGTCCGGGCCCATGCGACGACATCGACCCGGCGGGCCGTCGGGACCGCCGATCGGTTCTCGATCGCCGAGGAGAAGTCGAAGCAGCTCGTCGCCGAGAATTACTTCGCCGACCTCCAATACGACCGGAAGATCTCCGATCGCTGGTCGGCCGCCATCGGCCTCGGCTGGGACCGGAACCGGTTCTCCGGAGTCGAAAGCCGGTTCGTCGCCGCCGCGGGAGCGCAGACCGTTTGGATCGCCGCGGCGAAAACCAAGTTCAAGACGGACTATCACGTCACATGGACGGCAAGAAAATATATATCGGCCGAACAGTCCACCTTTCTCGGATTCAGGGGGACCTGGGATTTCGAGCAGAAGTTGACCGAGACGACTACGCTGAGCAGTCAGCTCCTCGTGGACGAGAGCCTCAAGGATCTGGCGGATTGGCGCGGCGACATGGTGAATGCCCTGGGCGTGGCCATGTCCAAGAACCTCGCCTTGAAAGTCAGCCTGCGCTTGCTCTACGCGAACAAGCCGGCCCAAGAGAAGATTCCGCTGGACTCGGCCGAGGGGATCTCGACCGGTTTGACCGTCCTCCACGGCCTGAAAAAGCTCGACAGCATCGTCACGACGTCGCTCGTCGTGAATTTCTAATTCGACGCGTCGAGGTAATATCCGATCGTAAAAAAGCTCACCCAGTGGCGCAGGGAAAACGGCGCGGTCGTTCCCATGCCCGTCTTGGTCAGGGGAAGGACGCCCTCGCTGTACGTGTCGGAATAGCGGAATAGGCGGCCGGCAAGGCCTTTGCCTTCGGTGAGGCGGACGATCTTTTCCGCGGCCAGCAGACCGAACGGGACGGAGTATTTCCCGCACCAATATGTGTTCCGATAGTCCAAATACGTCGCCCCCCAGAGCTCGCCGGTCAAGCCCCGGATCTTCGAGGCATCGAGAGGGCCGGTCAGGTAGGACTGGATCAGGCGCCTGTCCAGGGCGAGGGCCGTCTCCCAGGCTTTTTCACCTTCGCCGAACGGTGAGTTATTGAAGTCCTGGCCGTAGTGGTTGCCGTCGGATGAGACAAGGAAAAAGACGTCCCGGCCGGCCGCAAGGCCGCGCTCCTTCATATAAGCCGCGATGACCGAGGCCAGTCTGCCCGAGATCTCCTCCATCTTCTCGAACGGCATGGGAGCGACCATGATCGGCGTGATGGTCACATCCGGGTTGAAATACTGGAGAAAGGGCAGCAGCGCCTCGATCGAATGCTCGAGCTGGTGAGCCCGGTTGCTGACGAGGACGGCGGATTTGTCGAGATGGGCTTTGATATATTCGCGGAGGGGCGAGACGCCGACCGGCTTCAGGACGCCCGGCCAGGCGGCGTACTCGTCGAGGATGAGGACGCTCTGGGGATCTTTGATGTCCTTGCGCACCGCGCCGTGGGTGACTCCGAAGATCACGACCTCCTTGGCCCGCAGGATCTTGAAGAGAGGGTAATAGAGGCGGCCCGCATAGAGATAGTCGTCATGGGGCGATACGGCGGCGACAAGATTCGCGGCCGGAAATGACTCCGTCTCCCGTGCCGCGAGGTAATCGACGAGCGTCTTCATGCTCGCTGGGTTCCAGCAGAAGCCGACGTCGTCCTTGACCGGGCGGGCGTCCTGCCCGGCCAGGCCTCCGGCCGCCAGGAATATGGCCAGCCAGACTTTCCAGAGTCTCATGGGCATCCTCTCTTTCGGCGTTTTGGCCTAGAGAGCATTATAAGCGCCGGAAGGGAAGGGGTAAAGCGGGCGCGCGGCCGCCCCCGAAGTTTCCTTGACTTTCCCCATATAACTATTTAAGAATGTATGTTTCACAGCGAGGCCTATTATGAGAAAAACCGTCCTGCTCCTGTCGATCCTGTTCGCCGCCGCGGCCGCCGCACCGGCCCAACTCATCTCGTTCAAGCTGTCCGGCGGCCTGGCCTGGATCAACGGGGATGATTACAACCTGGGAATCGCCGGCCAAGACCAATACCTCCGGGACATCACGACGTCAAAAACAGGCTCGTACCGGGAACTGACCAACGGCCTCCAAGGCCTGGGCGAGATCGTCATCCACACCCGGTCCGGATTCGCCGTCGGCTTCGGCGGCGGCTACTATCGTCTCGGCCAGGACAGCACCGTGACCGGCCGGGGAATCCTGGACGGCGGGGCGTTCGATTTCTCATCCACCTACAAGCCCCGCCTGTCGGTCATTCCCCTCTACATCAATCTCCATTATTTCGTTCCGCTGTCCGACAAGGTGAAGCTCGATGTGTACGCCGGACCGCTCTTCCAGGTGGTCCAGTTCACATTCGAGAACCCCTCGACCGTGTCCATCGGAGATGTCAGCCAGACAGTCACCTACACGGCCAGCCAGACGTCGTTCGGATTCCAGACGGGTCTGGGCTTGAGCTACGACATCCTGCCCGGCATCGCCCTGATCGTCGACGGTTTCTACCGGAACGGGAACGTCACGGACGTCAAGGGCAACTGGGCGGCCCTCGGCACGTCCGCGGCCGGGACCATCAACCAGAGCAGCTCCGAATATTATGTCTGGGCGTATGACTATGCGCCGGCCGGAAAATACACGCTCGTCGACTTTTTCGATGCGAACGGCCCCTCGGGGGACTTCATCTCCGGCGCCCGGAAAGCCGTCCTCCGCTTATCGGGGATCACGGCCTCGGCCGGCGTCAAAATCTTCTTTTAGCTTGAGAACCGCCTCCTTCTTTATTCCGCTGGCGCTTGTCCTTCTGGTGGCTCCGGTTCCGCCCGCTTCATCGAGCCCAGCGTTCGCCGTAACGGGCGTAGAAACGGCCTCCGCGGTCGTCAAGAGCGAGTTCATCTTCGAGACCGCTCCCTTCTCCCAATGCCACGCTTCGACCATCGTCGAATCCCAAGGCCGCCTGATCGCCGCCTGGTTCGCGGGGAGCGGCGAAGGGAAGCCCGATGTCGGCATCTGGCTGTCGCATCACAGGATCGGCCGCTGGACCGAGCCTGAAGAGGTCGCCGACGGCGTCGAATCCCCGGCCGTCCGGTATCCCTGCTGGAATCCCGTCCTCTTCCAGCCGAAGGGCGGCCCGCTCATGCTCTTTTACAAAGTCGGGCCGAGCCCCTCCGCCTGGTGGGGGGTCATGAAGATTTCCGGCGACGGAGGCCGGACCTGGTCGAGCGCTCGGCGTCTGCCCGACGGCATCCTCGGCCCGATCAAGAACAAGCCGGTGGAACTGGCCGACGGAACGATCCTCTGCCCTTCGAGCACCGAACATGACGGCTGGCGCGTCCACTTCGAGCGCACGAGCGATCTGGGCCGGACATGGCGGGCGACGCCCGCCGTGAATGACATCCGTGAATTCCGGGCTATCCAGCCCACCCTCCTCGTCCATCCCGGCGGCCGGATCCAGGCTCTGGGCCGCACCCGCGAAGGCGTCGTCTTCGACGTCTGGTCGGACGACGCCGGAAAGACGTGGGGCCGGATGAAGTCGGCCGGCCTGCCCAATCCGAATTCCGGACTCGACGCCGTGACCCTCGCCGACGGCCGCCATCTCCTCGTCTATAACGACTCGAAGGCGGAGCGCAGCCCCCTCGCGGTCGCCGTGTCGGCGGACGGCCGGACATGGAGCCCCGAGGTCGTTCTCGAAAGCGGACCGGGAGAGTTTTCGTATCCGGCGGTGATCCAAGCGAGGGACGGCCTCGTCCATGTCACGTATACGTGGAAGCGCGTCAAGATCAAACATATTGTCCTCGATCCCCAGAGGCTCAGACCGACAGGCGCCGGCAGCTTTAGTGATAAGGAAAAATAGCCCATGATGGACCATCCCGAATCCACCCCGCTCGACGCACCGCGAACCGGAGCCCCCTCCGCTTCGCGCCGCTTTTTCCCCGTCCTTCTCCTCCTCTTCGCCGGAAGCGGCTGCGCCGCGCTGATCTATGAGGTCGTCTGGCTCCAGCTCCTCCAATTGGTCATCGGTTCGACCGCGGTTTCCATGGCCGTCCTTCTCGGCACATACATGGGGGGCATGTGCCTCGGCAGCCTCGCTCTCCCCCGTTTGATTTCGGCCCGCCGCCATCCCTTCCGCGTCTATGCCGCGCTCGAGCTCGGGATCGGGCTCATCGGCCTGGCCGTCCTGGCCTTCATGCCCGTCGTCGTCAAGGTCTATGCGGGCGGCGCCGGGACCGGATTTCCGGGCATCCTCATGCGCGGCCTGGTCAGCGCTCTCTGCCTGCTCCCGCCGACCGTCCTCATGGGCGCGACGCTTCCGGCCCTGGCCCGGTGGCTGGAGACCAACCGCCAAGGCGTGTCGCGGATGGGCTTTCTTTACGGCATCAACACCGCCGGCGCGGTCCTCGGCTGCCTCCTGGCCGGTTTCTATCTGCTGAGAGTCCACGACATGACCACGGCCACGGTCGTCGCCGCTGCGGTCAACGGGACGGTGGCTCTGGCGAGCTTCCTGGCCGCCAAGCGGACCGCGCATGCGCCCTCGTTCGAAACCCAAGCCATCCCGGCCAAGGACGGGGGGAACATCCCGGTATACGTGACGATCGCCGTCTCGGGCTTATGCGCGCTGGGCGCCGAGGTCGTCTGGACGCGGCTTCTTTCTCTCATGATGGGGGCTACGGTTTACACCTTCTCCATCATTCTGGCCGTCTTCCTCGCCGGACTCGGAGCGGGAAGCTGGGCGGGCTCGATCCTATCGCGAAAAAAAATCCCGCCCCGGATTTTGCTCGGGATCTGCCAGATCCTCCTGGCCATGGGGATCGCCTGGACCGCCTTCATGATCGCCCGCTCCCTGCCCTTTTGGCCCGTCAATCCCGCCCTGAGCAAGAGTCCCTGGATCAGCTTCCAGGTCGATATCGTCCGCTGCCTGTGGTCGATCTTCCCCGCCGCCCTTCTTTGGGGAGCGAGCTTTCCCCTGGCCTTGGCGGCCGCCGCCCGGCCCGGACAGGACGGCGGGCGCCTGGTCAGCCGGGTCTACGCCGCGAACACCATCGGCGCGATCATAGGCTCGATCGCCTTCAGCCTGGTCCTCATTCCGGCCTTCGGCACGCACCAAGCGGAGCGAATTTTAATCGGATTATCCGCGGCGGTCTCGCTTCTGGCCTTATGGCCCATTGTCGATAAATCTCCTCTCGGCGCGACGGCCGGGAGCGTCCGGCCCGAGCCGGGAATCCGGGCCGGAGGATTGGCCTCGCTGGCGGGGGCGGCCGCCCTCGGCGCGCTCCTTGTTCTGAGCGCGCCGGCCGTGCCCTGGGAGCTGATCGCTTTCGGCCGCTACCTGCCGACCCGCACGGAGAAGGCCAATCTTCTCTATTTCGGAGAAGGGATGAATTCGTCCGTGGCCGTCACCGAGCTCGACGGCGGCGTCCGCAATTTCCATGTCAGCGGCCGAGTCGAGGCCTCCAACTCGCCCCAGGACTTGCGGATGGAGCGGATGCTGGGGCACATCCCGGCGCTCATCCATCCCCATCCCCGGTCGGCGCTGGTCGTCGGCTGCGGGGCGGGCATCACGTCCGGCACGTTCGTCCTCTATCCGGGCATGGAGAGGATCGTCCTCTGCGAGATCGAACCGCTCATCCCGAAAGTCGTGGCCCGCTACTTCGGCCAGGAGAACTACGACGTGCTGGACGACCCCCGCGTCCAGGTCGTCTATGACGACGCCCGCCACTTCGTCCTGACGACCGGGGAGAAATTCGACGTCATCACCTCCGACCCGATCCATCCCTGGATCAAGGGCTCGGCCTCGCTTTATACCAGGGAATACTACGAGATGGTCAAGCGCCATCTGAACCCGGGCGGGGTCATCGCCCAATGGGTGCCGCTGTACGAAAGCACGCCGGAAACGGTGAAAAGCGAGATGGCCACGTTCTTCTCCGTGTTCCCCGGAGGAACGATCTGGAGCAACGACTTCAACGGCCAGGGTTACGACGTCGTCCTGGTCGGCCGGGAGGAGGAGACGCCGATCGACGTGGACGCCCTCCAGCAGAGGCTGGACCGCAGCGACCATCAGTCGGTGAGGCTCTCGATCAAGGAGCTGGGTTTGGGGGGCGCGGCGAGCGTCCTGTCGACCTATGCCGGCCGAGCGTCCGACCTGACGGGCTGGCTGAAGGGCGCCGAGCTCAACCGCGACCGGAACCTCCGCCTGCAGTACTTGGCGGGGATGGGGCTCAACTCCTACCAGAGCGGGGTTATCTTCGACCAGATCCTCTCTCTCCGCCGCGTGCCGGACGGCTTCATCCTCGGCTCGGACGAGAGCTTGAACGTGCTGTGGAAGCTGATGGGCCTCGTCAAATAAGAGGAAATTTTCGGAAGAAATCCAGGGCGATGCCGGCGTAGCTGTAGGCCGGCCGGGAGACGAGGACCCCCGTGTGGAAGCGAAGGAGGGAGGATTCCCGCTTCAGAGCGGCGGCTCCTCTCCGGTAGCCGGCGTTATAGGCCGTGGCCGTGAAGCGGAGCTTCTCCTCCGCGCCGAGCCAGCTCTCTCCGGCGTAAACCTTGTCCATCACCAGAAGGAAGGCGATCAGATAGCGGACCTGGCCGTCGAGGCCGGTCATCCGCGAAACCCGGGTCCGCCGGTTCTCGACGGTATCGGCCGCGTCGAACGCGGGGATGCCCGCCCCGGCCTTCTCCTCGGGATCGATCAGCCGGTTGTAATCGCCCTCGAGCGTCTCGACGAAGGACGGCTTCATCTGGAAATGGCCGACCGAGAAGTCGGTGTACCCTTTTCCGAACTGGACGTAGAGGACTCTCAAATTGCTCGTCTCGATCACGTCCGACAACGCCGACCAGCGGATCAGTTCGGGGAAGACGACCGCCCAGGCGAAGGCGGGATCCAGGGAGCGGGCGCGGAACTCGCTGTCGGCGCGGCGGTTCTTCCGGACGAAATCGAGGGCCTGGCGGTAGCTCCGGCCGAAGATCTTCTCGTAATCCGGCGGTTCGCCCTCGCGGACGGATTTTCCTGCCGCGCCCAGTGCGACGAGGAGAACGGCGACGGCGGCCGCGGCCCGCTTAAAGGGACCGCGAATAGACCACCACATCGCCGTTGCCGCCCAGCGAGACCCAACAGAGGGTGGTCTTGCCGCCTTTCTTCTCGGACTTGATCATGACGGGGTAAGGGAACGAGGCGCCGTCGCTGAACGCGAGCTTGTCGCCGGCGAGCCAGGCGTAATGCGAGGCATCGTCGATCCAGAACCCCGACTTGGAAATGGACTCGGCGAACGGCTTGAGGGCCGTTCCGTTGAAATAGACCGTGTTGCCGAGGGTGAAGACCCAGTCGTTGGAGCCGGCCAGAAACCACATCTCGCCGAAATCCGCGGATTTACCGAACGGGCCGAACTTGCGGCCGTCGATCGTGAACAGCGTGACGTCGTCGATCGTCGAAAAGTCGATCTTGGAGGGGTCTATCTGCGCTCCGTCGACCGGGGTGAAGTGGCCGGTGCACTGCCCGACCGCTTTCGTCCCGTCGGGGCTGATGATGATGCCGTTCGGCATGCCGTCGGCGACGACGTCGCGGCCGTCGGAATCGACGAAGTGGAGCTTGCCGGCTTTGACGCCGAAGGCATAGAGCTTCGCTTTATCGGGCGTCACGTAGACACCTAAGACATGCTGGAAGGGCCCGATCCGCTTTCCGTTCCACTCGATGTATTGCTTCCTGGGGTCGCTCGGATCCGGAGCGGCCTCGACGCCCTCGTTCGAAAATTCCGCTTCATAGTAAGGATTCCGCGGCTCGCAATCTTCTCTCTTCCTCAGCATCTCGGCCGGCATCTTTTCGAACGGCCCTTTCCGGCCGGATTTCTCATAGACGAAGAACTGGTTCTTGCCCGAGCGGCTCGTCTTCGTCACCAGGAAGAAATCGTCCACGGCGCAGCCGGGGCCGGCGCAGACGAGGAGCACCGATTCCTCGGTGACGATGTACTCGTTGGCGCCCAAGGTCGCCAATTTTTTCTGGGAAACCTGGGCCAGGGCGGCCTGGGAGGCGGCGATGGCCAAGGCGAAAACAATAAGAACGATGATTTTATGTCGCATGGGCATCATTATAAAAGAATCCCTACGCAAAGAGTAGGGCTTTCACTTCTTCAAGAAACGGCCGAAGAAATCGTCCGCCGCGTTGAACGTCTGGACCCATTTCCCGAACACCAGGAAGTCGTGGACCTCGTCCGGAAAGACGATCAGCTCGAAATGGATGTTGCGGGCGCGGAGGAGCTGGACGAGCCCCGTCGTCTGGGAAAAGGCCACGTTGCGGTCGTCGTCGCCCTGGACGAGAAGGACCGGGGATTTCCATTGGTCGATCGTCCCGACCGACGAGACCTTGAAGGCCGTGGCGTTGGTGTCCAGGGAGTTCCCCCAGAGATGGACGCCGGCGATGTCCACCCCGGCCTTGAAGATATCCGAGTTCCTCGACAGCCCCATGGCCGTCAACAACCCGCCGTAGGACAATCCGTAGAGCCCGATGCGGCCAGGGTCCACGTCCGGCCGGGACTGGAGGTATTTGGCCGCGGCATAGACGTCCTGGTACTCGGACGAGCCCTGGGCCCCGCGGTTGGGGGCCATCCGGAAGTCGCGGCCGTAGCCGATGCCGGAGCGATAGTTCACCGAGATCACGACATAGCCCTTGTTGGCGAAGTACTGGTTCATGGCGTAGGCCATGTGGTAAAAGAACATGTAGTGGTAGCCGAGGAGCATCTGCCGGCCGGGCCCGCCGTGGGTGAAGAGGATTGCCGGCCTCTTCTCGCCGGGCTTGATCCCCTTCGGCACGAAGACCTGGTTGTGGAACTCGAGGCCGTCGGCCGCCTTGAGGTTGACCGATAGGGGGACGACCTGGGCGTCGAGCGGAAAGCCGGCGGGAAGCGAGGGATTGACGATCTTGGCGGCGCCGCCGGCTGATGAAACCAGGGCGACGCAGCGCGGCCTCTTCGCGTCGGAATAGAAGACCGCGACGCTCGCGCCTGACGCCAGGGGCGCGGCCTCGGTCTCGATGCCTTCTCCTTTCGTCAGCTGAACCGCGCCGCCGCCCGCGGTCGGTGTCTTCCATAGGTCGCGGCGGTCGATGTCGCCGGCGTTCGACGTGTAAAAGAGCGTTCGGCCGTCGGCCGAAAGCCCGATATACTCGGCCTCGCCCTCGCCGGGCGTGATGTCGACGGGGACGAAGTCCAGGCCTCCCGCCGCCGGCACGGAATAATAGTGCCGCCAGTTGTTCCGCTCGACGAGGAAGACGAGGTTCTCGCCCGCCCACATGATCTCCCGGATCGTGCGCATCGTCTCGTCCGTGAGCGGTTCGCGCCAGACCATGGCGCCCGCGCCGCTCTCGGCATCGGCCGTCCAGAATGTCAGGACATGGCCGTCGGCGAACTTCGACGCCTGGAACCCCGGCCCGGTCGCGGCTTGGCCGGACGGAGCCGCCTGCTGTTGCGGAGGCGCGTCGGCCCGGTAGCCGGGCGGCTGGCCCGGTGTCCCCTGCGCCTGCCGGGCTTGGGCGACGATCTGGGCAAAGGCCGCACCCGGCCGGCGGATGAAGGCGATCCTCCGGCCGTCGCCCGACCAGGTCGGGTTCGTGTCCCGGTCCACCGAGGGAGCCAGATAGATGATCTTCCGGCTGGCGAGGTCGTAGACGCCGATGAAGCTGTGGTCCTGCCGGTCGCTGACGAAGGCGATCTTCCGGGCGTCCGGAGACCAGCAGGCGTCGGCGTTGGTCCCCCACGTCCGGAAGAGCGGCTTGAGGTCCTCATCCTCGACTCCAAGTTCGCTGATACCGGGCGGCGGAATGGGAACGCCGTACACCTGACCGCTCTTGACCCATATGACCCAGCGGCCGTCGGGCGAAAGGGCCGGACTCGACCCGGCCGCCAGCCGGAACGGCTTCCCTTCCGCCGCGCGGACGGCCCAGATGGCCTGTTCGCTTCCGTCGGGGAACTGGGACGGATTGGCCACCCAGCCCTGGCGGTTCGGGTCGTGGCCGCGGACGAAGACGATGACGGAGCCGTCGTCCGAGATCTCGAGGCTCGTCAGGTCCGTCCCGTCGTCAGCCGCAAAATCGGTCAGCCGGAGGGGTTTGAAATCGGGTGCGGAAGCCGTGAAGACGTTCCTCCGCCCCTGTTCGAACTCGAACCAGGCGATGCGGTCGGCTTTTTTCGCCGAGGCCAGCTGGTAGGAGAAGGGATAGCTCAGGACCTGCTCGATCGTGAAAGGCTTCTGGGCCAGCGCCGGTTCGACGGCGGCCGAAAGGAACGCGAGACAAATCCCAGCCGATACGATCCAACGGGAATGGGTCATGGCAAACCTCCTCGGAAAAATCCATCGCCTATTATATTTAGGAAGACGCCGATTGCAACGGAGCGGGATTCGTTGTAGTTTATACGTTCGTCACCGCTTTTAAAATAGTTTTAAATCAATTAAAAGCGGTGCTCAGTATTAACCCTGAGCCTCCCCCGGGCTTTGCAGTCCTTATTTGCGCTGCAAATGAAGGACGGGTTGCAGCCCGGGGAGGCGAATGGGTTTATTCCGTCGGGAGGAATTCGCATGAAACAAGCGCGCCTGTTGACCGTGACCGCTTTGACCTCTCTCCTTATCGCCGGCTTGTCTTTTTCCCAGAAAGTGGAGACCGTGAACGGAGTCCGGCTCGTCCACAATGAAAAGGGCAGAACCTGGGGCAAAACGCCCAAAGTGTCCTTGACCAAGGTCAGGACGCTGGGCGATGTGGACGCCATCGACCCCAACCTCGCTTTTTACATGCCCTCGGACATCCTCTTGGACGCTTCGGGCAATCTGTACGTCCTCGATACGGGCAACCATCGCATCCAGAAATTCAGCCCCGACGGCCGGTTCCTCTCGAGCTACGGCCGACAGGGGCAGGGTCCGGGCGACTTCTATTACCCCGAATCGTTCGGCATCGACCAGCGCGGAACCCTCTATGTCGCCGACACTAACAACCAGCGCATCCAGACGGTGGCCGCCGACAGCAAGGACAATAAAACGATCCGCGTCCCGAACAACGCCGTCGGCAGGATCATGGTCCTCCGCTCCGGCCGCCTCCTCATGGGCCCCGGCCGAGGGGTCTTCATGATCGGGCCCGGCGGGCCGGACAAGAAAGCCGAGAAGAAAGAAGAGCCGGCCAAGGTCGTCAAAATTCTCGACCTCGAAGGCCGCGCCGTCGCCGAGCTGGGAACGCCGTTCGCCTATGGGGATATGCTCCTCGACCGGATGGGCAACGAAGTCCTCTTCACGGCCGACGCAGCCGACAATATCTTTCTCCTTTTTCCTTTCCAGAACCGGATCGAGAAATTCGCGGCCGACGCCAGGCTCCTCTGGAAGGCCGACCGGCCCCTGAACTACAGCGTCGACCCGCCCAAGGACAAGGGCAAGATGGAGAATCTGGGAGGCAATAAGTTTTCCATCCGGATGCCCGAGATGAACCGCTGCGCCAGCGGGCTCGCCGTGGACGGCAAGGGCCGCCTCTGGGTCGCGACTTTGGACCGCCAGCTGAAGAAAGAAGAGCAAGTATCGATGAGCATGACCGCGATGCAGAGCTCGGGAGGCGGCCGGACCGTCGGCTATAAGGCCGAAGGCGACACCGACCTCCGGACGACCGACGCTTACAAGCTCGAGGTCTTCGACCCCGACGGCGTCCTGCTCGGCGCGGTCCCGGTCGATTCATTCGTCGACGGCGTCTTCATCTTCGGCGACCGGCTGTTCCTTCTCGACAAGCTCCGCGGAACGCGCTTCACGGAATACAAGATCATCGGATAAGGGCCGGGACGGGGCCGGCTCAGGCCTTGCCCAGGACCATGGCCAGGAGGGCCATGCGGACGTAAAGCCCGTATTCCATCTGGCGGAAGTAGGCCGCCCGCGGGTCGTCGTCGAATTCCAGGGTGATCTCGTTGACGCGCGGCAGCGGATGGAGGACGATCATGTCCTTCTTGGCCGCCTTCATCACCTGGGGCGATATGATGAAGGCATCCTTCACCCTCTCGTAGACGGCGACGTCCTCGAACCTCTCTTTCTGGACGCGCGTGACGTAGAGGACGTCCGTCTCCGGCAGGACCTTGTCGAGCGTGTCATGCACCGTCTGGGGGATGCGCTTCTCGGCGACCTCGTCCATGACGTCCTGCGGCATGCGCAGGATGTCGGGCGCCACGTAGTGGAGCTTGATGCCGTTGAACTGCGTCAGCAGCCGGGCCAGGGAATGGACCGTGCGGCCGTATTTCAGGTCGCCGAGCATGGTCACGGTCAGGTTCTCCAGCCGCCCCAGCTCCTCGCGGATGGTGAACGTGTCGAGGAGGGCCTGGGTCGGATGTTCGCCCACGCCGTCACCGGCGTTGATGACCGGCTTTCCCGCGTACTTGGCGGCCAGCGCCGCCGCGCCCACTTCGGGGTGGCGCAGGACGATGACATCGGCGTAGCAGCCCAGCGTCCGGACGGTGTCGGGCAGGCTCTCCCCTTTCGCCACCGAGGAGTACTTCACCTCGCTGATGGGGATGACCGCCCCTCCGAGCCTCTGCATGGCCGCGTTGAAGGAGGACGATGTGCGGGTGGACGGCTCGTAGAAGAGGTTCGCCAGGATCTTGCCTTTGAGGAGGTTGAACGTGCCGACGCGCTCGACCATGATCCGCATTTCGTGGGCGACGCCGAAGATGTAGTCCAGGTCGGCTCGGCTGAACTGCTTGACCGACAGGATGTCCTTGCCGTACCACGGCGCGCCGCGCTGGTCCCCGAACGGGAGGTAGGGATTCTTAGCTTTGGTGGGCATGCTCGCTCCTTGTCAGCGGAACTATATCGCCGGACGGCGAGCCCTGTCAACCGGCGGGCCCGCCAGCCTTCGACGGCTAAAAAAAAGAGCCCGTCCTTCGTTTGAAGGACGGGCTCTTCGAACTGCTCTTACGGCCTAGATCAGCTCAGTAGGAAAGTCTGAATCCCAGTCGCGCCGACCAAGGGCCGAACCTGGAATCCCACTGGTTGAACATCGGGTGCGCGATCCCTCTCGAGGCGATGATGGACATGTAGTTCTGCTGGAACGTTCCGTTCAGGATCTCGTTCGTATAGCCGGTGAAGCTCTGCCTGTCCGCGGTGTTGATCTTGCTCTGGATCGTGTCCGTACTGGTGACGTTGTTGACCTGGAGGTTGATCGAGGCCCGCATTTTGTTGCCGATCCTCAGCGAATAATCCAGATATACGTCGGCCCAGAACGTGAACGGCAGGCGGCCCAGATCCCCGCGCCCATTGACATAAAAATATTTGGAGTTGTAGAGGATCTTGGTCGTCACCGGCAGTCCGCTCCGGCCGAAACCGACGAGCCCCACGGTCAGCCCGAACGGGAAGCGATAGGAGCCGTAGGCTTTGAAATAATGGGTCCGGTCCTGGGGCAGGGCGCCGTCGAGGACCTTGCCCTTGCCGTCATAGCCCATGAACCAGCGGTCGAAGTCCTGCTCGACGCTCGGCCCGAGCCGGCCGCCTTCGTCGGAGCTGGCCAGTCCGGAATAGTTCCCGTAGACGCGGCTCAGGGTGTAGTTGATCCCGCCTTGCCAGTTGTTGCTGAACCTCTTTTCCAAGGAAAGATTGAGGCCGATGTAATCCCTCGTCGCCTTCGGGCAGGGCCAGTAGTCGTCGGCCGTGTTCCCGGGAGTCGAGTTCACATCGAGGATGAACTTACCGCCCTGTTCGACCGGCAGGGAGACGCCGTAGCCGGGATTGCAGACCCAGAAGTCCTGGGAAACCGACACGGCGCCGCTCGCGGAGTACGTGTAAATGTAGACGCCGACGTCCTCGATCGTCCGGATCAGGTGCTTCTGGACGAACCGGGCGCTGAAGGAGATATCTTCTCCGAGTCTCTTCTCAAGTCCGAAAGAGATCTCCCGCTGGGAGGTCGGCTTCATGGCCGGGTCGACCCGGTTGATGGACGGAGGCAGGTAGTCCATGAAACCGGCATAGGTGTTGCCGGCTTTCTGGCTGGCTTCGTCGTCGAGCGCTCCGCTCGCCGCGATCTTGGACCAGTCCGGATCCTGGAGGGCATAATAGGTCTCGATGCGCTTCGTCCCGCCGAACGTGAGCTGGCCCATGTAGAGCTTCATCAGGTCGTAATAGATCCCATAGCTGGCGAAAATCTTCAGGCTGGAGTCGCCGAAGACATCATAGGTCGCTCCGATCCGCGGAGCGATCGTATCGCCCAGGCCGAACTTGACGGGATCCTTCGTATAGCCGGCGTAGTTGTTCGTGTTCTCCGTGAAAGCCGGCATGTACTGGCTCTCGGCCCGGATGCCGATGTTGAGGGTCAGCCGGTTCCAGACGGTCCAGGAATCCTGGAGGTAGAGGGAGAGGTTGTTGCTCTTGACGTTCCAGACGCTCCCGGAGGCCGAGACGTAGTTGCTCCGGATGATGTAATACCCGTACTTGCCGTAAAACGGGCTCGACGGGTCGGCGCCGGCTCCGATCCGGATCCCCAAGTCGTCGTTCGACTGGCCCCAATAGATGCTTACCCGAGGGTGGACGTAGCCGTCGAAGCGGTCTTCATAAATATAGTTGTAGCCGATGCCCGCCTTGAAGGCGTGCTCGCCCATCCAGTTCGTATAGAAAGACAAGTCCACGTTATTGCTGATTTTCCCGCGCAGGTAGCGCTTCGTCTCCGTGTAGAGCGTGTTGTTCGTCCAGCCGCTCGTCTTGATCATATCGGGGTGGGACTGGAAGAAGGCATCGTTGGCGAATGCCGTGTTCGTATTGCCGAAATACCATGTCGTCGTGTCGGGAGGGGCGACCTGCTGGTTGGTCGTGTTCTGCTCGTGCCAGCCGCCCCGGTAGCTGATGAGGAGGTTGTTGCCGATGGAGTAGTCCGCCGTCAGCGAGGCGCTCTTGTTCGGGTAGTCGAAGCCGACCTTCCCCCATTCGGTCGCCGAGGAGCTGAGGCCGTAGATGCCGGGAAGGCTCCCCCGGTAATTGGTGAAGCTGTTGATGTAGCTGGCCGAGAGGCGAAGGCCTTGAACCGGGGCGGACGAGAGCCGGACGGATCCCCCCCAGCCGCGGTTCTTCTGGGTGAAGGTCTGGAAGGGACCTACCCTTTTATTGAAGTCCCGTTGGGCATCCGTCGAGCTGTAGGTCGGGTTGAACGAACCGTAGAACCACAGCTTGTCCTTGAGGATGTAGCCGCCGAGGCTGAATACGCCTTCGAACCTGTCGTATTTGTCCCGGTCTTTGCCGCCGTTGTAAAACGTGTCGTCGTAGTTGACGTATCTCCAGACGTAGCTCTGGTAGGGGTCTGCCTCGAGGAAGGTTCGGGATTTCCCCTGCATGTACGTCCGATTGTTCTCGTAGTAGCCCAGGACCTCTCCGTGGAACTCGTTGCTCCCGGATTTCGTGATGACGTTGATGACGCCGCCCAGCGAACCCCCGAACTCGGCATTATAGCCGGACGCCGTGACCTTGACTTCGTCCAGGAGCTCGAGGACGATGCTCTGGCCCCGGTCGCCGTAGTGGAAGTCCCCGATGTCCGCGCCGTCGGCGTACCACATGTTTTCGGCCCCGGACGCGCCGTCAACGGAGAGGCCGGCGGCGATGCTCTCGTTCTGCACGCCGGGGACGGTGCTGATCAGCGAATCGAAATTCCTCCCCCGGGGCAGGGACATGAAGATTTCCTTCACCATGGTCATGCCCTTGACCGTGCTCTTCACGTCAATGAGCGGCGACTGGCCGACGACCGTCACCTGCTCCGCGACGGTCGCCTGCTCCAGGGAGATATTCAGGACCATGGTCTGGGAGAGCTCAAGAACGATCCCTTTCCGGACGAGCGTTTTGAATCCGGGGATCGCATACGTGATCTCATAGGTCCCGGACGGAAGGGCCATCAAGCGATAGATCCCGTTGGCGTCGGTGACCGTCGAGGCCTTCCCGACCAGCTTGGGGTTGGTCGCATCGATCGCCACGCCCGGGAGAGCCCCCCCCTGGTTGTCGATGACCTTCCCCGTGATCTTTCCGGTCGGCGTGAGCTGGCCGAAGGCCAGGCCGGCCGCCGCCAGGACGAAAACGAACAATACGACGATTCCTGTCCTCTTCATTGAGTCATTCTCCTTATTCCGGCAATGGAATAAAATTACCTCGGTCATTTCCCTTTTGTCAAGGCCGGCAACAAAATAAAGCCATCCCCGGGCTGAAGCCCGGGGTATTTGGAGGCTTAATACTGAGCGGCGCTTTGTACCCCGATTTAAAAATCGGGGTTTTGCGCCGCGAACGTATAAAGGCAAGACGGGATAACGGGGTTTTTCCGCGGGCCGGGATGGCGTACAATAAGGGAAAGGAGAATACCGATGAGAGATGTGACGTATAAATGCGAGGCCTGCGGCCGGGAGGTCACGACGGGAAAAGATCAGCCCGTTCCCGTCTGCTGCAAGAAGGAAATGGAGCCCCTCCCCTTTTGCACGGCCGCTCCTACGGCGGAGACAGTCCGCAACGGCCAGGGAGACGAGCCGTGCGTCGACGCGACGTCCCCCCGCAGAAGAAAAAAATAGGATATCCGCGCGCTATTCTGGCTCGGACGGTTCGGGCTCGGGTGCGCTCCCGCCTTCCGGGGCCTGACCTTCGGGAGTAGCGTCCTCGCCCTCGGAAGGCTTTACCCCGCTCTGGCGGCGGAGCCGCTTTTCCTCGCGCTTGCGCAGGCGCTCGAGCTCCTTTGTCCGTTTCGCGCTCTTGTAAGCCCTGCTGCTTTTCGCCATCAGAACCGGCGCCCGCCGCCGAATCCGCCGCGGCCGCCGCTAGGCCGGCCGCCGCCGAATCCGCCGCTCCGGGGCCTGTCCGTCCGGGGCTTGGCTTCGTTGACGGTCAGGTTGCGGCCCTTCAGGTCCTTGCCGTTCAGACCGGCGATGGCCTTATCGGCCTCTTCTTTGTTCGGCATTTCGACGAAGCCGAAGCCGCGGGATTCTCCGGTATATTTTTCCTTGATGATCGAGGCGCTCTGGACGGTTCCAAAAGCGGCGAAGGCATCCTTCAGCTCGACTTCAGTGACGTCCCGGGAAATGTTGCCGACGTAGATATTCATACTCGTCTCCTTTGACGCGGGTTCGGCCGGGAAGCCCTCTTCCCGTCCGCCCTATAAAGATATGAGCCAAATAAAGGAGAGGAGTATGTGACCGATCAGGGCCCGTGCCCCTTCCTTTATCCGTTCCGAAAATGAGTGAAAAAACGCCCCACCGGGGCCATTTCTATTATAGGTGCCCGAAGCCGTAAAAACAAGCGATTTTTTCAATCCCGCCAGAGGAATCGGCCCGGATCGGGCAGGAAGCGCCCGCTGCGCGCCTCTTCGAGCATTTGGGCGACCAGAAGATTCCAGCTGATGAAATCGGGCGCGGCCAGGGGAGCGCCGGTGTCGGCATGGTAATTCTCGTGCATCATGCGGTTTCGGGCCAGGTCATCCAGGCAGAGGCGGGTGACCCGCTCGGCCGCTTGGACAGCGGCCTCAGGATACCCGTAGCTCATCAGGGCGTGCATGGCCATCCAATTGGCGTGCGGCCAGATCGGCCCCTGCCAGTTGGAGTAGGGCTTGATGACATTTTCGTTGTTGTAGAGCGGCTCGTCTTCGGCCAGGGAGCGGATGCCGTGCGGCGACCAGAGCTTGCCCGGGGCGAGGACATAGCGCTCGATCATGGTCCTCGCCCGCTCCTGCGGGGCCAGGCGGGCCCAAAGGGGCACCAGGTTACTGTACGTGACGCAGCGGACCCGGGCTTTTTCGACGGAATCATAGCTGTAATAAGTCTCATCCTCCGGATCCCAGAGATGGGCGTTGACCGCATCGGCCAGCCGGCGCGCCCGCTCGCGAAAAGCCCGCTCGTCCCCGCCTTCGCCGATTTGCCCGGCGATGACGGCCATGGCCCGGTAGTCGAGCACCTGGAAGGCGTTGACGTCGCCCGCGGCGACGGCATTGTGATAGCGCCGGACGAGCGAGGGATTGTTGTCTGCGCCCGACTCCAGGCTGTCCCACCATTTGACGAGGCCCGTCGCGGGATCCGACATCCTGCGCTCGCGGTAGGTCACGCAGGCCTTCATCCTCTCCCAGACGGGGCCGATCCAGCCGTAATCGCCGAGAGAGATCGAGGCATAATAGGCCGCCTGGCCCATCAGCGGCTTGTTGTGATAGAGGCGGGCATCGCGGCCGGCCCACGGCCGGATCCCCCCCGGCGTGTGCCCGTCCGGCTCCGTATAGTGAAGGAAGTTGAGGCACCAGTTCTTGAGGTAGACGCCGTCGGCCCGGTCCGCTGAAATGAGGTGCAGGCCGACAAAGAAGGCGTCCCAGTCCCACAACTCTTCGTAAACGCCGCTGGGGACGATGTAGTCGTAGGGAAGCGCTCCGTTCGCCTTTCGGAGGACTCGGCTTCTGAGCGCTCCGATCGCCTCTTTGGCCTCGGCCGCGAGCTCGTCGAGCGTCATTTGCTCGACCGCGGGCGACTGGTCCACGGCCCTACCGTTTCTCGTAGGCCGGCGGCTTCGGGCTGACCGGCGGATTCTTCTCCAAAAGCTTCAGGGATTCCTGGATCGCCCGTTCGAGCTGCGGGTCGACGCCCTTGGCCAGCTGGGCCGGGTCGTCGAGGACCTCGATGTCCGGCTCGACGCCGTGGCCTTCCTTGAACCACTTGCCGTCCGGGTCATACATCCGGAACGTCGGGACCGTGACCTGGCCCCCGTCGATCAATCCGGGCGCGCCGGACATCCCGATCAATCCTCCCCACGTCCGCATCCCGACGAGCGGCCCGAGCTTCGCCTTCTTGAAATAATCCGGGAAGGCGTCGCCGCCCGACCCGCTCCAGCCGTTGATGAGCATGACCTTCGGGCCGAAGTTCGCGAACGGCGGCCACTGCCAGGTCGTGCCGTCCCGGACGGCCCAGAAGGCCAGCGGCTTCCGGTCGAGGAGCTCGATGAATCGGTCCGGGATCTGCCCGCCGTCGTTGAACCTCTCGTCTATGATCAGGCCGTCCTTCTTGTATTGGGCCGCGAACTGGCGGATCAATTCGGTCTGTCCGTCCACGCCCGTGCTGGGGACGTAGATGTAGCCGATCTTTCCTTTCGTCGCGTCCTCGACGCGCTTCCGGTTGGATTCGATCCAGGCCAAGTTGCGGAGGCGCGTCTCGTCGCCCAGCGTCCTGACCATGATCTTCCGCGAGCCGTCCCAACCCGGCTTGTCGTTGACCGTCAGCTCGACGGTCCGGTTGGCCAGCCCCCCGAACGCCGCCCAGGGGTCGTCGCGGACGTCGAGCGGCTCCCCGTTCACGGCCAGGACGTAATCGCCCGCCTTGACCTTCAATCCGGGCGCGAGAAGCGGGGACCGGACTTCGGAATCCCACGGAGCTCCGTCGATGATCCTCTGGATCCTGTAGGCGCCGTCGGCCAGCTCCCAGTCGACCCCGAGGTAGCCGACGTTCCGCGGCGCCGCCTCGTCCGTGTCTCCGCCGCCCCGGTACGTATGCGAAGCGCTCAATTCGGCGATCAGCTCGCCGAGGAGGTAATTGAGGTCCCAGCGCGTGACGCAGGCGTCGACGAGCTTGCGGTAGCGCTCGCCGACGGCCTTCCAATCGACGCCGTGCATGTTCGGGTCGTAGAAGAAATCCCGCTCCAGCCTCCAGGCTTCGTTGAAGATCTGCTTCCATTCCGCGCGCGGGTCGACGGTCATCTCGAGCTGGGCGGTCGGCAGGACTTTCGCCAGCTTCTGGCCGGGGGCGACGTCGACAATCGCGTAGGTCCCGGCTTTTCCGACCAGGATCTTCTTGCCGTCGGCGCTGACCAGGAAGAGATCGGAGTCCTCGATGATCGTCTTTTCCTCCCGCGCCTCCAGGTCGAAGAAAACGATGGGCCGGACGGGAGCGGCCGCGCCCGTGTTCGGCTGGCGGTGATAGATGACCTTGCCCGGCACGGCGGCCAGCTCGGCGTAATTGCCCGGAGCCGCGGGCAGGATGACCAACCGGCTTTCGAAGCGGTCCAGCGTGACCTTGACCTCCTTGGCCTTCTCTTTTTCCTTGGGCTCGTCCTTCGCCGCGGCGGGCGCTTTGGCCGCCGGCTCGCTCTTCTTGGCCGGCGGTTCCTCTTTCTTCGGCTCGTCCTTCTTGACCGCGGCCGCGTCGTTCTTGGGCGCCAGCGGAGAGGCGACCTCGTCGGTCAAAGCCACCGCGGCGATATTGGTCGTGTTGGCGTAGATGAACGTGTTGTCGATGTCGCCGTAGATCGGATTGAACGTCCGGTTCGTCAGGAAATAGAGATATTTCCCGTCCGGGTCGAAAACGGGGTTCGCGTCGTTGTAATAGCCCGACGTCACCTGCCGAGTCCGGCCCTCTTTGGCGTCGAAGAGGAAGATGGCCGTGCTCCGCGTCTCGAGGTCGCGGGCATAGGCCAGCCAGCGGCTGTCCGACGACCAGCTCCCGGCGAACCCCTGCAGCGCTCCCTGGTAGAAATACTGGCCCTTGTCGACCTTGACGGTCTTGTCCGCGGCCAGGTCATAGACGAAGATCTCCATGGCTTTGTCGATGAATGCGATCTTCTTGCTGTCGGGGGACCAGAACAGGCGGTAGCGGTAGCCCGGGCCGTAGGAGGTGAGCTTTTTCTCGTCTCCGGGCTTCTCCAGGTCCTTGAGCGTCAGCTCGTATTCGCCGGACTTGTCGCTCCAATAGGCGACGTATTTTCCGTCCGGCGACCAGGCCGGATAGTGCTCCGCCGCCCCCGAGCTCTTGGTCAGGTTGTAAACGGGGCCGTTCTCGGCGGGAACGGAAAAGAGCTCGCCCCGGGCCTCGATGACGGCCCTCTTCCCGTCCGGCGACAGGTCGCCGCCCTGGATCTGGCCCGCGAGGCGCTCGACCTTGGGCATGAGGGTGATCTCGTCCGTCACCAGCTTCACCGGGACTTCGCGGTATTTCTCGTCGGCCAAGCTCAAAAGATACAGGCGGCCGCCGGCCTCGAAGACGATGTCCGAAGGGCCGAGAGACGGAAAATGAATGTCGAAATCCGCGAAACGCGTGATCTGCTTTTCCTTCTTTGTCGCCAGGTCGTAGGACCAGAGGTTGGCCCGCAGGTCCGCGCCGCGGTCGGAGAGATAGTAGATCTTGCTCCCCGACCACATCGGGAACTCGTCGTTCGCGGCGTTGTTCGAGATGTTCTCGGCCGTGTTCTTCTCCAGGTCGAAAACCCAGATGTCCGCCTGCCAGCCGCCGCGGTAGCGCTTCCAGGTCCGGAACGCTTGGCTGAGCGGCGTATAGGCGACCTTCTTTCCGTCGGGCGACAGCGAGGCCATCTCCCCGTAGGGAACGGCCAGCTTGGCCGGCAGTCCGCCGTCCTTTCCGACTTTATAGAATTGACTGAACCGCTGCTTCCCGCTGGCCATGGACGAAACGAACAGCAGGCTCTTCCCCTCGGGATACCAGTCGATGAGCCTGTCGGTCATCCCATGATGGGTCACCCGCTTCGGGACGCCGCCCAGGGCGGGGACCGTGTAAACGTCGCTGTTGCCGCCGTAGAGGGCGTTGTAGGCGATCTCCGAGCCGTCGGGAGAGAACTTGGCGAAAAGCTCCTGGCCCGCCGGCGAGCTCAGCTTCAAAGCCGTTCCGCCCTCCTTGGGGACGACCCACAGGTCGCCGCCGTACGTGAAGACGATGTGCGTCTTCGAGACGTCGGGATTTTGCATCATCCGCGCGTCGACCTGGGACCAGGCCAGAGCGCCGAACGCCAGGACCGCGAGAGCCAGGGCAGAGATCTTCTTCATGGTGAACCGCCTTTCCTCTGATTTTTCGGCCAAGAATCAGCCTCTTTCTTTTATACGCAGGACGCCCCGTTTAGGTTTGTCCCGAATCCCAATATCCCGAATATCTTATTTGCGCTTCGGCCCGGCCTTGACGATCTCGAGAACGCCGTTCTTCTCTTGGGCGCGGATGAGATTCGCCACGGCTTCGAGGTCGACGTCCGGATATTCCGGCCCCAGGACGTAGGCGTACTTCCCTTCCTGGCTGCCGACCTGGAGATTGCCGCATTCGGCCCGGACCGCCTCATAGATATCGAGGATGCTTCGATTCCCGTCGATGAAGTAATTCACCGACGTCGGCGTGAATCCCATCATCCGCCCCGGCGGTCCGCCGCCCGGTCCGCCTTCGGCCGGCTGCGGCTTGACTCCCGCGGCCGGAGGAGCCTGCGCTTGAGGCTTGGCCTGGGGCGGGCGAGCGGCCTGGCTCTGCTTTTGGGCTTCTTCCGAATAGACCTTGTATCTGCGGCGCGGGACGAGCTGGGCGTATTCACGCTCTTTATCGGTGAGCCCGACGGCGGCGGGCTTGACGCCCAAGGCCGCGCATTGGCCGCGGTAGACGGCTTCGACGCGCTTCGACGCCGCGGCGCGGTCGGCCTGGAGGCTGGCCGTCAGCATCGTCACGGTCGCCTCGACGTCCTGCGTTTTCGCCAGGATCATCACGGATTCCACCGCTCCCCGGGCCCGGTTGAAAGCGCCCGTCACCTTGGTCTGGGCGGCCTTGTGCTGATCGTGGATCTTCTTCGGGTCGGTCCCCAGCAGGCGAACGCTCTGGCGGGCGACCTCGGCGATCCATTTCTCTCCGTTGGCGGCCGCTTCCCAGGCCAGGTCGCGCGCCTCGGGCGCCCCGGCGTTGGCCAGGTAATAAAAGGCCGCGCCGGCCGTCACGCCTACGCGCTTGAGCTCGGTCGGATCCACGTATTCGATCTGGTCTTCGCTGCTGTGGTAGAAATTGTCCGGCCAGTAGTTGAACTGCATGGCCGGGATGCCCGCGGCCAGAAAAACCGAATGGTCGCTTCCCGAGGTGATGGTCGCAAGCGGGCAGAGCCGGTAGTTGAACTGGGCGTTGGCGCCCCTCGACGTTCGGATCTCGGACTGGTCGACGAACTGGAGGAGGTTGGCGATGAGGTCGTTGAGGCAGCTCGGCCGGCCGTCCGGCGTCATCTTGATGCGGAGATAGCTGTCCGTCGTCTCCGGATTGGCCCCCGTCATGTCGAAGTTGAGCGCGGCGAGGAGCTTGTCCTGGAGCTCTGGGTGCTTGAACATGAACGCCGTCGTGCCCGAGATCTCGTTGCCCCAGACGAAGCGGATCGTCCGCTTCGGCTTGGGCAGGACGCCGTCCCGGATGAGGCGGGCCAGGGTCCGCCCGATCTCGAGGATGGTCCCGACCCCCGTGCAGTTGTCGTTGGCTCCCGGCTTGCTGATCGTCTCGAAGGCGTGGGCGACATAGAGGAGTTCGCCCGCCGCGGGGTCCGTTCCCGGAATGGCCGCTGAAATGACGTTCATCTTTCCGGGATAGGTTTTAGCCCGGACATGGGCCCGGACGACGACTTTCGTCCCCCGCTCGAGGTAGCCCCGCAGCTCGTTGAACTGGCGCATGGACAGGGCGAAGCCGAAGCCTCCCGTATCCGGCTTGGGCGAGACGCTGGCCCAGCCGATCTGATCGAGCGTATAGCCGGCGGCATTGCCGCTGACGCCGGCCGACCCCGTCCCGAGCGCGCCGGCGGCGCCGCGCTGATTGACCGCGGCGCCGAAGACCTGGCTGACCGACCCGCTGCCGAGGACGATCTTGCCTTTGACGTCCTTCCCCGCGAAATCCGCCTCGCGGCCGGCGCCGACATAGACGACCTCGGCCTCGACGTCGGCGTTCGTGCTGCCCGAGGCCAGCGAGGACGGCACCTGGTTGAGGCTGGCGATCTTTTTCCGCACGGGCTGGACGAGATAGAGGTCTCCTTCCTCGGCATCCCATGTGTCGCGGCTGGGGAAGAATTCGACAAGGACATCGGAGAGGCCGGCTAAAGCGGCCTGCTCTCGGAGATAGGTCGTCTCGAAGAATTCATTCTGATATTCCGCGGCCTGGCGGTCGCGCGTCGCCGAAAGCATCTGGACATGGAGATAAGCCTGCTCACCGGAAAGCTCCTGGATGATCGGGTCGCGCTGGGCGGGAGGGACCAGACAGCGATCGGGCGGGATCTGGGAGAAAACGAGGCCGGCCGCGGCGGCGGCCAGGAGAATCCGGATGAAAAGCGGGAGAGACGAGCGGCGGGAGGTTCGTTCGGTCATGAGCACTCTCCAATCATGGAATCGATCGGAAACGGACCGGACGCCGGTTACGGAGTCTTGTCGACTTCCGCCCGTCCGGAGAGAGCATCATAGGACCGAGAGAGAGAATAAGTCAAGGCGCGGAGCGCTGACCGTCGAACAGTTTCGGGGACATGATTCCCTGTCCCCGTTGGAAAATGCGGAATGCCGGACTGGAAACAGGCTGGGAAACGGGGACAGGGTATCGTGTCCCCCTTGTCTTGGAAACTGTTCGACGGTCAGGCGGGCCGGACAGGTTCTTCGTGGAAAGAGGAAGAAAGGGGATTCGTCGTGGGGATTATTTTTTCTGGGTCTGGGACGCCGCAGCTTTATCGAGCGCGTCCTTGGCTTTCTTTTCTTCGGCGAGAGCCAGTTGGATCTTCAAGGCGAGGGCGTTCATCTCCCTCTGGATCTGGTCCTTGGGGGGCTGGCTTCCGGCCTGATCCATCTGCTGCCGGAGGGCGAGCATTCGGACGTCGAGGAGTTCGGCATAGTCCTTCGCCCGTTTCCACTGGGATTCGAGATCGGCTTGATTATCCTGGGAAGGCTGGGGGGCGCCGTAGGTCTTAGGTTCGGAAGAATAGCGCTGGACGGGAGGCGCTGCCGGCGGTTCGACGGATTCGGCGCGTGCGGAGCCGGGTGCCGCCTGTCCTTCCCTTTCCCCCTCGGGCGGCGGGGTTTCGGCAGGCAGGGGAACGGCCGGCTTTTTCTTGACCTTGCCCAGGTCGGCATTGGTGGTGACCGCAACGGTCCGGCCTTTCAAGCTCTCACGCCTTTCCTTTTCTTTCTTGGCCGCTTCGGTCAAGCTCTGCGAAAACGCGAGCGCAGCCAGGAATAGAGGGAGAACGACAAGGGCTGCAATCCTTTTGCTCATCTTTCCTCTATCTCAAGATAGGCCGGCGAAGACCGCCTGTCAACGTGGAGACGGCCCGCCTGTCGTTCGGAACGGCCATTACCGGATGATCTTGTAGACTTCCCGCCAGCTCTTGATGATCAGGAGGACCCGGGTGCCGGGTTGTTCGAGACGCTCGATCGTGGAGTCGTACTCCTGGATATAGACGTCCCTTTTCGTCGTGCCTCCGACCTGTCTCCGCTCGCCCAGCGTCACGGCCTTCCGCGCCTTGCTCGTGAGCTGGAGGTATTCCACGATGGCGGATGCGGAAGCCTTGAGGGCCGAAGTTCCCATCGCCCCGCCCGCTTCGGCCTGGATATAGCGGGTGTAGAACCGTCCGATATCCGCCAGGTTCAGGCAGGGATTGACGTTTTCGATGCTCCCCTTCAGACAGCTGAAGTAAACGAGGTTGTCGGAGATGACGGGATCCGCCCAGACCTTCTCCCCGGCATCGAACGCGCCCACCGCCTTGGTGGCGGAAAGGCCGAGGTCGCTGGCGTTGCCGAGATACCATTCGACATGGGGGGTCGCATCATCCAGGAGGGCGAGGAAGGCGTAGTTACGGTTGCTCGGCGCCCGGTCGTCGCCGCCGGTGCCGAAAAAGACAAAAGCGGCCGCGTTGGGATTGGCCGGATCGAGGAAAACGGCGGGCTTGGTGATGATCGGATAATACAGCCTGTCGGTGTAGATGGCCGTGAAGGTCCAGTTGGACGGATCCGTGCTCGTCGTGACCATCTTCCACAGCCGCCCGTCGAGGTCGCCGACATAGACCCGGTCGGTATAGCCGTTCGCGTCCTTGTCCACCGCCGCCGGCGAGCCGGGGATGGCGTTATAAATGTCCGTATAGGGCCAGGGATTCCCGGAGCTGGTATCGACGTTGCTGGCGGTCTTCGAAGAGATGGAAGCTCCGGTGTCGATCCGCACGGTATAAAACCTGTTGCCGCACGTGTAATCGGGATTGTTGTCGTAGCCCGACCCGAAGAAAGCCACCCAGCGCGTCGAATATCCCTGCGTGATCTTGCCTATGGCCGGGACGGACCAGGTCTCGCCGAGGTAATTGGATGTGAATTCCCACAGCGGCTGGGGATTCGCCGGGTCGGTCACGTCCAGGGCGAAATAGTAGTTGAGGCCGCCGCCGACCGAGCTCCCCTTGCCCGCGCCCTGGCCGCAGATGAGGACGGTCCTCCAAGCGCTGTTGATATAGACGTCGGACACGGCCGGCGTTCCGTCCACGAAGATGTCCCCGCCCCGATACCTGACCCCGGTCAGGGGATCCTTCTGGGAGAGGTTCTTCAATTTCGGAATGAGATTGTACGGGATATAGCCCCACAGCTCCGCTCCGGTCGCGGCGTTGAAACAGTGGAGCATGCCGTCGTTGGCCCCGACGTAGACGACCTTCGTCCGGTTGGCCCAAGTCGCAGCGAACGTAGTATAGCCGCTCCCCATCAGCGAGGCATTGCCGTCCGGGGGGCCGACGACGACCGGGTTGGAATGTTGGATATCGGCCAGCTTCCAAGGCTGGCCGGCGCCCCGGATGAAATCGATCAGCCCGGAGTTGTCGCCGTCGGGATCGCTGAGCAGAGACGAAAAGGTGCTGACGTTAGCTCTCGTGAAAGTCCGCCGGTCGTAGTCCACGTTTCCCCAGTAGTCCGTCGACTTGATCGTCGCGTACACCGTCCGGCTGTCGGCGCTTCGGTCCCGGAGCAATTCGCCGGCGTCCCAGAGGATGGATACGCCCGAGGTCAACTGCCGGCCGCCCGCCGAATTCAGGTCGGCCGACGAAACCTGCTGGAGCGAAGAGAATTCGACGTTCCGGGCCCTCAAATCCGTGACGTCGTAAGCCCGGAGATGGCCGTCCAGCCCGGGGAATATATAAGTGGCGGAGACGATGGCCTTCCTGGTCTCCCCGCCGATCGTCAGCGTCGTAGCCGCGTCCGAAGTCCGGGAATATTCTCGCTTCTCGACGTAGACGTATTCCATCAGAATTCGGTCGACGGCCGGCGTCTCGTAGGACGCGTTGGGGTAGCTGGGGATATTGTCGTTCGGCGCGCCGAAGACGACTTTCCAGCGGAGCTTGGCCCCGTAGGAATGAAAATCGTGCCAGGGCTGGTTGGTGAGATTGACGATGCCGGTTCCCGTATAGGAAGCGTACGACTCCCAGGTCTGGCCGTCGTCGTTGGAGACGTAGAACGCGGCGGACAGGCCGCTCGAGGAGGAGCCGAGAACGCTCTGATTCAGCGCCGTGAACCGGACGCGGGTGATGGCATACTGGAGGGAGAGGGTCGGCGTGGCGTTCGCGGAAACCGCCAGGCCGCTCAGGTTGTAGACGTTGGCCCGCTGGTTGTGGAAGATGTAATACGCTTCCGTGTGGTTGCCGTCGGCCATGAGGAAATCGAACATCCCGTCGTTGTCGTAGTCGAACACGAAGCCGGTATCGAAATCGTAGACCTGGGGATTCCGGGTCTGTCCGTTGTAGAGGATGGTCTGGGTGAAGGTGTTGTCGCCGTTATTGCGGAAAAAATAGACTTTTCCGCCGTAGTTGTCGCCGTAGTTCCAGTTGTCCGTTCCGACGATAAAATCGGTGAAGCCGTCGCCGTCGAAATCGTTCGCCAGGGACACCGTCGCGGCGCCGTCGTAGAGATTGTTGGTCTCGTATTTGTTCGGGTCGGTATAGCTCGCGAACAGCGTGAACTGCCCGGTCCCGTCGTTTTTGTAATAGCGCATCGAGTCGTAGCTGACGCTCCCGACGACGATGTCCAAGTCTCCGTCCTTGTCGAAATCCTCCACGGAAACCGTGCTGGTTCCCCTTTGGCTCCAGCCGGTCGAAACGAGCGGAGACCCGTCGAAAACAAATGTCTGGGTGTTGATGGTTCCGCTCCCGGTGTTGACGATCTTGTAGACTTGGCCCAGCCGGTTGCCGTAGAGAACGTCGATATCGCCGTCCTTGTCGAAATCGACGGAATCCATGAAGGTCGCCGAATAGGCGAAGGTCGTGACGGACGACCAGGCCGAAGCCAGGTCGGTTCTGGTGAAGCTCAGATTTCCCGTATTGACCCCGTTGGTGATGAGATTGTTCCTGTACAGCCACAACCGCCGCCAGGTGTAAGGAGAGCTCTCGTTCGTGACGAGAAATAGAAAATCGACGTCCCCGTCGCCGTCAAAGTCTCCCGAGGTCATGCCGGCATGGACCGTGTTCGTATCGAGGTAGGCTCCCCCGACACCGCGGGTCGGATTGCCGCTCGAGTCGCCCGTGCAGCCGTCGATCCAGTAGGTAATCCGAAAGGTCCCGACTTGGCCCTGGCCGCCCATATTCCTGACGAAAGCCAGGGCGTTGGAGATTTCGCTGCTCGAGCCGATATAATCCGTCCAGCCGTCGAGGTCGAAATCTCCCGCGGCGCAGGTGTTGATCCAGGCGGGAACGGAGACCGGATTGGTGAGCTGGAAGTTCGCCCCCCGCTTGTTCATGGTCACGATGGAACTCGGCGAACCGGGGTCGTTGTACCAGAATTTGGCCGACGTCTGGTCCATATCGATATTCGCGACACCGGCGAAATGCTCTTCGAAAGTCCCCGTCGTTTCGTTGCACGACGTCTGGGTGAGGCCGGAACGGACGGCCAGCAGGCCTCCGATGACGAGAACCCCGAGGACTATGCTCCACGCTCTGTTGTGTTTCATCTCCGCCTCTCGCTCATCGGATTTCCTCAATCGGCATTGAACGCCACCAGGATCTCCAACCGCACCGAGTCCAGGATGCGGGTTCCGGCCCGGACAGTGCCGATCGAGACGAGGAGGGCGTCGGCGTTGTTGGGCAGCCCGGCCCCCGCCTCGTTGTTGATGAGAAAGACCGTGTACGTATACCGGGCGTCGGTCTGGCCTTGACCGTCCTTGGCGAACGTCTGGTGGAAAAAGATCAGGTTAGGCACGTTCGGCGTTCCGTCCCCGTTCAGGTCGAAGGCCTGGAGGAGCTCCTGGTCCGTCTGCGCCCGGAAATACGCGGGATTGGGCAGGCCGAGGACGGTCGGTATGTCGATGCCCAGCGGCAGCGTCAGGTAGTGGCCGGCGAAGTCGTTCCACTCGTTGTAGCTCAGGTAGTACTCGATGACCAGCCGGGCGGCGTCGAAGCCGGCCTCGGCGGCGTTGAAGGCTTCCTCGTGATGGCGCATGCTCCCCGAAACCTTGGGACTCATGTTGGTCAAGGTCAGGAGGGGGATGCCGATGCCGACGAGCAGGGCGACGACCATGATCACGACGATCAGCCCGGACCCTTGTTCGCGCCGGCGGTTTGCGTTTCTCATCGCAGCACCCTGTTGTAGACATCCAAGGACATGTTCCGGATGTTGGACGTCGAGTCCAGGAGAAATCTCCGGCGGCCGTCGTCCGCGGTCGCCGCCGAAGAATTGGCGATCGCCGGCCTACGGTACAGATAGGTGTCCCGCGACGGCAGGGCCGAAACGCTCACGAAGCGGTCCTCGGTCCTCCCCAGGACCCAGATGCGGACCTGGCGGATGGAAGCGATCTGGGCCGCCGTCCAAGCGCCGTTCCAGTTCGCGAAGCCGTCCAGAGCGCCCGTCGAGTCCAGGTCGAAATTGCCGTTGTATTGGAGCTGGAGGTTCTCGATATTGCGGGCCAGCGGCAGGTGCGAGCCGGCATTCGTCAGGTAGAGGACGCCGCCCACCCCCCCGCCGATATAACCGTTCTGGCCGGCGGTCAAGCCCGGAGCGTTTCCGGTCACGTCCAGCCAGAACTCGTGGACGTCGGCGAAGATGACCGTGCCTCCGGAATACTCCGGGTCCGCGCAGATGTCTTGAAGCCCGCCGGGAAGATTCACGCCCTGGTTGGGAAGGCACTTGAAGCTTTCTCCCAGACCCAACAGCCCGCGATCGACGCTGGTGATCGTCCGGAGCACGGCGCCGACGCACGTCGAGTTGGGGCTCGGCAGAAGCAGGATATTCTTGCCGACATAATAGCTGTCGGCGAAGGGGTATTGCTCTAGGCTGTAATTTTCGAGATAGACGTCGACGCCGTGGCCGCCGATGGTGTCGATCGTGAGGGAGAAGGGGGTCTCGATATTGCCCAGGATCTTGATCCGGTCGGGCGCGACCGGCCCGCCCTGGTTTTCGTTGTCGGTCGCCTCCAGCGCGCCGCCCAGCTGGCTCCCCGTCAATCCGAGGCCGGCCATCCGGATGTCGCGCGCGACGAAGTACATGGCCGCCCGGACGTCCTGCTGGAGCGCCGTATACTGCTGTTGGTCCGCCGCCGTCTTATTGCCCTTGACGTAGATCGACAGGGCGATGCCGATGATGACGAGCATGACCAGGCTGACGATCAGAAGCTCGATCAGGGTGAATCCCGCGACGGGCCGATCGGCTATCGTTCGTTTCGTCATGGGTCGTCTCATCGACTGATCACCGTATTCATATCCGCCCGCACCTTGTAGTTCGCAGGATTCTGGAGCAGGGTGTCCTTGGCCACGCCGTTCTGGCTGGCCGGAAAGACCAGGACCTTGACCTCATAAGAATGCCCGGAGGCCTGAATCGCGGTGACGCGCCGATAGTCCAGCGTGCCGTCCCCGTTCATGTCGATCGGCTCGTCGACGGATTCTCCGCGGGCCGTGGCCGGAAACGCGGCCAGCTCGATATCGGTCAGAGACCTCAGATAGTCGATCCTCTGCTGGGCGAGAAAGGTCGCGTGGCTGATCTCCGCGCCGCGCGTGTTGTTGGCGACGGCGATGAGAAAGAGCTGGGCCAGGCCGAGGAGGGCGATGCCGGTGATGGCCATGCCGATCAAGGCTTCGATGAGGGTGAAGCCCGCCCGGAGCCGCGCCCGCCTGTCGAGCGCCGAGGCTCTTCCCTTCAGCCCACGTCCTATGACTTGGCGCATTGGACGCCCCCTCCGGCGAACAGCCGGACGATCCTCTGGTAGGGCTGGTTCAGGGCCCTGAGCTTCGGGCTGGCCAGCGTGATCGTGTTCTTGGAACCGTCGTAATTGGAGACGAATCCTGTCGTTTCGAAAATGACGTCCTTCGTCGCGGGCAGGTTGACGGTCACTTCGAACGTCGTGGAGATCTGGGTCAGGACCGTGCCGGCCGCGAGCACCCAGTTCCCGGAGGTCGCTTCGCGCTCGACGCGGTACGTCCAGACGTTGTTGGACGAGGAAAAGCGGACCCGGTGCTTCAAGCTGGTGTCGGCCGCCTGCCATTTGGCCGTCTGCATGGCCATCAGGATCTGGTTCGCCGCATTGTCCAATAGCCTGATCTCACTCGAATGGGTGAACGTCGGGAAAAAGGCCATGACGAGGATGCCGAGGATGGAGAGGACGAGGACGATCTCCAGAAGCGTATAGCCGCGGCGGCCGGGCGCGCGCCGCTGGACGGGCGGCTGCAGGACGTTCATCTGGCCCATATTTCTCCGAAATCCTCTCTTCAGACGGAAATATCTTACTTCCTCGGAGCGGCAGCCGGCAATCGTCTTTAAGAGTGAAAGCGGCGATGATAATCCGGTCTGGGAACTCACCCCCTGCGAGTCCGCCTCCTCACCCCTAAAGGTGAGAAGCCGGCAAGCGAGATATCGAACGACTCTTTACGGCTATTATTTTTATTATAATGAATAGGTTAGACAACCTCTTCCCAACCGCTGATATGCCTTTCGTCGTTGCTTGCGGCGGCCCGATGTTTCAGCCGGATCGGCCATACAGCGCGCCCAGAGGAGGCGCCGGATTGCATCCGGAAAACGATGGGTATAAAATATCTTCTTATTTTTTTTTTTAATTTCTATCATTGGAGCTCGTTTTGATCAAGCTATTATCCATTCTCCCCCTTCTCCTTATGGCCGCGGTCTTCCTCCTGCCGCCTCCCGCGGCGGCCCAGGAGGAAGGCTATGAATTCCGCCTGTCGAATATCAGCCTCGAGCTCTTGGGAGGCTACGCCCGAGTGCGCCCTGATGATTTCAACGAGGCGGCCACCTACGAGCAAGCCTATCTCCGGTATTATTACGTGACGCGGTTCGACTATTACCGCTCGCTCTACGGAGACAATTACCGGGTGACGAGCGATCCCGCCGACGCCGCCCGGTTCAACCTCATAACCGGCAGCTCTATCTACGGCGCCAGACTCCGCTATCAGCTCAGCTCGACGTTGGGCCTGTCGTTCGGGGTTCAGTATCTGAGCCGGACGCAGGCTTCCAATGTCGCCATGAACGTGGACGTCGTCGACGCCAGCCGCAGCGGAAGCGGGGCGGGGGCCGCCCTCAGCTTCCAATACCAAAATCCCGCCTTCCTCCTGGCCGTCTCGGCCTGGAGCCCCCAGCTGGCCGCCCATTTCGGCTGGGATATCGGCCGCGTCCTCAGGTTGGAGGTCCTCATCGCCGGCGGCCCGCTGTACGTCGAGTGCCGGACCGTAAGCGAACGGCGCCTTGCCTCCGCCGACCCCGAAGGATTCCGGACCGAGACCGTCACGGCCGTCGAGATGAAGGGCGAAGCGAAGGGGCTCTGCGGCGAATTGGGCGGCCGCGCCGGCCTGCGCCTGGCGAAGTTCCTGACCTTGTTTGCCGAAGCCGGCTTCACCTTTCGCTCCGCCGATGAAGTCAAGGGACCGGGCTCGAGCCGGACGGCCGTTTCCGACTCGGACGGCGGGGATGAGTCGGTGACGGCCTCCTGGAGTGGAAAATGGGGGTTTTTCAGGCAGAGGATCACCTCCGACTGGGGCCAATTCCAGGAGTATCAGCTGCAAAATCAGAACGTCGCTATCTACTTTGGATCCGGCTTCAAGAAATTCACGATCGATCTGTCCGGATTCCAGCTCAAGGCCGGACTGGGTTTCAGGATCTGAACCGGATCCGGACGAGGACCGAACTCCCCGTGTAGGGAAGGCCGGCGACGAGCGGCCCGCCCGCGGCCGATTCCCGCGACACCCAGAGGGCCGTCGCGCTGTCGAGAATCTCGACCATATAGCGGCCGGAAGGAATGTCGAGCACCATCTGGCCGGGAAAAGTCTCGGCTGGAGAAGAATCCGGCTCGCACCACAGGCAATAGAAGCCCGAGCCGGCCAGAAGGCCGAATCGCCCGACCCAGGGCGGAAGGCTCCGGACGAGCGAAGGCCGGGCTCTCTTCATCCTCTCCACGTCGAGAAACGAAACCTTCGCCTCAGGCGCATACGGTCGCGCAACCGCCGCTCTTATCCGGGAGCGCGTTTCTTCGGCCGTGAGCACGCGCCTTTTCATTTCAGGACGGATGCTATCCCGGCTTTCGTAATGTCCCCGAGCTTAGGCAGATTCTCGATCACGACCCTGGCTTTGTCTTCGACGGATTCGTTATAGGCGCCGATGATGGCGGCCATCGTTTCGAGGTGGATCCCGACCCTTTTCGCGAGCGGCCATTCGCCGTCGCCGACGGGATCGCCGGGCGATTCTTTTCTCATGGACGGATTCGGGGTTTCGAAGAGAAAGGCTCGCGCCCCCGTCGCGTCTCCCCACTCCCGGTGAGAAAGCCCCCGGAACGTCGCCGACGACTCTTCGAGCTTCATGGTCAAGCCGTCCGCTTCGAGGACGAGTACGGCTTCGGCGCCGAGCTCGACATTCTTCGGATGGGCCACGACCATCATCGCCAGCCGGCTTCCGGGCGGAGCTTCGTGCAGGTCGAAGGCAATGTCCGCCTTTTCTTTTCTCAGAAGGGAGACGATGCCGTAGGCGATCCTCTGGGTCAGGCTGCCGTCCGGTTTTCCCGGATACTGGCGGTCCAGGTCGCGCGGCGAGACGGCCAATCCCGATTCCGAGGTCACCGGCTTTTCCTGGGGCGGGTCGGCTTCGCCTTGATGTTCCGGCCGGGTCAAGCGGGCGCCGATCGTGAATGTCCTCTCACCGCCCGCCGTCTTGACCGTGAACGATCGCGGCATGTCCGGCTTCAGCGGGTCCTTGTAGGTAGCCGCCGAGTTGTTCGCGTAGGGCACGACGATCAAGCGGCCCTTCGCCACGCGCGCCGTCTCGACGAGGGCAACCGCCGCCATGATGCCGGCGATCTCGTTCCCATGGGTTCCGCCTGATACGAAAATCGTGCCGCCGGGCTCCTTCCCGTCGAGGATATAGACGGCCGTATCGCCGGGCGTCTTGGACAAGGCCGGAGCATAGTCCGAGAGGCGGCGGACCTGGACGCCGGGCCCCGGCCGCACGTCGTGCGCAGCGGGCGGAACGTCCGGAATGCGGATCTGGGCCAGGGCAATGCCCACAGCGATCCCCCAGATGGATAAGGCCGTTAGATTGCGCTTGTTTTTGGTCATCAGTACCCCACAACGGCGCCGTCTCGTCTCGGATCGGCGCCTCCGATCTTCATTCCCGTCTTGGCATCGACGAGGATCCCTTGAGCTCCGCCGAAAAAGAGGTCGAATTTGTCCCGCGGCTTGACGGCGTAGCCGAGCTTGGCCAGGGCGGCGACCGTCGCTTCCGGAAACCTGGGCTCGATCGCGAGGTCCGTCTCGCCAGGGAAGAAGCGCGGCATTTCGATCGCCTCCTGGATGCCCATCTTGTAATCGACCAGGTTTGAGATGAGGATCGGCATCGTCGTCAGGATGCGGGCCGCCCCCGGGGTGCCGAGGGTGGCGAAGGCCCGCCCGTCCTTGAGAACGATCGTCGGCGCGACGGTTGTCCGCATCCTCTTGCCCGGCGCCAGGACATTGACGCCGCTCGCCGAGAAGTTACGCATTTCGTTGTTGAGGATGATCCCGGTCCCGCCGACCGCGACCTTGGCCCCGAAAAAGTCCGAGATCGTCTGGGTCAGGGCGACCAGGTTGCCCTCGCCGTCGACGACCGAGAGCGACGTCGTGCTCGGGCTGCCCTCGCCGCCGAGCTTGCCCGGCCCGGCCTTTTCGGTCAGCCTGGTCCGGTCGATCTCGGCCGCCCGCGCCTTCGCGTAGGACTTGGCCAGCAGCTCCGCCGCGGGCACCTTGACGAAGTCCGGATCGCCGACGAACGCCCGCCAGTCGGCCGACCCGCGCCGCATGGCTTCGGCCATCACGTGGATCCGCTCCGCTCCGAGCGGCGCCATCTTGTCCAGGTCGAACGATTCGAGGATCTGGAGCGTCTCGACGACGGCCAACCCGCCCACGGGCGGCGGCGCCGAAATGAGGTCGTATCCGCGGTACGAGCCGCGCACCGGGGCCCGCTCGACGGCCCGGTAGGCGCCGAGGTCGCTCAACGTGATGAACCCGCCCTCGGCCTTCATCTCCGCGGCGATCGCCTCCGCCAGCTCTCCGCGATAGAACACGTCGCGGCCGCCCGCGGCGATCTTGCGCAGGCTCGCCGCGAGGTCGGGATTTTTAACGCGATCGCCCGCTTCCAAGGGGAGATCCTCGGGGCAGAAGATGCGGGCCAGCGGCCGGTTCTTCAGGATGTCCTCGAAGTCGTCGCGGATGATCGCGGCCAGGGTGGCGCTCGCGGCGAAGCCGTCCTCGGCGATCTTGATCGCCGGAGCCAGGACCTGGGGAAGCTTCATCGTCCCGTATTTTTCGAGGGCCAAGATCAAACCGGCCACCGTTCCCGGGACCGCTGCGGCCGCGTGGCCGGCCGCGGGCGCGCCCTTCGGAAAGAGCGCCGCGGACGGGGCCGCGGATTTATAATCGATGGAGACCGCGGTCTTGGTCTTGGCCAGGTAAATGACCATGACCCCTTCCCCGCCAAGGCCGCTCGCGTTCGGCTCGGCGACGCCCACCGCAAAGGCGGCGGCGACCGCGGCGTCGACCGCGTTTCCCCCCATTTTGAGGATCTCGACGCCCGCCTGCGATGCCAGCGGATGGGCCGAAGCGACCATGCCGTGGGCAGCCTTGACCTCGGCGTTTCTCGTTTCCGCCTGCGGCGGAGGCGGAAGGACGGCGCACCCGGCCGCCATCAGCAAAGATAAGAAGAGGATTCCGATATTTTTCTTTTTCATCGTCCGATTTATCCCACAGAACGGAACCAGCTGTCAATTTGCCGGGCGCCTGCGGCGGTTTACGATGACATGAAGTGCCGGCGAATTCGGGGCTTTCCGATATCTCCGATTTTTATGTCGAATGATGTATGATTAAGCCTCGGGGAGAGAAGCCATGGACAATCGAAAAACCACTCGCCGCGGATTCCTCGGAGCGCTCGGTGTGGGCGCGCTGGCAGCTGCCGGAGCGCGCTGCTCTCGCGCCGTTCCGGCCGGCGGGCTTAAAACGGCGCTCCGGGGATCGCGGCGGCTTCCGAATATCGTCCTCGTCTTCACCGACGACCAGGGCTACGGCGACCTCGGCTGCTATGGGTCCGCCGGCATCGACACGCCGAACATCGACCGGATCGCCGCGGAGGGGATCCGCTTCACGGACTTCTATGCCTCCCAGGCGGTCTGTAGCTCGTCGCGGGTCTCGCTTCTTACCGGATGCTACTCCCAGCGCGTCGGCATCGTCGGCGCCCTGGGGCCAGACGCCCGCATCGGCCTCGGTCCCGGCGAGCAGACCATCGCCGACCTGCTCAAAACGCGGGGCTACACGACGGGGATCTTCGGCAAATGGCATCTCGGGCATCACCCGCCGTTCCTCCCTCTCCAGCACGGCTTCGACGAATATCTCGGCCTGCCGTATTCGAACGACATGTGGCCCATGGGCTACGATGGGAAAGCTCTCCCCGACGGCCGGAAGAGCGCCTATCCCCCTCTCCCCCTCATCCGGGGAAACGAAAAGGTCTCCGAAATACGCACCCTCGAAGACCAGAATACGATCACGGCGATCGAAACCGAGGCCGCTCTTCGCTTCATCGACGACAACAAGGACCGGCCGTTCTTTCTCTATGTTCCCTTCAATATGCCCCACACGCCCCTCGGCGTTTCGGCCCGGTTCAAGGGAAGCAGCCGCCAAGGGCCCTACGGCGACGTCATCCAGGAGATCAACGATTCGGTCGGCCGGATCCTCGAGCGCCTCCGCCGCTACGGTCTCGAGGAGGACACCTGGATCATCTACGCCAGCGACAACGGGCCGTGGCTGAATTTCGGAAAGCACGGGGGCTCGGCCGGCCCCCTCCGCGAGGGAAAGGGAACGATGTTCGAGGGCGGGCCGCGCGTGCCCTGCGTCATGCGCTGGCCGGGCCGGATCCCGGGCGGCCGCATCGTTTCTAACATCGCCGCGACCATCGACCTCCTTCCTTCGATCGCCTCCGCGGCGGAAGCGGCCCTGCCGAGGAACAAGATCGACGGTGTCGATCTCTGGCCGCTGCTCGAAGGCCGGCCGGGAGCGAATCCCCGCGATCATTTCTTCTATTATTACGAGCGCGGCTTGCGGGCCGTTCGGGAGGGCCGCTGGAAGCTCATCTTCCCCCACACGAGCCGGTCCTACCTGGGAGTCCCGCCGGGAAAGGACGGAATGCCGGGAGCTTACGCCCAGATCAAGACGGGGCTCGAGCTCTATGACCTGGAATCCGACATCGGCGAGACGAACGACGTCGCGGCCACCCATCCGGACGTCGTCGCCCGGCTTCAATCGCTCGCCGAGACGGCCCGGGCGGATCTCGGCGATTCGCTCACCGACCGGAAGGGAACGGGACTCCGAGAGCCCGGCCGATTATAAGCAGGTCCTGCCCACCCGGATTCTTCGCATCGCGGGAGTCAGCCAACTAGAGGTATGCGTCTGCAGCCTATTCTGCGAATCATTTCATGTGCCGCCTGCGGAAGAGCCAGACGCCCGCGGCGAAATAGGCGGCCGTCAGGACGGTCATGGCCGCGAGCTCGAAGGCGACGTCGGCCAGGCCCGCGCCGAAATTGAGGATCTTGTTGAAAGCCTTGACCGTCAGGGCGGTGGGCAGGATGTCGTTGACGTAGAGCGCCCGGCTGCCGAAGTGAACGAGCGCCAACCGCGGCAGGGGGAACATGCTCTCGGAGAAAAACATCAGGACGAAGAAGGGAAAGACGCCGACCGTGAGCAGCTCGTAGATCGTCTTCATCCAGCCGGCGACGATCAGGCTGATGGCGACGACGCTCAGGATGGAGACGGCGCCGGTCAGAAGGAAGACCCAGACCGATCCCGCGCCGCGGTATCCGATGGAGATCGCCGAAAGATAGGTCAGGCCCAGCGCCGCGAGGCCGATGAGGAGCTGGTTGAGGCTGACCGCGCCCAGGAATTCGGCCGTCGTCAGTCTCGATATCCTCAGCCGGGTGATCGTCCCCTTGTCGACTTCCTTGATGAGCGAGGCCGCCGCGGTGAATAGGACCATGATGATCGCCAGGACGAGAAGAGCCGGGACATACAGGTCGAAATCGCTCAGGGGCCGGCCTGCGGAGACGGCCTCGAACTCGACGAGCGACGGCAGGTTCCGGCCGAGCGCCGCGCCGAGATAGGCATAAGACGCGTAGTCGGCGAACGCCGCCGCGACCGTGAACCGGACGCTGGCCTGATCGCCGAAGCTCCGGAGCGGAGCCACGGCTGCGCTTTTCCCCCGCTTGAAGTCGTCGATGGACCGGGAGAGGCCGGCCGGGATCGCCATGACGAGATCCGCGTCCCTGTTTTTCAGGAGGCGGCGGGCCTCGTCGAGATCCGCGGCCGGCCTGACCTTGAAAACGGCCTTGCCGTCAGGATACCTGGCCGCCGCCCACGCGGCGACGAGGTCGTCTCCGGCATGAAGCGCGCGGCCGTCCGCGTCGGTGATCGGCAGGTCTCCGTTCAGGACGAGCACCGTATAGCTCGGCGTCGCGGCCGCGAAATACGCGTACATCATGTAGACGAAGAAGGGGCCGAAGACGAGGGCCAGGATGAGGATCTTCCATTCCCGGAGATTCTCCTTGAACGTCTTCAGCCAATACGAAAGGATCCTCATTCGCGCAGCCCCCGGCCCGTCAGGCGGATGAAGACGTCCTCCAGAGTCTTGGGGCGGACGCGGAGGTGTTCGAGGCGCAGGCCGCGCTCCTTGACCGCCCGAAGGATGTCGGCCAGGATGTCCGAGGCTCCCGAGGAAACGAGCGTCAGAGTCCGGCCCGAGATGACGGCGTTCGCGGGCGCGCCTTGGAGCGCAGGGATATGGGGAACGAGGGATTCCCCGACATCCTCGGCCAGCTCGATTTCGATGAGGTCGCCCTGGCCGAGCCCGGCTTTGATGTTCGCGACGGTGTCGAGGACGAGCCGCTTCCCGTGGTCGATGATGCAGACACGGTCGCTGAGCCTGTCGGCCTCGTCCATGTCGTGCGTCGTCAGGACGACGGTCGTTTTCGCGGAGAGGGTCCGGAGGTAATCGCGCACCAGGACCCGGCTCTGGGGATCGAGGCCGGCCTGCGGCTCGTCCAGGAAGAGGATTTCAGGCTCGTGGACGAGGGCCAAAGCGATATTGAGCCGGCGCTGCATCCCGCCCGAAAGCGTACGGCCCAACTTGTTCCGCTTGTCCATGAGGCCGAACGTTTCGAGGAGCGCCAGGCTCCGGCGCCTGGCGCACGGCCGGTCCAGATCGTACATGCGCCCGATGAACTCGAGCTGTTCACGGCAGGTCAATGTTTCCCAGATCACGATCGCTTGGGGCGAAAGGCCGATCGACCGTAGTCCGCGCGATCCGGCGGCGTGAGGATTCACTCCGTTGACGGTAACGGTCCCCCTGTCGGGGCGGAGAAGCCCGCACATCATCTTGATCGTGGTCGTTTTCCCCGCGCCGTTGGGCCCGAGGAAGCCGAAGATCTCTCCCCTGCGGATTTCGAGGGCCAGGCCGTCGACCGCTTTGACGTCGCCGAAGGATTTTGTAAGGCCGTCGACGCGGAGAATGGTGCCGGAGGCGGGCGCTGACATTCCAAAAGAATGATAGGGCCCGGCCCAATCGGGTGTCAAGGAAATTGGATTACTTGATCGCGACCCCCATCGTGTCGCGGTGGTAATCGATGAGCGTTCTCATGTAGGGGCCGATCTCGTCGGCACTCTTGAACCCGGCTTTGCGGGCGTTCTCGTCCCGCGCCTCCCTGGAAATCGCGGGGCTCTCGGCCCAGTGCCTCAGGTCCCGGTAGCAGCCGAGCGTATAGATGTCCCAGTTAGCTCCCTGGTCGCGGACGAAGATCATGATCTCCGGCCGGCCGTTCGCCGCTCCATAGGCGCTCTCCATGCGGCGTTCCTTGAACAGTTCCTCCTGCTTGCCGGGCAGGGCGATCATGATCTCGATATGGTAATACGCGTTCGCCTCGAATTCCTTCTTGACGGTTTCGAGGGGCGGCCCGAAAACAAAGAGGTCTTCCTTCCAGGAAACGCAGGCGTTGAGCTTGCCCTGGAATCCTTTCTGCGCTTCCTCCGCCTTCGCCCGGCGGGCGATCCTTTCCTTCGCGAAGTATTCGCCGTAGCTCGCCATAGGCGTGAGAATCATGAGGTCCCATTGGTCGCCCTGAGTATGGCGCCACCACAAGGGCTTCGGGTCGCTCGCGGAGTCATAGAAGGACGTCCGGTCCTTTAAAAGGGCAATGAGGTCCAGGAGCTTTCCAGGGGCGGCCCGGAGGAAAGTTGTCTTGTAGAGGTAAGCGGGTTCGGCGGGATTCAGCCCTTGGGCCCCGGGCGCAGGGCCGGCATCCGAAAATGGGGCGGCGAGGACAAGCAAGAATGCAAGCACGGCGGCTTTGGCGAGATGATCGTTCACGGTTCCTCCCTGGATTGACGAACGTCGTATCTCAAAGCGCGGTTATCATATCAGAACTCCAGGTGGACACAATACTCTGTCCCCAAAATTCCGTCCCGGGCGGAACGGGGGCGGGGGACAGAGTATTGTGACCCGATTTCGCGCGATTTTGCGTCGCGGGGATTCCTCTTGTCTTTGACATCCGCCGGGCTCCCGAATAGAATCCGCTCATACGTATTTTCTCGGGAGGAGGTCGAATATGAAACCATCGACATGGAGCCGGCGGGCGTTTCTGCGGGCGGGCGGCGCGCTGGGAACGGTCGCCTTCGCGGCCAAAGCCGGAGCGCTCGACCGGATCAAGGATGCGGCGCAATCCGTGGCCGGTCGGACGGCCGAGGATATCGCCAAGGACGAGCTCTTCTGGCGGGAGATCCAGTTCGCCTTCAAGCTCGACCGGACCCTCATCAACTTCAACAACGGCTTCACCCATTCCTGCGCCCGGAGCGTCCTCGAAGCGGAGTGGCGCTACATGGACATGATCAACATGCTGCCCGTCCACTACCAGGGCCAGGTCGCCAACAACGTCCAAACGATCCGCCGGCGAATGGCGGCCGAGTTCGGCGCCGACGAGGAAGAGATCGCCCTGACGCGGGGCGCCAGCGAATCGCTTCAGATCGCCATCAACGGGATCGACCTCAAGGCCGGCGACGAGATCGTCACCACCGACCAGGATTATCCCCGCATGCTGACGACCTGGGACCAGAGGATGCGGCGCGACGGGATCAAGATCACCCGCTTCCAGTTCCCCGTGCCGGCCACCCAGGACGACCTCTACCAGCGGTTCGAGAAGGCCATCTCCCCGAAAACCAAGGTCTTCCACTTCTGCCACACGACCAACCTGACGGGGCAGCTTTTCCCGGTCCAGCGGATATGCCGTCTGGCCCGCTCCAAAGGGATCGTCAGCATCGTCGACGGCGCCCACGCCCTGGGCCAGTTTCCCTTCAAGCTGCGAGACCTCGAATGCGACGCCTACGGCGTCAGCCTGCACAAGTGGCTCATGGCGCCGATCGGCAACGGCCTCCTGTACGTCCGGAGGGAGATGATACCGAAGTTCTGGCCGCTCCAGGCCGCGCCCGAGCAGCAGGACTACGATATCCGAAAATTCGAGTCCATCGGGACGCACCCCTGGGCCATCCGCGCGGCGCTCGGCGAGACGCTGGCCTTCCACCAGGCCATCGGGGCGGAGCGGAAGGCGGCGCGCTTCCGCTACCTGACCCTGCGCTGGGCCAACGCCCTCAAGGTCCATCCGCGGATCAAGATCCTCTCCAACCTCGGCGAGCCGGCGGAGTGCTGGGCGGTGGCCGCGGTCACCATCGACGGGATGGATGTGCGGGCCCTGGCCCGCTTCTTGATGAACAAGTACCGCATCGTCGTCGTCCCGTTGGTCGGGGGCGCTCCGCCGAATCAGGTCTTCGATTACCAGTGCCTTCGCGTCTCGCCGAGCATCTACACGACGCTCGAGGAGATCGATACGTTCGTCATGGGCATGGAGGACGCGATGAAGAACGGCGTCCCCGAATCGCCCACGCCTGACGAAGATCTGCCGGAATGGCAGCTTTAAGGAGGGTCGAGATGAAACGCCCCGCTTTGTTCGTCGTCGTGGTTTTTGTCCTGGCCCTTGCCGCGAGCGCGGCCTCGGCCTATGCCCAAGCCACGTTCAAGATCCCCTACAGGTTCCAAGTCGGCGGGAACAAGCTCCTAGCCGGCGAATATCTTATCGGGCAAAAGGACGATCAGCACATCTTCGTCCGGCAGCTCACGACCGGGACGGAAGTCCTGGCCGAGTTCAGCGGCCGCCTGCCCCAGCCTCAGCCGCCCGTCGCCGAACCGCAGCTCGTATTTCTCGTGGTCGGCAACTTCGAGCCGTCCTACACCGAGTACGTGACGGACTATGTCCTCTCGGAGCTGTGGCTGCCGGGAGCGGAAGGGTACCTGGTGCGCTCCATGAAGGGCACCTACCAGAAACAAGTCGTCAAGGGCCAAGCCGCGAAGAAATAATCCGTCGTCCGAATTAAGGTGCCAGACAACTCAATCACTTAATTCTTGACGCGTCCGAAGGTCCTCGTCGGCCCCAGGGCTGTCTCCGCGATTCGGAATTTCGGGATTCCGATTTCAGTCGCATGAATTCTTCGGATCGTTTTCATGAGAAAAAAACGGCGCCGGTTCGTCTCTCTCTATGAGTCCAAGTCCTCAATCTTGACATATAACCATATAAGGCGTATGGTTATATGGATGAAAACAACATTGCATATCGACGACTCGGTCATGATTCGCCTGAAGGAAGAGGCGGCCAGGCGCGGCTGCACCATGTCTGAGCTCGTGGAATCCGCCCTTCGCCTTCTGCTCGCGGCCAAGGAGAACCCTCGGCCTGCGCCCGCTCTTCCCTCGTTCAAGAGCGGCGGGGCTTATGTCGACGTCGCCGACCGCGACGCTCTTTACCAGGCCATGGAAGGCCGCTGATGTTCGCCGTCGACACCAATATCTTCATATATGCGGCCGACGAGAGCTCCCCGTTTCATAATAGCTGCCGGGCTAAAGTCGAAGATTGGCGCCGGCTGACGACGCCCTGGTATTCGACCTGGGGAATCCTGTACGAGTTCCTGCGCGTCACTACGCATCCAAGGGTTTTCCGCAAACCCTGGACGGCGCTCAAAGCCTGGGAATTCCTCGAGGCCATCCTGGCTTCACCTTCGTTCGGCCTGCTCGTTCCTTCCTCCAAGCACGCCGAGATCGCAGCCGAGGTCCTGCGGAGCTCGAAGAACCTATGCGGAAACGTTCTCTACGATGCCCATACTGCCATCCTGATGCGCGAGCACGGGATCAAAAGAATCTATACGCGCGACACGGATTTTCATCGCTTTCCGTTCCTGGAACCCATCGACCCGGCTGATTGAAGAACCGCTCTCCTATTTTGCTCTATCGTATCTTTTGGCTGATGAGGGCGCGCGCCCGCGAAAAGCGGTTGGCCTTCAGGTCATCGACCTTGATCTCGAACAAATACCGCCCCTTCGCGCCGGGATCGTAGGGGATATCGACAGCCGCCCCGCCGCCCTCGCCCCATCCTTCCGCGGAGCGGTCAAATGCCTTCGTTTCCTTGAGCTCGCCGGTTTTGACCCCGTCCCGGTAGACATTCACGGAGATTTCGATCTCGGCCTTCCGGTCAACGTCTAAAGCGAGCCGAGCGGGGGGGATTTCCAGCCGAAAAGTTTTATCTTTATAGCTCGCGACGAACGTCAGCGGCTTCGTCGTTGATCCGTCGTAATGGGCCTCAAGGAGGGCGGCCTTCATGCGCTCAAGCCGGTCCGCGACGCGGCTCGAAGGGTCGAGCTCCCACCGGCCGGTGTCCGTCTTCTCGAAAAAGACGGAAAGCTTGGGCCTGTCGTAATGCCAGATTTCGCCGGCGAACTCGTTGTCGTCCGAAATCTTGCGGAAAAAAGGGATACGGACGTCTCCCTCGGAAAGATCCGCTGCGGTCATGGTCATCCGGTCGGGAGGGCCGAAGAGGATGTACACCCAGCCGCGGCTGGACAAGCAGCCGTCCTGAGGATGCGCCTTCCCCTCGACGTCCCTTCCCCGGATCGGGTCGAAGCGAGAGAACCACTTGTTGGCGAAGTCGGCCCGCGTCTCGAATTCAATCCGGGCCTCGTTCTCCGGCGTCTGGGAGTCGGGATCGCGCATCTTCCAGAAATCCGAGATGAATTCGTCCCGCGCCCGGCGGTCCGGAATCGCATGGAAGATCCGCGCGTCTTCGTCGGTCATGACGAGGCGCGTCTTCTCGAATAATGGAATTTCGTCGGCGTCGAGGGTGATTCTCGGCCCCCGGCTGCAGGCCGCGCTCGCGAGAACAAGAGCGGCCGCGGTCCAGACGGCCGCCACACCGGCCGGAAAGCCCTTCTGTCGCAACATGCGTCACCTCCGCGTCTTTCCGGCTCTCTCCCGGCGCCCGTCGGACGACGGGGCGTTCCCTGATTGGTTATATTATGGGGCACGAATCAGGGGAGATCAATAGGCAAATATCTCATTTAGAAAAAAAGAGCACACGCCGTATGTGTGCCTCATTCACGGCGCCGGCCTGCCGCAGCCTTCTTCCTACTCGGCGCGCTTCCGCTTTCGTCAAGCCGTCGTCGCCGGCTGCGAAGCCTTGTTTTTCTTTCCCGACAGCCGGTCGAGATATGTATAAATAACCGGGGTCACAAACAGCGTTACGAGCTGGGAGAACAACAGCCCTCCGACGACCGCCAAACCCAGCGGCCGGCGCGCTTCGGCCCCCGCCCCGAATCCCAGGGCGATCGGAAGCGTCCCGAAGAGGGCGGCCAAGCTCGTCATCATGATCGGCCGGAAGCGGATGACGCACGCTTCCTTGATCGCGTCGAAGGCGTTCTTCCTCTCGTCGCGCTGGGCGGTGAGGGCGAAGTCGATCATCATGATCCCGTTCTTCAGGACGAGCCCGACCAGCATGATGATCCCGACATAGCCGTAGATGCTGAGCTCGGTCCGGAAGATGAGGAGGGTGGCCAGCGCCCCGAACGCGGCGAAGGGCAGGGCCGAGAGGATGGTCACGGGATGGATGAAGCTCTCGTAGAGGATCCCCAAAATGATGTAGATGACCAGGATGGTCATGGCCAGGAGGACGCCGAGCCCCTGAAGCGAGGACTGGAAGGCCTGGGCCGTGCCCTGGAAGTTCGTGCTGATCGTCGACGGCAGATTCTCCCGGGCCAGGCGGGTGATCTCGTCGACGGCGTCGCCGATGGACACCCCGGGCTTGAGATTGAAGGAGATCGTAACCGAGGGCAATTGGCCCGAATGGTTGACCGACATGGGCCCGACCGTCCGGGTCATCCTGGCCACCGAATCGAGCGGGACGAGTGTCCCTTTCGACGAGGAGACATAGAGCTTGGACAGCTGGGACGGATCGCGCTGGTAGCGGGGATCGATCTCGACGATGACCCAGTATTGGTTGTTGGCCGTGTAGATGATCGAAACCTGGCGTTGGCCGTAGCTGTAGTACAAGGCGTCCTCCACCTGAAGCGGCGAAACGCCCTTGGCCAGAGCCTTGTCCCGGTCGATCTGGACCTCGAGCTGCGGATTCTTGAGCTGCATGTCGCTCGTCACGTCCTGCAGGATGGGCAGGGCCCGGATCTTCGTCTCGAAGAGGGCCGCGTTATGGTAAAGCTCGTCGGTATCGGGGCTCTGGAGCGTGTATTGGTAGAGGCTCTTGGCGATCCGGCCGCCGATCTGGATCGGAGGCGGATTCTGGAGGAAGACGTTGATGCCCGGGACGTCGTTCACCTTCGGCCGCAGGCGCTCGATGATCTCGTCCACGCTCGAGGTCCGTTCGGCGCGCGGCTTGGCCTTAACGAACATCCGCCCGGAATTGGAGGCGCTGATCCCTCCAAGGCTCGAGTTGAAGGCGGCGATGTCTGGGTCCTGGATGATCCGCTCGGCCACGGCATTCTGGTGCCGGGCCATCGACTCGAAGGAGATCCCCTGGGCCGCCTCCGTGACCACATTGAACTGGCCCGTGTCCTCGCTGGGGATGAATCCCTTGGAGATCTTCGAGAACATGAGGACGACCGCGGCGAGGATGACGGCCGTGAAGGCCATCATCGACCGCCGGTGGATCAGGGCCCAGTCCAGCCCGCGGCGGTAGAGGGCGAGCGTGCCGCCGATGATGCGGTCAATGGCCCTATAGAGCCGGCCGTGCTTGATGTGGCCCCCCTCCTTCAGGATGCGGCTGCTGAGGAGCGGCGTCAGCGACAGGGAGACGACGCCCGAGATCAGGATCGCCGCGGCAATGGTCACGGCGAACTCGTTGAGGAGGCGCCCCAGGATTCCGCCCATGAACAGGATCGGGAGGAAGACCGCGGCCAGGCTGAGGGTCATGGACAGGATGGTGAAGCCGATCTCGCCGGAGCCGTTGAGCGTCGCGGCCCGCACGCTCTCGCCGAGCTCCTGGTGGCGGAAGATGTTCTCCAGCATTACAATGGCGTCGTCGACCAGAAATCCGATCGACAGCGTCAAGGCCATGAGCGAGAGGTTGTTCAGGCTGTAGCCGAGAAGCGACATGACGGCGAACGTCCCGACGATCGAGAACGGCAGGGCCAGGCTGGGGATGATCGTCGCCGACAGGCTCCGGAGGAAGAAGAAGATGACGAGGATGACGAGAATGACGGCGATGAGGAGGGTGATCTCGACATCGTTGACGGATTCGCGGATCGACTGGGAGCGGTCATAGAGGATCTGGACGTCGACCGAGGCGGGGAGCTGCCGCCGGAAGACGGGCAGCAGCGCCTTGACGGCCGAGGCCACCTGAACGGTGTTTGTCCCGGGCTGGCGCTGGATGGCAAGCATCAGGCCGCGCTGGGTTTGGCCCTTGCTGTAATACCAAGCGGCCATCTTGTCGTTCTGGACGCTGTCGATGACCCGGCCGACCTCCTTGAGACGGATGGGCGAGCCGTTGCGGTAGGTGACGATGAGCTCGCGGAAGGCGGCCGCGTTGAAGAGCTGGCCGTTGGCCTGGACGGTGAAGGCCTGGTTGGGTCCCCACATGACCCCGGTCGGAAGGTTGACGTTTCCGCTCGTGATGGCCGCGCCCACCTGGTCGAGCCCGATTTTGCGCGCGGCCAGCGCGTCCGGGTCGAGCTGGACGCGGACGGCGTAAACCTGAGATCCGTAGATCATGACCTGCGCCACCCCGCTGACCATCGAGATGCGCTGGCCCATCATGGTGTCCGCGTATTCGTTCAGGGTGGAGAGCGGCAGCGTCGGCGAGGTCACGATCAGGAACAGGATCGGGGTGAGGGCCGGATTGACCTTGGAATACGACGGCGGAGCGGGCATCTGGACCGGGAGCTGGCGCTGGGCCCGGGAGATGCACGACTGGACGTCCTGGGCGGCGCCGTCGAGGTTCCGCCGCAGGGAGAACTGGAGCGTGATCAACGTGCTCCCCAGGACGTTCGTGGACACCATCGAATCGAGGCCGTCGATCGTCGAGAACTGGCGTTCGAGGGGAGTCGCGACCGAAGCAGCCATGGTTTCGGGACTGCCCCCTGGCAGCGAGGCTGAAACCTGGATGGTCGGAAAATCGACGTTGGGCAGGTCGTTGACCGGCAGGAGCCGGAAGGCAATGATGCCGAAGACGAGGATTGCCAGCATGACGAGCGTCGTCATGACCGGCCGTTCGATGAAGGGGCGCGAGATATTCATGGCGGCCTCCTTCCTCAGGGCGTCTTCTTGATCTCGACCCGAGCCCCCGGAACGAGGCGGAGCTGTCCGTCCGTGACGACCGTCTCCCCCGCCTTTAGGCCCGTGTTGATCACGGCTTCCTCCCCGATCGTCCGGCCCACGGTCACCGGCCGCGACTCGACGGTCATGTCGCTTTTCACGACCATGACGAACTGGCCGCTCTGCCCGGTCTGTAGGGCCGGAGAGGGAACGACGAGGACGTTCTTCTCGACCGTCAGCGTCAGGACGACGTTGACGAACAAGCCCGGCCACAAGGCCTTGTCGGCATTAGGGAAGGTGGCCTTGAGCTGGACGGTGCCCGTGGCCGGGTCGATCCCGTTGTCGACGAAGGTCAGAGTCCCGGCGACGGGCGCTTCGAGGTCTTTGGGATAAGCTTCGACCTTCAACGCGCCCTCGGCCATGAACATCTTGATGAGGGGCAGGTTCTGCTCCGGTACGGAAAACGAGACGAAGATCGGGCTTGTCTGGTTGATGACGACGAGGGCCGACGTGTCGTTCGCCCGGACGAGGTTGCCGGGATAGACCAGGAGGTTTCCCGTCCGGCCGCCGATAGGGGCCGCGATGCTGCAGTATTCGAGTTGAAGCCGGGCGTTCTCGACGGCCGCCTCGTCCGCCTTGACCGCGGCCCGCAGGACTTCGGCGTTCACCTGGAGCTGGTCGTAGCGCTCCTTCGTCACATAGTCCTTCCCGGCCAGGTCGGCGTAGCGGCGCACGTCCTCTTCGGCGTTCTTGAGCTGGGCCCGGTCTCGGGCCAGATTGGCCTCGGACTGCTTCAGGGCGATCTCATAGGGCCGGGGGTCGATCTTGAAAAGCGGATCGCCTTTCCGGACATCCTGCCCCTCCTTGAAAAAGACGTTGAGCAGGGGCCCGCCGACTTGGGCCTTGATTTGGACGGTGGAGTAGGGCTGGGCGTTCCCCACGGCCCGGATCTGGAGGGGCATGTCCTTTTCGACGACCTTGGCCGCCTCGACGGGATTGGCCGGCGCTTGGCGGGGTCCGTTCTTCTCGGCTGTCCCCGAAGAGCACGCGATCGACAGCCAGGAGACAAGCATCAGAATTAAAGCGCGGGCCCAGGGAAAATGGGAATGGCCGCGCGCAGCGCTGTTGGCAGAGGGAGTTTGGATCGTGGACATGGTCATCTGTCTCCTTTTTCGTTTGTCGTCGGATCGGGGTCGGCCGGCTTCGCGCCGGGAGGCTCGAGCGTTCCCGTATCGCGGGCGAGCTGGACCAGCGCCGTCAGCCACTGGGCTTTGGATTGGACGAGCTGGAGGCGGCCGTTTTCGAGGGCGCTCTGGGCCGCGAGAAGGTCCAAGATGCTCCCGACGCCTTCCTTATAGGCCGCCAGCGTGACATCGTAGGACTGGCGGGCGGATGCGAACAGGTCCTCGGCGGTCTTGATGCTCTGAGCCGCCGTCCGGACATTCTGGTAGCTCGTCCAGACCTGGAGGATCACGTCCTGCTCGACCTTTTTCATCTGGGCCCTGGCGTTCTCGGCTTCCGATTTGGCTTGAAGCACCTGATAGGCATTGGAGAATCCGCGGAAAAGCGGGATGTCCAAGACGACGGACGCCGTCAGCGAATTGCTTTGGGCCGGAGTGCTGTAATAGACGCGGCCGATGCTGCCGTTGAAATTGAGCGTCGGGAGGCCGTCGGACTGGACCGTTTTGACGTGGGCTTCGGCCTTGAGGGCGAGGGAGCGGGCGGCGGCCAGGTCCGGCCTCTTCGCTTCGGCCGCGGCGATGAATTTATCGACCTCGCCCGAAGCCTCGGCGAACGGAGAGGCCGCGGGCAAGTCATCGGCGACGTCGAAGCCCGCATTGGCCGGCAGGCCGACGGCGTTGGCCAGGGCGCCCTTGAGCACCTGGAGGAGCCCTTCGGTCGAGACGACGCTGAGCTGAACGCGCGAAAGGGCCGTCTTGGCCTGGAGCGTATCGGCCAGGGTCGCCACGCCCGCGGCATGGCGCGCCTGGGCCGCGTCGAGGTTCGTCTCGGCCTCCTTGAGGCTCACCCGCTGGGCCGTGAGGAGGGATTTGGCGGACAGGTATTGATAGTAGTTCTGCTCGACCTGGAGGATGACGTTCTGGATGGCCGAGTTCTGCGTCCAGTTGGCCGCGGCCAGGGCCTGGCGCGCCTCCTCGCTGAGGCCTCCCCTCGCGCCGAAATCGAAGAGCAGATACGTGAGGCCGGCTGTCGGGGTCAGACTGCTGTAATCGAAGACGAACCGGCCGCCTACGGCCGACCCCTTGGTCTTTGTCGCATTGAGGCTCGCCGAAAGCCGCGGGAGGAACGAAGCGCGGGCCGCCCCCAGGGCCGCGGCGGCCGTCCGGGCCGCTCCCCAGGCGAGACGCGTCTGCATGTTGTTGGCGAGGCCGATGTCGATGAGCTCGTTCAGGGTCCAGTGTTGGCGCGACGCGGCGAGCTCGGGCGGGATCTGGACAGCCGGCGTTGCGGCCGGCGTCTGCGCAGCGCCGGGCGGCGGCGTCCAGGATGTTTGCGGCGCGGGCGATGTCCTGGCTGTCAAACGATCCAGCCGCATGCATCCGGAGAGAATGAGCGGAAGGAGCACGAGCGCCAGGATTCTTGTCTCGAATCGCAGTCGAATGAATCCGGTCAGGCCGGAACATCTGGGAGGGAATTTAGATATTCGCATCATCATCCTCGCTTCATCGGACTTAGGACGTCTTGCCCTTATCCGGGGACCGGCATCGAAACACCCCGGGTTCGCATATTTTTTATCCGAAATTTACTTTTAATCTTGGGATTTTATTCCCGAAACCAAGAAATATCAACGATACGCAGACGCGTCCCGCGCAGAAAGCTGTTTTCGGTGTGCGGGCTTCCATACTATAATAGATCCATTGGAGATTCAGGGATGACGGCAGGGCGGCGCCCATTCGGACGAGTTGGTTCCAGGCGGGCGGAATGAATCCTAAAGGGTCAGTGGAGGGAAGGATTCTCATCATTTCACTCGTCGTTCTCTTCTCCGCGGCCATAGCCGCACTCATCCTGCCCGCGACTGCCGCCGCGGCCCGCGACCAGGCCGGCCCCGGCCTCGATTCCCTCCTCGAACGGGCCGCGAAATACTGCGATAAGCTCTCCCGCTCCGTCCTGGATTTCGCCTGCCGGGAACGGATCGAAGAGTGGTTCCACCCCGAAGCGCAGCGGTTCGCGACGGGAAGATTTCCCGTTAAGCGAATCATCTATGTCGGCCGCCGTGAGAAGCACGCCTATCTTTACGATTTCCAGCTCATCCGCGACCGAGCCGGTTCGATCCGGGAAAGCCGGACCCTTCTCAAGGAAGACAAGCAGACTGTCCGCGTCGCCGACGCCCCGCTGAAAACGCGGCTCTTCTGGCATGCCTACGTCGTCATGGGGCCGCTCGGCCTCCTCAGCCGCGAGCGGCAGGCGGACCACGATTATCGCATCATAGGCGAAGAAAAGGTCGGCAAGGAGCGGGCCGTCATCATCGAAGCGGTCCCCAAGCCCGGGGTCCGCTCGGAACATCTCGTCGGGAAGATCTGGCTGGGATCCGGCGACGCCGGAGTTCTCAAGATCGAATGGGATCCCTCCTCGATCGCGAACTATGCCGGCGTCGAGGAAGCGGCCAAGCGCTTTCAGATGGACCCCCGGATCGTAATGACGTCGGAGTACGCTTTCGAAAAAAACGGCATCCGCTTTCCCAGCCGCTATACCGTCCAGGAGATCTACGCCAGTGGACGGCGCAGGTTCCAGCGCTCCCAGACCGACGTCTTCTACGATGAATACAAATTCTTCACGGTCGAAACCGAAGTGATTTATTGAAAGAGGCGAACTATGAGAAAGCGGATTGCGATCCTCATCGGCCTCGCCGCGGCGCTCGCGGCGGCGTTCGTCGGAGACGATGGTTGGGCCGGTCAAGATCGCGGCCAGGAGCGCCCCTTACGCCACGATGCCTCGGCCGCCGTCAAGCTCGTCGCCGTCCGCGTCCTGGGGCAGGACGGCCGGCCGGTCCACGGCCTCCGCAAGGATGATTTCGGCCTGTATGAAGACGGGCTGGCCAAGACGATCACCGAATTCGAGATCCACGCCATCACGGAAAAAGGGATGACGATCATCCCCGCCCCGCCGTCCGGCGAGGCCGCCGGCCGAGCCGCCGGAGCCGCGGCCCGGAAGATTTTCCTTTTTCTCGACCAGCAGGCCAGCGACCAGGCCGGAAAAGACAAGGCCAAGGCCGCCGCCCTTCATTTCCTGGATACCCAGGTTCGCCCCGGCGACCAGGTCGCCGTCCTCGGCTGGTACGCCATGGCCGGCTTTTACATCCGGGAATACCTGACCGCGGACCTAGACCGGATCCGCCGGGCGGTCAACGGCGTGACCGAGGCTCCGCCGAGCCCTTCCGAAGCGGTCGTCATGCCCCCCGACGACATGGATGAAGGGATTCCCGGATCGCTGGCCGCCCGAAATGTCGCGGCGGATGTGGCGGCCACGGGCGCGACGATCAGCACGGTCCCGTCCGGCGCAGGCGGCGGGGGCGGAACGATCGCCATTGCCCCGGGGACGGCCGCCTCGCAGAGGCTCGACTTCACGGCGAGGCTGAGCGAGATCGCCGAGATCTTCAAGACCATTCCGGGGCCGAAAAGTCTCGTCCTCTTCACCGCGCGGAACATGGGCGCCGACGCGGAAGCCCTCGGGAAGCTCTTCGGCGCCGCGGGAACGGCGGTTTTTGCCGTGAACACCCAGGATTGGAAGATGGGCCCGTTCGGCACGAAGTTCAAATATATCTGGAACGACCACTCGCTCAAAGACCTCTCGGCGGCATCGGGAGGAAAATACTTCGCCGACATCAACGACGCCGACGGGATATCCCGGGAGGTCCAGGACTTGACGGGAAATTATTATGTCCTCGGCTATTACGTCCAGGACAGCTGGGAGGGGAAGTATCACAAGATCCGGGTGGAGGTGAAGACGCCCGGCGCGCGCGTCCTGGCCCAGGACGGATTCTCCGATTCCAAATCCTTCGACCGCATGACGGATTTCGAAAAGGACATCCAGCTCCTCGACCTCCTCTGGTCCGATGAGCGCTCTCTGAGCTCCGCCCCCCTGGAGATGGAGGCGCTCGTGGTCGGTTCCTCGAAAACGACGGAAGGCTGCTTCTTGACGAAATGGGACGTCGGCGCGAAGACGGGCCCGCCCGCGGCCCCCGTTCAAGTGTTCGTGTTGCTCCGGGACCCGGCGGGCGCGGCGCTCATCTCCCGGAAATGGGACGTCGATTTGACCAAATACGGCGGGCGCTCGGTCTGGGCGTATCTTGCGAGTCCCCTCGGGACCGGCCCCCATGACCTGCGGCTGGTCGTTCGGGACGCAAAGAGCGGGACGTCGTGCATCGGCCGGGCCCGTTTCGATGTCGCCCCTCCGGCCGAGAAAGGCTTATTCGTGTCATCCCCCCTCCTTTTCGAGGATGGCGCGGGCGCGTCGTTCCTGAGACTGCCGACGGGGCGGCTCGAGACCCGCAAGAATCAATCCGGGGCAGCGGGCCGGTCCATCGTCAGCCTCTATCGCCTGATTCCGAAAGAGGGCCGGCCCGTCGTCGGCGAGGTCTCGCCGGCGGCGAAACACCTCCTGGCCGTGATTCCGTTCGAGATCCGGCCGCGGTTCGCCGAGGACACGCCCATTTTATCCGTGGAGGCGAAACTCGTCTCGAGGCAGGATGGAAGCGAGATTCCCCTCGAAGCCGAGATCCGGGAGCATATGACATTCGAAGGAAGCCCCGACATCCTGGCCGTGGATCTTGCGCTCGCGGATATCGCTCCCGGCTCCTACGATTTGATCATTATGCTCGAGGATATGGGGACGGAACGCAGATCCAGCGTGAGTAAGGCTCTGATCTTTCGGTAATTTCGCGAATTTGGAGACACAATTAAGGTGCCAGACAACTCAATCACTAAATTATTGGCGGGCCTTGCCTCTCCCATATATACCGAAAAATTAAGTGATTGAGTTATCTGGCACCTTAATTATTTCGCGTTGAACCAGGCCATGATGCGTTTCACTAGCTCTTTCTTGGCCTCGGGGGACTGGATGTCGTCCAGGCTGAAGCCGAGGTATACGAGCTTGTACTTGTCCTGGACGCGGACGGCCGCGACCTCGCCCGTCGGATAGAAGAGGAACGGCTCGGCGCCGGGCAGGGCTTCGAGGACGTTGGGCAAGTTTTGATTCTCCCGGGTAAGACCCGGTTTTTCCCTATCGATGAGCGCAAACGACAATCCATTCGAAAGCGGATCTCCGTCCTCTCCTTTGACCGCCTTTTCCCCTTCGTATCCCTTCACATAGCGGGCTTTGAAATATCCCGTCGCCATGTCCAGGAACGGTTTGAGTTCGTTCACCTCGGATGCCGGCACATAAAGCACCCAGTCCCCGTGGAAGACAAGATTTTTCCCCGCCTCGAAGAGGGCCCGCGTCTTTTCTTTTTGCACATCGTTCCCGACGAGGTAATCAGCGAGGATGAAGAAATTTCTGTATTTCATCAGCGCTTCGACCGGCGGCCATATGTCGCCGTAATCATCGGCGAAAAAGTCATGATCGATCCCCAGGTTTTGGTAGATGTCTCTCGGCGCGCTCATCCCGAGCGACTCGGATTGAATCACGAATTTCGGATTCACCGTCAGCATGACGTTTCGGTTCTGAACGTTGCGAGCAAGATGGAAGCTTTGAAGGAGGCGATAGCCGCCGTCCGCGGTGATCTCGAGCCCGAGCTCGAACGGCTTCATCTCCTTGAGATCCTCCGGCCTGATGATAAAAGGAGTTCCCTTAGTATCGGCAGCTATTCCCGCTTCGATCCGAGGCACGAGGGCCTCTCCCTGGAGAACCTTAATGTCGTCCGAATGCGATATCAGGCGGACGCGGACGTTCCGGGCATCCGTCCAGGGGCTGTTCAAAAGAGCCCAGAAGCGATATTCGGTTCTAGATTCGATTCTGTCGCCAGCCTTAAGGTCAGTGATGAGATTCTGAGAAATGATCCGTTGCCCCTGTGGATTATCTTTACCTTCCGGTTCAAACGGGCCGATGGCTACCATCGAACCAGACTTTCGTCCTTCGAGAGCGACCAGAGTCGCGCACTGAAGCCGGCCATCGGCGTCGCGCGAGAATTTCAAGACGTGCCTGCCGTTGTAGATGACTTCGTTCCGGCCGTCATTGTCGGCGTCGCCGACAAAAAATCCCGGAATGCCGGAAGATTCGAGCGGCATGGAAAATGTTTTATCAAATGAAAGGAACGCCCTGCCCTCCCAGGGGCCCCCTGGCGCTGCGCCCGGCCGCTTCTCAAAAACAAAGATGTTGTCCTGTTTCGATTTCGGAGGGGAAACGGCGCCGACGAGGATTTCGTTCTTTCCGTCCCCGTCGATATCGGCGATCTGCAGCCCTTGCGTGTAGCCTCCCAAATAATCGCTTTGGAAAATCACCGGATAATCAAAATCCGTCGCTTTAAAAGATTTCATGCGGGCTTTATAGATCGTGAAACAGCCTCCATTGCCGGAGGCCACGATTTCATTTTGCCCATCGCCGTCGACATCAGCGACGCGGACAACGTCCACGAGCGATGAGACATTCGGAAAGGACGCTTTTTCAAAAAAGCCCTTGGCCTTGTCCCAGCCGAGGACCCTGATGAAACGCGCAGAGGTCAGAATGTCCTCAGTTTTATCGTTGTCGCAGTCTCCCGAACGCAGCGACCAAGACGCGCCGTCCGGGAGCTCGATCTCCGATATTTGGACGGCCTCGCTGTTTTGGAACTTCCACGCCTCGATCTTCCTATTCAGGTTGTCCCAGCTTCGCTGGGTTAGGAATTCGAAGGTGCCGTCTTTGTCGAGGTCCATCGGCAGGATATAGGCAAAACGATGAAACGATCCGCTTTTGAGATTGTAATAGAGCGGGTATTTTCCGTTTTTCCCCCAGACAAAGATCCCAAATTGATCGATAGCAACGAGCTCATTTTTTCCGTCGCGGTCTACATCCTTGAGTGCGAGGTCTCGGATTCCCAGAAATCCCGTTGTGCGCCCGACGCCCGATGCGGCGCTTTCCCAGACGATGTCGAACGTCTTGGTCGCCGGATTGTATTCGTAGAGGACGACCTTGTCCGTGTCCGAAACGGCGATCCTGTTTTTCGTTTGCGCCGGGAAAGCGAATATGGAAAGAAGGGCTAGGGCTATAATTCCGATCAGAGCCAGCCGTTTGAATATCATCGTCCCTCCCTCGCTGATCATCGTCAGGCTAACGGGGATTCTATGGAAAAGAAAACGGCGAGTCAATCTGCGTATAGGTACACACACGGTCTGTGTACCTCGGAGGTACACAGACCGTGTGTGTACCTTATTGAGAATATTCGGCCTTCGATTCGTCCTTTCATTTGGGCACGATCTTCTCTTGACATCTCGAAAGGCCTAATTTAGACTAGTCTTAGACTAGCCTGAGGAGATCCGAATGGATAGCGTCGGCGCTTATGAGGCCAAGACCCATTTGTCGAAACTCTTAGAACGTGTCATGAAAGGTGAGCGCATCACGATCACGAGGCATGGCGTCCCTATAGCCGTCCTCCAGCCTCCCGACTCGGCAAAGACGGGCGATGTTAATGCCGTCATCGCCGATATCCTCAAATACCGGAACAAGCACAGCCTCAAAGGGCATTCCCTCAAGGCATTGATCGAAGAGGGGCGGCGCTGAATGCGGCCCCGCTTCGTCGTCGACAACTCGGTCGTTATGACCTGGTGTTTCAGGGACCAGGCTGATCCCTACGCCGATGCCGTCCTGGAGAGCCTCGCTGCGGCGGAGGCCGTCGTCCCGACGATCTGGCCGCTCGAAGTCGTGAACGTCCTCCTTACCGCAGAAAGAAAAAAGTTGATTCACCAGGCGAACGGCGTCCGTTTTCTCGGTCTCCTGTCACAACTTCCGCTATTCGTCGAAAATGACAATCCCGCTAAGTCGATGAAAGACCTCCTCGGCCTGGCAAGGGCATATCATCTATCGAGCTACGACGCCGCCTATCTCGACCTGGCCATGAAGACGGGGCTTCCCCTTGCGACTCTCGATGAGAAATTGAGGCAGGCGGCCGCAAGCACGAACGTGCCGTTATGGACAGCCGCCCTTCAATCCCGCTGACAGGCGGCTGCGGTTTCCCTTGACTTCGTTTTGCGGCCGGCGATAGACTCGTTTCCCGAAAGAAAGCATGCGCCCGAAGGAGTCTTCGATGTTAAGGATCCGCTACTTCACCCCTGAGCAGGTCAGGAAAATCCACGAAAACGCTCTAAACCTCCTGGAACGCCACGGCTTCCAGGTTCATCATCGAGGCGCTTTAGAAATCCTGGCGGACAAGGGCGCGGCCGTCGACTTCGAGGCGCGCCTTGTCAAAATGAAACCCGACCTCGTCGGAGCCTTACTGAAATCCGCCCCCAAGGAATTCGTCCTCGGGGCCCGGGATCCCAAAAAGAGCCTCACCGTCCGGGCCGACCCGCCTCTGCCCATCACCCGAAACGGCGGCGGCGTCGACAAGATCATCGACATGGACTCCGGGCAGCTGCGCAACATGTCACTGGCCGACACCGAACAACTCTACCGGGCGATGGACGCCATGGACGGCATCAGCATGCTCTCCCCGCTCTATCCGCAGGACGTGCCCGAGAAAATCCGGGACCTCAAAACTCTCGAAGCGCTGTTTTCGAACACCTCGAAGCACGTCAACATCCGGGCCTACGGCAAGGGAAACCTCGAAGCGCTCATCCGGATGGGAGAGATCGTCGCCGGCGGCGGCCGAAGCTCGGGACGGGCGCCGGTCTTCAGCCTGTTCGACTCGCCGCTGAGTCCTTTGAAGTTCCCGGAAATCGCGGTCGAGGTCTTTCTGACCGCGGGCAGGCACGGCATCCCCGTCTTCATCGCCAATCTGCCCATCGCCGGCGCGACCGGACCGCTGCCGCTGGCGGGGATGGTCCAATTGCTCCACGCCGAGCTGCTGGCCGGCGTCGCGATTTGCCAGGCGGCCCATCCGGGAGCCCCGGTCTTCCTCCATCCGTTAGCCATGACCATGGACATGCGGACGGGGCTGCAGCTTTCGGCCTCGATCGAATCGACGATGATCACGGCCGGCATCACGCAGGTGGCTAACGAAGTCTTCGGTTTGCCGGTCGACGTCCACGGCCCCTGGTCGGACACCTTTACGGCCGATTCCCAGTCCGCCGTGGAACGCACCTTCCAGACGCTTTTTCCAGCCTTTTCGGGAGCGGCCTCCATCGCCGGCTTCGGCGACGTCCAACAGGGCCTGGCGTTCTGCCCCGTCCAGCTCGGTATCGACGAGGAGCTCATCGGCTTGACCATGAAAGCCCTCGAGGGAATCCCGTTCGACGACGACCGGCTGTCGGTCGCGGCGATCGAGCGGGTGGGCTTCGCGGGCGACTTCATGACGGACCCGACGACGCGGAAATACATGAGGTCGGATTACTTCCGGCCGACGATATCGAACCGGCTCTTCAGGGGCGAGTGGGAAAAGCTCGGCTCGAAGGACCTCAATGCCAAGGCGAAGGAGCGCGTGGCGAAGCTGATGAGCGAACACCAGCCCGAGCTGCTCGCGGAATCGGCCCGGCGCGAGCTCGAAAAGGTCGTCGCGAGCTGCGGCTGAAGCGGGGCCCTACCTCGGGTCGGCAGGAAGAGCATTCCACTTAGGAAGGAGAAGGAGCCCGGCGACGAGGACGCTCAGTCCGAGCGCCGCGAAGAGCGCTCCCCAGCCCCAGGCCGCGGCGATAACTCCTGGGAGCGCGCCCCCGAAGATGGCTCCCGCCGAACCGCAGCCATTGATGAAACCGGATGCCGTTGACGCTCCTTTCCGCCCGCCGAAATCGACCGCCGCGGTTCCTCCGATGAGGGATTCCGGAAGGTTAGCCAGAAAACCGATGGCGAAGAACAACCCGGCGATGAGGAGCGCGCTGGGCGCCGCCGTGAGCCGGCCGAAAAAAAGCAGGAGAGGGCTCAAGACAAATAGCGAAATCGCGGAGATCGGCATCCGCCGGGAGCCGAACAGCTTGTCCGAGATATAGCCGCCGGCAAGAACTCCGAGGGGGCCTCCGACGTCGAAGGCGATGCTGACCAAGCCGGATTGAGCCATTCCCGTTCCCAAGGTTTCGTGAACGTACAAAGGCCCCCAGAACAGGATGGCGTAGCGAGTAGGCTTCAGAAAAAAATAGATCGCCCCGAGGAGGACGACGACCCGATTCCTGAGGACGGCGGCGATCTCCTCCCAGGAAGCGCCGGCTGGGCGGCCGGCCGCCGGCGACTCGGGATCGTTCAGCGCGGGCTCGACATCGGGCAGGCCGACATCGGCGGGCCGGTCTTTTTGAAAAATAAAGAAAAGCGCCGTGATGACGCCCAGCCCCGCCGCCGGTCCGAAGAATCCGTACCGCCAGTTCGAGAAGAGGTCGGCGCACAAGCCCGCCAGTGGGGCGGCCACGATTCCACCGACGACATAGTTCGTCGACCACCAGCCCATGACTACCCCGCGTTCTTTCCGGGAGAACCAATCGCTGATGTTCTTCGTCAGCGGCGCCCATCCGGCTGATTGGAAAAGACCCTGGAGGCAGAAGAAAACGCCGAAGAGAACCGCCGTGGAGGAAAAACCCATGGCCGCGGCGGTCAGGATCGAGCCCATCATGCCCAGGAGGACGAGCTTTCGGGCACCCTTTCGGTCGCCCAGCATTCCCCAAAAGAATTGGCCGGCGGCGTAAGAAACGAGAAAGGCCGCGTCGATCGAGCTCATTTGGCCTTTGGTGAGGAGAATCGAGGGATCTTCGGCCATCCCGATCTTGGCCACGGAAAAAGATTTCCGCGTTAGGTAGAACCCGGCGTAGGCGAGCCAGGTCACGAGAAAAATCCGGCCCCGCCAATAATCGGCCTTGCTGACTCTCACGTGTCCTGGTTAGGTACACACACGGTCTGTGTACCTCGGAGGTACACAGACCGTGTGTGTACCTACATTTATTATCGGCATTTCTTCAGCCGCGCGGCATATGGCCCGTAGTCGACCGGCGCCCGAAGCTTGACGTCCTTATATACCTCCAAAAATCCTTCTCCCGTCCTCCTCCTCTCCCGGTGTCTGGCGACGGTCTTCTGCATGATCACGCCCTGCGAGGCGAATGCCTTCAGGGCCCGCAGGACCGCCGCTTCGTACCTCAGTTCGACCAGAATTCCTTTTTCAGCTCGGATCCCGTCGTCGCTTCTTTCCGGCGGCTCGAAGTCCGCCCAGACTGAGTAGGCCAGATAGGTCTTAGCAGGAAACGGTCGGCCGAGGTCGGCCAGGATGGGATCGCCGGCCTGGGGAGACGTATAGATTCCCAGATTGAAGACGGCCGTGTGGTCCCAATGCTCGAAATGGCCGCTGGTGAAGACGATGCGGGATATTTTATTTTTTCGGAGGAGCGTGATGAGCTTGTCGAACAGGCTCGCCTGCCTCCTCGTCTTCCGCCCTACGAAATCCATTAGCGCGAAATCCGGGACGTCGAACCAGAGAATTCGCCTCCTGTCGACGCCGAGCTCCCCATAGGCCCGAACCGCTTCCTTCTTGCGCGTCGCGACGATCGCCGCCTTGGCCTTGACGGTGGAATATCCGGCATCGCCCTTGCAGAAGACGAAGATGAACGGATTCCCGCCGTTTTCGGCGACTGCCTGGATCAAATACCCGGCGCCCAGCGCCGCGTCGTCGTCGTGCGGCGAATAGAAGGCGACGTTCTCCCCTTTCTTCCAGCCCGGAAAAAGCAAATCGATCCGCAGGCTCCTCCGGCCGGCGACGAAATCGACGAATTCCATCAGAACACTCTCAACGGATTCCTGAGTTTGTGGGCCAGTTCGTCGAGCGCGCCGGCTGTCTTGTCGTCCCAAGGCAGGAGGACATAGGCGTTCTTCTCATAGAAGAAGCTCCCCTGCGGCAGGAACGTGAGCTGGGTGTTTGTCGCATAATCGGCCCAGGTGTAGAGATACGCACGAACGGAATAGACGTACTCTCCGTCCGACGGAGCGTAAAAATAGGTTCCGGCGTTGTGGCTGAAGTCGCCCGCCGCCTCGAGGTTGGCGCTCGCTTCCGCCAGCCGGATGCTGAAGAAGCCGTACTTCTCGGCCTTGTTGACGAGGCCCACCCAATCGAGTTTCGCCGGCGCGATATGGACGAGGCCGTAGGGCAGTCCGGGGCTTTCGATCAAAGGCCGCTGTGTGACCGCCCCCTGCGTATCCTTGTAGACCAGCGTATCGAACAGCTTTTTATACAGAACCATCTCGTCGTTGCGGAGGGCGATGACGCCGAGGTCCTTCTCGACGGTCATCCGGGTTTCGGAAATGAAAAACGGAGCATCCCGTTCGACCGTGTACTTCACTTCGAGGCCGACGTCCTTGATGCGCGGCATCGGACCCTTGCGGGCGTTGACGTAGACGAACGCGCCGTCCCGCTCGACGAACGACGCCGGAGGATTCCAGTCGAAGGAATGGTCCCAGGCGGTGCCGGGGATGAAGACGTCCGGATTCCAGTGGATGACCCCTGCCTTTTCGTTGTGGAGCTTGATTCCCTCTTTCAGGTATTCGATCGTGTTGATCTGGCCGCTCTTCGGGCTCAAACCCAGGGCGAGGCGCGTCGATTTGATCGTCTTACCCAGCTCCTCGCCGCGGATTTCGAATCCCTTCTCCTCGGACTCCTTGCCCCCGCCCTTGAACGCCAACAAGAGCTTTTTCTGGCGGGGTTCGGCATCCAGAGGCAGGGCGATCTTGCAGGTCACCGTCACGGGGTGCGTCTTGGCCTGGCTTTCGGGCGGGCTGGATTCCTTCGCTTCGAGGATCTGATAGGGTACGGCCGCGCCGCCGTCAAAAAAGAGAAAATCGCGGCTCCCGATCTCGCTCTTCGGCGCGGTGAGTGCCAAATAAACGATCTCGTTCCTGCGGGCGATGCCGGCCTCTTCTTCGACCTTGAAGGCGCGAAAAAATCCCTCGGCGGCCGGGCTCGGGACGCCTCCCCGGTCGGGCGAGGTCCCGGCCCATTCCATGACCGCCTCTTTCGGAGAGCTTCCGCTCTGATAGGCGACCGCCATCTTATAGCTTTTCTTGGCCTGCCAGGCGTGGCGGATTTGGACCTCATAGGTCCCGGGCGCCAGCGCTTTCGCCAAGTCCGCCGGCTTCCCCCCCTTCATGACCAGGAACCGCTCGACCTTCGCCCCGTTCAACGTCAAACCCTTGAAAAGAAAAGCTTCTTTGGCGACTTCGAGCTTGCCGCTGATCGAATACAGGGGCGCATCGAAGGCCGGGGCGGCGAATACGAGGGCCGCCGGCCCGGCCGGCCGCCCGGTCGCCGATAATGCGCACAGAAAAACGAATACGAGCAAACTCGCAAAGGCCGTTTTTTTCATGCGCAACCTCCTCTCAAAGAGACCGATGATACGGGTTGATCATTTTCGCCGGAATATCTGCGAGATCGTGCCCGACGAGAGCCTGGACGTTCAAAGGCATCCGATTGTAAACGCCGACCCGGCGGCTCTTTTTCCAGAAGGCGTCCTCGATGACGGCGTACTCGACGGGAAAGACCAGGCGCTTGGCTTCGTCGAATCCCATCAAGGCGACGTCGATCATCAAGGCCGCATTCTTTCCCAGCGGCTCTTCGGTATAGGGCGTCACGGCGCCGAACCCTTCCTGGCATTCCGAGCAGCCCGTATTGTGGATGAACGTGTACGGCTCGCGCGGGGTGAGAAGGCGGCCGCGCGCGTCCCGGAGCTTCGTCTCCTCGAGATATTTTTTCCCCTGCGCGTCGATGACATTCGACGGCCGGTCTCCGGCGGCGGCTTTTGCCGCGGCTTTGATCACGACGTGGTAGAGGCCTTCGAGCGTGGCCATGAACTGCCCCTCGGGGAACGTCCACGCGGCCCCGGCCTTGGCCGTCCGGCGCATGATGCCGTGGTAGCCGTTGAAGGCCGGGCTGACGCCGAGCGAGACGAACTCGCCTTTCTTGATGACACGGTTCGTGGCCGGACCGAGGACGGTCCGGCCGCGCGGGCCCGAGCTCACGATCGTCGGAAAACCGGTCCGCTTCGCGCCGAGCCGCTTCATGATATAGTCGCCGGCCGCGGCCACGTCGAGCTCCCGGACGCCCGGCCCGAGCACGGCCAGCATGCCCAGGAAGGCGGCGTCGGCGACGGCGTTCGCCCGGCCGATGAGCGCGAGCTCCGCGTCCGATTTCTCGTATTTCGTCCGGCGCAGGAGGTCGGTGTCGAAAACGACGTTCTCGGCGCCGAACCGCCCCTGGAACATGAGGACGTGGTCGTGGGGGATGAACTGCCCGCTGGAGAGGATCGCGACCCGGAGGGGCCGGCCGGCCGAAGCGGGGACGAGGCGGCCGACGAGGTCCTCGAGGCTGCCGAATTTCGCGAAACGGTAATCCTCGTCCGAAATCTGGAACTCGCGGAGCAAGGCGACTTCGGCTCCCGAGGCCTTGACGCAATCCTCGATCACGTGGCCGCCCTCGGAGCCGGCGGCGACGACGGGCGTTCCGGCGCGGGGGACAAGGACGCCGTAGCGCTCGATGATCGGGTCGAAGACGCCGGCCAGCCAGGCCGCGTCCGATCGGTCGAGCTCGCTGCCGCAGGCATAGGCCAGGTCGTAGCCCTTGGCCGCCATCGCTTTTTGGACCTTGGCCCAGCGGCTCTCGTATTCTTTCTTCGTGATCTCCGGCCCGCGGTCGATCCGCGGCGCGTGAGCGGCGATGATGTTTTCGATGATCGCGATTTTCATTTCTTCTTCGGCGCTCCGATGGCTCCCTTGACGCCTTCCTCGAACGGTTCGGTCAGGATGGGGACGACCCAGCCGTCCGGGCTCTCGGCGAACGTCTCGATGTCGTCCGCAATACCCAGCGGATATTTGAGCATGTTGTAGGTCCGGTCGAGCGTATCGGCGAATCCCTGGTCTTTTTTGAAGGCGAATGGGACGACGGCGTTCCGGTCGTAGTAGATACTGCCCGCCCTGACCGGCAGCATGCGCGTCTGGTTGTTCGAGCCGAAGGAATAGACGAATCCCCGCGACATGTAGTACCAGGGGCCGTGCTGGATGTAGATGTAAGGTTGCTGCTGCGACGCTTCGCCGCCGTGGGCGTTGGGCAAGGCCAGGTCCAGGAAGAGGCTGGCGAATCCGATCCCCTTGGCTTCGCTGTAGAACGCGACCCAGGGCGTGTCGGGCCTCAACACCGCGGCGTGCTTGGGATGCATCCGCGACGCGGCGAAGTCCAGCGTCCGGACCCTGCCGTCCAGGGTCTTATAGGCCGCTTTATCGAAGACCGTCTTGTTGAAGACGATCTCCGCGTTGCGCAGGGCCTCGACGAAGATGTCGTCCCGGATCTCCATCAGCGATTCCATCAGGATGAACGGTGTGCCGGCATAGAAATAATAGGTGATGCTGACCTGGATGCCCTTGGGCATGGGCAGGGGCGCCTCGCGCCGCAGGGCATAGAAGACCGGCCCGCTGTCCTCGGAAAACGCGGGATTTTCCCAATCCGAGCAGTGATACCAGGCGTGGGGCGGAGAGTAGACGTCCGGATTCCAGTGGATCGAGCCATTGGTTTCGAGCTTGTGCTCGAGCTTCGTCCGGCTCGCTTTCTCGGTCACCTCGTAGATCGTGCCGCTCTTGGGATGCAGCGCGACTTTATAGAAACCGTTCTCGATCGTCTTGCCCAACCCCCGGCCGGAGACCTTAAGGTCCGATGCGAAGGCGGCTTTTCGGACGCCGGGATTGTTGTAAAAGACGAGATAGGTCGCTTTTTCATGCGCTTTCAGGTCGGCCAGAAAAGCCAGGCTGAAGGACGTCGTCGGATGGTAGCGCGGGCTCGTCTTCCCCGTCTTCTCGTCCTTGTCGACGAGGGCCGTGATCTTCGGGTCGTTCCATGTCCGGACATCATAGACCTGGAAGGGAACTTCCGAATAGACGACGTCGCCCTCCTTTAGGTCGGCTTTGACCAGGCGGACCTCGTCGGGCGACTTGAGATAGGAGCTCAGGACGCCGACCGTGGCGTGGACGGGATAGCCCGTCCGGGGAAATCCGTTGTCTTCGGATAGGATAAGGGAAAGATAGTTTTTCCAGGCCGGATTCCAGTAGCCGGCCTTGGCCGGGGCCCTTTCCTTCCGCGCCAGCGCGGCGGTCTTTCCGGTCTTCGCGTTCTCGAGGTCGGCCCGAATTTCGTACTCACGGCCTTTCTCCCAGCTCCAGCGAACCTTGAGCTCAAAAGACCGCTCTCCGTCGACCTCGGGGCCGGGCAGTTCCCTGCCGCCCTGGAAAACGGCGAAGTCGCGGGCGCGCGTTCCGTTGACCGCGACGGTCTTGACCGTCCATATCCCTTTACCGGCCGCAGAGACATCCGCGAAATTCGTCCGAATAGAATACCAAGCCTCGCCGCCGGCCGGGTAGCCGAAGTCCTGGGCTTGAACCGAAAGGACCAAAACGAAGATGGAGGCCGCCGCGACAATGATGATTTTTTTCATGAGCCCTCCTCTCGCGAAGGCATGTCGTCGAAATGGTGTATGGATATCGCCATTCTAATCAGACAGCCGAGGAAAATAAAGGTAGCATGATAACGAAACGCACCTCCCTGACGGGCAGGCTGCCAAGTGGGTACACCTACCGTGGGTGTACCCGTAAGAAGAAGAAAAGGGACAGGATGCGTCTTCCCCCTTCAGTGGGCTTTGCCCGAATGGCCGCCGGCCAGTACGTAGACGGTCTTATCAGAGCCTCGGTTGGCGAGAAAGAGGGTTTCTTCTTCCCGGAGATGGACGGCCTCGCCCTCGCGAAGCACGGCCGGCTCCCCTCCTTCGTTCATCTCCAGGTCCCCGTGGATCGCCATCAAGATCTCCTCGTGGCCGGCGCCCGGACAGATCTTGCGGCCTTCCTCGCCCGGAGCGAGTTCGCCGTAGATGAGGTAGCAGGCGTGGGTCTTGAGAACCCTTGCTCCCAGGATACACTCCCCGCCGGATTCGCGGGCCCAGGTCCGAAGCGGATGAGCTTTGCGCATGGGACCCTCCCTTGGCCAGAGTATGGCATAAAGATGCCGCGAAAAAAAGAGAAGGGGCTATTTCGTGATTCTGCCGGCGAACTTCTCGTAGAGAGAATCCGGCATCGATCGCAGCAGCGCGCATCCCAGGACCGTGGGCCGGGGGAACTGGATCAACCTCTTTCCCTTTTTGATGCCCTTCACGATGATGCCGGCCGCCTTATCGGCGGACATCAGGAAGGGCATGGGGTATTTGTTCCTCTCCGTGATTTCCGATTCGACGAATCCGGGCTTCACGGTAACCACTTTGACGCGATAGGGCTTCAGCTCGATCCTCAAGCTTTCCAGGAGATGCGTCGCCGCCGCTTTGCTCGCATTGTAGAAGCCGCTCCTCGGAAAGCCCCGGCAATCGGACAGGCTCGAGACGCCGACGATCATCCCCTCTCTCCGGAGCAGGAAATCGGGCAGGAGCTCTTCGACGAAATACAACAGGCCGAAGACGTTCACATCGAATATGGCTTTGGCCTTCTCGACATCGAAATGCTCGATGTCCTGTCGATGTCCCGTGCCCGAATTGAGGATGGCGATATCGACGGGGCCGAAACGCGCCTTGACCTTAAGGCAGGACTTCCGGACGTCCTCTCTTTTCGAAACGTCGCAGCGGAGAGGCAGGATGTCGGTGCCGGAGCCGCTCCATTCCGCGGCTAAACGCTCGAGGATTTCCTCCCGCCGGGCTAGAAGGGCGAGCTTGACGCGTTCCCGGGAGAGGGCCCGGCCCAAGGCCAGGCCGATCCCGCTCGAGGCGCCTGTCAGGAGGATGGTTTTGTCCCTAAGTTCCATCCAGACTAGTATAGCGGTTCACGTCCGCCATGCCAAACGGCCATCCGGATTGAAAAGCGATGTGAAGCGACATACACTAGAACGCCTGGAGGGAAGAATGAAAAAACACCTATTCTTGGCTGTCTCCGTGTTGTTCGTCCTCGCATTCTACGGAGTCTTGGCCGGCGCCGGCCCGGCTGCGGCCGAGGTCAAGCCCAAGCTCCTCGAGACCGAGACCTTCTTCGAGATGGAGTCGGTCGGGTCTCCGCAGATCTCGCCCGACGGGAAGCTCATCCTCTTCACCCGGGGCTGGGTCGACAAGGTCAACGACCAGCAGCGCTCCAGCATCTGGATCACGGACATCGACGGGAAGCGCATCCGCGAGCTGACGCACGGCAACTGGCGCGATTACGGCCCGGTCTGGTCGCCCGACGGGAAGAAGATCGCCTTCCTTTCGGAGCGGGACACGACGACGCAAATCCACGTCATGTGGCTCGATACGGGCGACGTCGCCCAGCTCACGCACATCGAACGCGCTCCGGGAAACCTCGTCTGGTCGCCGGAAGGAAAGCGCCTGGCCTATACGGCTTTCGTCCCTGACGACAAGCCCATCCTGAACGTCAAAATGCCCAAGCGTCCCGAGGGCGCGAAGTGGGCCGCCCCGGCGGTGCTCGTCGATCGCCTGGCCTGGCGCTCGGACGGCCGCGGACCCTTGCCCAAGGGATACACCCACGCCTACGTCATCGACGCCGAGCTCGGCGGGACGCCGCGTATGATCACCTCCGGCGATTTCAATCACGCCGATCCGCGCTGGTCGAGCGACGGAAAGACGATCTATGTCAGCGGGATCCGCAAGCCTGAGGCCGAATACGCGTTCGGGGACTCCGAGATCTACGCGGTCGACCTGAAGACGCTGGACGTCAAGCCGCTCACCGACCGGAAAGGCCCGGACGCGGGGCCGCGCGTCTCGCCCGACGGCAAATGGATCGCCTATACGGGCTACGACGACAAGAATTTCACCAGCCATCTCTCCAGCCTCTATCTCATGGACGATCAAGGCGGCTCGAAGAAGCTCTGGGCCGGAAACCTGCCCAGCTCTCCCTCCAACGTGGGCTGGGCCCCCGACGGCTCGGGCGTCTATTACCAGATGGAGGAAAACGGCGAGAACAACCTCTATTTCGCTTCGACCTCAGGCGCGATCAAGAAGATCACGAAGGGCGCCCACGTCCTCGGCGGTATCTCCCTGGCCGACAACGGCCAGGCAACGGCCGCGCTGACCACGCCCCGGCGGCCCGGCGTCCTCGTCACGTTTTCCCTGGCCAAGCCCGACGCGTTCAGGACGCTGGTCGACGTCAACGCCGACATTCTGGACGGCGTCAAGCTCGGCGATGTCGAAGAGCTCAAGTTCACATCCCCGGACGGCCTCGCCGTCCAGGGCTGGCTGATCAAGCCGGCCGAGTTCGACCCGGCCAAGAAATATCCCCTCCTCCTCTGGATCCACGGCGGGCCGTGGTCGATGTACTCCGTGGCCTTCAACTGGGCTTGGCAGAATTTCGCCGCCAACGGCTACGCCGTTCTCTTCACCAATCCGCGCGGCAGCACGGGCTACGGCCAGGATTTCGTCAACGGCATCCAGTACTCGTATCCGGGAAAGGACTACGACGACCTGATGGCGGGCGTCGACGCCGCGCTGGCCAAGGGCTATATCGATCCGGACAACCTCTTCGTCTGCGGCGGGAGCGGCGGCGGCGTGCTCACGGCCTGGATCGTCGGCCATACGAGCCGGTTCCGGGCCGCGGTCTCGATGCGGCCGGTCATCAACTGGCATTCCTTCGTCGGGACGACGGACGGGGCCAATTGGTACGAGCAGTTCCGCAAATACCCCTGGGAGGACCCGCTGGAATACGCGGTCCGCTCTCCCCTCCATTACGCGGCCAAGGTCACGACGCCGACCATGGTCATGACTGGAGAGTCCGACCTGCGCACCCCGATCAGCCAGAGCGAGGAATTCTACCGCGCCCTGAAGATCCTGAAGAAGGAGACGCTGCTCGTCCGGATGCCGGAGGAGTTCCACGGCTGGCGCCGGCCGTCCCACCAGCTCCTCCAGCAGGCTTATCTCATGGCCTGGTTCGAGAAGTTCAGGAAAAAGTAGGCGGTCTCAGCGAGAACCGCTTTCCAGCGCCGCTGCGAGAAGCGCCCGGGCGGCCGATTCGTCCCTTCTGCCGAAAACAAGCGCGGCCCGGCGTTCTTTCACTGAAAAGAGGAAAATATACCCCGGGCCGTTCTTCGCCGAGAGTACGGCCCCTTCGTAGCGCACGTCAGTCAGAAATTCCTCGAATACTCCTTTGACACCGGCCGCGAGCCGAGCTGGCGCCGTCCCAAAATCCGCCACGATGAGCTTGCGGCCGTCGGGCGCGTATCTGGCCGACGCGGCCATCGTACCGGTCGCGAATCCCCAGAAATCCGGCGCCAGGATCTCCGACTCTTCCTGGGCGGCCAGCTTGCCCATGACGATCCGGAGCGAGTCCCGGAGCAAGCCCTCCTTCGGTAAAGCGGACCAGGGACCGGACGTTCCGGAGAGATCGAACGGCTTCTCTCCCGCGCCCATGAGCTTTCCGGCCAGCCGCCCGGCGAACAGCTCCAGGTCTTCTTTCTTCGTCTCAAAGCCGATGATGTTGACGAAATAGGCGCCCGCGGCGAGGGCCGCCTGCGAGTCCGAGATCCAATTGGGAACGCCGCCGAGGTCGAGTGTCCTCTCTCCGCCCTGGCGGCGCATGGAGAAGATCCCGAACGCATCGAGGGGGGTGCCCATCCTGTAGAGGTCGATCGTCACCTCGGCGGTTGTTCTGCCGGACATCTTCTTGAAGCGGCCGACCTCGACCCTCTTGAAGCCGTATTGGAGAATAATCTCGGATCCGCCGTTGATGTAGCCGTACAGGCCTTCGCGCTCGTAGATCTCAGGCGGTCCGCTCTCTACCCAGCCCGGGATTTCCGCGCCGGCGGGAAAAAAGCGAGCGGAGCCCACGGTTTGGAAGCCGGGCTCGAAAGCGGCCGAAACGAAGAGCATCGTCCCCGCACATAAAATCGCGGTCCCGGGGCGCGGTCTCATGAGGCGCACGATCCATAAAACCGGGCGAGTTCTTTTCAGCCCAGCGTTATCTCCTTTAAGTCGATCTTGTCCCGCTGGGAGACGCCCAGGCCGAGCCCGGCGGCGATCTCGAGGAACTCGCGGTTGCGGGCGTTGTCGAAATCTTGCACGCTCCGTTCGATCCGGACCTTGACCAGGTATTCATGGGCTACGGCGTCCATGGCCACGGCATCTGTCCCGAACATCATCAGACCCGCGTCATAGACGAACTGCGGATTCGCTCCGGGCCCCTTGTCGTATTGAGCCTGGAGGCCGTCGGCGATGTTGAGGACAACCTTGTCCCGGAGGTAAGGAAAGCCGACCGGCTCGGCCACCGACTTGGCCCAGATCTTGTGCAGCCGGGACGTGTTGCTGATCGACCCGTAGGAAAGGTTTTTCAGGCAGAGCGTTACCGTCCCGCCGGAATTCTTCAGGACCGGGACGTTGATGATCTTCGTCACCTTCCGTGTCACCACTTTCGTGAAGTACGATTCCTTGCCCTGGTTGAGCATGGCCGCGAGGAGGTTCTTGTTGTAGTCCATCTCCAGGTCGGCGAAATAGAACTTCCCCGTCCGGTCGATGTTGTCCTTGGCCCACAGCTCGCCCTTCTCGTCGTAGAAGTCGTTGTTGGGGCCCCTCATCTCCGTCCCGTCGAGGGCAATCCCGGGAAATCGTTCGGCCGTAAAGCCCGCCGCCGGCATCTGATGGAGGCGGCGGTCCCAGATGACGATGTTCGCTTTCGGAACGCCGGCCGCCGTCAATCCGGCGATGACGGCGTCCACGACTTCGGGCTTGGTTGAGATCGTCTTCCCTCCGATGGGATTGACCTTGATCCCGACGACGTCTTTCGGCCCGACGAAACGCGCCCAAGCCTTGGCCATATCGGATTCGCCCGTGAGCTCGGCCATGCCCCGCTCGACGGCCTTCGCGACCCTGGCCGCGTCGACCGCCCCTTCGGCGACGGCCTTGCCCGTCTCGACCTTGACGACCCGGCCTGGAAACAAGCCCGGCATGGAGTCCTTGGTCCGGGGAATGGCTTTGATCTCCTCGACGTTGGTCCTGATGTCCGCGGGCTGGACCGCCGGCGGCTTGTGCTCGGCCGGCTTGTCCTGGCCGCCGAGCGGCCGGAGCAGGGCCAGCCCCGCCGCGCCGGCGGCGCCCATCCGAAAGAATCCGCGCCGGCTGACGGCATCGGGGACGTTGGCGTTCTTTTCGCCCGTGATCTCGAGGATCTCGCCGTGGTTCATCGTTTCTCCTTTCGGAAACCGAGGGGGGATTATACCATGCCCGCCGCACTTCGCCGGCAGGCGGCCGGCCTCATTCCATATTCAACAGGTCGAGATAGGAAGCCAGGTCCTGAGCCCTCTTCTGGACGATGTCGACGCGGTCGGCGGCCTGCATGGTCAGGTACATCGTGCCGTCTTTTTTGGCATAAATCAAGCTGAGCAATTTGAACGTCTCATCCCTCTGCTTGAGCCAAGCTTTCTGGGCTTCCCGGAGCGCAGCCTGCTCCTCGGGCCCGAGCTTGCTCATCAACTCCTTGTAGAGGCGGTTCAGCTCGGCATCCCAGCGGGTATATCCTTCAGCAAAGCAATCCAACATCCCCCTCGTCGAGGAGTTTTTCTCCAGGCAGTCGGACAGCCACTTATCGATCGGGTGCTTGGCCGACGGGGTGGTCTCCTGAACGGCCGGAGCGGCGCCCTGCAAAATCATCAGGAGGCACGCCGCCGCGAAAATCGAGGTCCGCAAAAATCCTTTCTTCATGATTCCCCCTCCACGGAGAGATTCAATAACCGGGCCATGTTGAGGCCGAGGATGAGAGCTTTTTGCTCCGGCTCGAGAGCGAGATTCCGGACTTTGTCGATATTTCGTTTGAGCGTATCCCTGCCGTACGGCGTGTCCGATCCGAAGGTCAGGCGGTCCGCCCCGAAAACGGCGGCGGCGAACTCGACGCGGCGGGCGGGACTGCCCCAGGCCGGCGAGATGTCCAGGGTGACATTCTTAAACTCCGCGGCGAAGGGCGCCATCATCTCCAGGCCGATCATGTGGGCCGCGACGAACCGCGTCCGGGGATTGCGCCGCGCCCAGGCCATGAACTTCTCGACTTCGCCCCTCGAATAGAGGTGGATGAACACGGGAACCGACTTTTCCGCGGCCAGCGCGGCGATGTCGTCCAGGACGGGATCCGCACAGCTGAACCGGTTGACGCACTGGTGCAGCTTGATCCCGCGGAATCCGTACCCGCCGACGGCTCTGTCCAGGTCTTTGACGGCATCCGGATCGCTCGGGTCCGCCCAATAGGAAGGAATGATGCGCTCGGGCCGCTTTTCCGCCAAGGATAGAACGTAAGCGTTTCGCTCCTTCCGTCCTCTGCGGGCTTTTATGAGCTTCGCGCCGAGCCGGAGAAACCTGTTGCCGGTGAACGAGATCGAGCTGCGGGTGGCGATATGGCCCCGGTCGAACGGAAGCCGGAGCTCCCGCGCGTGGCCGCGGACGTTCTGGCAGAGGACGACTTTTTCGACGCCGAGCTCATCGAGCTTCGCGACGAGGGTGTCCTCGCGGAAGAAAGCCCCGGCGCAATGGGCGTGCCCGTCGATGATCACTTATTTCTTTTTCTTGATTTCTTCGACGGCCTTGTCGATCCGGCGCCGCCGCGTCTCGGCCTGCTTGGCGTCTTCGATCCAGAGGGCATATTCGCGCTGGTGGCTGTACGACATCGCCCTGAACTTGGACAGGACGCCGGCTCGCTTATAGGCGGCCTCGACGTCGCGGGCCAGCTCGACGACTCTCGGCCGGTCGTCGAGATCGATTCGCCCCGGATTCTTGTATTTTTCAGGCATGGGAGGATTATATGGGTCTTCCAGGTGAAATGAAAGGGCCCGGGTTCTTTGGATCCGGAGGAGCCGGGCGACAGCTATTTTTTGGACCTGACGGTCAGGGTGATCGTTCGAAGATTATTGGCATAATCCGTTTCCGTCACCCAGTGAGCCGGATTGATCTCCAATTGGAACTTGTAGATGCCCGGGTCTAGCTTCTTGTTTCCAAAGAGCTCATACGTCCGGACGACCGTTTCGCTCGGAGCTATGGAAACCGAAGACCACACGTGGTCGAAAAATCCCGGCAAGCCCGGCCCCTCGACGGCCAAGGCCCGCCAAGCCTCCCCGCCCTCTTCGAAGACGGCCGGATAGGACCCGGCATTTCGGATCCTCACTTCGATCCCGATGTCATCCTCCTTCGTCGGATTGTCGGGAATGAACCGGAAGCTTTCGATCTGGAGGTCGGTCTTGTCCGCGACGGCCGATTCCGCGACGATTTCGAAAGAGAACGGAAGACGGTTGTCGTCTTCCCGAGTTTCGACCGCTTGGCTGAGTGGATCCGCCATCAAGACGCCTTGATGGCGTCCTGCGGCCGCGCCATAGGCGTTCCCGTAAATCTGGGCATAATCGTAGGACTCTCCCGCCGCGAGGTCGAAAGTGCCGATGTCGCCGGTTTCGACGCGGCCCAAGGGAAGCTCGAAGCCGACGAGCGCGATCCGATTATAGGTCGGCGTCGCATCCGGACCTTCGTTTTTCACGGTGGCAACGATCGTCCAATAATAGGTGAAATCAGTGATTCGGGAAGGACGCGTCCAGGCCTTCTCGATCTTGAAATTGACGCGGGGAACGAGCGCGCCCTGGATGGTCAGGTCCCCGCTCCAACCGTTGTTCGCTTCGTCCGATTCCTCGAGACGCTGGCGGGGATCGACTTCGGCTTTGACCTGGTACGTACCGTCTGTGCCGAAAGGGGGAAGATAGAAGAGGACGGCCGCCCGCTGGTGAGGCGCGATCGCGTCCGTGCCCGAGGGGATGTCTTCGATCGCCGCGCCTCCCGAGACGCGGACGCGAAGCGGCGGCACTCCCGCCGGAAAGGAGGCCGCCCCGTCTCCCCGGTTTTCGATATAGACTTCCATCAGAACTTGCTCGTCCCGCTTGGGCTTCGCCGGGGTGAAAATCACGTCGGTGATCGTCAGGTCGGGTTTGAACGCGATTTTTCCCGCAGGGAGCCGGGTCCCGGGTTTGAGTTTGGCCCCGGGAATCGCCCTGAACCTGGGAGCGGCCGAGGATACGAGGCGCGCCTTTATGAGATCAGCCCGATCGAGGTCGAGCTTTCCCGAAACCATCCGGCCGCGAAGGGCGACTGCCGGCGCGGGCCGGGCGGATTTCTCGGTTCGTTTTTGCCCCCGAAGGTTCAGCCCGGAGATCAGAAGGCTGCCGTCCGGCATCCGGCGCAAAGAAGTCACTTGGACGCCCAGATTCCTCATCGTCTGGAGGATGAGATGCGTATCGTCGAACGGCTTTGGGGGGGCGGGGGATGCCCCGATCATGGCCACCGCCCATGCCGCTAAAATGACGAGTCCCAGCCTTGCCGGTTTGCCCATGGTTTTTGACTCCCTTGGATAATACATAGCGCTTCCTGTCCGAAAAATCAACAGCCCGCCGACGCCGCTCAGCCCGATGCGGGAAGGAGATGCGGGTGGAGCGGCCGGCTCTCTCTCTGGGGAGGCCGGCCCCCGTATCAACAATTCTCTGGACATGCCGGCCGAAAATGATTATGATAAATGGCAAAATAAAGGAGAAAATGATGAAAAAAGCTCTGACCGTCGTCCTTTTCGTCCTCGTCCTCGTCACAATTTCGTCCGCGACCCTCGTGACGAACATGAACCAGAGCGCCCTCTACGTACGGCTGCTCTCGCGCAACGCCTCGACCGACGTGGATGCCGTCTATTACAACCCGGCCGGCCTCGTCGCCCTCAAGAACGGCTGGCATATCGGCCTGAACAACCAGACGGTGTTCCAGACCAAGACCGTCGAGAGCGATTTTCCCTTCCTCAACACCCATTCCTTCGACGGCAAGGTCAACGTCCCCGTCTTTCCCGACCTCTTCGTCGTCTATAAAAAAGACAAGCTCGCCCTCTCGTTCGGCTTCGGCCCCGGCGCGGGCGGCGGAACGGCCGACTTCACGAAAGGTCTTCCCTCGATCGAGTGGCAGTTCTCCGTCCTTCCGTCCCTGATCACGTCGATGGGCCTTCCGACGACGAGATATTCGACGGACATCGCCTTCAAGGGGAGCTCCGTCTATTACGGATTCCAGCTGAACGCGGCCTACGCCCTGACGGACACGATCTCGGCCGCCGTCGGAGCCCGCTTCGTTTCCGCCCACAACACCTATGACGGCTACATCCGGAGCGTCATGATCAATCCCTACCATCCGCTCTTGAATCCGACGCAGGCCATGATCCCGGCCGCCCAGTTCTTCGCCGCGATCGGACAGACCGGCTACGCGGCCATGATGGCCGACAAGACCGTCGACGCCGCGGAAACCGGGACCGGCTTCACGCCGATCCTCAGCCTGAATTTCAAGCCCGCCGCCGGCCTGAATCTCGCGCTCAAATACGAGCTCAAGACCAAGATCGAGCTCACGACCGAGACGACCAAGGACGATACCGGCATGTTCCCGGACGGATACAAGTTCCGGAGCGACATCCCCGCCTTCCTGTCCCTCGGCGCGGCCTACGAGATCCTGCCCCAGCTCCGGGCCTCGGCGTCTTTCAACTATTTCTTCGACAAGGACGCCGATTGGAGCGGCCGCGAGGCCTTCGTCAACTCCAACTCCTATGACCTGGCCGTCGGGCTCGAATACGACGTCACCCAGTCCATCACCCTCAGCGCCGGCTACCTGGCCACGGTCTTCGATCTCGCCCCCGGATACCAGTCCGACCTGTCCCACGACATGGGCGCCAATACGTTGGGCGTCGGTGCCCGCTTCAAGCTGAACAAGACGTTCGACATCGACCTCGGCTTCATGAGCCCGATGTACAAGACCGACAAGAAAACTCTCCCTTACACCACCACGACCGGCGTCTATCTCGGGCAATACGAAGAGCGGTATTCCCGGAAGACGACGGCCTTCGCCGTCGCCGTGAACATCCACCTGGGAGGCGAGTGAGGCGGACTGAACCTCTATTTGATCTGACGAAAGCGGCGGAGCGCCGTCCGGCGGCTCCGCCGCTTCTTTTTTCGGGCCTATCGAAACAATCGCGGCGCGAGGTCGCTGAGGTAGATTCTCCAATTGGCCCAGGTATGGCCGCCGGGCGTTTCGTTGAATAGATATGGGAAACCCTGTTTTTTGAGCAGATCCGCGAGCGCCTGGGACCCGGCGTAGGCCAGCGGGTCCTTGACGCCGCATCCGACATAATAGAGCTTGACGCCGCCCGCCTTGAGCGCAGCGAACTGCTTTTCCGTCTCCTCGTTGACGTTCCGGATCCCGGCGCTGAAGACGCCGATGTAGCTGAAGAATCCGGGATGGCCGTTCGTCGCGGAAACCGTGTGGCCCCCGCCCATCGACAGGCCGGCGATCGCGCGGCCGTTCTTGTCGGAAATCACCCGATAGTTCTTTTCGATATAGGGGACGATATCCTTGACCAAGCTCTCCGGGAAAGCCGTCCCGAAACCGGCCGGTGCGGCTCCCCGCGCTCCCGGAGCCGGGGCCGGCGGGACCGGGGCCTGGGCTCTTGCCGGCGGCGCCTGATAGGCCGTCCCCTGCCCCACGCTCTGATTCGCGTTGCCGTTGGGCATGACGACGAGCATGGGCTTGGCTTTGCCCTCGGCGATGAGATTGTCCAGGATCACGTTCGTCCGGCCGAGCGTCATCCAGGCGTCCTCGTCCCCGCCTCCGCCGTGGAGGAGGTAGAGGACAGGGTATTTCTCCTTGCCCGCCTCGTACCCCGGAGGCGTATAGACATACATGCGCCGGGCCATCTTCAACGTCGGCGAGGGATACCAGACCAGCGAAATCCGGCCGTGCGGGACCTCCTTCATTTCGTAGAGGGACGAGGCCGGGCCGGAGACGAGCAGGATGCTGTCGTAGCGGGCTCCGTCCCGCTTGGTGTTGGAGTTCCTGGGGTCGAGCGTCCGCACGCCGTCGACGCTGAACGTATACCCCCAGAGCTCGGGAGGCAGGGGACCGACGGTCGCCGACCAGACGCCCTTGACGTCCCTTGCCATCGGAACGCCGGTTCCGCCCTCCCAATCGCCGTTGACTATGACCTCGGCGGCGTTCGGGGCAGCGAGCCTCAGAGTGACTTTTCCGTCCGGATGGATCTCCGGCGAGACGGGCCCCATATCGCGAGCCGGCCCCATAGGCCGGCCCGGCTGGCCCGGCCGGAGGGGTTTGAACTCATCGACCTTCTGCTTCGGGATGAGCGAGGAGGTCTCTTTCTTGACCGTCAAGTCCGCGCTCAACGTGAACGAGGCGGCCTGCCGGATGTCCCTTGACGACGCGCCGACCTTCACCTCATATTTTCCGGCCTCGGCCGCCCAGGCCGAGCTCGCCGCGTCGAACGACGCCAAAGATCGGCCGTCGAGGACGAATGTCAGGGCCTGGCTTTCACCCGGTTCGAGGAGCTTCGTCTTGGCGAATCCCTTGAGCTCGAGGGCGGGCTTGTCGAGCTTCGCCGCCGGCGCTGTGAGATACAGCTGGACGACCTCTTTGCCGGCGACGGCTCCCGTATTCTTGATCTCGACGGACACCGTCAGCGGGCCGGAAAACGCCTCGGAACTCAGCTTCAGGTTTGAGTACGTAAAATTCGTATAGGACAACCCGTAGCCGAACTCATAAGCCGGCCTGACCCCGAACGATTCGTAATACCTGTATCCCACATAGACGCCGTCCTCATAGCTGACGACAGCGGGACGGCCGCGGCCGGATCCCGCCGGCTGGCCCTGGGCCGGGGCCGGCGCCTCGGTTTCGATCACCTTTCCGGGGAAGCTCCGCGCCGACGGCACGTCGTCGTAGCGGACCGGGAACGTTGTGGCCAGCTTTCCGGACGGATTGGTTTTTCCGCTCAGGATATCGGCGATGGAATGGCCCGTCTCTTGCCCGCCCTGCCAGGCAAGCAGGATGGCGTCGGGAATGTCCCGCCAGGAAGCGACTTCGACAACCCCGCCGATATTCAGGATGACGATCGTTTTCTTCTCTTTGGCTTTAAAGGCGGCCGTGACGAGCTTGATCAGGTCGCGCTCCGCCGCGGTCAGTCGAAAATCGCCGTCGCCCTCGCTCCGGTCCCGGCCCTCGCCCGAATTCCGTCCGATCGTAATCACGGCGGCATCGGCCAGGCCGGCCATGCCCTCGGCCAGGTCGGCGTTCACGTCCATCTCCGGGATGCTTCGCGAGGCAGCCATGAATCCGCGCCCCTGCGGCCTGGGCCGGCTCTCCCGGATCGTCCGCATGTAAGCCGTATAGAGATTTTGCAGATTCTCCTGGACGGCATATCCCGCGCTCCTCAGCCCTTCGACGAGCGAAACGCTGTAGGCTTCGTTGACGTCGCCGCTGCCCGTCCCCCCGGTGACGATCTCATAAGAGGTGGCGCCGAATGCGGCGATCGTCTTGATCTCTTTGGCCAGCGGCAGGGCCGCGTTTGCGTTCTTCAGCAGGACCATGCCTTCGGCGGCCGCCCGGCGGGCGACTTTGGCATGCGCCATGAGGTCGGGCTTGTTCGAATATTTGAAGCCCTTGAAGCGGGGGCCCTTCATGATGATGTTCAGGATGTTCTCGATATTCCGGTCGAGGATCTTCTCCTCGAGCTTGCCCTCCGCCACGGCTTTGACGAGCGCCTGTATCTGCTCGGGGCTGCCCGGCATGAGCAGGTCGTTCCCGGCCGCCATCTGGGCGACCGGATTCCGCCCGCCGCCCCAATCGGTCATGACATAGCCCTTGAAGCCCCAATCCGTTCTCAGGATGTTCGTCAGAAGGTCGGGGCTTTCCGAAGTATAGACGCCGTTGATCAAGTTGTAGGACGTCATGACCGTCCACGGCTGAGCCTCTTCGACCGCGATCCGGAAGCCCTCGAGGTAGAGCTCGCGCAGGGCCCGTTCGCTGACGATCGTGTCGAGGGAGCTGCGGTTCGTCTCGGCGTTGTTGGCGGCGAAGTGCTTCAGCGACGTCCCGACGCCCTGCGATTGGACGCCGCTGACGACGGCCGCTGTGATCTTTCCGGCGACCAGAGGGTCCTCGGAGTAATATTCGAAATTCCTCCCGCAGAGGGGATTGCGATGGAGGTTCAACGCCGGAGCGAGCAGGATGTCGACGCCGTATTCGAGGAGCTCGTTCCCCACGGCCCGGCCGACCGCGCCGGCGAGCTCGATGTCCCACGTCGAAGCGAGGAGCGTCGATACCGGAAAAGCCGTGCAGTAATAAGTCGCCTTGTCATTCTCCCGCGTCGGGCTGATCCGCAGGCCGGCAGGGCCGTCGGCCAAGGCCGTGGCCGGGATTCCCAGCCTGGGGATGGCGAACGTGGTCCCCGCGGCTCCAGGGACCAGGCTCGGCGGCCTCTGGGCGGGCGCCGCCGCGGCTTTATCGGCAGGGGGCTTCGCTCCGGGCGCAGGGGGAGCTGAAGCACCGGCCGGGGGCCTCGCCATCCGCATCCCCGTTCCTACGACGAGGGCGGCTTTCTCCTCCAGGGTCATGGCCGCGATCACGTCCTTGAGCGGGGCTATTCCCAGCTTGGGGGCTTGAACTTGCTGCGCAGGTGACGAGAGCGCCCAAGCGCCGAGCGCGCAAAGGGCGGCGACGAAAACCATTCTCTTCGCCATGTTCATTTCGCCGACCTCCTCTTTCCCGGCCGCGATGATTTGATCGGCCGCTTTCGAAATTCGATGAGCTCGACAGGAGCTCCGTTGTCGATGATCATGGCCGTTCTCGCGCCTCGGGAAGGAGAGCAGATCCCTCCGAGGACCGTTCGGCCGGCCAAAGCGGCCTCGAGATCATCCACCTCGAAGGCCACATGCGGCACCGTCCTGACCAGTCCCGATATCGGACAGTCGGGATCGAACCGCATCCATTCCACGCCGTAAGGACTCGTTCCGAATCCCGAAACATGGATCTTGAGATGCTCGAGATGGACCTCATCCGGGCGGGCCACCGTAGTCGGGATGCCCAGATGATGGAACCTCCAGCCGAATACCGAGACGGCGGCCGGGGGCTCGTCGTTCCTTCGTTTTTTTCGCATGCGAGGCCTCCCAGCGCCCTTCAGGTCACGGACTTCAGGTCTTCGCTCAGCCAGCCCGAAGCGCGCTTGACCTCCTGGACGAAGACGAAGCCCATACCCGGTTCGTCTATGCGGCCGGCTTTGAAGACAGCGTCGAAGACACAGTCCGTGAGGTGTTCCGGAACGACGGTGAAGAGGATCTCTTTTTCGGGATGGATGGCCACGCCCAGGAACTTGAGCTTCTCCCGCACGCCCGTCCCCCGGCCGTGATAAATCGTCACCGCCTGGGCGCCGGCTTGGACCGCGGCCTTGGCCACGGCATTGCCTTCTCCGTGGGCCACGACCGCGGTGATGATGTTCAGCTTTTCGCCATGTTCGACGGATGTCATTTTATCCTCCTTGTCTCGGGCGCCGCGAGGGCGACCTCGCCGCCCGCCCGGCGACGATGCCCACGATCAGCATGCTCAGCACCGGGCCGGCCGAGGCCATGATGACCAGGCCGAGTCCTGCCGCGGCTTCCGCCCCGCGAGGCGACGACGCGGCCAGCCCCATGCCCATGGCCATGAAAAAAGGAACGGTGATCGTCCCGCTGGCGACGCCCATGGCGTCCCAGGCGAGGAGGGCATAACGCTCCGCGGCGAAAAACGAAAAAACGACCTCGACCGCCAGCACGAAGAGCAGGATCGCGGCCAGCGGCAGCCCGAACCAGATGACGGCGATGCCCAGGCCGAAGCCGAAAGCGACGCCAACTCCCAGGATCACGTAGAGAAATCTCCGCGACAGGGCGCCCGCCGTCGCCTTCTCGACCTGCTTGGCGAAAACCAGGACGGCCGGCTCGGCGAAAGTCACCGCGAGGCCCAGGATGAGACAAAGCCCGATGTCGGCCCAGGCCCAGGGAACGACCCGCGGCATGGACCGGCCGACGCCCTGGGTCAAGGGAAAGAAGCCGGCTTCCAGCCCTTCGATGAAAAGCACCAATCCCACGATAAGGACGCCGACCCCGACAAAAACGGCTCTCAAATGCCGCACCGGATTCCTCATGACCAGGCGCTGAAAGAGGATTAGAAAGAGATAGACCGGCAGGATGATCCTGAGGATCTGCCAGGCTGTCTCGAGCAACCTGGCCGCGGAGAAAAACGGCCGGCCGCGGCCTTCGTTTTGCCCCGTGGGAAGTTCAACGGCCTGCGGAATGGATCCTTGGCCCGGCTGCTCCCCGGACGCGACACCGCCTTCTGTTTGCGCAAGGGTTGCGGGCCGTGCGTTTTCACCGAGCGATACGCCCGGCTGGACGGCCATCTCCCGCGGGCCGCCGGCCGATACCGCCCCCAGGATGAGGACGGCGATCACCGGTCCGAGGGAAGCCAGAGTGATCAGTCCGAATCCGGACGTGCCGGGGTTGTCGCTGCTCATAACCGCGCCCAGGCCGATGCCCAGGGCTAGGAAGAGCGGGACGGTCACCGCCCCCGAAATGACGGGGGCGATATCCCAGGAAGCGAGGTTGAGCGGCTTCGGGCAGACGAGCGTCAAAATCCCGGCCGAAGCGATCAGCGGCAGGAGCACGTAAATGAACCGAAGTCGGAGGGCGATGCGCAGAATGCCCAGGGCGAGGCCGGCCGCGGATCCCAGGGCGACGGCGGCCATGAGGACGGTCCGGCCCACGCCGCCGCCGAGGAGCGGGAGCGTCTTGTCCACGTAGACCTTGAGGTCGGGCTCGGCTACCGCGGCCAGCGCGCCGAGGGCCAGGGAAAAAACGATGATGAGCCACAGGCGGGCCGTCCGGGGAAGCGTCGAACCGAGGTCGCGCCCGAGGGGCAAGAGGCTGTGGTCCAAGCCCTGGAGGAAAAAGGACAGCCCGAAGACGATGAGGAGCACTCCTGCGACGAGAAGGAGGGAGTCGCCCATCCCGCGAACGGCGTCGGCGAAGCTTCCGGCCGTGGCCATGAGGAAAACGGCCTTGAGTACGAAGAGGAGCAGGCAGATCGGCAGGACGGCCTGGGCCGACTCGGCAAACAAGGAACGGAGGTAGCGCAGCCAGGACATTGGTCTCACTATAACGGAAAGGCCCCGGCGGAAACAAGCGTGACGATGCCCGAGCGTCGGGCATTTTCGGGGACATGATACCCTGTCCCCGTTGGAAAATGCGTGTTGCTCGACTGGAAACGAGCTGGGAAACGGGGACAGGGTATCGTGTCCCCCTTGTCTCCGCTTGACACCGGTCCGAAGCCGAGACTATTCTCTCGGATGGAAGGAGGAGCGCGACATGCCGAAATTCCAGCCCTTTATCATGGAACGCATGATGTCCAAGTTCGAGAAGGCGGTCGATTACAACCTTTCCGAAAGCGGCGTGCACCCGCTGACCTTGAGAGAGCTCCTCGAGGGCGATCCGGACGGGCTGGACCGCTTGCTGGCAACCGAAATGGATTATGCCCATGCCAACGGCATTCCGGAGCTCCGGAGGAATATCGCCGCCCTGTACAACGGCGCCGGGCCGGAGAACGTCCTGGTGACCGTGGGGGCGATCGAGGCCAATTACGACATCCTCTGGGGCGTGCTGTCGGCCGGCGACGAGGTCGTCGTCATGCTGCCGAACTACATGCAGATCTGGGGTCTGGCCAAAAACTTGAACCTCAAGCTCAAGACGTTTTCCCTGAACGAGAAGAAAGGCTGGGCGCCCGACCTCGACGGACTCAAGAAAGCGGTGACGGGGAAAACGAAGCTCATCGCGGTCTGCAACCCGAACAACCCGACGGGCTATATCCTCAAAGCCAAGGAAATGGAGGCGATCGTCACAATCGCGCGCAAGGCCGGAGCCTGGATCCTGGCCGACGAGGTCTATGCGGGCGCCGAGCGCCTGACCGACGAGCAGACGCCGTCCTTCTACGGCACATACGAAAAGGTCCTGGCCGTCGGCAGTCTGAGCAAGGCGTATGGCCTCCCCGGCCTCCGGGTCGGATGGGTCGTCGGGCCGGCCGAAGTCGTCGACGAGATCTGGGCCAGGCACGAATACCTGACCTTAAGCGCCACCATGCTCTCCAACCACTTGGCCGCTCTTGCCCTCTCTCCGAAGGTCCGGCCGCGCCTCATCCAGCGCGCCCGAGGCTATATCCGCCAGGGCTTCCCGGTCCTTGAAAAATGGATCGGCGAGCACCGCGGGACCCTCAGCACGACCCCGCCGCAGGCGGCGGCGATCGCTTTTGTCCGCTACAACCTGGACATCGCGTCCACGCGATTCGTCGAACGGCTGCGCGAAAACAAGCGGGTGCTCATCGTACCCGGCGACCATTTCGGCCTCGATCATTTCGTCCGCATCAGCTTCGGCCTGCCGCACGATTATCTGAAGCCGGCCCTCGGCCGGATCCACGACCTGCTCCTCGAACTGAGGAAAAGATAGGCCGCCCGGCGAGAAGCGACGTGAATATCGCGACGCTCGACGAGATCAAGCGGATCGTGGCCGGCCTGGACCTGATCCCGGCCATCGAGGAAGGCTTCGCGGCCTATTCCTCGGGCCGGGCGACCGTCCCTCCGGTCGGAGAATTGATCCTGGACAAAGGGGAAGTCCACATCAAGTACGGATTCATCGAGGGGGATGAATTCTACGTCATCAAGATCGCGTCCGGATTCTACGGCAACGCGGCCCTGGGCCTGCCGTCGGGAAACGGCTGCATGCTGCTCTTCCGGCAGGAAACGGGCGAGCCCGCCGGCATCCTGCTCGACGAAGGCCATCTGACCAACGTCCGAACCGCGGTCGCGGGCGCCATCGCTGCAAAATACTGCGCGCCGCGAAAGGTCGAGCGCATCGGCATCGTCGGGGCCGGCGTCCAAGCCCGGCTCCAGCTCGAATGGCTGGCCCGCGTCACGCCGTGCCGGGATGTCCTGGTCTGGAGCCCGGTCGCCGAAGAGCTTGGGAGCTACAAACGGGAAATGGAATCCCGCGGCTTTTCCGTGGAGACCGCTTCGCAAGCATCGGCGATCCTGAAAACCTGCAACCTCCTCGTGACCGCAACGCCCTCGAAAACGCCCCTCCTCTCGGCCGCCGACCTGAGGCCTGGAACGCATATCACCGCCGTCGGCTCCGACACGCCGGACAAGCAGGAGCTCGACGCGGACATCCTTGCCCGGGCCGACCTCGTCGTCGCCGACAGCCTCGCCCAGTGCCGGCTCCGGGGAGAGATCCACAAGGCGCTCGAAGCCGGCCGGATCACGGAAAGCCGCGTCGTCGAACTGGGCGCCATTATCTCGGGCAGGGAAAAAGGCCGAACCGCGGAAGACCAGATCACCGTCGTCGACCTCACAGGAGTGGCTGTCCAGGATATAAAAATCGCAGCCGCCGTTTATAGCGCCCTGTTTCCTTCGGCTCGCACGATGAGCGCGCCTCGAGGCCGAGCATGATCCCCGGCGTATCGATCGAGCCGTTCCGCGGCGACTACGAAAATCTCGAGCGCATGGCGCTCCTCTCCTGGCGGGAGGAATACGGCGAAGCCTCGTTCCCGAATTTTTATCGGCCGGAGTTCCTCCGCTATATCTTCGAGCGGGTCAAGCCCGGAGAGCGCGACCATGTCCTCGCCGCGTACCGAGGCGACGAGATCCTGGGTTTCATGGGCAACGTCCCGCAGAAATTCCATTACCGAGGCGGCGTCTATCCGGCGACCTACAGCTGTCTGCTCGTCGTCCGGCGCGACGCTTTGCGCCAGGGCCTGGCTTCGAACCTCATCGGGGAGGCGCTCCGCGTCAACGATCGATACAAGTACGCGTTCTCCCTATTCGGCCTTGAAACGGGGCACCGCTCGACCAAGATGATCGAGAAATTCGTCCGTGAAGGCCGGCGGGTCGAATGGGTCAAGAAATTCCGGGTCATCGCCCGCGTCCTCGACCTCGATAGGGTCGCCGCCTCGGAAGGGCTGAAGGGATGGGAGCGCGCCGCCATCAAGGCCATGGGAAGCCACCGGCCGCCCAAGCCCGAAGGTTCGATCGCACTGCGCGAATACCGGCCCGAAGACCTCGACGGATGTGCGGCCCTTCTCGACCGCTACCGGCAGTCGGTGACGCTGGCGCTCGTCTGGGACCGGGCCGAGCTAGGCCGGGAGCTCTTATATCCCGGCGTCGTCCAAACCCTCGTCTGCGAGAAGAACGGAAAGATCGCCGGACTGCTGAACTTCATCTATCACAACCACCTGGGAAAGACCGCCGAAAAATGGGCCTGGATCCATCACTTGGCCTACCCGGACCTCGACGGGACGCAACGGCTGGATTTCATCCATGCCTTTCTGCGCTATATCCGCGGCGCCGGCTGCCTCGGCGCGATCGAATGGACCCGGGGGTATTACCCGCAGAGAGCGTTTTATCGCGCCCGCTTCTTTCCCTATTTCCGGGCGGTAAACCTCTGCGCCTGGATATTCGAACCCGGCCTAAAGTTCGGAAAAATCAAGGACGTCTACGAGATCCAGGTCTGAGGAAGCGGGGGGAATGCCTCGTCCGCAAGATCCTCCGAACGTCGGATGGGGGGATCAGCAATTCCCCCTATTCCGTCTTGAGGCTTGAGGCCGGATTGGCCGCCGCCGCCCGGAGAGTCAAGCCGGCGACGCTGAGGGCCGCGACGCCCGCGAGGATCAACACCGAAGCGGCGAACAGCCCGGCGTTCAGCCCGATGCGATAGACGAAGCCCTCGAGCCAGGCGTGGGTGAAATAATAGGCCGCCGGCAGGAAGACAAGGACCGCGGCGGCGATGAGCAAGGCGAACTTCTTGAGAATCAGCCCCATGACTGAAAAAACCGAGGCGCCCAGGATCTTCCGAATCCCGATCTCCCTGGTCCGGGCCCCGACCTCGAAGGAGATCAGCCCGTACAATCCGACGGCGGCGATGATCATGGTCAATATCGAGAAGCTCAGGATGAACCCGCCCAGGGCCTTTTCGTTCCGATAAAGCCGGTCGTAGAGATCGCCCATGAACGCGTAGTCGAAGGCGAAATCCGGGCTCATGCGGCGGAACGTGGCGTCGATATGCTCCAGCGCGGCCGGAATGTCCCGGCCCGCGATCTTGATCAGGAAATAGCGGCCTCGTCCCGGATCGTACGAAAACATCAGCGGTTCGATCTTTGTCCTGAACGACGTGTAATGGAAATCCTTGACGATGCCGATGATCCTCATGTCCCGGCCCCACTTGACGACCTTTTTCCCCACGGGATTTTCGATCCCGGCCATGCGGGCCGCGGTCTCGTTGAGGATCACCTGCCTGTCGATGTCGGCGGCCATAGCCCGTGAAAAATTCCTGCCGGCCGTAATGTTCATGCCCAAGACGCCGACGTAGTCCTCGTCGATGAAATAGGTCGTGACCATCGGCACGTCCTTCATTTCCCCGGATTCGGACTCGACCCGGATATTGTTGGCCTCGGTCCGGGCGAGGGGGGCCGTGTTGGCGATCGCCGCGGCCGAAACAAGCGGGATTTTCAATAGTTCTTTCTTGATCCCCTGGAAATTCGTCCGGCTTTCCTCGTTCCAAACGCGCACCGCGACGACGTTGTCCCGGCTGTAGCCGATATCCCGGTTGCTGATGAAGAGGAGTTGTTTTTGAATCGTCACCGCGCCGACGACAAGAACGATCGTCACGCCGAACTGAAACATGAGGAGAATCCGGCCGAATGTCCTCCGCCCGCCCGAAAGGCCCGGCCCGGAAGAGCCCTTCAGGACGCTCAAGGGTTTGAGGGAGGACAGATAGAAGGCGGGATAGCCCCCGGCGAGGAATCCCACCGCCAGCAGCAAACCCAAGAGCGCCGCGGCATTCCTCCAATCCAGCAGGACGCCGAAGGGAATCCCGTTCCCGGCGATGCTCCTGAAGAAGGGGAAAAGAAAGCAGACGGCGGCCAAGGACGCCAGGAGGCTCACAAACGTCAGAAGAAACGACTCGCCCAGGAATTGCTTCGTCAATTGCCGCCGGGTGGCCCCGATCGTCTTGCGGATGCCGACCTCTTTATTCCGCGCGCCGGCCCGGGCGACGGCCAGGTTGACGTAATTGATGCAGGAGATGACGAGTATCAAAAAGGCGATCGAAATGAGCAGATAGAGGTTTGTCTTATCGATATTGTCGGCCGGCAGGGAGGCGACATGGGTTTCGAAATGGATGTTGCGCAGCGGAATCAGGAAGTAGCGCCTGTTCTTGGACCTTTGATCGTGATACTTGGCCACGACGGCCGGCAGCTTGGCTTCGAAATCGCGAGCCGAGACCCCCTCTTTCAACTGGAGGTAGTTGTTGTAGTTCAAGATCCCCCAGGCCGTGTCGATATCGTCGCGGAGGGAATACACGGTCAAGAAGGAAATCAGGTAATCGAATTTGAGATGGGTGTTGCCGGGAATATCCTCGATGACGCCGGTGACTTTTAAAAGCCGGCCGTTGTCATAGGAAACGGTTTGGCCGACGGGATTTTCGCCGCCGAACAATTTATCCGACAGGGTTCTCGTCAGGACGAGGGAAAAAGGCTCCCCGAGGGCCGAATCCCGGTCCCCCTCCTCGACGGAAAATGCGAACATTTTGAGAAAATCCCGGTCGGCGTACAGGCCTTTTCCCAACAGGCTCTTATGCCGGAAGGTCAGCGGCGCGTCCACGGGCATGGTCCGGACGGCATAGGCTACATCCGGGTATTCCGCCTTCAAAGCCGGGCCTACCGCTCCCGAGGTGGCGGCGAAATCGTTGGTGCCCCTGTAATTCCAGTCCGGCACGTTCTGCCCGAGCTGAAAGATCCGGTCTCCGTGCTCGAAGAACGAATCGTAGCTCAGTTCGTATCGCGCATAGAGGACGAGAAAGATGAAACAGGTCATGCCGACGACCAGGCTGACGAGGCTGATGAGCGTCCGGCTTCTCTGTTTGACCAGATTTCTGACGGCGACGGTGAAGTAGTTCTTGAATAGGACGCTCATATCGTATTCCTTTACAACATGTTATCGATCTCGGCTCATTCCCTATGTCCTCATCATCATAAGAGCCTGAAATCAGCCAAAAGGTTGCTTGCCTCTCGATCCTGGATCGGGCGGCCGGGCCGACGTATCAACGATCCGATAGGTACGGACAGCCTATCTCGTCGCCTGGATCTTCGAGCCGGTTTTTTTCGTTTGGCAGATCCCCATTAAATAGAATAATATGATTTTAGCCATGAAAGGAGAGACGATCATGCGAAAGTTCATCGTCTTTATCGGCCTCGCCCTGATCGCGTCCAGCCTGTTCGGGATGAAGGTCGGAATGACCCAGGTCACCGATCCGGCCAACCCGCAGGCGGCGAAGCCGCCGGCCGCCCAGAAGGCGGTGCTGGCCTTCCTGGCCGCCGAGATCCAGGCCGGCCATTTCGTCCTGACGAAGGTCCAGCGCGACAGCTATGGACCCCTGGAGCACCGCCGCTACCAGCAGATGCACGAAGGCCTGCCGGTCTGGGGCGGGGAGATCATCCAGCACGTCCGCAACGGGAAAGTCGAAAGCTACGACGGGGAATATTTCCTCATCTCCCGGGTCGAGACGAATCCGCGCCTGACGCGGGACGAGGCGCTCAAGTCTCTGGAGCGCCATCTCCAGGAAAAGGGCCTCGAAGCCGACGCCGAGCGGAGCGGGCTGGTCATCTTTCCCCAGAGCGACCAGGCGTTTCACCTCGCCCACAAGCTGTGGGTCCGGAAGCCCGGCGCCCGCCTCTTCAACAAGACGGCGCTCGTGGACGCCGAGACCGGGGCGGTCCTCCTCCAATTCTCCAACATCAAGACCGAGGACATCCTCATCGGCCAGGGGGTCGGGCAGAGGGGCGACGCGCTCAAGTTCCCCACGATGCTGTCGAACGGCGTCTATTACATGATGGACGCCGCGGTCGCCCGCCCTTTCGTCCAGAGGACGTTTGACGCCAAACACACACTGCCCAATTCGCTTTCCGTTTCGTCCTCGTCCAACAATTCGTGGGCCAGCGACAACGTGGTCAACGTCCACACCTACATCGGCTATGTCTATGATTTCTTTTTCCTCCGGTTCGGGCTCAACGGTCCTAACAACGGCAACATGAACCTGAACTCCTTCGCCCACGTCTTTTCCGTCGCCGAGGAGCTCTACGACAACGCCTTCTGGAACGACGATCCGAACTCGATGTACGGCGTCGGCATGTACTTCCTGGATCCCTATCAGACGTCGGAGGACAACGGCGCGGCGCTCGACGTCGTCGGCCACGAGTTGAGCCACGCGGTGACGACCTACCATGCCAATCTGAATTACTACGGAGAGTCCGGAGCGCTCAATGAATCGTTTTCGGACGTCATGGGGACGGCGACGGAATTCCTGTTCCAGGCCGAAGGCGCGGGCTACAACCGGGCCGACTGGTACAACGGCGAGGACGCCAACAGCCCGTTCAGCTATTCCCGCTGCCGCAGTCAGGAGAATCCCAACGTCAACTCCCAGCTCAGGAATGCCGGCGCCCCGTCCAATTTATGGTACCCCGACCCGGCCCATCTGAGCCAGAAAGTCCCCACGCTCTACAACAGCAAAGGGCAGGCCCTCGACAACGATAACGTCCATATCAATTGCACGATCTTCCCCCACGTGTTCTACCTCCTGGCCCGCGGGGGGACGAATCCCGTCTCCAAGATGGCCGTCGGCGCGGTCGGGATGGAGAGCGCGACCCGCATCTTTTACGACGCATTCGTCAACCGGGCGACGAGCACGACGAATTTCCTCGGCATGGCCAACGCCTTGCTTTCCTCCGCTTATTACGTCTACGGCTCGAGCTCGAACGAGTATGCCCAGATGAAACAGGCGCTCCGGGCGATCGGCTATACCGTGAATTGAGGAGCGGCCATGAAAGACAAGACAATAGTTCTTTTCGCCATCGTCGTCCTCGTGCTCTTCGCCGCGTCGGCCGCCGTCGCTTCCGATGCCCTCAAGGTCAGGGTCAAGGTCCCGCTGGCCAATGTCCGCAAGACACCCGACCTGAACGGCGCCGTCCTCCAGCAGCTGGCAGCGGGGACCGTCTTGGACGTCCTCGAGAAAAAGGGCGAGTGGTATCGGGTTGCGCTGACCGTCGGCGGGGCGCAGGCCGAAGGCTACGTCAACTACACGGTCGTCGAGGAGGTTGCCGAGGGCGTGACGCAACGGCCCGCGGCGCAGCCGGCCCAACCCGTCCAGCGGCCTGCCGCGCAACCTCCGCAGCGCCCGGCCGAACAGCCCGAGACGGCCGCCTCCGAACCGGCCTTCAAGAAATTATTCATCAGCGTCGGATACCAGATAGGCTTCGGCACGGAAAGCCAAGCCTTGAACTTCACTTTTCCCGCCTACCAGGAGACCGCCCAAATCGGGCTGGACTACACGCTCAAAAAGGGCAACACCATCGATGTGGCCGCCGGGCTGTTCCTCGGAAAGGCCTGGGGCGTCAAGGTCGGCGTCGACCTGACCTCGAGGAATTTCGAAGAAACGACGACGTTCGCGGTTCCCCATCCCTTGTGGATCGGCGTTCCCCGCGAGGGAACGATCACCGGGACCGGACTGAAGGTCAGCGAGAACGACATCACCCTGAATCTCTTCTATCTCCTCCGCTTCGGGAAGATGGGCCTCGAGCTCTACGGAGGCCCGTGCTACGCCCTCTCGACGGCGACGATCATCTCCGACATCACCGCGGCCGAAACAGGCTATCCGTATTTGACGAATTCCGTCGTTCAGCTCTCTTCCGACGTCAAATCCAATGCCTTCGGATTCGACGCCGGCGCGTCGATCAGCTATCTCTTCGGGTCGTCGGTCGGCCTCTATGTCAACGCGAGCTATGTTTCGGCCAAGGCGAAATACGAGCCGGGAAACGGCCTCCCCGCTTTGTCCGTGACCCTCGGCGGCCTGAAAGCGGGGGGCGGCGTCAAAATCATGCTTTAGGTTCACTCGCGGGCAAGAGACCGTTCATGAAGAGCCGCGCCGTCGCCCGTTCGGTCGACGCATATGTCGCCGCGTTCACCGGCGAAACGAGGACCAAGCTCGAAATCCTGCGGGCGGCGGTCAAGACCGCCGCTTCCGGAGCGGAAGAGCGGATCAGCTATGGGATGCCCGCCTTCTTCCTCGAGGGGGTCCTGGTCTATTTCGCCGCATTCAAGGACCACATCGGTTTCTTCCCCACGTCGAGCGGAATCCGGGCGTTCCGGCGCGAGCTCGCGGATTATGAAACCTCGAAGGGAACCGTCCGTTTCCCGCTCGACAGACCGCTCCCCTTGAGGCTTATCGCCAAGGTGGTCAAATTTAGGGTCGCGGAGAACCTGAAAAAGGCCGCGGTAAGGCCGGGCAAAAGAAAATAGGGCGCCCTCGATCCGATCTTGACCGTCCGAGCCAGAAACATCGCCGATTTCGTCTACATCGGCAGCCGGTCGCTCCTCGTCTTTCCGACGTTCACCGACTGCCGCGTCGCGGCCTATACCGCTCCGCTGACGGCCTTCAAATCCATATAAGCCTAAATAGGGAGAGGAAAGAGGAGGCTCGTCAAGGGCGGACTTCACACACGACGACGGCGATGGAGCCGGCGGCGATATTGCGGCGCGAGACCTCGACGCAGCCATTCTCCCGAAGAAAGGCGTTCAGTCCGCCGCGCCGCACGAATTCCCGGCCATTCGCGTAGTGCCGGCCCCCGGCCGTCCGCTCGATGGCCCACGTCGCCAGGGCTCCGGCCCGCGACTTCACGCTCCAAGGTTTCTCGAAGTCGACGGCGATGAGCCTCCCGCCCGGGGCCATAACGCGAACGGCCTCATCCATCATCCTCGATCGGACGGCGGGCTCCTTGTCGTGGAGTCCGAACGAGACCGAAACCGCCCGGAAGGACTTCGCCTTGAACGGAAGCTGCGCGGCATCGCCGCAGATGAAGGTTCCTTCGGGCGCCCGGGCGGCCGCATAGCGAACCATGCCTCTGCTCATATCGAGCCCGACCGCCGGGAGGAGGCCCGGTCCGCCGTCGAGCCCGCGAAACTGGATCCCTGTTCCACAGCAGATGTCGAGCCAGGGAAAGAGATCGGCCCCCTCGACCGCCGAAGCCACGCGCCTCCGGACGCCGCGGAGGACGCCGCCTAAAACGATGTCATAGAGGCGGCCGGGCGGATACCAACGGTCTTTTCGAGATGAAGGCGGCACGGCCCCTTTCATAGTCCTCCGTCCTCATTCCGAGCCGAGCCTGGCGGGCAGGATCCGGGGGATCCACTTCGGAACCCTCCGCCGGTATTGCCGGTATTCTTCCCCGTACCGCTCCAGGAGAAGGCTCTCCTCATAACGGGCGATGATATCATAGAAGACGGCCGTCAGGCACCAGGCTGCAAGCGAGGCCAAGGAGAGCGTGGACAAGGCTATGCCGAGGTAGAAGAAAAGGGATCCGGCATAGAGAGGGTGCCGCACCATGCCGAAAGCTCCGTCCGTGACAAGACCCCGGCCGCCGAAAGCGTCGCCGGAAATGACCCGATGCGCCTTGGCGACGAGAAGGACGGATACAAGGAGAACCAGGCAGGCCGCGGCCAAGCGAACGGACAACGGCACGGAGGCCGCCAGTCCTGTCGTTCCCTTGAATACAAAGGAATCGAGGCCCCACACCGCGAGGAAGACCACAAGGCAGACGATCTGTCCTCTATCCCCGTACGGATGTTCGCCGGGAAGGCCCCGGCCTCCGGCGGAGGGCCGTTTTTCGCCGATCTCGTGTGCGTTCATGATGTTTCCTCCGTCCTTACAGACGGTGGACGAGCCTGTTTATTGCGGAACCAGCCGCAGGCCCGGGATTTTTGAAAGCCGTTTTTGGTATGATATCGGCATCCGGGCGGCATCTCCAAGGGAATCGGGATCTCGAGGGGGAGGCCGGCCTTCGAACTCGAGCAGGCCGGCAATAAATCCGGCGGCGGAGCGTCTATACGAGTGGAGACTAAAGCAAGGACGGCCGGAATGATGACCAGGCTGGCGGAATTCCTTCGGCGGGAGCGGGAAACCCTGATCGGCTATGTCCGCCGGAGGATCGACGATGCCGCAGGCTATGAGGCCGAGGACATCGTCGAGGATGTGATCGTCAACCTCTTCGACAGGGCGGATCCTTCGATCCCGATCCGGAATCTGGCCGCCTATATTTATGGGGCGCTGCGGAACAGGATCGTCGATTACTTCCGGAGGAGACGGGAGACCGTCCCTCTCGCGGAGACGGCCGCGGATCCCCGGAAAGATCCGGCCCTCGAGATCGAACGAGAGGAACTGATGGATGACGTGTTTGCTGCCATGGAGAGTCTGACCGCCGAGGAGAAAGCGGTCATCCTGGCCACCGAAATGGAAGGGCGGCCGTTCAAGGAACTGGCGGAAGAGTGGGCTGTTCCACTCGGCACCCTTCTGGCGCGCAAGAGCCGCGCCCTGGAAAAAATCAGGAAGCAACTGACCGGTCAGACGAATAAAACCAGACAAGGAGAAATAGAATGAACGCTTCGTTCGGTCATCCTCGAGAAAGCCTGGCCGCCCGGCATGGGCTCAAGGCGCTGCGGATCGTCGGCCTGACGATCGCCGGCGTGGGCGTGGCCGTCCTGTTTGCCTTCGTCTTCGGGCTGATCGTCAAGGTTCTGTGGAACTGGCTCATGCCGCCTCTCTTCGGCCTGGCGCAGATCACCTTCTGGCAGGCTTTCGGCATCGTCCTGCTGGCCAAGCTTCTCTTCGGCGGCGCCGGCCATGCCCATAAGGACCATCACGAACGCTTCGAGAGCCGTTATCGGGATCGCTTCAAGAGGTTCATCGGCTCGGACGAAACGGGCGAAGGCGAAGCTCACGTGCCGGGCAATGGGCGGAAATGGCGGCATTTTCAGCAATACTGGCGGGAGGAAGGCCGGGCGGCTTTCGAAGCCTTTGTCCGGGCCGCGGAAGCCCGGGAGGAAAAACCGCCCGGACGGGATTGAATCCTATCGCCGCGGCGACGCGGAAGGTTTCTCCGGCCCGAGCGAGAGGCCGGGGAGGTCAGCTTTTCTTCTTGACGGCCGTCCAGGTCGAGGTTCCGAAATCACCCATCTGAACCTCGCCCGTCATCTTATCGCCGTCCAGCTTGCCTTTGAACACGAGCATGAAATCGCCGTTGGGCGTGTTGATGACGACGTTCCAGGCAAGGTCGTTGCCCGTGATCGTCCCTTCTCCCGCCAAGACCATGTCCATGGGACCGGGCATCGAGAACTTGATGACGTATTTGTCTTCGACCTTGGTCTGAGTGAACGTCGCGTCGTTCTTCATTTCGCCCTGGGGCGTCTGCATGGTGAGCTCCCAGGTTCCACTGACATCCGGCTGGGGCGGAGGCGGAGTCTGGGCGAGCCCGGCCAAGCTCACGGTCATCAACGCAAACAAGAAAGCCAAAGCCTTTTTCATCGTCGTTCCTTTCTCAGCCCTTGAGCTGTTCGTAAGCCCACTCGAGCCATTGGGTCATGATTTCGACGTCGGACGCCTCGACCGTGGCCCCGCACCAGAACCTCAGCCCCGGAGGAGCTTCGCGGTAGGAGGCGCAGTCGTAGGCGACGCCTTCTTTGGCCAGGAGCTTGGTCAGCTCCTTGAGCTTGTCTTCGGGCAGCTTGACGGTGAAGCAGACGCTGGTATTGGAGCGGACGGTCTTGTCCTCGGCCAGGAAGGAGATCCAGTCGTGCTCGGCGACGAAGCGCTCGAGCGCGGCCAGGTTGGCGTTGCTCCGGGCGATCAGGCCCGGCAGGCCGCCGACCGACTCCGCCCACTTCAGGGCCGCGATATAATCCTCGACGACCATCATCGACGGCGTGTTGATGGGCGAGGCCTCGAAGATCTCCATGTTGATCTTGCCGCCCTTGGTCATCCTGAAGATCTTCGGCAGCGGCCACGGCGGAGCATAGCTTTCGAGGCGCTGGACGGCCCGGGGCGACAGGATGAGGATGCCGTGCGCCGCCTCCCCGCCGAGAACCTTCTGCCAGGAATAGGTGATGACGTCCAGCTTGCGCAGGGGAACGTCCTGGGCAAAGACGGCCGAGGTGGCGTCACAGAACGTCAGCCCTTCCCGGTTGTCGGGGATCCAATCTCCGTTCGGGAGCTTGGCCCCGCTGGTCGTTCCGTTCCAGACGAAGACGACGTCGTTCTTGAAGTCGACCTGCTTGAGGTCGGGAAGCTTGCCGTAATCCGCCTTGAACACGCGGACGTTGGGGAGCTTGAGCTGTTTCTGGATGTCGGTCGCCCAGCCCTGGCCGAACGACTCCCAGACCAGGACATCGATGCCGCGCGGCCCGAGCAGCGACCACATGGCCATCTCGAACGCGCCCGTGTCCGAGCCGGCGACAAGGCCGATGAGATAATCGGGGGGCAGGTTGAGGACCTTTCGGGTCCGGTCGCAGGCTTCCTGGATCTTCGCCTTGCCCAGGCTGCTCCGGTGGGAGCGGCCGAGAGGCGTGCCCTTGAGCTCGTCGAACGAGAAGTTGGGGTGCTTGGCCGTCGGCCCGCTTGAAAAACAGGGGTTTTTCGGCTTGACGGTCGGCTTGTTCATGATATCCTCCTCATGCTTATAAATGCGAGCTTATCCATTCCCGGAACGGCTATTATATCAAAAATATCATCCCATTAAATATCCGCAAGCCTATAGAACAATCGTAAAAAATCCCCCGCCGCAACCCTATTTATAGGGCTTCCCGCATTCGCCCGCGGTTCCCTTGAGGATCTCGATTCCATGGGGAAGGGCCGGCAAGACGGCTTCGAGGCCTTCCCGAACGGCCTTCTCGCTGCCGGGGAGGTTGATGATGAGCGTCGATTTCCGAATGCCGGCGACCGCCCGGCTGAGCATCGCCGTCGGCGTTTTTTTCATCCCGGCCAGACGCATGGCTTCGCTGATCCCCGGCGTTTCGCGCTCGATCACGGCCCGGGTGGCTTCGGGCGTCCGGTCCCGCGGACTGAAGCCGGTCCCTCCGGTCGTCAGGATGAGGTCGAGGCCTTCCTCCGTCCAGGCGAGGAGCGCCGCCCGAATTTCGTCCGGCTCGTCCGGGACGATCCGGGATCGGACGACCTCGCCGCCCGCGGCCTCCATCATCTCGCGGATCGCCGGACCGCTGCGGTCCTCGCGCTCGCCCCTCGCGCCTTTATCGCTGACCGTCAGGATTCCGACCTTCATGGTCAACCTCCGATCTTGAACATCTCGCTGGAACAAAAAGCCAGGCTGCCGCGCTCCCACCGAACCTTCTCTCCGAGCGCCGTCCTCAAGAGGCCGCCGAGCGCTTCGGCCGGTATCTTTTCATCCCGAAGGGCCTTCTTCACGTCGATGCCGGCCCTGTCGAAGAGGCAGAGCTTCAGCCGGCCGTCGGGGCCGAGCCTCAGCCGCTCACAGCCTCCGCAGAAGGGGTCCGAGATGGGCGTGATGAGGCCGATCCGTGCCCCCGATTTCGTCCGGAAGACTTTGGCCACGCCGTCCACCCCTTCGAGGCGTTCGAGGGGGCCGAACGCCGTTTCGATGCGCGTCCGGATCTCCGCGCCCTTGACGAAGAGGGCCGGCCTCCACCGGCCGAGCTCCTTGCACTCGGGGCTGAGCCCGCTCGTCGGCATGAGCTCGATGAACCGGACCTCGACCGCCTCCCTTTCCGCGAACCGGACGAAGTCCTCGACTTCGTCGTCGTTCACGCCGCGGATGACGACCGTATTGACCTTGACGGGCTGAAGGCCGGCCGTTTCAGCGGCGGCGAGACCTTCGAATATCATCGGCAATCCTGCCCTCCTCGTGATCATCTCGAACCGATCGCGCCGGAGCGTGTCGAGGCTGACGGTTACCCGTTTCAATCCAGCCGCCTTCAAGGCCGCCGCCGTTTCTCCCAAGCGAAGCCCGTTCGTCGTCAGCGCCAGGTCGTCGGGCGCGAGGCGGGCGAGCTTCTCCACCAGCGACTCGATGCCCCTCCGGACGAGCGGCTCGCCGCCCGTGATCCGGAAGCGCCGGATGCCGACCGCCATGGCCGCCGCGGCCACGCGCTCGATCTCCTCGTAGGTCAGGAGCTCCGCCATCGGCGCGAGCGTCACTCCCGACTCCGGCATGCAGTAGATGCAGCGGAGGTTGCAGCGGTCCGTGACCGAAATGCGGAGGACCCTAGGACCTTTCAATCGCGTCTCCGACCCTCATCGTCCCGCCCTCGAGAACCTCGCAGAAAATGCCGAGCTCGGGCATGATGCAATCGCCCGTGAGCTTGTAGATCGCGCATCGCGTATGGCATTCCTTGCCGATCTGGGTGACCTTCAGCCGGATGCGCCCTCCCCCGATCGCGAGCTCATCGCCGACCCGGACGCTCTTGAGGTCGAGGCCGCGCGTCGTGACGTTCTCGGCGAAGGCGCCGGGGCGGATCGCCGCCCTCCCGCCTTCGCCGACGCGGGCCGCCTGCTCCTCGATGCTCTCCAGCATGAGCAGCGATACCTGCCTGTGCCCGAAAGCGCGGTGTGCGTCGTCGATGATTCCCTCGCCGGCGACGACTTCGGCTTCGGGAACGGGCGTTTTGACCTGGCCCTTCTTCCGGCTGATGTTGATGGAAACGATCGTGCCGGCTTTTCCCGCCGTCCCGCTCATCCCTTTCTCCGGAAGACGCCGCTCTTCCCTCCGCTCTTGAAATCGAGACGGAGCCCGGTGATTTCGGCGC
>Ga0163209_1000002_pt1 | contig 100288 bp, 94 predicted proteins | sample Kivu_160m_FD_113538 | JGI IMG/M metagenome (GOLD analysis project Ga0163209, IMG submission 113538) | Freshwater microbial communities from Lake Kivu, Western Province, Rwanda to study Microbial Dark Matter (Phase II) - Kivu_160m | ecosystem: Environmental > Aquatic > Freshwater > Lake ...
GATTTTGGCTAGAAAGACGGCGATTTTAGCTAAAACCCTGTCCAACCCCCAGCCTTTCAGCGCTGAGATGACTATTGTGTTATCGTCTGGTGGTTTAACAAGCGCGGCTTGAGCCAAGGCGTTTATTTCCTCCTGATTTCCAGCTAAATCCATCTTGTTTAAGACTGTAATTTGAGGCTTTTTGGTCAGATTTAGGTCAACGAGGATTTCCTCTACTGTCTGGAACTGCTCAGCAGCATCATGATGAGTTATGTCAACTATATGCAGGAGTAAATCAGCCTCGGTTAGCTCTTCGAGCGTAGCTCTAAAGGCAGCAACTATGGATGGCGGCAATTTGTGAATGAAACCAACGGTATCAGTTAGCAGAAATTGCTGACCGCCGGGCAAAACCAAGCGACGGGTCACCGGGTCCAGCGTGGAAAAGAGCTTGTCTTCTACTGGGACATCAGCCTGGCTCAGGGCATTGAGCAACGTGCTTTTGCCGGCGTTAGTATAACCTACAAGGGCGATTACCGGGATATGGCTCCTCCTGCGTTTTTGGCGATATAGTGCCCGATGCCGTCTTACTGCCTCAATTTGGCTCTGTAGCCGGTGGATTCGTCTACGGATGAGGCGACGGTCTGTCTCCAATTGTGATTCTCCAGGTCCTCTGGTGCCAATGCCACCACCCAGACGTTCCAAATGGCTCCATTGTCCAGCAAGGCGTGGCAAGAGATATTGGTGTTGAGCCAATTCTACCTGGAGCTGACCTTCACGGGTTTGGGCTCGCCGGGCAAAGATGTCTAATATCAGTGCTGTGCGGTCGATGACCTTGACTTCTAAGGCTTCTTCTAAGTTTCGCTGTTGCCGTGGTGATAGCTCATCATTGAATATGACCACACTGTATGCTGACTGCTCTCTGAGCTTGATTAGTTCTTCTAACTTTCCCCTGCCTAAATAATAAGTCGGAGAAGGTCTTTCCAGTTTTTGGGCTAGTTTGCCAACCACTCTGGCGCCGGCTGTCCTTGCCAGATAAGATAATTCCTCTAAAGAACTTTCAATCGACCAGTTGTCAGCCTCGGCTTTGCTATCAATCCCGACCAGAAAAGCCTTCTCTGTTTCAGCCTGGGTTTTAAGTAAGGTCTGCCGCATATTGTGACTTATTTTGTCCTAGCTCTGTGCCAGCTCAGCAATCGGCTTATGCCTTCATCGAGCCGGTCGTCCGGTAAGGCTAATGATAGACGGATGTAGCCTTCACCGGCGCTCCCGTAGCCAGTCCCCGGAGTAACTGCCACATTAGCCTTGTCCAGCAATTCAGTGGTGAACTCTACCGATGTATAACCATCAGGTATCCTAGCCCAGATATAGAAGCTGGCTTTAGGTGGTCTAGACTTCAAACCCGCGTCATTCAGTGCCTTGACTAGCTTGTCTCGACGTCGTTGATAAATGGTGTTATGTTCAGTAACGCAGTCCTGGGGACCATTTAATGCCTTGATAGCTGCCAGCTGAATTGCCTGTGGAACACCCGAGTCCAGGTTTGACTTGAACCTGAACAGAGCGTCTATCATTCTGGAGTTGCCTACAGCCATGCCTATTCTCCAGCCGGTCATATTGTAGGTCTTGGACAAAGAATGGAATTCTATGCTGACTTCTTTAGCTTCAGGTATCTGTAAGAGGCTTGGTGATTGATAGCCATCGAAGGCAACTTCAGTGTAAGGGGCATCGTGACATATAGTCAGATTGTGCTTCTGAGCGAAATGCACTGCCTTCTGGAAAAAAGCGATGTCAGCTACTGCCCCGGTGGGGTTATTTGGGTAATTAAGCCATAGCAGCCTTGCCTTTTTGAGGATTTTCTTAGGTATGCCTTCCAGGTCAGGTAGAAAATTATTCTTCTCAGTCAGGGGCAGGAAGTAAGGCTCACCACCAGCCAATAAGGTGCTCATGGAGTAAACTGGATATCCCGGGTCAGGAACCAGAGCTATATCGCCGGGGTCAATTAAACAGAAGGAGATATGCCCGATGCCTTCTTTAGAGCCGATGAGAGGCAAAACCTCTTTGTTGGGGTCAAGGACTACGCCAAAACGCCTGTAGTACCACCGGGCAATAGCCTGGCAAAGCTCAGGCAGTCCTGCAGTTTCTGGGTAGCGATGATTAGCCGGGTCACGGGCTGCCTGGCATAGTTGGTCTATTATGTGTTGTGGCGTTGGCATGTCGGGGTCACCGATGGCAAAGCTGATTATATCCTCTCCTCTGGCTCGCTTCTCAGAGATTTTACGATTGATTTCCACAAAAAGATATGGTGGAAGCTTGTCAAGACGATGCGAAAGTTTCATTTTAGCCACTCTCCAGTAAAGACTTCTTCGACTGGTCCGCTCAGATATACCTCACCTGCCCCATCCCAGTGTACGGTCAAGTTGCCACCTGTTAATATTATGTCAAATTCATCACTTGGGTAGCCTTTTAGTTTGGCAATTACGGCTATGGCACAGGCACCACTGCCGCAGGATAGAGTTTCGCCGGCTCCTCTCTCCCAGACCCTGGCTTCTATTTTGTTTCGATGATAACTCTGGCTATCTCAAAATTCACACGTTGTGGGAACACAGGATGGTTCTCTACCTGGGGTCCTATTTCACAGAGAGGAAAATTCGCTACAGGCTGGGATAAAAAGCTTACGGCATGAGGGTTCCCCATAGATACAAACGACAAGGTCAGTTTTTCCCCATCAACGTTTAGAGGATAGTCAATAATTGGCATTATGTCAACTTCTCCCCTGCCCTTCTGTGGTTTATATATCAGGACTGGTATATCTTCAGCTCTGAAGTGCGGCCTGCCCATGTTTACTCTAGCTTGGGTAACTTTGCCCCTGGAGACAGAAGCCTCGATGGTCCTGATGCCTGCCAGGGTCTCCACAGTTAATTTTGGTCCGGGAACTATTCCCCTGTCGATAACGTATTTGGCAAAGCATCTCAAGCCATTGCCGCTGACCTCAGCCTCGGAGCCATCCTGGTTGAAAAGTCGCATTTTTAAGCTGGCAGTATTTGAGGGCATTACCAGAATCAGTCCATCGGCACCCGCGCCGAAATAGCGTTGGCATATATCTAGTGCCAGCTTCGTCCAATCTCGCCCCATATTTCGAGCGTCTATAAGGATAAAGTCATTCCCGGTAGCCTGTAGTTTAGTGAATTTCATAATCAGCCTGCTTGTTATGAATACCAGTCAGAAAGGATGCCACCAAGTTAGCTGCTTCTTTCTGTATGTCGTCAGTTTCATTGAGCCAGTGAATTCTGGCATCGTCCAGGTGGAACCAGGCGTATTGACGGCGAGCAAAGCGATGTGTCTCTTTTTTTATTTGCTGTATAGCTGTGGTCACATCCAATTTTCCCTCAATGAACATGCCTATCTGTTTATAGCCTATGCCAGACATGGAAGGTAAATCTGGGCTATAGCCCTTTGCAATTAAATCTTTTACTTCGTCTATTAGCCCTTGTTTTATCATCTCGTCCACCCTGGAGTCAATTCTGCGATATAAGTCGGCTCTGTGTATAGTTAAGCCAATAATTAATACTGGGTATGACGGTGGTTTTTTCTGCCATAGCTGAGAAACTGGTTGTCCTGTCGTCTGGTATATCTCTAAAGCCCTGATAACCCGTCTCAGGTTGGTGGGCATAATCATGGTGGCGGCTACAGGGTCTACTTTTTGCAGTTCCTGATACAAAGTATATTCGCCTTCTTTCTTGGCTCTTATCTCGAGGCTGCGCCTGAGTTCGACATTTGGAGCCACAGGTGGTATTACCCAGCCTTCTATGACGGACCAAACGTAGAGACCGCTGCCACCGACCAGAAGAGGAGGTTTATGTCGCTGCTGTATATTTTCAATAGCCTCGAGAGCAAGTTTCTGATAGATGGCTAAGCTGAATGGTGCATCGGGATTGATTATATCGATAAGGTGATGTCGAACCAGTGATAGCTCACTATGGCTGGGTTTAGCTGTGCCGATGTCCATATAGCGATAGACTTGCCTGCTATCAGCATTTACTATTTCACCATCGAAATCTTGAGCGAGGCGTAAAGCGAGCTGGCTTTTACCTACTGCTGTTGGACCTATAACAGCAACGAGGCATTTCATTGGGTTGATCTGAGCTTGGCTGTTTGCCTGACTATGCTTACGAAATCGTCGGCTTTGAGACTGGCACCACCTACCAGAGCACCATCGATATCGGGTTCGGCGACGAATTCGGCGATATTACTGCCAGTTACGCTGCCACCGTACAGTATGCGCACTGCTTTAGCTGTTTCCTGGTTCCACATATTGTTCAGTATGCCGCGAATAAGGCTGATTGTGGCATTGGCTTGCTTGCCTGTGGCTGCTTTCCCGGTACCGATAGCCCAGATTGGCTCATAGGCAATGACCAGTTGGCTTGTAGGACTTATCCCTACCAGACCTGCGTTTACCTGTGTGGTGATTTTCTGCTCTGTTCTGCCAATCTCGTTATCTTCCAAGCTCTCTCCAACACATAAAATAGGCTTCAGTCCATACTCTAAGGCTTTCTTTACCTTTTTATTAACCAGCTCGTCTGTCTCGGCGAAATATTGCCTGCGCTCTGAATGTCCGAGGATGACAAAATCGCATAGTCCAATTAGCATAAGAGGTGATATTTCACCCGTGTAAGCACCTTTGTCCTCAAAATGCATGTTTTGAGCACCGAGCTTAACAGATGTGCCTTTGATAAGCTCGCTTATAGCCGCTAGCGATATAAATGGCGGGCACAGCACCTTTTCCACATTGTCTATGCCATCCAATTGAGTCAGCATAGCTCTAACGAGGTCTTCGGCCTCTTCAAGCTTAGTGTTCATTTTCCAGTTGCCTGAGATTAATGGTTTTCGCATATCAAGCCCCAAATTTTGTTAGCTTCAAAGCATTAGCCATAGCTAGAGGCATGATGTCTGTAGCAGGGATTCTGCCCAGTCCACCTGAGAGACAGGCTGACTCAGAGAATGCCTGAGCATTATCGGCTCGACAATATTGAGAGTAAAGCAAGAGAGGTACCGGATGCCAGCTATGCCCTTTCAGCGTGGTTGGAGTGGAATGGTCGCCGGTAATGATGATAACATCTGGCTTTAGATTCAGCAATTTAGGTAAAGCCGAATCAACCTGTTCGATGACTTTAACTTTTCTGTCGAAATCTCCATCCTCGCCGGCGCTATCTGCATGTTTGACATGAACATAGAAGAAATCGTGTTTATTATAGCAATCGGTCAAAACCCTAATTTCTTCCTGGATGCCACCTTCGGCACTGAGTATCTCCATTCCCACCAGCTTGGCAAGCCCTTTATACATAGGATAGCCGGCTATAGCTGCTGGAGTCAGCTTATATATATCACTCATAGATGGGATATCAGGTAGTTTAGAGAAGCCTCGGAGCAAAATCATATTTGCAGGGTGGTGCCTTGCCAAGATTCCCGACGCTTGTTTGATAAAGTTATTCACGATATCAGCCGTATGCTTGGCTATTTGTTTTGCGTGCTTGGCTGGATATGGGGCTGCGCCTGTCTTCTGAGGGTCAGTATCATTTAGCTCGGCATGCAATTTGCTGCCACGCAGGACAAATGCAAACCGGTGCTCTTTCACCGGTAGGACAAAGCTGTCAACTTCTGGCAACTTGATACGGGCTAGTAAAGTACACAGTTCGATACATTTATCTGTAGTAATACGGCCAGCTCTACGGTCAGTGATAAGCCCTTTTTTGTCCACTGTGCAGAAATTACCTCGAGCAGCAACGTCGTTCTTTTTGAGCTCGAAGCCGATTCCTAATGCTTCCAAAACTCCTCGCCCGATAGTGAATCTTAGCGGGTCATATCCAAATAGTGCCAGATGGCCGGGACCGCTTCCCGGAGTAATCCCCGGGCTTACCGGGTCAATAAGTCCGCATATCCCCTTCTTAGCCAATTCGTCAAGATAAGGGGTGTGAGCTGTCTCCAATTCTGTCTTACCTGTCTTGGTATCAGGCAGTCCACCGAGACCATCAATTACAAGCATCACTATCTTAGATGGTGAAGCTTGGCTTATCTTTTTTATTTCTTCTAATGGGAACATATTTACTTGTCCAGCAGCACGGTTACACCGGGCAGCTTCTTTCCTTCCAAGAAATTCAAACTGGCGCCGCCGCCTGTGGAGACATGAGTCATTTTATGTGCCAGATTCATCTGGTCAACGACTTCAGCTGTGGAGCCGCCACCGACAACGGTTGTTGCTTTCATACCTGCCAGTAGTTGAACCATAGCTTTAGTTCCTCCAGCAAATTGGGGTATCTCATAAACCCCCATAGGACCATTCCAAAAAACCGTTTGACATTTTTTGATATTCCGTGAGAAAAGCTCAACGGTTTTTGGCCCGATATCGACGATGTTTTTATTCGCTGGTATATTATTTATCGGGACTATCTCGCCCGTAGCTTCTGTGCTGATACTATCGGCTACCATAACATCTGTCGGCAGAAGCAAAGATACGCCGTTTTGCTTAGCGGCTTCCGTTAAGTCGTGGGCTAACCCCTGCTTTTCGGGCTCTAATAGAGAAACACCTACTTCATAGCCTGCGGCTTTCAGGAAAGTAGCTGCCATACCACCACCGATTAGCAGCAGGTCAATTTTATCTAAGATATTCTGAATAAGGCTAATTTTGTCACTGACTTTGGCGCCGCCCAACAGAGCGGCGAATGGGTGTTTAGGGTTGGTTAGAAGGCTGCCAAGGACATTCAATTCCTTTTCCATTAGAAAGCCAGCAACTGCTGGCAGATATTTAGCCACGCCTACTGTTGAGGCATGGGCTCGATGTGCGGTGCCGAAGGCATCATCTACATATATGTCCGCCAGTTTAGCCAAGGCTTGGGCGAAGGAGGAGTCATTTGCTTCCTCCTCGGCATGAAAGCGTATGTTCTCCAGAACTAGAATATCACCTCCCTTGAGGTTACTTACCGCTTTTTCTGCATCGGTACCTATACAATCTGAGGTAGTTGACACTGGTAAATTTATTAGTTGCGAAAGCCGTTTCGCTATGGGAGCCATTCGCAATTCTTCTACCATCTTGCCATCTGGGCGTCCCAGGTGAGAACACAGAATGACCTTTGCCTTACAGTCAACTAGATATTTTATGGTGGGTAGAGCAGCTCGAATACGGCTATCATCTGTAATAACACCTGACTTAATGTCCAGCGGCACATTGAAATCAACTCTAACTAGAACCCTCTTCCCCTCGGCTGCTATATCTCTAATGGTCTTTTTGTTCAACATGTCTCCTTGATATGGTTTGTTCTAGCTTTTTCTTTATATTTTCGGCGTCAGCGACTGCTGCTGGAGCTGTCTCAAATACGCTTTTACCTGCCTGGTCGGCTTTGGCGACCTCAGTATAGTAGTTAATGAAACCTAGTATATCGAAATCGGGCAGATTATCAACAATGAATTGACGTTCAGCCTCATCATGTGTCTTCGAACCGACAACATAACACTTTTTCACACCCAGGTCTTTGGCTAAATCTCGAATAGCTCGTGCTGTCTGGAAACTGCGTTGTCCTGGTTCAACCACTATGATAAGAGCATCGACGCCTTTAGCTGTTCCACGTCCCAGGTTCTCTACGCCGGCATCCATGTCCATAATGACCACTTCAGACCTACTTAAAACCAAATGACTGACCAGGCTCTTGAGCAGCGCGCCCTCGGGACACAGACAGCCGCTGCCACCTTTTTTGACTGTTCCCATGACTAGGAGCTTTATGCCGTCTTTTTGAATTGAAAACCGCTCAGGAATATCGTCGACTTTGGGGTTAAGTTTAAAAAATGTGCCAAAGCTGCTTGGTTTAGCTCCAGTGCGTTCCTGTATTAACTCCTGAAGCTCGGCGATTGGAGTTATGCGGTGGGATTCGTCAGCACTAATGCCTAAGGCAGTAGCTAAATTAGCATCGGGATTAGCATCAATGGCTATAACCTTGTTACCTTCAATAGAATATATCCGCGCTAGAAGGCTTGTTAGCGTAGTTTTCCCTACACCACCCTTACCAGTAATAGCTAGCTTCATCTCTTATTGCATAGTGCTGAAATTTAGACATTTGACGGTAGAAATCCCAGCCGTGTGGTCACAATTTCCGTAGCCAACCTAAGTGGAGTATATCTGATGGTGGAGACAAAATCAAGACTTTTTCCGGAACGGGTTCTCAAGTTAATGAGGGCAATGCTATAATAAGACAGTGCGTATTGCTATCATCGGATTGGGTCTTATTGGCGGCTCTATAGGATTGGCTTTGAAACGAGCCGATTGGCGAGAGGCTGAGATAATTGGTTATGTCCGTCGTCAAGAAGCAGGCTCCTTGGCTTTAGAATTAGGTGCTGTAGACAAAGTCGAGTTAAATCTCCGCAATGTTGTCAAGGATGCCGGCATCGTCATTATCGCTGCACCGGTCCTCGTTATGAAAGAGGTTTTTGAGCAAATAGCTCCCAATTTGCCAGATGACTCTATTGTTACTGATACTGCCAGTACGAAGGTGCAGGTTATAAAATGGGCGGAGGAGTTGTTGCCATCGAGGATAAGCTTCGTTGGCGGTCATCCCATGGCGGGTAAAGAAATTTCAGGTATTAGAGCAGCTAATGCCGATTTGCTCCATAATTGCGTTTATTGCCTGACACCATTACCACAGACTAAACCAGCGGCAGTACGGACCATAAAAGATATGGTAAATGAGCTGGGAGCTGTCCCTATGGTCATCGGAGCTGAAGAGCATGACAGATTGGTAGCCGGCGTTAGCCATTTACCATTGTTACTATCGGTGGCTCTGGTCTCAGTAACTACCAAAAATCCTTCCTGGCAGCAGATGTCACGTCTGGCAGCTAGTGGTTACCGCGACCTGACCCGTCTGGCTTCAGGAAATCCAGAGGTTAATGCACATATTTGCCTTAGTAATCAGGCTGCTATTGTATCTTGGATTGATGCGGTTATTACCGAGCTAGAAAGACTACGTAAACTGATATCTGATGGAACTGACGAAATAGAGGAGGTTCTAGCACTTGCCAATGAGGCGAGGCGGAAATGGCTAGACAAGCGCTGTTGAAAATAGTCTCAGCACCTAAGCAATTGGTCGGAGAAATTACTGTACCTGGTGATAAATCTATTTCACACCGTGCCCTTATCCTCAGCAGTTTAGCGCTAGGGGTCAGTAAAATCAGCAATCTATCGCCAAGCAAGGATTGTATTTCGACTATAGAGTGTCTGAAAGCCCTGGGGGTAAAGCTTGGAAAGCAGAAAGGTGAGCCATCAGTCGTGCTCATTCATGGGGTTGGTAATATGGGCTTGACCGAGGCTAAAGATGTACTCAATGCTGGAAACAGTGCTACAACGATGCGTCTGCTCAGTGGAGTACTCGCCTCCCAACCTTTTCTTTCCGTTATTACTGGGGATATTTCTCTTCGCTCTCGTCCGATGAAACGCCTAGCGGAACCACTTCGTTTGATGGGTGCTGAAATCTACGGACGTGGCAATGATTCATTCGCTCCTTTGGTTATCAGGGGTAAGATGCTCCGTGGTGTGAACTATTCCTTGCCGGTACCCAGTGCTCAGATTAAATCGGCAGTCTTGTTAGCCGGTCTCTTTGCTCAGGGTAACACCACCATAGAGCAACTTCAGCTATCTCGTGACCACACTGAGCGGCTGCTCAAACTAATGGGTGCCAAGCTTGAAGGCGATAATTATAATATATCACTAACACCATCGAGCGCTGCTTTAGCTCCAGTTGAAATCTATGTACCTGGCGATATAAGCTCAGCAGCCTACTGGCTGGTTGCTGGTGCTATTCATCAGAATGCTAGGATTAGAATAGCTAATTGCGGCGTTAATCCGACACGGACGGGCATTATCGATGCACTTTTAGCTATGGGTGCTAAACTTAGAGTAGAGAACCAGCGATTTGAAGGCAATGAACCTGTTGCGGATTTGTACATAGAGTCTAGCCGCCTGAAGGCTATTGAAATCGGCGGAGATATAATTCCTCGTTTAATCGATGAAATACCGCTACTAGCTGTGGCAGCCTGTGTAGCCCAAGGTAAGACAATAATCAGGGGCGCTGGTGAGTTACGGGTCAAAGAATCTGATAGAATTGTGACAATAATTCGAGAACTGTCCTGTCTTGGTGCCAAGATTGAGGAATTGCCTGATGGCATGGTCATCTATGGAGATAGAGCTTTGCTGGGTGCAGAGGTCAAAAGCTATGCTGACCACAGGCTGGCGATGAGTTTGGCGGTTGCTGGTCTAATTGCCAGTGGGGACACATTAATCCAAAATGCTCGTGTGGCAGAGATATCAAACCCGAATTTTTGGGAAGAATTGGAGAAGCTTGCCAAATATTAAATGTAAAGCGCGCTGGTGGCTTTAAGTAAGGGATTGATGAGTAATGAAAGTAAATCGTGATAAATTGAGCATGGCTCCATCTACATATCCTCTCTTAATTGTCATCTCTGGACATTCTGGTGTTGGCAAGGATGCTGTATTAGAAAAGATGAAAAAGGCTGGCTTTGCCTTCAGCCATGTTTTGACCGCTACTACCCGCCCAAAGCGTCCAGGAGAGAAGGACGATGTTGATTACCGGTTCTTATCCGAAAGTAAATTCCGTCAAATGATAAAGATGAATCAATTTTTGGAATGGGCAGAGGTTTATGGTAATTATTATGGTGTGCCTAAACGAGAAGTAAAGGAAGCCTTGAAAAAGGGATTGGATACCATCATAAAAGTAGATGTTCAAGGAGCCACTACCATCAAGCAAATCTTGCCTGATGCCGTTTTTATCTTCATCATGCCCCCATCAATAAGCGAGTTGGTTAAGCGGTTGAAGCAGCGCTATGGCTTATCTTCAGCTGAGCTGGACTTGAGATTAAGTAAAGTTCAGGATGAAATGAAAAGATTGCCTATTTTCGATTATATTGTGGTAAGCCATACTGATAATCTAAATCTTACTGTCACTCAGATAAATGCCATAGTTGTTGCTGAGAAGTGTCGGGTAAAACCAAGAGCGGTAATGTTGTAGGGACGTTTATTTTTGTCCAATTGCTCTTTGTCGCAGCTGGTTGAGATAGCTCTCTATATATCTGCTTACTTTTTCGGCTGGCTGGTAGATACCGAAGTGCCCTTCGCATAATATGTCAGCCTTGAGGTTGAGGAGTTTTTGGAGTGAGCTGATTGCTTGGCTTGGGTTGCCTCCCCAGGAAACCTCATATGGTCCGTGTATATCCTGTCCAAAAAGAATTCTTTTGCCTGCGATATCCGTATAGACAGCGATACTGCCTTGAGTATGACCGGGGATGTGAAGAGTTTTTAACTCATGCCTACCGAAGCTAAGGCTATGTTTAGCTTCTCTCAACTGGATATCTACCGGACATGTCTGATAGTCAATCCCGTAAACTTCTGCGCCCACTCGTATACCTGTCTCAATAGCTTGGGCATCCAATTCGTGGGCTATTATTTTAACACCATATTCTTGTCGGAATTGTGACAAAGCGCCTATATGGTCGATATGGCAGTGAGTAGCTATTATCGAGCTCAGCTTTTCCGGGACGAAGCCCAGGGCAAGAATGTTTTCCACTAAGTGGTTAAAGCTTTTCCCGGCACTGGTATCAATGAGAATAAGTTCACCGGCATCGACCAAATAGACACAGCAGTCATAGGAATGGGATATCTCGGCACTACCGATGATGTATATGTCCCGCCAGACACGGAATGGTTGTGTCATTTTTTAACCTTAATCTAACTCTAGTTTTTCTAGGATCTCGTTTTCTTTAGCCCTCATTTTTCGGCTATCTCGGGCAAGTTCATGGTCGTATCCTAGAAGGTGCAGTACACCATGGACAATTAGCAACGCTAGTTCCCGCTCTATGCTATGACTCTGCTGTTGAGCTTGTTTGACAGCTTGAGGATACGAAATCACTACTTCACCCAAATGGTATATACCATCAGGCGGGCTTATAAATAGTTGCTCAGGTTTTTGATTAGTAGTGGGAGTCATATGGAAGGCGAGTACGTCAGTAGATTTATCATAACCTCGATATGTTTTATTTAATTTTTGAATTGTCTTGCTATCGGTGACCACCAATCCTATCTCCACCGACGAGGTGATCCCCTCAGTTTTAAGAGTTTCTGTGGCTATCTTTTGAAGCCAGTTCTCATCCAGAGAAACTTTCAAAGTCGGTTCTATAGATATACTTATTTCGGGCTCAGCCATGATTGATTCCTACAAGGCATCATATCAAAATAGCTTATTTCAATAAAGGTCTGCAGGTCTTCTTTTAGTTGAAAGCGATAAAAAAACTGTGATATATTGCATTCGGCTTATATAGTTGGAGGGATCGCATAGTGGTCTAGTGCGGCCGCCTGCTAAGCGGTTGCTCCGAGAAATCGGGGTCATGGGTTCGAATCCCATTCCCTCCGCCATATCAGTCATAATATATCAGTTAAATATTGGTTTCGTTCAGACACGCATTTATGGTTTAGTCTGTGTGATTAGCTTGGAGATATTTCTCGAGACCTTTTGTCCGCGAAGCACATAATCGCAAGCAGTTATCTTGGTGTACACTACAATGTTGACCAAATAACTTCGGAGGTAAACACGTGAATCAACCATTGGAAGGAATTCGAGTCCTAGAACTTGGTATGTTTCATGCCGGACCTGGTGGCACTGCTATTTTAGGTGACCTCGGTGCTGAGGTGATAAAGATAGAGCCGCCTGGCTCAGGTGACCCGATTCGCAAGCTCGATTTTGTGGGGCAGGTTTACCTGCAGCTTGAAGGTGGACGTAGCGTGTGGCATGAAGGTGCTAACCGCAGCAAAAAGAGTGTAACTATAGATTTGAATAAGGAAAGGGGCAGGGAGATAGCTTATAGACTGGTAAGTAGGTCAGATGTTTTTCTTACCAGTGTGCGCAGACCAGCTGTGGAGAAACTGAAGATGGATTATGCCACACTATCCAGAATTAACCCGAGGATTATCTATGCCTGGGTTTCAGGCTATGGTCCAAATGGTCCTGATCGCAATGTAGGTGCTTTTGACTATCAGGGACAGGGTAGGTCAGGGATGATGTTCTGTGTAGGAGAGCCTGATATGACACCGCTTGTCTCTCAGTTTGGAATCATCGACCAAGCTACATCAATTATGGCAAGCCATGAAGTAATCACCGCTTTGTTGATGCGAGAGCGCTTCGGAATTGGACAGGAAGTACACGTTTCTATTTTGAGCACTGCGCTCTATTTGCTCTACTGCAATATCCTAATTACCCTTGTTGGTGGTTTCGAACCACCTCGGCATCAACGGTCAACGGAACACCCGCTTAGGAATTATTACAAGTGTGCTGATGGTCATTGGTTTATCCTAACGGCAGGCATCTTTGAAAAGTATTGGTCATCGCTTTGTCAGGCAATGGGGCATCCTGAATTGGCGAATGATGAAAGATTCGGCTCAGCTGAGAAACTGCGCGCTAATTCCGAGCAGATCGTTGCTCTTTTTGATAAGTTTTTTGCCACCCGTCCCAGAGACGAATGGCTCAAAATCCTTTCTGAGTATGATTTGCCTGTGGCTCCTGTTAACAGGTTATGTGAACTCGTCGATGACCCACAAGTAATGGAGAATGGTTATATTACGGATTTTGACCACCCGGTATTGGGGAAGATAAAGATACCTGGTTATCCTATCCATTTTAGTAAGACTGATGTTAAAACTAAGACTGCTGCTCCAGAACTAGGAGAGCATACGGACTCCGTTTTAAGAGAGGTCGGTGGCTATTCTGACGAGGAGATAGCTCAACTCAGGCATGAGTGTGTAATTTAGGTTTAACCGCCGTATCGTGAAAGATACATTTTTATTGACTGCTCCTCAACTAATATGCCAGAGTGATGGTTAATGGGGAGGTCGATATTCATACTTGGTAGAGTGCTCTCTGGATTGACACAATTTCTTGCTTTGCGCTAGCATGTTTCAAAATAAGTATCGCTTTCTATGGTAGTTGGGTGGTTCAGGTGAAAGCGGGTTTAAGCCTCATTTGGGGGAACTATCTATGGTATCGGGAATAAATGAACCTAAGTATTACATTTGGACAATAGGTTGCCAAATGAACAAAGCAGAATCTCAACGAGTAGCTTATTATCTCGAGTTACTTGGCTATCAGGCTACGCATATATTGAGTAGTGCTAACCTGGTGGTACTCAATACCTGTGTAGTCCGGCAGAGCGCTGAAGGTAAAGTTATTGGCATGCTTGGTTATCTTAAGGGCATGAAGAATAATGCGCCTAACCTCGCTATTGTAGTCACCGGCTGCTTTGTTGATTCTGATGTTAAACAACTTGAGAGGGCTTTTCCATATGTTGACCTGTTCTTCAAACCAGGTGCTTATGACCAACTGCTTAATTGGGCTGCGAAGTGGGGCATTGGCATTCCTACTTATAGAGTAGGCTCACCTTTGAATAATAACGTTGCAGTTACCGCTCTTGTCCCCATTATTCAAGGTTGCAACAATTTTTGCTCTTACTGCATTGTCCCTTACCGACGGGGGAGGGAAAGGAGTCGACCTATAGAGGAGGTAGTCTGTGAGGTGACAGGGTTAATAAAACGAGGGGTAAGAGAGGTTACTTTATTAGGTCAAAATGTTAATTCTTACGGACGTGATCTTCCAGCACAGCCTGGACTTGGTGATTTGCTCACCGAACTCAACCATGTTGATGGATTGACTAGAATTCGTTTTCTAACCAATCATCCTAAAGACATGAGCCGAAAGCTTATACAAGATATCGCTTCCTTGGATAAGGTCTGCGAGTATATTAGCCTTCCTTTGCAGTCAGGAGATAATGATGTGCTCAAGGCTATGCGGAGGGGATACACAGTGGAACAATACCGACAACTTGTTGATAATATTCGCAATTATATTCACAGGGTAGCGCTGAGCACTGATATTATTGCTGGTTTTCCAAACGAAGGCGAGGAGCAATTTGAACGAACATTAGCTATGCTTGAGGAAATCAGATTCGATACCGTCCATGTTGCCGCTTACTCGCCGCGCCCTGACACCATCACCTCAAGGGAATATGAGGACAATGTTTCGCCTGAGATTAAGAAAAACCGCCTGAACAGAGTTGAAAGACTTCAAGCCAAGATAGCTAATGAAATCAATTCTCAGCTTACTGGCAAAACAGTAGAAATTTTAGTAGAGGGCAACAAAGGAGGTAAGTGGTACGGGCGCACGCGGAGCAATAAACTAGTCTTCTTTGTAAGTGGCGTTGATTGCCTAGGGCGGTTAATAGATGTTACTATAACTAAAGCCAGCCCATGGGCATTGCAGGCATGAATTCAGTGGTTGGCAATAAGCTAAAAGAGTTGGAAGAATGATTTATGATTATATCGTAGTTGGTAGTGGTATTGCTGGACTTTATACCGCTCTGCTAGCCAAAGAGACAGGCAGTGTTCTAATCCTAACTAAGGGCAGCATCGAAGAATGCAACACCAAGCACGCGCAGGGGGGGATTGCTGCCCCCATAGGGAAGAATGATTCCCCGGAACTCCATTTCCAGGATACTGTGAATGCAGGTGATGGCTTGTGTGATACTGAGGCAGTGCGTATTCTGGTTAATGAGGCACCTGACCGCATCGCTGACCTCATAAAATTTGGTGTTCCCTTTGATACATTGGATGGTGAGATTGCCCTAACCAGAGAGGCTGCACATAGTGTTCCTCGTATTATACATGCTGGTGGTGATGCCACTGGTGAGCATATTGAAGTAACCCTGAGCCAGCGGGTGCGCATGTCTTCAATAAACGTCCTTGAGTATTGCTTAGCCATTAAAATTTTGATAGAAAATGGAAAGGTCAAAGGTGTAAGAGCTCTTGATTGCCGTACCGGCTTGGTTGAAGAGTATGAATGTCGCTTCGTTGTTTTGGCTACTGGTGGTGCCGGGCGACTTTTTAAGTATACTACCAACTCTGAGGTGGCTACCGGTGATGGCATTGCACTGGCTTTTAAAGCAGGTGCTGAAATCACCGACATGGAATTTTTTCAATTCCATCCGACTGCCATTCGTCTTCCGGGGGTTCCACCGTTTCTCATCAGTGAGGCTGTACGCGGTGAAGGTGGCATCTTGCGTAATGTAGATGGCTATCGCTTTATGCTTGATTATACTCCCGAAGCTGAGCTGGCACCTAGAGACGTAGTAGCCAGGAGCATCATTTATGAGATGAGGAAAACCGGTAGCGATAGAGTATTTCTGGACGTTACTCATATACCTGCTCACAGAATTGCCACGCGTTTCCCTCATATTTATCGCTTTTGTCTTGATCATGGGTTAGATATTGCTAAAGGTGTTATCCCGGTAGCTCCGGCTGCTCATTATCTGATGGGTGGTGTTAAAGTCAATACCTGGGGTGAGACCAATATCGCCGGGCTGTTCGCTGCTGGGGAAACTGCCTGCACTGGTGTTCACGGTGCTAATAGATTAGCCTCTAACTCACTGCTTGAAGTTGTGGTTTTCAGTAAAAGGATTATAGAGAGAACCCGGGAGGTGCCCAAAACTACCCTGAAGTCGGCAGCTACAAAAACTGATTGTTACCAACTTGAGAAGCGTAAGAAACTAAAGCCCATCCCGCAGTTGAATTTATCAAACCTTCAATCTCTTCTTTGGGACAAGGTGGGCATTGTTCGTTCTGGTGATGATCTGTCTGAGGCTGTGGCAATCTTATCTACTTGGCAGGCTTCTTTGCCTCAACCGACAGACCGTCCCTCATACGAGTTGAATGATGCTGTCCTGAATGCTCGCCTGATAGCTGAGGCTGCTTTGCTGCGTCAAGAGAGTCGCGGAGCTCATTTCCGTACTGACTTCCCGAAACCCTCCCCAGATTGGCAGAGACATATCATTTTCAGGATAAATAATCACTTATAAATTCAAAAAGCACACTCCACGCACAAATTTTTTGATTCGTAAATTTAGAGTTTGCTATTTTTAAAGACAACTGTTTAGTTGGGTTTGGTTGTGGGGTGAGGTCAGGGTGAGGTCAGATAAGCCTTCATTTGCTTTGCAAAGAGTATAAAATATTGTGCTATAATTCCAGAAGTCACCGGATTGCAGTTTAAGTAATACTTTGTTGGCAGAGATGATTTATAGGTAGGCACTACTATGAGAAAGAGGGTTCATGATGTGGACACACTGATAAAAGGTGGACCATATTCTCACATTGTTAAAGCAGGCGATTTTCTTTTCGTATCCGGCATGGTTTCTATAGACCACGAGAGTAATCTAATGATAACCGATGATATCAGGGCGGCTACCGAGCTTGCGCTCAATAATGTAAAGAAGGCGTTAGAATCGGCAGGCAGTGGACTCGATAAAGTTGTTAAAGTAACTGTTTTCCTGCGGGACACGGCAGATTTCAGTAGCATGAATGAGGTTTACGGTACCTTTTTCCCTAAAAGTCCTCCAGCTCGTTCGTGTGTAGTCGTAAAGGAGATCCCAGGCAATTTCCCCGTTGAGATAGAAGTTATCGCAATTAGATGAGTATTCGATTTTTATAAATGTTCATTCTGTGTTTTTAAGCCAACATTTGTTTTCAGTACTAGGATAGTTCAGGCGATGACATACAGCCACAAGGAAATTTTCGGTTGCATATTCTCTTATTAGTGCCAGTATATGATATCTCGCAGTTTGTGGTGATAATTTTAGGTATGACAGCTTAGTCTATACTCCTAAAGGAGAGGCTTATGAGTAGAAATGCCAAAGGTTGCAAAGAATTGTTCGAAGAAGTTATCGATGTCGGCTTATGTACTTTATGTGGTGCCTGTGCTGGTGGTTGTCCTTACTTGGTATATTACAAGGGTAGAATAGCGCTTCTGGATAATTGTGCAAGAATGGACGATGCTCAATGTTATGAATATTGCCCTCGCACTTACCTAGATATGAATGAAATCAGCCAAAAAATATTCGGAATGCCGTATGACGACGGTGAAATAGGTACTACCCAAGAAGTGTTAATGGCAAGGTCGACGGATTCAGTTATCAGGGGCAAAGCGCAGTATGGCGGTGTTGTAACAACGCTCTTATCATTAGCACTAACAGAGGGGTTTATTGGTGGTGCAATTTTGACAAAGACTTCAGATGACAAAACCCCCAGTCCTTTTTTGGCTCAAACTGTTGATGAGATGCTTCAATGTTCTGGTTCTAGTTATATGGCTTGCCCGGTATTAGAGAGATATAACCAAATCCCTAAAGACACCGGAGGCAAACTGGGATTAGTTGCTATGCCATGTCAGGTTTTGGCTGTGGCTAAGATGAAAGCACATCCTCCTCAGAATAGAGTCAGCATAAATAATGTTAGACTTGTTATCGGACTGTTCTGTACCTGGGCTCTGTCTCCAGACAAATTCTATCAATTCTTGGAAGAGCATCTTGACTTATCGAAGGTTAAGAAGTTTGATATTCCTCCACCACCAGCAAATAGGTTCGATGTTTTTACTACATCAGACAGAACCTCTTTTCCATTGGAACAGGTCGGAAAGTTCACCATGCCAACCTGTGCCTACTGCTTGGATATGACGTCAGAGTTTGCCGATATTTCAGTAGGCGCTGCCGAGGGTATTGAAGGTTGGAATACTGTTATAGTTCGCACTGATACCGGCGCTAAACTTATGAAGATGGCTAGACAGAAAGGGAAACTTCAAGTTGATACTTTGCCTCCGGCAAGCTTGGCACATTTGAAAGAGGCATCTTTGCTGAAGAAGAAACGCGCGTTGAAGGAGATCGTAAAGAAGAGTGGTGATATGAATAACCTACTTTATGTCGGTCTATCACCGAGATTTACTGAAAAGCTGCTGGCTTAGATGCATAGAAATAGGGAGGTAGAATATGACGAGTATTGACATAGACGCACCTGGCACCAGTCAACTCTTAGTTGGTAATGAGGCTATTGCCCGCGGGGCATTAGAGGCTGGGGTAGGATTTGCTGCTGCCTATCCAGGGACGCCATCATCAGAAATTCTGGGCAGCTTGGCGCAGGTGGCAAAGAATGCGGGTATATATGCGGAATGGTCAATAAACGAGATGGTGGCTATGGAAGCTGCCGCTGGTGCTTCTTTTGCTGGTATTAGAGCCCTTGCTGCGATGAAGCAAAATGGGATAAATGTGGTATCTGATTTTTTAGCAAACCTGGTTATGAGTGGTATAGGTAAGGGGGGACTAGTTTTGGTAAGCTGCGATGACCCGTCGGCTATATCCAGCTCCAATGAACAGGATACACGTCCGATAGCCCAATGGCTAGATATTCCGCTGGTGGAGCCGGGTGACTTTCAAGAGGCAAAAGATATGACAAAATGGCTCTTTGACCTTGCCGAGGAGTTAGGCACTCTCTGTATGTTGCGCAGCGTAACTCGTATTGCACATGCCCGGGGGAATGTAAAGCTCGGTAAGCTGCCAAAGAAACAACACAAGGCTCATTTCGACCAAGTACACGATTTGAAAAATGTAATGCCTACTACACTCATGCCAGTGCCGAGTTCATTGCGGCACTATTTTTTGCATGTGAAGATAGACAAGGCACGCGAAAAGTTCGAATCATCGTCGTTTAACCGGTATGTCGGACCAGATAAAGCTGATTTGATGGTAATAACTTCTGGTAACTGTTGGCTGTATTCTCAGGATGCAGTGAAGGCGCTGGGTTTAGAGAACAGAGTAGGCATTCTTAAATTGGGCACACTTTGGCCAATGCCGGAGAAATTTATCAGGAAGCACCTGGGTAACTCTCAAAAAATCCTGTTTGTGGAGGAAATAGACCCATTTCTTGAGCGGAGCGTTATGGAAATAGTTGCTAACCTACCATCATCGAGCCCACGTCCTACCTTCTATGGCAAGCGCTCAGGTCATATAAATGCTTACGGAGAGTTAAACCCGAACATGGTCATCAAGGCAATATCCAACATATTATTGCTAACATACCAGCCTCGTGATGTCGAGTACAGCAAAAAAGCTGAAGCCTCTGCTAAGAGCAATGTTCCTGAGAGAAGCATGACCTTCTGTGCCGGTTGTCCCCATCGTGCTACATTCTGGACAATTAAGAACGCCATTAAGTTAGATGGTCGTGGTGGTATTGTCACGGGTGATATCGGCTGTTACTCTATGGGATTGGGACCCGCCGGTTTCTTTCAGGTTAGGACGATGCATTGCATGGGCGCTGGAGCTGGCGTGGCTAATGGACTGGGGAAGCTAGGACAGTTTGGCTTTGACCAGCCAGTGCTCGCTGTGGTTGGTGATTCTACTTTTTATCACGCTACTATACCAGCTCTGATAAACGGGATTTATAATCAATCAAAGTTTATACTAGTCATTCTTGATAACAGTGCTACTGCCATGACTGGTTTTCAACCTCATCCTGGTACCGGTATAACAGCTATGGGAGAACCGACACAAGCAATAAGCATGGAAGCCCTGTGTCGTTCTTTAGGTGCACGTGTTGAGATTTGTGACCCCTTCGATTTGAAGAGTACAACAGCGACACTGCTGGAGATGATGAGTGAGGGTGGTGGTGCCAAGGTGGCTATAATGAGACGACAATGTGAACTGCTGAGAGCTAAAAAAGAGAAACCACCATATAGAGTATATGTGGATACTGAGAAGTGCATCGGAGAAGCCTGTGGTTGTGACAGATTGTGTACCAGAGTTTTTCTCTGCCCGGGACTGACATGGGATAAGAAAGTCGGTAAATCTAAGATAGACGAGGTTATCTGCAATGGATGTGGGGTGTGTGTAGACATCTGCCCACAGGGAGCCATTGTAAGGGAGGCAGCATGACAAAAAAACGGTTGATGAGAGACCCGCTTAACCTGATTATTACCGGCGTTGGTGGACAAGGCAATGTAATGATATCCTTAATCATCGGCAACACTTTTGTGAGGGATGGTTACTTTGTAACTATCGGAGAGACCTACGGGGCATCCCAGCGTGGAGGACCAGTCATGAGCCATGTGAGAATCTCCAAGAAGACTCAGTATAGTCCGTTCATTCCTGATGGCTGCGCTGATATTATCCTCGGTATGGAGCCAGTGGAAACATTGCGTATGCTGGGCAGATATGGGAATCCGAATGTTATCACCATAATAAATCCCAGACCCATATACTCCATTGATGTTACCGGCGGTAATGCTGAGTATCCTGATTTAGATAAACTATTAGAGACGGTGAAGGAGCTATCGTCTCAAACATGGGTTATCAATGCTACAGAAGAAGCACAAAAAATGGGAAGCCCTATGTTTGCCAACGCCATTCTCATTGGTGCTTTGGTAGGCTCTGGTGTCTTGCCTCTGGATAAAAAATCGGTGGGGCCTGTGTTACGCGAGACTTTTCCTAAGGAAATCGAGGCTAATTTGGTAGCTTTCAATAAAGGTATCAAGCTTGTACGGTCTTAGGGATACCACCCGATTTAAGATTGTGTCTCCATTAGTGCCTTAGTCACTCCCCTATTTTAGGTACCTCATATTCCGGTTCTCCTGAATTTTTACGCCTAAATATTGTCTGGGTACTTGACAAATGCTTAACAAATGTGTACACTTGTTTGTAGAACATTGGTTTGTAGAACATTGGTTTGTAAAACGTTGGTTTGTAAAACGTGTGTTTAGAAAAGGGTATTTATTATGAGGAAGCCCGGTATAAGTGAGACCAGACAACGGATATTAAAGTTTATTCGTGATTTCGTAGAAGATAGAGGTTATGCACCTACGGTTAGAGATATTCTAAAAGGGTGCGGTATAAGTTCTACGGCAGTTGTCCAGCATCATTTGAATATCTTGGAGAGGGAAGGCCATATTCATAGAGATCCGGAGATATTCAGAAGCATCCAACTCCTTGACAGAAAGAATATTGTTAAGGTTCCGATATTAGGCGCCATTGCTGCGGGCGAGCCAATCCCTGTGCCGGATTCAGAGACGTGGAAAAACGAGGCAGTAGATACATTAGAGCTAACCGATGAACTGACTCAGGGTAAGGAAGTCTATGCCTTGAAGGTGAAAGGTCTTTCAATGGTTGACGCGCTGATTGACGATGGGGATTTTGTCTTGATGGAGATGGCAAATACGGCTGATGATGGGGATATGGTTGCTGCTTGGCTGAAAGATAAGCAGGAGGTAACTCTGAAGCGGCTCTTCCGGGAGCAGCAGACGATTCGTCTTCAGCCAGCTAACTCTCAGATGGTGCCACTCTATGTAAATCCCAGCAATATGGAAGTTCAGGGAAAAGTTATCGGGGTTATCAGAAAATTAGGAGTCGAGAATAAGAGGCGATGATGGCCTTTATTCAAATAAATCGCGGAGGTTAGAGATGGCTAAGTTACTTGAAAAACCAGAGGAGTTGAAAGTGACCGCCAATATCGAAGGCACACCATTAACTATTGCCAGGAATGGTAAGGCAGAACGCGTGACCAGGATATATCAACAGTGGCAGGTGTCTGAACAACTCTTCGAGCAGGAGATTTTGAAGACGTACTTCAGGGTCAGAACTAGCAAAGGCGTTATTTGCGATATTTATCGCGATGCGGCGTCAAATTCCTGGTATTTGGGGCGAGTTTGCGATTAAAGCTGAATTGGCTAAAAAGATAAACCCCTTTGCTAATCTATAAATCAGTGCCGTTGATTAAAGGGAGGAGGTTTGTTCAATGGTGCAGGCAGTAAGAGATAAGGTCCAATGTTCGAGATGTGGTTGCATTGCGCTACCTGATGCAACCAGGTGTCCTAAGTGCGGTGCATCGTATAATGACAATGGAGCGAAAGAGATAGCTAGTGTAATTAACTATATTTCAAGCTCAACAACAGAGGACGCTGATACTAAAGTAGTGCGGGCATACTATCAACTCACGTGTAGTCGTCATGGTAGAATCCACGTCAAGGCTACAGTAATTGGTTCTACTGTCAAGTGTCCATTCTGTAAATAGGTATGCGAGAGTGTAGTTGGGAAACCTCAAGAAGCGTAGCCGAAAGTACAATTCGTCATTGGCTTGTGGGATTTGTTTTGTGGTGTTAAGCCACTGGCACTATAACTGGTCGGGGTGAGAGGATTTGAACCTCCGACCTCATGGTCCCAAACCATGCGCGCTAGCCACTGCGCTACACCCCGCAGGAAAAGAGTATAGTTTAATTAATTTGATATAGTCAAGGAGTTACATACGGTTATTGACTAATGTGGCTATTTACACGTGGGGCAGGTCTCGAAGAAATCCTCAGGTAGATTCCACTTTTTTCTGATGTAGGTTAACTGCTTTTCCGGTGCCCAGTAGTTCCCGCAGACTTTACACTTCTTGAGCTTGAATTCTACTTTCCAGTTGTAGATTATCCTCGTGTCTTTCCTGTCTTCCATTTTTATGGCGCCGGTTGGGCATATATAGTAGCAAGAACCACAGCCTATACAATCTGCGGCTGGTCCTAAAAAAGGAGATGCCGGTTCTTTGGTTATACCTCGATTGACCAAACTAATAGCGCTGACACCAACAATTTGTTCACAGGCTCTGACGCATAAACCACATACAATACAATCGTTGTCTTCAAGGTACTCAGATTTAAAAGATGGTTGTTCGATGCCCGCTTGCGAAGCTAGCTCCCGTATTACTTTATTCTTAGAACAACGTGCCAGCAGAAGCTCCAGTATCATTTTACGATTGCTTATAACTCTCGGTGAGTCAGTTTTGACTACCAATCCTTCTTCCACCGGATAAAGACAAGATGTGACGATTCTTGTACGCTTGCCTTTGGAAATTTCTACGATGCATAGTCTACAGGCGCCGTATGGTTCTATGGCTTCATTGTGGCATAAGGTGGGGATGTCAATACCGTTTTCTCTAGCTACCTGAAGTATTGTTTGTCCTTCTTCAGCCTTTAATTCAAGTTCATTGATAGTTAAGGTTACCATCTTATTTTATACCTATAGCTTCCAGTTTACAGATATCGTAACAAGCTCCACACTTTATACATTTCGACTCATCCAGAACGACCGGCTGCTTCTTGCCCATGAAGGTTATCGCTTCTTGGGGGCAAGCTTTGACACAAAGTCCACAGCCCGGACATTTCTCATTTACTATGTAGTAATGGATTAAGGCTTTACAGACACCGGCGGGGCATCTTTTTTCCTTAATGTGAGCTTCGTACTCATCTTTGAAATAGCGGATAGTAGTAATGACTGGATTTGGGGCTGTGCTACCCAGGGCACAGAGAGAACTATCTATCAGGGTGGCTGAAAGCCGTTCTAGAAGATCGATATCCTCCTCGTTACCTTTCCCCTCAGTGATGTCGTCCAGGATTTGGCGCATTCGTTTTATCCCTTCACGACATGGCACACACTTGCCACAAGATTCTTCTTCGAGGAAGGTGAGAAAATATTTAGCGATGTCCACCATACATGTGGTCTCATCCATGACAATCATGCCGCCCGAGCCCATCATCGACCCCGCTTTAGTCAGCTCGTCGAAATCTACCTGTAAGTCAAGCAAGCTTTCGGGAAGACAGCCACCAGATGGTCCACCGGTCTGCACTGCCTTGAATTTCTTCCCTTCCCGGATACCACCTCCAATATCATAGATAATGTCCCTTAGGGTTATGCCCATTGGTATTTCTACCAGACCTGTGTTATTAATCTTGCCTACCAGAGAGAAAATCTTTGTCCCCTTACTGCCATCAGTGCCTAAAGTACGGTACCAATCAGCTCCTTTGTTGATTATTATGGGCACATTAGCCCAGGTTTCCACATTGTTTAAGTTGCTGGGCCTGTCCCATAGCCCTTTTCCCACCGTATGGACATATTTAGCTCTCGGCTCCCCAACCTTGCCTTCGAGTGATGCCATAAGTGCTGTGGATTCACCGCAGACGAAAGCACCCCCGCCTCTGGTTATCTGGACATTAAAATTAAAGCCTGAGCCTAATATCTTTTCTCCGAGCAGTCCTAGCTGCTGTGCTTGATTTAGAGCAGTTGTTATGTTAGCCAATGCTAGAGGATATTCGTTGCGTACATAAACATATCCTCGATGAGCTCCGATAGCATAGGCACCAATAATCAAGCCTTCGAGTACACTGTGCGGGTTGCCTGAAAGCAAACCCTCATTGGCGTAAGCCCCAGGGTCACCCTCATCAGCATTCACGATGACGTATTTTATATCTCCAGGGGCATGACGGCAGGACTCCCATTTTGCTCCTGTGGGGAAACCTGCGCCGCCTCGTCCTCTTAGCCCAGAACGTTTGATTTCCTCTATTATCTGCTCCGGAGTCATGTCGAGTAGGGCTTTGGCTAGGGCTATGTAGCCACCAATCGCGATGTAATCATCTATCTTGACTGGGTTTATTTCGGTGTTATTGCCGAGTATAGTCCGCTTTTGTTTCCGGTAGAAAGGAATCTCGTGCCTGTGTACAATCTTGCTGCCTGTAATTGGGTCGGCGTGAAGCAATCTGTCTACAATCTTGCCTTTGCTGATTGTCTCATGCAGTATCTCAGGCACATCATTTAGCTTCACTTGTTGGTAGAAAATATCACCAGGTTGAATAACTACAACCGGTCCTTTCTCGCAGAGACCATGACAACCTGTTATTCTCAGCTCAGTTTTATCTTGAAGACCTTGTTGCGATATTTGTTGCTTAAAGGTTTCTATAACCTGGGTGCAGCCGTAAGGATGGCATGCTGTACCGTTGCAGACCGCAATCAATGCCTTGTCCGACTTTCTTCCACTTATTAGCTCTTTTTGTAGAGCTTCTAGGTCTTGCTTTGAACGTAGTTTTTTGAGCATTTCGTTTGTGTTAATACTCACTCAAATTTGGCTAGCACACCATCCACTTTGTCTGTGCTCATATGTCCGAAGTATTCGCCATCGATTTTCACAGCTGGCCCTACGGCACAACATCCCATGCAGTTGACTGTCTCCAGCGTGAATCTACGGTCTTTGGTAGTTCCACCTCGCTGAATAGTCAAGCTGCGTTCAATATTCTCTAGTATCCTAGCAGCACCTCTGACGTGACAGGCAGTGCCTAGACAAACGTTAATTAAATGCTTGCCTCTAGGTTCAAGGCTGAAAGCTCTAAAAAAAGTAGCTACGTCGTACACTCGACTTGCAGGAATACCCATGGTTTCACTTACCTGAAACAGAGCTTCTTTAGGAAGATAATAATATTCAGCCTGGATATCTTGAAGTACGGAAACCAGTTGACTTCTGTCACCGTTGTATTTGTTTATAATTGCATTGACTTTTTCATTCATTGTCAGTAATTATTTCTGGCAGCCCTTTGTTTGAGTTTGGCATACTCAGCAGCTACCCTTTCTTGGATTTGCGATATTGTCTCTTTTGAAAGATGTCTGAATCTTCCTTGCAATTTGAAATAATCTTCTACAGGGCGTAGTTGGGGGAAATCTAAATTTAGGGTATATCGGTCATCCTCCACCTCATAGAGAGGGAAGATACCTGTCTCAACAGCTAGTCGCCCTGCCCTGATAGTTAAATCGGATGGTAGTCGCCAACCGGTAGGACAAACAGACAGTATATGAATATAAGATGGTCCCTTGACATCCACAGCTTTATGAATTTTGTTCATGAGGTCAAAAGGATAGCTGTGGCAGGCTGTGGCTACGTAAGGTATATTATGAGCGGCGGCAATAGCCGGTAAGTTTTTCTTCCATCTGGTTTGTCCAATGCTAACCTTTCCTGCAGGTGAAGTGGTAGTAGAGGCACCAAATGGAGTGGCACTGGAACGCTGAATGCCGGTATTCATGTATGCCTCATTATCAAAACAGATGTAAATAAAGTCATGGCCTCTCTCAAGAGCACCGGACAAGGCTTGAAAGCCGATATCAGCAGTACCACCATCACCACCCATAGCTATAACCTTGGTTTTCCTGGTGTACTTACCTTTGCGGCTCAGGACTTTTATTCCGGCTTCTATTCCGGAGGCCACTGCTGCGGTATTCTCAAACAGGGTATGAATCCAAGGAACTTCCCATGAAGTGGAAGGTAGTGGAGAGGAAACGATTTCCATACAGCCGGTAGCATTGGCAATGATTACATTTCTACCCAGCGCCTTACACACGAGCCTTACAGCTAAGGCTTCGCCACAACCCATACAGGCGCGATGTCCCGGGGCAAAATATTCCTTGGTCGTCACTAATCGTGGGACATATATGGCTAGACTTTCCACTACTCTCTGACTCCTATCATCTCGAATTCATCAAGCTCGCCTCGCTTCGCCTTGTCTACCCCGTTGCGAATCAGGTCTTCGAAACCCTGAGCTGAAACCTCCCTGCCACCAAGGCTGCCTACAAAACTTACAATCTTTGGTCTAGTTTTTAGCGAATAAAGTGCTGATTGGATTTCGGAACAGACTGGTGGTGGTCCTCCGAGAGAAAGAGCTCGGTCAAAAACGATAAGAGTCTGGGCGTTGCCTACGACCTGGCGAAGCTCTTCACGGGGAAATGGTCGCCATAGACGCAACCTTATAAGTCCCACTTTCTGTCCTTCTGCCTGCATTTTATCAATCGCCATCATGGCTGTCTCACTGAAGCTTCCCATGCACAAAAGCAAAACGTCGGCATCTTCTGTCTTGTAGCTCTCTACTGTTGTATAATGACGTCCTGAGAGTTTGCTGAATTCTCGCCAAGTCTGAAGAATCACCTTCTTAGAGCCTCTTAATGCGGATTCATGCGCCTTCTTGGTCTCGGTGTAAATGAATGGAGGTCCAAACGCACCTATGGTTACTGGCTTATCTGGATTGAGAGGATAAGGATACCGGTATCCAGGAAGGAATTTATCTACCACCTCTTGCTCTAAAAGTTCCACAGATTCGATTGTGTGTGAAACATAAAATCCGTCGATATGAACCATTGTTGGTAGCAAGACACTGTGGTCTTCGGCAATACGAAAGGCACATAACATCAAGTCAAAGGCTTGCTGAGCATTTTCAGCGAACATCTGGATCCAACCGCAATCTCGGATTGCCATTGCATCAGAGTGGTCTGTCCAGATGCTCAATGGTGCTGACAGTGCTCTGTTGGCTACTGTCATGACTATGGGCAATCTTAGCCCTGATGCCACATATAGTACTTCGTGCATAAGCTCCAGCCCTTGACTGGCGGTAGCTGTAAAAGTTCTGGAACCTACAGCCGAAGTACCTAGACAAGCACTCATCGCTGAGTGCTCTGATTCAACTGGAATATATTCGGCATCCAGTTCACCGTTAGCTACAAACTCGGCTAGCCGCTCCACAATATGAGTCTGAGGTGTAATTGGATAAGCAGCTACAGCTTCAACACGTGCTAGTTTGATAGCTTCGGCTATAGCAAAGGAGCCTTCCATGCCTATTCGTTTTATTGTCATTGCTATTCTTCCTCTGCCATATTTATAGCCTCAGTCCAGCACTCGCGGGCGCAAATACCACACCCTTTGCAGTAGTATAAATTAGCCTCAAAGTAGCCATCTTCGTTTTGTCTGACGCATCCCTCCGGGCAAAAAAGATAACAAATTCCACATTTGATGCATTTCTGCTTGTCCCATACGGGGCGCTCTGATTTCCAATCTCCGGTATGGTATTGCTTAGCGTTTCCTGCTTCAGTAATAACACTGCCTGGTAACAATTCTTTCCAGGACGGAAATGTTTCTGTTTCGAACGTTTTGCGTGGCTTTTTAACAACACCACTGAATTCAGCTATTTCAGTTTCTTCACAGGCTCTGCGGCAAGCATCGATATTGCCCTTGGCTCTAGCGCCGAAACGCTCCTTTAGGGGCTCTGTTAGTGATTCTAGTTCGACTATCTCTGTGGCCTTGACTAATGCTCCTAGCATCGTAGTATTTACGATTGGAACGCCAATTGTCTCCCGAGCAATAGAAGTGGCATTAACTATAGCCAACCTCCATGGCCCACTCAACTCCGACTTTATGTCAACCAGTGTTTTGGGTGTGTTTATTACCAATATGCCATCTTCCTTTAGTCCTGCGGTGACATCTGTGATATAAATTAGACCTGGATCTAAGATTACAACAATGTCAGGATTTGCTACCGAAACTCTAGCTCTGATGGGAGTGACATTGCTAACGCGGTTGAAAACAAGCACCGGCGCTCCCCTTCTTTCCGGGCCGAAGCTGGGAAATGCTTGGGCGAATTTGCCCTCTTCTATGGCTGCCAGCGCTAGTAGTTCAGCCGATGTTACCGCCCCTTGACCACCTCTCCCGTGCCAGCGTATCTCGATTATCTTATCTTTTTCTTCCAACTTGGTTGATTTCCTCAAAACAAAACGCCCCTGGAGGGACTCGAACCCTCGCGCCCGGCTCCGGAGGCCGGTGCTCTATCCCCTGAGCTACAGGGGCTTTGGTTATTTTAAACGCTGCTGTCCTCTTTTGGCAAACTTGTATATTCTAGACGATTAGTGCTCTGAAGTTAACGTTTAAAATGCCTACTCACCTTGCTGTGAAGGCTTGCTTTCTGCTTCGGCCGGTTTAGGATGCAACTTGAAAAATGGCTTTAGCATCGCTGGCGTTATAAGAGTTGTAACCGCACTCACTGCAATTGCTGCACCAAATAGGTCTCGGCCTATGGCTCCTGCCAAAAGTCCAGCCCCGGCAATAATCAGACCTACCTCACCTCTCGGTACCATACCTATGCCAACTACCATGCTTTCGGTATGGTTCATCTTGCCTGCAAAGCGGGCTGGGACATAGCATCCACCGATTTTACCAAGGACAGCGGCTACTGTCAAAACGACTGCTATTACGGCTCCACCCCAGAGTAGTCGCATGTCAACTTGCATGCCCAGATAGCAAAAGAAAAAGGGAGCAAGGAACAGCATTATCGGTCTCGTTTTATCAAGGATATCCTCTCTCTCGTCGGTAGCAGCGAACATAAGTCCAGCCACATAGGCGCCGACTACTGGATGCAATCCAACCAGCGTAACCAGATACGCTATTATAAAGCCTATGATAAGGGCAAAAATGGGTGCTGTACCCGATCTTTTGAAAGGATTCAGAAGAAATCGTGATATATATCTGTTGAGTTTCACGCCGACGATTAACAGGGCAAACCAGACAGCGAAACCGATAGCGAGGATTTTGAGAGCATCTAAGCTTACATGAACCATGTTTAGCTCACCGCCAGCTTTTACCGCGGAGCTTATTCCAACAACTATTGATAGAATAACTATGCCGATTATGTCGTCAATCACGGCTCCAACTAATATAGTTGTACCTGCTTGCGTTTGGAGTTTGCCCATCTCCATCAGTATCCTTACTGTGACACCAATGCTAGTAGCCGTCAATGTAGCTCCTATAAAAAGCCAGCCCGCTATTCCTGTCTCAGGAGCTAACCACATGGTGATGAAATATCCGAGGATAAAGGGGAAAATAACACCTCCCACGGCTACTAGAGTGCCGGTTATTCCCTGTTTTAGAAAAGCCCCGACATCAGTTTCAATTCCGGCAACGAAAAGCAAGGTAACTACCGCTATTTCTGAAATAATCTCCATTACGTTGAACTCTTGGAGACCAAAAGCACCTTGGATAGTGGCAAAATTCAGGATTATGGGGTCATGTATAAGTCCACCTAGGGCAAACGGTGAAATAATGATCCCCGCAACCAGTTCGCCCAGGACTGGTGGTTGTTTCAAGTAGCGCTCAAATAGTTCGCCGCCTATTCTGGCTGCCAGCAGGATTAAGCCAAAGGTGAGCAGGAACTTAAAATATATGCTAATTTCCATCAGGTTTTCTGATTCTCCAGTGAATTGAGTAGTATATCGAAATAGCTGATTTCACCTATAACTTTCATATCCTTGTCTACTACAGGTAATTCATAGAAACTGTGGTCGAGCATAGCGTTTATAGCATCTTCTACCCCATCGTTGACGTGAACGCTTATTGGAGCACTCATTATGTCCTTCGCATACTTTGACGTAAGAAAATGTAAGATTTCAGGACCGGCGAAAAACCTTCCTCTGACACCTCCAAATTTTCGCACCTCCAGTGCTTCTAGGATGTCTCTTGGGGTAAGCAGGCCTTTAAGTTTGCCTTCCTTATCTACCACACAGGCGATTTTGCCTCTTGTTCTGGCAGCTATCTTTTTCACTGCCTCATAAATTGGCGCGTTTTCAGGCACGGTGTTACATTCAGTTGTCATTAATTCCCCTACCTGCTTCTTCATAACTACCTCCAGAACTCAAGAATAGTGTAAAACGAGTAAAGTTTAGCAGATTCGATATTCTGATGGTAATCAGCGCCGACTAACAATTTTTATTCGGTGTGTCTGGTACTATGCCTTTGGGTCTCAGCCATGAATTGATAAGTTTATAGATTTCGGCGACAATAAAAATTGTCGAGGCTGAGAGTATGGCGACTATCCAGTCTGTGAGAGTTAAGGCATGGACATGGAATATTTCTTCTAGGAAAGGCACATAAAATATCGGGACGGTCATAGCCATGGTAGCGAGTATCGCCCAGATGAGCCATCTGTTACTGAAGGGGCCAATTTTAAAAAGAGAGTATTCTAAAGAACGGCAGTTAAAGGCATTAAAGAACTCAATTAATATCAGGGTAAGAAAACATACGCCTTGAGCTTCGAGCGGGTCCTTGCCCGAATCTACTGCCCAGAGAAAAACCGCCAATGTCACCAGGGCTGTCCAAATTCCGGCTCCAGCCAGATATCTCATGACGGGTGCTGTAAAAATAGTTTGGCTTCTGGGACGTGGCTTTTGCCTCATTATATCAAGGTCTGGCGGATCAACAGACAAGGCTATAGCAGGCAAACCATCAGTAGCCAAGTTGACATACAAGAGTTGGATGGCAATGAGGGGTATAGTCCCGGCAGGCAAGCCAAAAAGTGGACCGAGTAAGATAACTATTGCCATAAGCAATATTTCTCCCAAGTTACATGAGAGTAGATAAACAAGGTATTTTTTGATGTTGCCGAAAATCCCTCTTCCTTCCTCCACAGCAGCTACAATGGAGGCAAAATTATCATCGGTCAGCACCATATCGGATGCCTCTTTGGTGACATCGGTACCGGTTATCCCCATAGCCACACCAATATCAGCTTTCTTAAGTGCAGGAGCGTCATTTACTCCGTCTCCGGTCATAGCTACCACATGTCCTCTCTTGGTTAAAGCCTCTACGACACGGAGCTTATGGGCAGGAGAAACCCGTGCATAGACTTCTATTTTCTCCACCGTGGCTTCAAATTCCTCTTCACCAAGGTTGTCGATGTCAGCCCCGGTGAGGGCGATACCTTCTTTAAGTATGCCTAACTCTTTAGCGATGGCAACCGCTGTTAGTTTATGGTCACCGGTTATCATCACTGAGCTAATGCCAGCCTGGTCGCAAAGTTTTACTGCCTCCTTAACCTCTTCACGAGGCGGGTCGATCATGCCGACGAGTCCAGAAAAAACCATATCTCGCTCTAACGTCTCGATTGTCTCAGCGGTGCCAGAAAGTCGTTTATATGCCATGCCCAAAACTCGGAGGGCATCGCCAGCCATCTCATGAGCAACAACTAAGATATTGTTCCTGTCAGCATCGGTCAGTTCTACTTCTCGCCCGTTCTGATAACTGAATCTACAGGAATTCAAGATTATCTCCGGCGCTCCTTTTGAGTAGGCTGTCCTACCTTCTGTTGCCTGATGCACGGTGGTCATCCTTTTCGTCTCGGAGGAGAAGGGAATTTCGTAGATGCGGGGAAATTGACCTTGTATTTTCTCTTGCCACAAATCAGCCTTAGCCGCAGCTACTACCAAGGCGCCCTCGGTAGGGTCGCCTTTGATCTTCCAAACACCATCAATATAGGCGAGAGAGGTATCGTTGCACAGGCTACCTATCTGGAGCAGTATTTGCAGAGCGGGAGCTTGTTCGGCATTCAGAGTTTTTCCATTAAAATGAAACTCACCTTTAGGCTCATAGCCAACTCCGGTGACATCAATCAGCTTGCTATCTACATAAATACGCCGTATCGTCATCTGGTCCTGTGTTAGCGTACCTGTCTTGTCTGAACAAATAAACGTGGTACAACCTAGAGTCTCTACCGCCGGTAGCTTTCTAATAAGGGCATGGCGGCGTACCATCCTCTGAACGCCAAGAGCCAGCGAGATTGTAACCACAGCAGGCAAGGCTTCGGGAACGGCAGCTACTGCCAAACTCACCCCCCAGATGAGCATTTCTAAAATCTCATGCCCTCTTAGAACGCCAATTCCGGCTAGGATGAAGCACAGTGCCAGAGCACCGATACCAATCCACTTTCCTAACTGGTCAAGATTAATCTGGAGTGGTGTCTGCTCCTTCTTAACTTCTTGGAGTATGGTAGCTATCTTGCCAAATTCTGTTGTCATACCAGTGCCGGTGATAACTGCCATGCCTCTGCCATAAACAGCCGCGGTTCCCATGAAGACCATGTTTCTCTTGTCGCCGATGCTGATTTCCTCTGGCAGAACCTTGTTTGTTTTTTCCACGGGAACAGATTCGCCGGTTAATGAGGCTTCGTCTACCTTTAGATTAATTGCTTCGAGGAGACGAGCATCTGCCGGTATTCTATCACCAGTTGTGAGGAGGATTATGTCTCCTGGGACTAGCTCGCGAGCAGATATTTCTGTTTCCCTCCCGTCTCTTATAACCGATGCCATAGGTGCAGCCATTCTTTTCAGTGCTTCCATAGCTCGCTCTGCCCTGTATTCCTGGATAAAGCCTAATCCGGCGGCGAAAAGGACGATAACGAAGATGACAATGGCATCAGCTATTTCACCCATAATAGCTGATAAGGCTACAGCAACAAGGAGGATAATAATTAAGAAATTCTTAAACTGCTCAAAGAAGATTGCCCAAGGTGAGATTTTCCTTTTTTCAGCGAGCTCATTAGGACCGAATTCCACCAGGCGCTGTTGAGCCTCTTGATTGCTTAGACCAGTATGGTCCGAGCTCAGAGAAGCTAAGACCTCTGATATATCTAAATTATGCCAGTTCTTGTTCGCTTCCATGAATGATAAACAGATTATAGGCTAACTGAACATTGGTATTAGCATCAGCATGGCACCACCAGCTACTACCGACGCTATTTGTCCAGCGGTATTAGCACCGACAGCATGCATCAATAGATGGTTGTGGGGATTCTCTTGCAGTCCCATCTTTTGGACTACTCTGGCTGACATAGGAAAAGCTGAAATACCAGCGGCACCGATTAATGGATTGACCTTTTTGCCAGATAGCAGGTACATTATCTTGCCGAAGATAACGCCGGCAGCGGTATCTAATGCAAAGGCAATTACCCCCATAACGAAGATAAGTATCGTCTCTGGCTTGAGGAACTCGGAGGCTATCATCATCCCGCCTACGGTAAGACCTAACAGGATAGTCACAATGTTGGTCAATTCGTTCTGAGCTGTCGAAGAAAGTCTTTCAACCACTCCACACTCCCGAAGTACATTGCCAAACATAAGACAGCCGATAAGCGGTGTGGCTTTCGGTGCTATTAGTCCCACTATTAGTACAGTGGCTATAGGGAAGATGATTTTCGTCCTTTGTGACACTGCTTCTGCGTTGATGGGCATTTCCACTAGCCTTTCCTCTTTGGAAGTCAGCAATTTCATTATTGGCGGCTGGATAATAGGCACCAATGCCATGTATGAATAAGCTGCCACCACAATAGCCGCGGCATATTTGGATTGGAATACAGAAGATACATAAATCGAAGTAGGTCCATCAGCAGAGCCGATTATGCCGATGGAAGCGGCGTCTTTCAGACTGAAGCCCATGATATGAAGCCAGCCATCACCAAGCATGTAAGCCAAGAAAAAAGTGCCAAAGATGCCAAACTGGGCTGCTGCACCAAGGAGAATGGTATACGGCCTTTCTAGAAAAGGCCCGAAGTCTATCATAGCTCCTATGCCGATGAAAATAAGAAGCGGAAAGAGCTCGGTTTGAATTCCCGCCTTCCTCAAAACAGCAAAAAGTCCGCCTTCCTCGACCATGCCACCAAGTGGTATGTTAGCCAGCAGAATTCCGGTGCCGATGGGTATTAGTATAACCGGCTCTATGCTCTTTGCGGTGCCCAGGTAGATGAGAAACCCACCAACAGCCAACATGACGACTATTTGCCAGTTGAGGTTGAGGAAGCCCACAAATTCACCTACAGGCATGTCCATCCGTTACTCTTCCTTCTCTGGCTTCAGGAATTTATTAAGCAAGAGCATCATACCAAGCAGTATTCCCAACACTGCGAAAATAATAGCCATGCCCAGGAGGACTATCCACAAAGCGTCTAACATTTCAATGCCTTAGATTTTGATATCTTAATCACCTTTTAAAAACGCTCAATTGGTGGGTGGTAAAGTGAAATCATAGCATAGCTCGCTTTTCATTGTAAACCCATCTTGACGTTATGCTAAAGCTGTACGTTAAACTTTGCCTCCCAACTCAGGCATTGTATAATGTTACCGGCTCCGGAGAGGTGTCCGAGTGGTTTATGGTGCCGCTCTCGAAAAGCGGTGGGCGATAAGCCTCGTGGGTTCGAATCCCACCCTCTCCGCCAGGCTCATGGAGAGGTGCTGGAGTGGACTATCAGGCGCGCCTGGAGAGCGCGTGTCGCCATTGGCGACCGTGGGTTCGAATCCCACCCTCTCCGCCAGCTAACAATCCAATGTTTTCTATCAACATCGGCAAGATCTCTGTCAACCAGCCGTTGTTTGCCTATATTGCCTATGCTACAATGTTTCAGCTCACATGGTGAATAAGAATGAGCTGAAATATTGGGTAGGCTTTTCCAAGATGCCCGGCATAGGTAGAGTGAAAATCTCCCAGCTAGCGGAACATTTCACTTCCCTAGAGCATGCATGGAAAGCCTCGGCTGCCGAGCTTAAAAAAGCCGGACTTGATTCAAAAACTGTGGATACCATAGTGACTTTGAGACCGACGATTTCGCCAGATGCCGAGGTGGATAGCTTGGAGCGATATAAGGTTCAAACACTTACCTGCGACTCTTCAGACTATCCACAGAGACTGAAGGAAATTTACGATTATCCACCGGTGCTTTATGTAAGAGGCACCCTGCTACCTGAAGATGAATGTTGCCTGGCTGTAGTCGGCACCCGTCGAGCCACTGTCTACGGACGTCAGGTGACCGAGGAGCTTGTCACTGACCTAGCTCGGAGTGGAATTACTATCGTTAGTGGTCTCGCTAAAGGGATTGATTCTATAGCTCACCGTGCTGCGCTGGAAGCTGGCGCCAGAACTATTGCTGTCTTTGCTTGTGGACTGGACATCGTTTACCCTGCGGAAAATGCTAAGCTAGCCCGCGAAGTTATGGAGCATGGCACTTTGATAAGCGAATATCCTCTGGGTACCAGACCGAAAGCTGATAATTTTCCAAGGCGCAACCGTATCATGAGCGGACTGAGCCTTGGCGTTTTGGTTATAGAGGCTGGTGAAAGCAGCGGGGCATTAATCACGGCTAATCAGGCACTGGAACAAAACCGCGAAGTTTTTGCCGTCCCTGGTAGTATACTATCTCCAGCCAGCAGAGGGACAAATAATCTTATTCAAGAAGGTGCAAAGCTGGTACGTAATTATATTGATATTCTAGAGGAGCTTAATCTAGCTATGATGGCACAGCAACTAGAGATGAAGGAGCTTCTGCCTGCCGATAAGACGGAATCATTGCTGTTAAAGCAACTTAGCCGTGAGCCGGCTCATATCGATGAAATTTGCCGAAATAGTGGCTTGGCGGCGGCTCTGGTTAGCAGTGCTCTAGCCATGATGGAACTCAAAGGAATGGTCAAACAGGTTGGCGGTATGAATTACGTGCTTGCCAGAGAGATGAAAGAAGAATATCAAACTACAAGGTAATTGAGACAATGAAACTTGTTGTTGTCGAATCACCAGCCAAATCAAGGACAATAAGTAAGATATTGGGAGCAGACTATGCGGTCAAAGCGACTCTGGGACATGTGCGCGACTTGCCCAGAAGCGAGTTAGGCATAGATGTAGCCAATAACTTTGCTCCCAGATATGTAATGATAAAGCAAAGAAGAAGTATAATTAGCGAGTTAAAGAAATCGGCTGAAGGTGCCTCGGCAGTTTATCTGGCTACTGACCCTGATCGGGAAGGAGAAGCTATTTCATGGCATCTGCTTGAAGCTATTAAACTAAATAAGAACAAAGTGCCTGTACACAGAGTTGTCTTTCACGAGATAACCAAAGATGCTGTAGAGAAGGCTTTTCGCCATCCCCGTTCTGTTGATATGAACCTTGTCGATGCTCAGCAGGCACGACGGCTTCTGGACAGATTAGTTGGATATAAGCTGAGCCCACTGCTATGGCGGAAGGTACAAAGAGGTCTTTCCGCTGGCAGAGTCCAGTCAGCAGCTCTAAGAATAATCGTTGACCGTGAGCGAGAGATACAAAAGTTTGTTGTCACCGAGTACTGGACCATTGAGGCTGAATTAGCCAAGGGTTTGCCAGCAACTCCGAAGACCATTTTTAGAGCACTGCTTGTAAGTCTGGCTGACAGCACAAAGGTTGAGATACCTGGCCGAAAGGAATCCCAGAGAATTGAAGATGAGTTGAGAAAAGCTGACTATGTGGTTAAAAAGATGACAGTGAAAGAAATGGCTCGCCAGCCTGCACCACCATTTATCACCAGCACCTTGCAACAGGAAGCCTGGCGTAAGCTGCGATTCACTGCCCAGCGTACCATGCTCATAGCTCAACAGCTTTATGAAGGGATTCCTCTGGGTGAAGAGGGTTCGGTGGGACTGATAACTTATATGCGTACTGATTCCACGCATGTGGCTGCCAGTGCCATAGCTGAGGCCAGGGATTTTATTAGTATCAAATACGGCGCCCGCTTTGTACCTGCTCATCCGCGTTCCTTTGGTAAGAGAAGCAAATGGGCACAGGAGGCACATGAAGCTATTCGTCCGACTAGAATTCATAGGGAACCCGGGCAACTCCGTTCCTACCTCAAGTCAGAACAGCTTAAACTTTATGAGCTTATATGGAAGCGGATGGTGGCAAGTCAGATGGCAGCAGCATTACTTGATAACACTGCTGTTGAGATAGACGCAAAATGCCTTGAAACCCAGAAGGAATATCTTCTGAAAACAAGCAGTTCAGTAGTAAAGTTCCCGGGTTTTATCACTTTATATAGCGAAGGGAAGGACGAGGAAGTAGAAGAGGAAAAGGCGGTCATCCTTCCGGAATTGAAAGCAGGCGACAAACTCATTCTGTTGGACCTATTTCCAGAGCAGAGTTTTACCCAACCACCGCTTCGTTATAATGAGGCTACGCTGATAAAAGCGCTGGAACAAAGGGGAATCGGACGTCCGAGCACCTACGCTCCGATTATATCCACTATCCAAGAAAGAGGTTATGTATACAAAGAAAGTGGCAGACTTTGCCCTGATGAGATAGGTTTTATTGTAAATGACCTCTTAACTCAGCATTTCCCTGAAATCGTTGACCTTGCTTTCACGGCTCAGCTTGAGGAAGAACTGGATGAGATTGCCCTTGGTGAGAGGGTATGGGTATCAGTTCTAAAAGATTTCTATGCATCTTTTGAAGAAACGCTGAATCAAGCCTCTGAGAACATAGAAAGGGTAAGGATTGTTAAACCAACAGAGGAAACCTGTCCTGAATGTGGTCGTCCCATGGTAATAAAGACAGGACGGTTCGGCAAGTTCCTGGCTTGCAGTGGTTATCCTGATTGCAAGAAGACAAAGCCTTTCGTGGTCAAAACCGGCGTGCTCTGCCCACAATGTGGCAGGGAACTAGTAGAGAGAAAAACCAAGAAAAAGCGTGTTTTTTATGGTTGCAGTGGCTTCCCAAAATGCCAGTTTGCAGTTAACAGCAAGCCAGTTTCACATCCCTGTCCTCAGTGTGGCAAACTGCTAATTACATACCGAGGCGGGTGGGTGAAATGCACTGCCTGCAAATATAAGGATAAGATAGAAGAAGTAGAAAAAATAGGAGCGACGACATGAAAATTTTAGTTATTAACGGACCTAATCTTAACATGCTAGGCAAGCGCGATAAAGCCATCTACGGTGATAAAACATTGTCGCAGATTGATGCCGTTTTAAAAAAGGAGGGGAAAAGTCTGGGAATAGATTTAGTTAGCTTTCAATCCAATAGTGAGGGGGAACTCATTGATTTTATCCAGAAGAATTCTCCTCAAGCTAGCGGTATAATCATAAACCCCGGTGCGCTGACTCACTATGGTTTCTCTTTGTGTGATGCCCTAGCTGACAGCGAGTTGCCGGTCATTGAAGTTCATCTGTCTAACATTTATGCCCGCGAAGATTGGCGAACAGAATCGGTAATTGCCCCTATTGCCAAAGGGCAAATCACCGGCTTGGGTTGGCAGGGGTATATGGCTGCGCTGCGCATTTTAGCCGGTGAACTGAGGATTAAAAAGTAGCAATGCACCGGCTGCAAAAACTACGGCGGAGTTTGAAACAAGAGGAACTGGATGTCCTTGTAATTTCTGGGCAGGAAAATCGACGCTATCTCTCTGGTTTTAGCGGCTCAACTGGTTGGCTACTGATTTCTGACAACAATGCCTGCTTAGCCGTTGACTTCCGTTATGTGGAGCAAGCCAAAAAGGAAGCACATGCTTTTGACGTGGTTCATATAAAAGGTGACACGGCAGGTTGGTTACCCAAGTTGATATCAGATTTCGGGTTCAAAAGAGTGGGTTTCGAAACTAACCAGGTTCCTTTTGCCCTTTATCAGCAATTGTGTAAAAAAATAAGCGATGACGGCTATCAATTTCAGCTTATTCCGACCGCCGGACTGGTTGAGGCTATCCGTGCCGTAAAGGAGCCGGAGGAACTGAAGTTCATAGCTAAAGCAGTTAAGCTAGCTGATGCCGCTTTTAATCATGCTAAATCCGTGCTCTGTCCCGGAGTCAGTGAAAAGGATGTAGCCTGGGAATTGGAGAAATTCCTCCGAGAGAAAGGCAGCGAGACGGTTCCTTTTGACATTATTGTAGCTTCCGGACCCAATTCTGCAATGCCACATGCCAAGCCATCAGAACAGGTTGTTCTCAAAAATGTGCCTGTTGTGGTTGATTTAGGGGCACGGGTATGTGGCTACTGTAGTGACCTGAGCCGCACCTTTTTTCTAGGTAACGAGGACGAGACATTTTGTAGAATTTATGATATTGTTTTGGGTGCACAATTAACTGCTCTAGCAACGATAGTGGCTGGTATGAATGGTGACCAGGCTGACAGATCAGGTCGGGCAGTTGTTGAACAGGCTAATTATGGCGATGCCTTTGGGCATGGCTTAGGGCATGGTGTTGGCTTAGAAGCTCATGAATCGCCGAGGCTCGGACCTAATTCGTCAGACCTGCTGACTGATAGTATGGTCTTCACCATAGAGCCCGGAATTTATGTCGCCGGCTGGGGTGGAGTCAGAATTGAAGATACAGTTGTTATGGAGAATGGCAAAGTCAAAGCTCTCACTTGTGCAGATAAGACAGCAAACATTTGTTAGGAGGATAATCACCTTATGATCGATGCTGGAGAATTAAAAAGAGGCATAACCATTGAGCTAGATGGGCAGTTATATCAGGTTCTTGATTATCAACATATCAAGATGGGGCGAGGTTCAGCGCAGGTTCGGCTGAAGCTTCGCGATCTTCGTGCTGGTCATACAACTGAACGCTCATTCCAAGCTAGCGAAACATTTACTAAGGCTTTTCTAGAACGTCGTCCTGTGCAATATCTTTATAATGAGGGCGGTCTCTACTACTTTATGGATACTAAGACCTTCGAACAGATACCTCTTGACAAATCAATGCTTGGTGATGCACTGAACTATTTGAAAGACGAGTCTAATCTGGAGATACTGACACACAAGGGCAAATCGGTGGGTATACAAATGCCCGTTGCAGTGGAACTTAAGGTGACTGAAACAGGCCCCGGCTTCAAGGGTGATACCGCCTCAGCAGGCAGCAAACCAGCTAAGCTGGAAACAGGACTTACTATTAAAGTCCCACTTTTCATAAACAATGGTGATACTATTAAGGTTGATACTCGCACTGGTGAATACCTAGAGAGGGTAAGCTGAATCTTTGATTAAAGCTGACCTTCATATTCATACTGCCTATTCTATGGACTGCACCATGTCTCTGGAGCAAATAATTGCGCGCTGTCTAAAGGTTGGCATTAACTGCCTCAGCGTGGCTGACCATAACACTATTGCCGGAGCTTTAAAGATGAAGGAGATGGCGCCTTTTTCTATTATCGTCGGTGAAGAAATCTTGACTTTAGATGGTGAGATTATCGGATTCTTTCTCAAACAAGAGATTCCCAGCAAATTGTCCGTGAAGGAAACTATAGCTCGAATTAAAGCCCAGAATGGGTTAGTATGTATTCCGCATCCGTATGACAGGTTACGTTTATCGGTATTTAGAGACCAAATATTTGAAGACATAATGTCGGATGTTGATATTATTGAGGTCTTCAATGCTCGCAGCCTTTCTCCAGGCAGCTCAACTAGAGCTGCGAAGCTAGCACAGAAGTATGGCAAGCTTGCCAGTGCTGGCAGTGATGCTCATACACTTCCTGAAATAGGCAATGCCTATGTTGAGATGCCAAGATTTAATGACAAAGACGAGTTTCTGGCTTCATTGGCTAAAGGAAAAATCTTTGGTAATAAGTCAAACCCGACTGCTCATTTTGTCAGCACTTGGAACAGGTTTAAGAAGCGTATATCCTAGGAGAGGGGTCCTCGTTGACAATCGGTTGGTTTTCTACCGGCAGGGATGGGGCTGCGAGACAACTTCTGCAAGTTGTACACCAGAAGATTAGTACCGGTGAAATCGAAGGCAAGATTGCTTTCGTATTCAGTAATCGGGAAGCTGGTGAAGCAGAAGAGAGTGATTTATTCTTTGAACTAGTGCGTAACTACCGCCTTCCATTGATTTGCTTATCATCAAAGAAATTCAAAAACTCGCAAGATATGGCAGGCGAGGCGAATGGCACAACCTTACCAGAGTGGCGAATCAATTACGACAGTGAGGTGATGAAAAAACTGAGGGGTTTCAGTCCAGACCTTTGTGTGCTTGCCGGCTATATGCTTATCGTCGGTGAAGAGATGTGCCACAGATATGATATGATTAATCTGCATCCGGCGACCCCTGAAGGTCCTAAAGGTAGCTGGCAGGAAGTAATCTGGGCATTGATTGAAAATAAGGCTGCAGAATCTGGAGTAATGATGCATCTAGTAACACCTGAATTGGACAGAGGACCAGTAATAACATATTGCACCTATCCTATTAGAGGCAAACCTTTCGACAAATACTGGCAGGAAATAGATGGTTATTCCGTAGATAAAATAAAAGAAGAGCAGAGCGAAAATAATGCCCTCTTCAAGCTTATTCGGCAACATGGGCTGGTACGTGAATTCCCGCTTATAGTGTCGACTTTAAAAGCCTTCGGTCAAGGCGAGATAAAAATAGAGGCTGGCAGAGTATTTGACCGTTACATGAAACCGATACCAGGGTATAACCTTACTGCTGAAGTAAATAAAGCTGTGGTACTATAATGAGCCTAATCTGTTTTGACCTCGAAGGTCCGCTGGCTACTCAGGATAATGCCTATGAGCTTATGAAGCTCTTCCCAGAGGGAGGCAGGGTTTTCGAGGTTATCAGCCGATATGATGACTTGCTCACTTTGGATGCCAGATTGGACTACGAGCCCGGTGATACTCTGGCGCTTATTGCTCCCTTTCTGGTATATCACGGGATAAAAGAGGGTGACATCTTCGCCCTGGCACGTAAGGCTACCTTGACCTCAGGTGCCATAAGTCTAATTTCCCGGCTAAGTGCTAAAGGCTGGAGGATATTCTGTATCAGCACCAGCTACGAGCAATATGCCAAACACATAGCTTTTAGACTTGGTATTTTCTCTCAGAATGTTGCCTGCACTTCTTTCCCACTGAACAAGTTCTCTAATATGTTATGTAAAGAAGATTTTCGTTATCTGGAGGCGGTTGAGAAGGACATTCTGGACAGGCATTCAATCGATGATAGTTGGATAAAGAAAAGGCTTGACCGCTTCTATTGGAAGGAATTACCCAAGACCAAGCTGAATCTGCTTATAGAGCAGGTACATCCCGTTGGTGGGCAGCGTAAAGTGGAAGCCTTGCGGCATTTTGCCACAGTTCAGCGGCATCCTTTCTCCAACTGGGTAGTGGTTGGTGATAGCATCACCGATTTTAAGATGCTTCAGGCTGTCGACCAGGCTGGCGGTTTGGCTATTGCCTTCAATGCTAACGAGTATGCCCTGCCATATGCTACCATAGGTCTGGCTTCTACTCACCTGGATGACCTGCGCCCGGTTCTAGAAGCTTGGGAAAAAGGTAAACGTTCTGCCGTGGAAAAATTGGTTAGAGAGAAGGAAAAGGTCGGTGGAAATGGTAACAGGGGACATTTTCACTGGCTTGCTGGACTCAAGAACATAGGTGCTCCTCTCAAAATCCACAAGCTAATTCGCCGTGTTGTTCGAGAAGAGGCAGCCAATCTAGGCTAAGTTCAATGGCTCAAATTGACGTAGTCGGTTTCGGGGCAATGAACATCGACCGACTGTATCGTGTCGATAAGCTGGTTATTGACGGCGAGCAACTGGTGACGGATTCAGTATCCGTGCCCGGGGGGTCAGCAGCCAACACCATCTATGGCTTGGCTAAGCTCGGTGTTAAGACAGGATTCGTCGGTGCTGTAGGCGAAGATGAGGCTGGAGAACAATTACTCTATGATTTTAATACTGCCGCTGTTGATACAAGTCAGGTTAAGGTTAAGGATATAGCCACAGGCTCCACAATTTGCTTTAGCGATAAATTGGGGAGACGAGCCATATATGTCTCCCCTGGAGCTAATAGTTTATTGAATTCCAAAGACATAGACCTCGCTTATTTTACTCGGGCTAAAATAGTTCATCTGACTTCTTTTGTAGATGACAGGCAGTTCAAACTGCAAATAGAGGTGGCAAGAAGGCTGAAGAACTCGGTCAAGTTCGGCTTCTCCCCGGGCATGCTCTACATTGCTAAAGGACTGAAGGTCTTAGAACCTTTGTTTGAAAGTGCCCACATCGTCTTTATGAACCGTGATGAAATTGAGAAATTGACAGGCAAGGGTTTCAAGGCTGGGGCACGTGGACTTGCGAAACTGGGCTGCCGGGTTGTCGTTGTAACTCTGGGCAAAGGTATAGCCAAGGGCAAGTCTGCGATGGTTACCACTCATATCTGCGATAGGGACAAGGAATATGAGATTGAGTCCCAAAGACTAAGCCTGAAATCCAGACTGGAGACCACCGGTGCCGGAGATGCTTTCGCTGCTGGCTTTCTCTTCGGTTTCCTCAAAGATAAAGAGGTCGAGGAATGTGGATTGCTCGGCAATATAATGGCTGGCTTTACCATCGCCAAAGCTGGAGCCAGAACAGGACTTCCGACTTTAGCTCAGTTATCCCAGAAGTACTTCGAGCACTCAGGGCATCGCCTGTAAATGCTTATCCCTTTTTCTGCACTTTGGCCGGTGCCCCACTTAAAATCTGGTCGACGATACCATACTCCACAGCCTGCTCAGCGCTGAGATAAAAGTCACGGTCGGTATCATGGGCGATTTTATCCATCGGTTGGTTGGTATGTTTAGCCAGTATGTTACGGATTATATCTTGTAGTCTCATAATTTCGCGAGCAGCTATCTCAATATCGGCTGCTTGACCCTGGGCACCACCAACTGCCTGATGCATGTGAATCGTGGAGTGAGGCAAAGCGTAACGTTTTCCCTTGGCTCCAGCAGCAAGAATAACCGTTGCCATGCTGGCAGTTAGCCCGACACAGATTGTGGACACATCCGGTCGAACCAGCTGTATGGTGTCATAAATAGCCAGCCCGGCAGCGATAATGCCGCCCGGAGAATGAATGTAAAGGTTTATATCCTTGTCAGGGTCCTCATGTTCCAGATAAAGAAGTTGTGCGATAATCAAGCTGGCTATCTGGTCATTTATAGGCGTACCCAGAAAGATAATGCGTTCTTTCAATAACAGCGAGTAGATGTCAAAGGCTCGCTCGCCCCTGGCACCGCTTTCGATAACCATCGGTATTATGTTTTGTGGTAAATTTTTCATTTTGCCTTCCCCTTTCTAATACGAGTAGCTTGCTTTTGCTCTGTAGCTATCTGAACTAACCTGTCAATAGTTTTTCGACCTATCAGAAATTGCTTGATAGACTCACGAGCCTCTGGCAGGCTGAAAAATTTCTTCATCTCCTCAGCCTGCTTACCAGCATCTTTCACCATCTTATCTATTTCCTCGTCCATCTCTGAACCAGCTACCTCTATCTTTTCTGTCTCGGCTATTTTGCCCAAAACCAATGACCGGACAACACGCCGGCTTGCCGTGGGACGTAATTCCTCTATATGTCCCTCAAGTGTCTTATCAATGCTCTTCAGGTAGTTATCGAGACCGTTGATGCCTTCGGTAAAGTGTCTTGCCTCATCTTTGAGCAGCCGTTCGATTTCCCTATCCACTAAGACCGGCGGATATCCCACTTCACTGATTTCGACGGCAGCGTCGACAGCCTTTTGTTCCAGTTCCAAACGAGCCCTTTCCTCGGCTCTGGCTTTCAGACTCGATGCTATTTGCTCTCGCAGTGAAGCCAAGTCTTCTTTACCCAGAATTTTGGCTAGCTCGTCGTCAATCTCAGGCAGCGTTTTTTCCTTTATCTCACTAACAGTAACCTTGAAGGCATGGCCTTTTCCTGCCAGCTCTTTCATCTCATAGTCGGCAGGATAAGATAGAACAAAGCTTTTTTCTTCGCCTTTAACCATACCTTCCAGCTTTTCGGCAAACCCAGGAAGGGGCAACCGAGCTTCTTTGTTGACTTCGTAGACAACATCCTTGCGGATGGGAAAGGATTCTCCATCCCTCTTGCCCTCGACGTCGATAGTTGCTATGTCTCCAAACTGTACCGGACGGTCTACCGGTGACAATATAGCCTGTTGATGGCGTAGCTGTTCTATGGTTGACTCAACATCTTCTTGACTGATTTCAACCGGTTTGGACTCAACTTTTATCTTGTTATAGTCTCCAAGTTTGATTGTGGGTTTGAGCGGCACGACAGCCTTAAAAATCAAAGGCTCGGTCTGGACAAGTTCGAACTGCGCTTGTGCAATAGGCTCTATTTTGTGCTCGTCCAGAGCTTCTTTATAGGCTGTTGGTATCAGGTCTTCCAGAGCTTCATTGAATAAAGCTTCTCTGCCGATATGACGTTCCAGCACGTCTCTTGGTGCCTTTCCTCTGCGAAAGCCGGGAACAGAGACCCTTTTAACCATGCGGCTGTAAGCCTTTTTCATGTATTTATCTATTTCAGCAGGCTCCATCTCGATATTGAGCGCTACCTGGCTGTTCTCAACCGGCTCTGTAGATACTCTCATTTTTACCTTGTCTATATTATACCACTTGTAGTGTTCTCTTCCGCCAGAAAATAACTCTCCATGGTGTGGGGTAGTTAGGAGGAGGTGAAAACCTGCAGCTTAAGCCTCTTTGGTCTCCTCATCTGTCAGCTTTAGATGTAGTTCGTCGAGTTGTGCTTGAGAGACTGGAGACGGTGAATCGCTCATCACATCGATGGCGTTCTGATTTTTAGGAAAGGCGATTACCTCTCTGATATTTTCCGCCCCTGCCAGCAGCATCACCACGCGGTCGATGCCCGGTGCAATGCCACCGTGTGGCGGTGCCCCAAAATCGAATGCTTCCAGCATATGCCCGAACCGTGCCTCTATCTCCTCATCGCTGTAGCCAAGCAGTTTGAATACTTTGCTCTGTAGCTGGCGAGTATGAATCCTGATGCTGCCACTGGATAGCTCATAGCCGTTACATACTATGTCATAGTGGCGTGCCCGCACCTTTGCCGGATCTGTATCAAGGAGAGGTATATCCTCTTCACGGGGTGACGTGAAGGGGTGATGCATCGGTTCCCACAACTTTGTTTCTCCATTCCAGTCCAGCAGAGGATAGTCGACAACAAAGACAAAAGCCAGCAGGTTGTGGTCGATTAAGCCCAGACGATGTCCCATCTCCCGACGCAACTCGTCCAGCACCTTGTCAACCATCTTTTGCTCACCGGCTACGATTAGTATCAGGTCGCCCTGTTTAGCCTCGAATCTGTGGACTATCTCTTTTAACTGCTCTGCGGTCAGGTATTTGGCGGCTACCGACTTGACTTTATCTGGAGTCAGTTGCTCAAGCTTTTCGTAGCTGCCGGCGGGCAGAGTCAGTGTTATCAAGCCCTTGGCTCCGCAGGACTTCGCCAGTTCGGTCAGCTCTTCCAGCTGCTTATGTGAATAGTCTGCGCAGCCGGGTAAGCATATACCTCTGACCTTGCCACCGCCCTGTATAGTGGAGCGGAAGACAGCGAACTCCGATTTGGCAACGATTGCAGACAGGTCTTTTAGCTCCACTCCGAAGCGTATATCAGGCTTATCCGTGCCGTAGCGCTCCATCGACTCAGCAAATGAAAGCCGTGGAAATGGTTTCAACATCTTCATTTCGGGCTTAACTGTCTCCACCAGCGAGGCGAACATCTCTTCGAGTAGGCTGAGTATGTCCTCCTCGTCGATAAAACTCATCTCCATGTCGAGCTGTGTGAACTCAGGCTGGCGGTCAGCGCGCTGGTCCTCATCGCGGAAACAGCGGGCTATCTGGTAATATCTCTCAAAGCCGGCTACCATTAACAGCTGCTTGAGCTGCTGTGGGGACTGGGGCAGCGCGTAGAATTTGCCCGGGTGTATGCGGCTGGGCACGAGATAATCACGTGCCCCCTCCGGTGTGCTCTTGAATAGTATAGGCGTCTCGATTTCGACAAAGCCCTTGGCATCGAGAAAATCGCGCATAAATTTCTCTACCTTATGGCGGAGTATGATGTTGTCCTGCATCCTAGGACGCCTGAGATAGAGATAGCGGTACTTAAGGAGAATGTTCTCGTCGACCTCTAAATCTTCGTTTATATAGAACGGTGGTGTCTTCGCCGTGTTCAGAATCTGTATATCGTTGGCAATGACCTCTATCTTGCCTGTGGGCAGCTTCAGGTTTTCGGTGCCGGCAGGACGTTTTTCCACCTTGCCGGTTATTTTAGTCACGTATTCGTTACGCAGCTCGTTGGCGGTTTTATGTGCCTTTTCTGACGTTTCCGGGTTAAAGACTACCTGGGCTATGCCCTCTTTATCTCTCAAGTCGATGAATATCAGCCCGCCGTGGTCGCGGCGCCGGTTCACCCACCCGGCGAGAGTTACCTCTTTTCCGATGTGCTTATCTCTTAATTCTCCGCAGCTATGGCTCTTGAGCAAGAAGACCTCCTAGTGTATTTGGGAATTATAGCTTAAGGCAGCCTCTTGTTCAATTTGAGTAGATATTCAATTAAAAATAAGACTGATTGTCATTGTTTCTATTTTTAATAGGGGACTTAAACTGTCTGAGGACACAAGGATTAAACAGAATAATAGCGAGGTGCCCCCTCCGAACTACGTGAAGCGAGGCACCTCTTCAAAGCTTGCGACAAATAAGTGTTAAACTAATTTCTATTTACTGAGGTTTTCATTAAGTGTATTCAGGAACAATTCACAGTTTTCGTTTGCCAAACCAGATTTTACCTGTATTGTGTCACCAAACTCTACGTATTGTCCGGTGCTGGCATCATAGGCGGGCCATTGGGTCAATCCCGCCTTGTTGGGGTCACCGTTTGCGGCAAAGGTCACCCAGTAGCCTATTATAGCTTCAGAAAGTGCCCTGTCAGTATCATCAAAGTATTGTTCTGCTTTTAGAGGTGACATAAAAGGTACAAAATTGCCGAAAACATAATTTATTTCTATCCCATGGCGGGCACCGAATGCCTTGCCTCCGGGCGGTACCCGGGTGAAATAGTATAAATAGGCCAGTGACTTAACATTGGCCATAGCGCCAGCAAAGACCTTACTAGGGCAGGTCCACGTATAAAGCGTAATAACACGATTTGCAGATGCCTTGGCCTGTGTATCATCGGCAGCAGGGTACATGGTTAAAACTTGCTGTGCTTTATCTCCGAAAGTCTGATTAACGTATTTAGTATAATCCTCAACACTAGGTTTACTGAGCATCTGGAATAGTGCCCACTCGTCTGAAGTCGTACCAATTAAAAGGGGAACATTTTGTTGATTACCGGTTTGGAATAAATTGTATGGTAGGTCTGGTATTACCCAGCCATCTACACAAAGCGCATAATTGTAACCGGGGGCACCAATCTTAGCTGGTGGTTTCCCTGCATCTATTACTTCCTGAGCACTCTTGGCGCGCATACAGGCTATGGGGTCAGACGCAGTGTCGCAGCCCAGGTCTTTAGCTAATTGCTCACCCATTTTTTCTTGAACCGGTTGACCCCACTTATCCTCCCGGATAGGTGCCCAAGGAGTCCCCATATAAGGGCTTTCTGATATGGCACGTTGGAATAGTCCCTTTGTCAATGGCGATACCATAAGACTAAGCACACTGGTAGCGCCTGCCGATTCACCGAATATGGTAACCCGGCTGGGGTCGCCGCCGAAGGCAGCGATATTTTTCTGCACCCACTGCAGTGCCGCAATCTGGTCAAGTAACCCATAGTTACTGGAGGAGTTGTGTTCAGATTCCTTGGAGAGCAGAGGATGTGCCAGAAAACCGAGCGGACCTACCCTGTAATTAAAATTAACCACTACCACGCCATGGCGAGCTAATATTTCACCATTGTACTTAGGGTCTGAGCCCTCGCCGAAGCGAAGATAGCCGCCGTATATCCAGACCATGACCGGCAGCTTGTCGCCGGTTGTCTTAGCTGGTGTCCAGACATTCAGATAGAGGCAGTCTTCACTGGGGGGAGCGGCATAGGCTGGAAAACTAGAGCTATAGTATCCCATTGGCGCTGGACCGAACTCAGTGCATTCTTTGACCCCATCCCAAGATGCTGCTGGCTGCGGTGGTTTCCAGCGCAAATCGCCTACTGGTGGCGCGGCAAAAGGAATGCCTTTGTAGACATGGATATCCCCAATAGTTGTCCCTGCTATCAGCCCTGTGTCGATTTTAATCTGGTCTTCAATAGCGACTGGTTTTGGTGGAGCACATGAGACAGCGATAGTAGATAGAAGAACCAGTGCGATGAGCAGTAAACTGGTGAATCTTTTCATTACTTATCTCCTTTTGTACTCTGATTTTTGCCGTTTAGTATAAGATAAATGCTGATATTTCGACTAACTATTCGACCGATAATCGATGTACATAATTTAGCGCTAATTGACCTGCTTGTCAATGGGTTTTTAGCCCTTTGTGTTAATGTTTTAAGGTTTTGTTACACTATGAATAAGACAGTGGCACCGAACGAAAAGGAACAGGTAAGGTGCATTGAACTTCTACACCTAGAGAGCAGTGTTATTGCGATGTCGTGGTGAATTCAGCCACTTTTGCTTCTGGGCAAGCCTGACTTCCTCATCGGTAACCTTGTATTGATTGAGAAAGTCGTTTTTAAAGCTGGGGAAAGTACCCCGCTGAATAGCGTTCTCTATCTGTTGCATTAGCCTGGTGATGAAACGGAGGTTATGAATTGTGGCTAATCTGTAAGCTAATAGCTCTTCACATTTGAACAGATGATTAAGGTAAGCAGTAGAGAAAGTACGGCAAGTGTAGCAATCGCAGTCAGCATCGATAGGGTGCTCCTTTGTCCTATAAATAGCTTTCCGTATGTTTATCCTTTCCCGCATGGTGAAAAGTGCACCATTGCGGGCTATTCTGGTGGGCATGGCACTGTCGAAGAGGTCTATTCCCCTGCTTACTCCTTCGATAATATCCTCAGGCGAGCCTACACCCATGAGATAGCGAGGTTTGTCTACTGGCAAGAAAGGCATTGTTCCATCCACCATAGACCAGGTTAGCTCTTTGGGTTCACCCAGGCTTAAGCCTCCGATGGCATAGCCTGGGAAATCCAGCGAGGTAATAGCTCTTGCCGATTGCTGCCGGAGTTCAGGATAAATACCACCCTGGATGATTCCGAAGAGAAGCTGTATGGAGCTTTGATGGTGCTTCTGGCACCTCTCTGCCCACTGCGAGGTCCTTGCCACAGCTTCACACACCTTCGCCACACTGGCACCAATGGCAGGGCACTCGTCCAAGGTCATGATGATATCGGCGCCTAGCCTCTGCTGAAGCTCAATAACTAGCTCAGGAGTAAGGTTATGCTCGCTACCGTCTATATGAGAGCGGAATGTGACACCATCGTCGGTGATTTTACATAGTCTGGCTAGACTGAAGACCTGATAGCCCCCGCTGTCGGTCAATATCGGTCCATCCCATGCCATATACCGATGCAATCCTCCCAGTTTTGCCAAGGCATCTATGCCAGGACGCAAATAAAGGTGATAAGTATTGCCTAGAATTATGGTTACACCGATGTCTTTAAGCTCTTCCGGAATCAATGTTTTGACTGTGCCCTGGCTGGCTACAGGTAAGAAAACTGGTGTAGGTACTACACCATGATTGGTAACAAGCTCCCCCAGGCGTGCTTTTGTACGAGGACAAGTCTTTAATACCTTAAAATGTTTTTCTATTTTCCAAACCCCTAGATTTCTGGGCAATCAATCGGCAGAAGCTATGAAACTATCTCTCTGCTTTTGCTCGACAGTAATCTACAAACTTTCGAACAGCTTTTGCTGCCTCATCCATTGATAAATAGGTTGGAATCCCGGCTTCGGCAAATTTTGCTCTCTGCTCAGACAGTATTTTCCAGCGTTGATACGATGGCAGGTGGCTGGTAGCGGCTTCGCTATGAACTACAGCAATCATCGCTTTTAGTTGTTTGTCGTGTAGATTGATATATGCTTCAGTTTGGCGTGCAGCAAGAGCGGTCCATATTTCCGTTAAGAAAGGATTATCATCGCTGAACTCAGCGATAAGAAAATCGAAATGTGGGCTACCTGCCATTAATCTGGGCAGCTCCCTGATAATCTCAGCTAAACCAGCGGACACCGCACCCATTATAGAGACGTCGATAGGATTTCCTATCCAATCCCATATTTCCGGTGCCTTTTTCTTTAACTCTTCCCTGATGGCATGTGGCATTGGCGGTACCGTAAGCCCAGCCTCTTCGCAAATATCCGCAGACATCACCGACAGTCCCCCGCCGGCGCTGACTATACCCACCCTATATCCCATAATTGGAGGTAGAAAAGAGAAAGCGACAAGCAAGTCGACAAGTTCGCGTAAGTCTTTGGCAGGTACAACACCAGCTTTTTTGAAAACTGTGCTCCAAACAGGGGTAGAGCCGGCAATGGCAGCTGTATGTGAGGCAACGGCTTTAGCTCCGGACTTGCCTCTCCCGCCTTTTATGACAATGACGGGCTTGATACGTGCCGCATCGCTTAGAGCCTTGAGAAACTTTTTGCCATCTTTGACACCTTCGAAGTAAGCAGCGATGACCTCGGTCTCATCATCCTGAGCCAGGTAATTTAAGAAATCACTCTCATCTATATCAAGAGCGTTACCGTAGCTGATAACCTTGCTGAAACGGAGACCTCGCAGCTCACCATAGCGAATAAGCAGGGTGGACGAGCCACCGCTTTGAAAAACAGCGCCGATGTTTCCAGACTCCTTGGGCAAATTATAACCATTGGCTAGCCTGCCGCGTGGATAATAAATCCCCATGCAGTTTGGTCCAATGAGACGTATGTTGAGCTTTCTGGCAGCATGTAGTATTTTGTTTTCAAGCTCTTTGGCTTCCTTTCGACCTGTCTCACTGAGGCGGGCGGTAACCAGATGAACAATTTTTACTCCTCTCGCAGGACACTCAGCAAGCAAATCCACAACCATAGACGCCGGAAGACAACAGATAACGTAATCAACCTGTCCCGGAATGCTGCTCAAGTTTGGGTAAGATTTGATGCCAAAGATGGATTCTTTGTTGGGATTCACCGGATAAATATGACCCGTATAATTGTAATCCAGAAGATGTCGTAGGAACTGGTGACCGAAAGACAGAGGGTCTTCAGAGGCTCCGGCTATAGCGATAGCCTTAGGGTGAAAGGCAATTTCCAGCCTGTCTATAAGACCGGCATCTATATTCATGTTAACCAGATATCTAAACCCATAGTCAGGAAAATAATGCCCAGGTAGGGAAAGGCTGAGAGCTTATATACTTGCCAGGCATCCGTCGGTGTCCTTGAAGACAGCAGACGGACATTAGCGTAAATCATCAAGACGCCGAGGATGTTCGCCACAATCAGATAGAGTAAGTGAAAATCAGCGGCTATGTAGATGAGAATAGAAACAATGTAGAGAAGTATGGATAAGCCGAAAAGTATTTTCACCACGTCTTTGACTTGCCAGCTCAGTGGGAAGTAGTGTAAATCGGCACCTAGGTAGTCTTCCCGGTTGGCAATCATCACAGTCCAGACGTGAATTGGAGTCCAGACGGCGACCAGGCAGCACAAAAGAAGAATTGTAGGGTTAAATACTGGGCTTACAGCAAACCAGCCGATAAGCACCGGGCTACAGCCAGCGACAATCCCAAGAAAGGTGCACGATATTGTCTTGCGCCATACTGATGAAGCTATGACGCCGATTAGACCGAACAAAAAACAGAGTGGGTGCAATGCCCAGGCTAGGATTAATCCTAAGACTATAAGCCCGATGATAAGTGGTAGAACTTGCTGTGGAGGGTCGATTCGTTTTGAAGGCAAGGCTCGATTAGAGGTCCTGTTCATGCGGGCATCGACCTCACGGTCGAGATAATTGGTAAGTCCGTTGGAGCCAGCACTGCCCACAAGTAGAGCAATCAGGAGTAGCCCTAAGACTTTGGCTGGTGGATAGCCACCGGCGGCGATGATCGCTGCGAAAATGCCGATAAAGGTAAGCAGGCTGGTTTCTATAGGTTTCAGTACAGTGATATAGTCCAGAAATGACCCTTGCTTACTCAGAGCTATTTTCAAGGTTTTATTGCCTCTTGGAGAACATTCAAAACTTCAGTCATGGGTACGTCACTGCGTATTACCGTCCTGCCGATATCTTCAAGCAAAACCCATCTGATTGTCTTGCCTCGCACCTTTTTGTCCAGCTCCATGGCTTCGAGCACGTCAGCCAAAGGCACCCCTGAGCAATCTATGGGTAAATTAAAATTTTGCAAAATAGTTCTATGTCGGTCAACAGCGTCTGATGGTAGAATGCCCAATCTATGGCTTAGTTTAGCTGATGCCATCATTCCAATAGCCACTGCTTCACCGTGGAGAAAACGCTCATATTTGCTGGCAGCCTCAAGTCCGTGGGCTATGGTGTGCCCGTAGTTCAGGATGATGCGCTTTCCAATTTCCCTTTCATCCTCGGAGACAATCCGACATTTAATGGCTGCGCTTCGAGCGACCGCTTTGGAAGTGATGTCTGGCTTTAACTTAATTAGGTCTTTGGCTCTATCTTCTAGAGTTTGTAGGAGTTCGGTGTCCAGAATTAACCCGTGCTTAATAACCTCAGCCCACCCCGAGGTCAGCTCACGCTGAGACAGGGTGGTTAAGGTCTGAATGTCAGCCAGTACAAGACATGGCTGATAAAAGGCACCGATTAAATTTTTCCCTCGCGGGTGGTCAACAGCTACCTTCCCGCCTATACTGGCATCTGTCATAGCTATCAGGCTGGTGGGCACTTGTAGCCAGGGCAAGCCTCTTAAGGAGGTGGCAGCAACAAATCCAGCCAGGTCACCAATCACGCCACCACCCAGAGCAACTATCACATCATTTCTCTCTACCCGGTGCTCAATGAGGAAATCATAAATCTCAGTAGCCTGGTTAATGTTCTTCATGGCTTCGCCGGGCTGTATTACACAGGAATTAACAGTAAAACCGGCCTTTTCCAGTATTTTTTCAACCCGTGCCCCATATATTGAAAAAACGATTTCGTCACTGATGATGTTAGCTGTGCCTGATAAGCCGGATTGCTTCATTCTTTCTCCAAGCTTGTCCAGTATGCCCCAGCCAACAAAAACAGGATAACTGGCCGTTGCCGTCTCTACCACACAAGCCAACTCGGCTTCAGTAAATTGTTTGATGCTGTTATGTCTGTTCACATACCGCCAGCCCTTTATTACCTCCTGGCTTACTTGGTCAGGAGTCAGGCTATCCGTATGAACTGTCCAATCTGCTATGGCATAGTATGGCTGACGATTAGTCTTCAACTGCTTGATACGTTCCAGAGGATTGTCTCCGGCTAGCAAGGGGCGAACTATAGGGCTGGCAGAATATAGAGTATCGTGGAGCAGACGCTGGTGTATAGTTTCAGGTTTGGCTTCTAGACAAACGACCACGCAGGTCTGGAGAAGCAGATTTTGGTTTTCATGGTCGACTATAGCCCCACCCCCTGTGGCGATGACTACCCGCTCTTTCTGGCAGGCTTGCCTCAATACTTTGCGTTCCAGTTGTCTGAACTTATCTTCGCCGTCTTGCCTGAAGATTTCCAGGATAGGTTTGCCGCTGATTTTGACTATCTCGTCATCGGTATCTATTAGTGCCCAATTAAGGCGTTCGGCTACCCTTGCAGCCACAATTGACTTACCTGTAGCTGAGAAACCTATGATGGCGATATTGTTGTTTGCTTCACGATGTGGCATAGCGGTTGCGAGAGTAAACAGAAGTGATGTAGTTTTTATAGTTGGCTAATGTTTCCTTTAGGCTATCACCGCCGAACTTCTCCAGCATGGCATTCGCCAGGACAATGGACAGCATTGCTTCCCCGATGACTCCAGCTGCGGGGACAACACATATATCGCTGCGCTCATAATGAGCCTCAGTCTTCTTTCCGGTTCGGAGGTCAACGGATGGCAGCGGCTTACCAAGGGTAGCGATGGGTTTCACTGCGGCACGAACTACAATTGGCTCCCCATTGCTGATTCCACCTTCAATGCCACCAGCATTGTTAGTGGTACGATGCCAGGGTAAAGCAGCTACTTTAGGGCTGTTTTTAATTACGTCCTGAGCCTTAGAACCTTTGACATCAGCGATTGAAAAACCAGCGCCTATCTCGATGCCCTTCACAGCATTTATACTCATTAGGGCTTGAGCGATTTGCCCATCGAGACGGCGGTTCCACTGAACATGGCTGCCTAGTCCGACAGGTACCCCAGCAGCAATTACCTCAAAGACACCACCAATGGTGTCTCCTTCAGCCTTGGCTTCGTCGATAGCCGCCATCATCGCTTTTTCTACTCCAGCATCTGCACAGCGTACAGGTGACTCTTCCACCCGCTGCCAATCTATTATCTCGGTCTGTTTAGCACGGTGTTTACCTATGCTTATCGTGTGACTATAGATGGAAATGCTGAACTCTCCGAGGAATTTTCGGGCTATGGCGCCAACTGCGACCCTGGCTGCTGTCTCTCGAGCACTGGCTCGCTCTAAAATCGGGCGAATATCATCCATGCCATACTTGATTGCTCCAGCTAAATCAGCATGTCCCGGCCGAAGCGGGGTTAGCGGCGGTACTTTTTTATCTGCCTCAGCAATGCTCATCATCTCCTGCCAATCTTTCCAAACATTATTCCAGATAAGCAGGCTTATCGGGCTACCTATAGTGAAGCCATGACGTACCCCCGAGATAATCTCAGCTTTGTCCTGCTCAATTTTCATGCGGGCGCTACGTCCATAGCCGGACTGTCGCCGCTTAAGGTCTTGAGCTATGTAATCTTCATTTATGGGCAAGCCTGCAATCATCCCCTCGATAACCGCCACTAGCCCCTTGCCATGTGATTCACCAGCGGTGAGAAAGCGAAACTGTCCCATACTTCCTTTTTCCTGTTATTAGTTATCGATATTCCGGCTGCGGATAGGGATTGCTCAGCATTTCCAGAAGTATAATGCCTTCAGCACCAAGTGTCTGTACCTGAATGATGCTGGTTAGCTTCTGCAATCCCATGTCCAGAAAAGTACTTAGCAGTGACGGAGTTTCACCCTTATAATACTCCACTTCTGGCTTTTTGATGTTTGCCAGATTGGCTGCTATGTCTATAGCCGTATTGAGCCCACCCAGCTCATCAACCAACCCCAGCTCTTTAGCCTGTACCCCGGTATAAAGCTGACCTGTAGCCAATTCTCTGACCTTCTCCTCACTTAAATCTCTACCCTCAGCCACAACCTGAACAAACTGGTCATAGAGCTGGTCAGTCATCTCTTGCATAATCAACTCCTCCTCTGGAGTTAGTTCTCTAAGTCCAGCATACATATCCTTATGTTTACCGGCTGTAAAAACCTCCATGTCTATTCCCAGCTTATCAAACAGTCCTTTGAGATTGGGCACTTCGGAGATGACACCTATACTTCCGGTCAAAGTGGCGGGCAAAGCCACTATCTTGTCGGCTTTTGCCGAGATGTAATATCCCCCGGAAGCAGCTAGGTCTCCAAAGCTGACCACGATTGGTTTTTCTAGCTGCTCAAGCTCGTTCAGAATCTCCTGACTAGCAGCTGCACTGCCACCAGGGCTTTCCACCTGGATAACGATTGCTTTTACAGCAACGTCCTTTTTAGCTCGTTCCAGCTGGCTTCGAACAAGCTTCGGGCTGATAACACCACCACCGAAGAAAAGCCCCGAACTCTCCTCAAATTGTACCGGCCCACTGAGTGAGATAACCGCTACCTTATTTTCCGCAATGCTGCAAGAAGCCGATATAATACAAAAGACCAGTAAAGTAGCTATGCAAATATTTACTGTAATTTTCCTCACTCGTTACTCTCCTATTCTTAATAAAGCTTGCCTGGCTACTGATAGCATTATGTCAAGTGGCGCTTCCCTATCGATCCACAGCTTGAAGGAGGCAGCCCCTTGATAAACCAACATAGGTAAACCGCCAATGGTACTGGCACCAGCTTCTTTAGCTATTCTCATTAAAGGTGTCTCTGAAGGATTATACACCAAGTCATAAACTAGAGCATCTTTAGGAATTAGACTTGATACTAATGGTGATTGACCCTCTCCAGGAGAGCCTTTCATTCCCAGCGTGGTACAGTTTACTATCAACTGGCAGTGCCTAACCGCCTCTGTAAGCTTTGCGTCCTGCCATGGCAAGGCTGCTATATCAGTGCTCATTTTGTTTTTAGCAGCATATTCAGCTAGAGAGGCTGCTAAACTCTCAGCTCTGGCAAGGGCACGGTTAGTTATAACCAAAGAGCTTACTTTTTCCTGCAAGAGCGCAACGCTCACAGCATGGGCAGCCCCGCCGGCGCCAAGAATGATTCCACGCTTATTTTCAGGTTCAAATTTAGCATCATCACGTAAAGCCTTAAGAAAACCACGGGCATCGGTATTGAACCCCACCAGCTTACCTCCACGATTGACTATCGTATTCACGGCACCAATCAGGCTGGCGAACTCATCAACTTCATCTATAAGATGTAAAGTCTCCTCTTTATATGGTACGGTTATGTTCGCTCCCAGATTCTGTGGCTGCCTGAGCTTATATATTGCCGATAATAAATCGGCGGTTTTCACCTCCCGTGCCTCGTAACGTATATCGAGTTTATAATAGTCTAAAGCCGCCTGTTGGAAATAGGGAGATACAGAGTGCTTCAATGGGTAACCGATAACACCGATGAACTGTGTCACTGATCACAAACCTTAAGGCTATCCAGGTATCCTTGGAGTATAAAGGCTGCTGCTGCAGCATCGCGATGTTCTCTTTTGTTAGCCTTCTTATTATCACCTTTTTTCAGTAAACGCTCCACGGCTGTAGTAGATAGACGCTCATCCCAAGTCTCGATGCTGGCTTTGGTGCCTTTAGAAAGTATGTCAACGAAGGCTATAACCTTCTTAGCCTGTCCGCCGATACTGCCGTCCAGAGAGTAAGGCAGCCCAACCACAATTTGTTTCACATCATGCTGGTCAACAAGCCGGATAATAGCATCTATAGCGCTTTGACTATCCTCATTGGCAATGGTAGTCAATGGGCTGGCTAAAACCTCTCCTGGGTCACTGATGGCAACCCCTATTCTTTTGTCTCCGACATCCAAGCCTAAAATGCGCATCTCCGAGCTATTAGCCAACTTTCTGGACTAGCTGTTTTACCAATTTGAGCGCTTCATCCAGTTTAGTCTTATCTCTGCCGCCAGCCTGTGCCATGTCTGCCTTGCCACCACCACCCCCACCGGTAACTGCGGCAACTTGCTTCACGATGTCACCGGCATGCAGCCCCCTTTTTATTAAATCCGGGGTGACCATAGCCACAAAGCCAGGTTTGCCGTCTTGTACCGTGCCCAAGACTATTACAGCGCTCTTCAGCCGGTCTCTTAACAAATCCCCCATCTCTCTCAAAACTGGCAGTGAAGCGGCTAGCACTTTAGTCGACAAGACTGTTATCCCATTCACTTTCTCAGCCTTGTCAATCAAGGAGTCGACCGTATATCTAGCCAGTTCTCTTTCTAACGAAGCCGAGCGTTTGCGCTCCGTAGCCAACTCGGCAGCGAGAGATTTCACCTTATCTACGATTTCCAGAGGCGAGCTTTTCAACTCCTCCGCCACAGTTGCCACAGTTGATGAACATTCTCGGAGGAACTCTTCGGCTTTTCTGCCGGTGATAGCTTCAATTCGGCGCAGACCAGTGCCGATGCTGCTTTCACTTGTGATGACGAAAAGTCCGATTTCCCCGGTTGATTTGACATGGGTGCCACCGCAAAGCTCAGCACTTATATGTGGCTCGCCTATTTCCAGCACCCTTACCGTCTCTCCGTATTTCTCCTCAAAAAGAGCGATAGCTCCATCGCCAATCGCCTGTTTATATGGAACAGTCTTGCTCCTTACAGGTAAATTCTCTCGTATCTTTTCATTAACGAAGTGTTGTATGTCGTAAAGCTGTTTCTTACTGATGGCGGCTAAGTGAGAAAAATCAAACCTGAAGCCGTCAGGATGTACTAAAGAGCCTCTCTGACACACATGGCTGCCCAGCACCTGACGCAGTGCCGCCTGAAGAAGATGTGTTGCCGTGTGATTACGGGCGATGTCAAGACGACGGCTTATATCCACCTCTGTCTCGGCAGTATCGCCGACCGAGATATTACCTCTAACAACCTTTCCAAGATGGACGATGGCACCTTCAGCCAGGCTGCCGTAAGGCGACCAAATAGTATCAGTGACATCAATTTGGCTTGAATCGGTGGTTATTTTACCGGTATCGCCCACCTGTCCTCCCATCTCACCATAGAAAGGTGTTTCCTCGAGGACAACGGCAATCTTTCGTCCTTTGTTGGCAGATTTTATTGACCTGCCAGACTCTTGTTCTAGCATATAGCCCACCGTGGAGCTAGTTTTCAGTTTATCGTAGCCAACAAACTTAGTATGCTTGGGCTTATAGATTACCGTAGCTTTATCATTCCCCGCACTCTTATCACTGCTGAATTTATGACCAGCTCTAGCTCTTTCCTGCTGCTTCTCCATCTCGACCTCGAAGCCTTCGAGGTCAACACCTAATCCCTTATCTTTGGCAATTTCGATAGTCAATTCCACAGGAAAACCATAAGTATCCCAGAATCTGAATACTTCCTCGCCAGTTATATTGTTTCTTCTCTGTCTCAGGGCCTCGTCGACGGCTTTGTCTACCAGATTAATTCCGGCATCTAAGGTAGTGGTGAATTTTTCCTCCTCCAGTTTAATTACTTCCTGTATCAGGTTTTTATTTTTCACCAGCTCAGGATATATATGTCCCATCTTGTCAATAATTGTTTCCGATATCTGGCTAAGGAAAGGCTCTTCTGTGCCCAGTTTCCTGCCGAAGAAGCAAACGCGACGCAATATCCGACGCAGAACATAGCCTCTACCTTCATTCGATGGCAGAACACCGTCGGCAATTAGAAATGTGGTACCTCGACTATGCTCAGTTATAACTCTTACGGACTGGTCAGTAGTTTTATCCCTGCCATACTTTACCCCCGTTAAGCCACACACCCCATTTCGCAAAGGGATAAAAAGGTCGGTATCATAGACTGAAGACACGCCTTGCATCACGGCGGCAACTCTTTCCAGTCCCATGCCAGTATCGATGTTTGGCTTCGGCAAAGGTGTACGCTTTCCATCGGCGTCTTGGTCGTATTGAGTAAAGACCAGATTCCATATTTCGGAAAAGCGCCCGCAGTCACAGCCCGGACCGCACTCAGGCTTGCCGCAGCCAGCTTGTTCTCCGAAATCATAGTGTATTTCGCTGCATGGTCCGCAGGGTCCTGAATCACCGGCAGGTCCCCAGAAATTATCTTCCTCGCCGAGCCTAACTATCCTTTTTTCAGGGAAGCCGATTTCCCGCCAGTAGCCAAATGATTCATCATCGTCCAGATAGATGGTCACCCATAGTTTTTCAGGCTTTAGCTTCAGACGTTCGATGACGAACTCCCATGCCCAGGCTATAGCCTCCTTTTTAAAGTAATCGCCCACACTGAAATTCCCCAGCATCTCGAAGAAGGTCAGGTGCTTAGCGTCGCCCACTGAATTGATGTCAGTGGTGCGGAAGCATTTCTGGCATGAGGCTAGGCGTTGGCTTGGCGGCACAGCCACTCCCAGGAAATAGGGCTTTACTTGAACCATTCCTGCGGTCGTAAGCAATAAGGTGGGGTCACCATGAGGCACTAAAGACGAGCTCGGAATAATCCGGTGTTGTTTCTCCTCGAAAAAACGTAGGAATGACTCTCTTATCTGGTCACTTTTCACTGTTTATCACCTGTCTGGATTTTAATGTAGTAATGCTCCAGTGTCAATCCATCTGATTGGAATGATGCTGATTTTGTTTCTATGTTTTTCTCAGTTGTGCTAAAATTCAAGCTAACTGGGAGCTTAAATGCCGCTTTATGAATACTGGTGCCGCCAATGTAAACGTAAGGTGATGTTGTATTCGCCAACATTCTCTCAGACTTCACCTTCTTGTCCACAATGCAACGATGCATTACAACGACTATTCTCTACTTTCTCAGTGCGCAGCAAAACATATAAGGATATGTATGAAGACATACTTTCTGATTCACAGTTGACCCGAGGGATGTTAGCCGATGACCCCAAGGCTTTAGCCGAGTGGAACAGACGAATGAGCCAGGGTGAAGAGGTAGCCCCAGAATATAAAGAGATGATTGAAAGAATGGAAAAGGGAGAAATGCCTGCTGAATTAGCCGGTACAAGCACTAGCGAGACATCTGACGAAACTGACTAGGTTTGACATTATGCCTGTTTATGAGTTTTTTTGTCTTGAGTGCCGTAAAAAAAGCAGTTTTCTGGTAAGGAGGGCCGCTTCTTTTGCGCCTAAGTGTTCAATCTGCGGCAGCCCCAATATGTCACGCGTTATTTCTACCTTCGCCTATCACAAATCTCTCAAGACAATGCACGAAGAGAGCGGCGAGCCGAGCATGTATCCAAGCGCGGATTATTACAAAGACCCGCGTAATATTGGTAGATGGACGGAAAAGAGATTCAAGGATCTGGGGATGGAAATGCCCAGCGAAATTCAACGAAAAATCCAGGCTGCCAGAGAAGGTGAATTGCCTGAATCTGTAAAGGATTTACAAAGTGCCTCGCCAGACGCTGCGTATTCTTGATGCCAATTGCAACCGTGTCGGCGAAGGATTACGCTTCCTCGAAGACGTGGCTCGCTTTTTGCTTAATGATGCTGCTGCAAGCAATCAATTGAAAGCCATGCGCCATAACCTGGTTAAAAGCCTTAGCACATTTGGCGCAGCCATGCTCTCAGAGAGAGACCCAAAAGCAGATGTAGGGTTCGGGACTCAGCTTAGCCAGCACCAAGATTTGCCATCACTTGTCACAGCTAATGCTAAGAGAGTGGAGGAAGCATTACGGGTTGTAGAAGAGCTAGCCAAACTCCCGGATTTGAGTGCTACATTGCGTTCAAAAGATTTTGAGCAGGCACGGTTTAATCTTTATGCATTGGAGAAAGAGCTACTATCCAGACTAATGCGTCAGCAAAAGATAAAACAGCTAGCCGGACTTTATGTTATCATCGATACCCAAATATTAGGGCTAAAAGACGCGATTGACGCAGCCAGTAAAGCTATTCGTGGTGGAGCTAAAGTTATTCAACTTCGCGACAAGCAGCACGGCAAAGGTGAAGTTTTAACTGCAGCTCTGAAACTAAGGGGGTTATGTTGTAAATCCAACATCCTTTTTATAGTCAATGACTACCTTGATATAGCTCTGGCATCTGATGCAGATGGGATACATGTTGGATATGATGACCTCCCCTTATCTGTAGTCAGAAAGGAATTACCCATTGACAAAATCATCGGCTTGTCGACACACACTTTAGCCCAAGCACAAGAGGCAGAAGCTGAAGGAGCAGATTATATCGCCGTAGGCTCCATATTCTCCTCACCGACCAAGATAAATACTGCAGTAGTTGGACTAGAGCACTTGCGCCAGGTCAGAAAGACAGTGTCTACCCCCATAGTTGCAATTGGCGGTATTAATAAGGAAAATATTGGAGAGGTTATAGCCGCTGGGGCTGATGCCGCAGCTGTTATCAGTGCTGTCCTGACTCAAAAGGATATAGAATCGGCAACACGCCAGTTGGTGAAAGAAATTGAGAAAAAAACAAAGCGCCACAAAAAATCTGGAAGCCATCGCTGAAAAAATCCGTCTCTATTTTGCGGCTAAAGATGCAGCTAGGGAGAAGACGTTGCGTCTAAGCCGTGATGTGATTCGATACAGCGCCAATGCAATTCGTGCTGTCCACCGGCAAGAAGAAACGAGGGCGGAACAGCTTTTAAGCTCAGCTCGCGTATTACTTAGAGAGTTAGCCAACGATGTGCTTCAGGACAACAATGAGTTAGCTCACGCTGGTATTGTGCACGATGCTCAAAAAGAATTCGCTGAAGCAAGCACAACTTTAGCCATAGTTGCTGGTAAGTCGCTTCCTGAACCGGAAGCACTGGGGGTCAGCTATGCAGCTTACCTGAATGGGCTGGGTGAAGCAGTCGGCGAAATGCGGCGATATCTTTTAGACAGCTTGAGGCGGAACGACCTTTCCCGCTGTGAGGAACTGCTAGAAACAATGGATGACATATATGCTGTGCTTATGACTATGGATTTTCCTGAAGGTATTACTTACGGTTTGAGGCGAACAAGTGATGCCGTCCGTGGTATCCTTGAGAGAACCCGTGGTGACCTAACTCTGGTTCTGAGACAAAAAGAGCTGGAAGATAAATTAGAGCAAACTCCGAAAAAGAAAAGATGACTTGCTCGAAACAGTGAATCACCATATCTAGCATATCGTTCATCGAATATGTCTGTACCAAAGTACAATCACGTTTAACACCAAATAACCTTGACTCTGCCAGCCAAAGACGATAGAATCTGAGCTTGGTTGTCATCCCAAGTCAACACACAAAACATCTTCATAGAATAGAAAGGAGGTAAGATGCCTGGTATTTTCTGGCTTGTCCCTGTTGCTGGGTTGGTAACGGTGATTTTCGCCACACTTCTAGCAAGAGACGTGCTACGCCGTGACCCTGGAACGCCAAAGATGAAAGAAATCGGAGATATGATTTTTGAAGGCGCCTGGGCGTTCCTGAAACGGCAGTACAGCACAATCGGTATGCTGTCGGTGGTCGTGGCGGTTATCATCGGTGTTCTAGTGGCATTAATGGGTGGTGAGAAGGGTATTGAAGGAATGACTGCTTTCGGAATCGGCTGGCGCACAGCAGTTGCCTTCTTGGTCGGTGCTTTCTGTTCGGCGATTTCAGGCTTTATCGGCATGTACATTGCGGTTAAGTCAAATGTTCGCTGCGCTGCCGGAGCTCAAAAAAGCTTAACAGAAGCGGTTACCATCGCCCTCAGAGGGGGGGCTGTTTCTGGATTCCTCATTACTGCTCTTAGCTTGATTGGAGTGACCGCTATCTTCTTCGCCTTCGGTGGCGGTAGCCAACCTGAGATTGCCCCACATCTTATCGTCGGTTTTGGGTTTGGCGCCAGTTTCGTTGCCCTTTTTGCCCAGCTCGGTGGTGGGATTTACACCAAAGCTGCTGATATGGGTGCTGACCTGGTGGGTAAAGTAGAGGCTGGCATCCCCGAAGACGACCCGCGCAATGCTGCGGTTATTGCCGACTTAGTCGGTGACAATGTCGGTGACTGTGCCGGTCGTGGCGCCGACCTATTTGAATCAACAGCCGCTGAAAACATCGGTGCCATGATTCTCGGCATAATCGCTTATCTTGCCACCGGTAATATAGCCTGGATTCTCTTTCCTCTCGTAGTTCGTGCTTTCGGTCTGATTGCCAGCATGATAGGAGTATTGGTTGTCCGTGCCAAGGAAGAAGAAAATGCCATGAATGCCTTGAACCGCGGATATTTTGTGGCTATCGCCTTATCAATTGTCGGCATGGCTGTAACCATATACTTTATGCTGGGCAACTGGTGGCTGTTCGGTGCTGGTGTAGTTGGCATTGTTACCAGCGTCGTCATCATTTACATTACTCAATATTACACCGAGTCTCGATACAAACCGGTACAGGAAATCGCTGAAGCCTCAAGAACAGGTCCAGCAACTAACATTGTCGCTGGAACAGCTGTCGGCTTCGAAACCACACTAGCGACAGCCGTAGTGATTGGCATCGCCCTTTTGCTTGCTTACTGGATGGGCAATATGAGCGGAGTACAAGGTGCCGGTGCTTTCGGAACTGCTGTCGCTACCATGGGCATGCTCATGACCTGCCCCTATGTATTGTCAATGGATACCTTCGGACCGATAACTGACAATGCCAATGGTATCAATGAGATGGCAGGTGCTGGTAAAGAGGTGCGCCGAATTACCGACCGACTCGATGCTGTAGGCAATACCACCAAAGCATTAACCAAAGGGTATGCCATGGTTTCGGCAGGACTGGCTGCCTTCTTGCTCTTCCAAGCATATCTGGATAGGGTTTCATTCCTCAAGTTTGGTGTTGAGGGTCAATACAACATCGTTGACATCGCCAAGATAGAAGTCTTTGTAGGCGCTCTGCTTGCAGTAATGCTGGTCTACCTGTTCAGCTCCTGGGCAATAAAGGCAGTGGGAAAGACCGCAGCTAAGATTATTCAGGAAGTTCGCCGCCAATTTCAGGCTGACCCTGGCATTATGGCAGGCACTTCTCGCCCAGATTATGCTACTGCAGTCGACATTACTGCCCGCGCTGGTCTGAGAGAGATGATTATGCCGGGACTTTTGCCAGTGTTAGCACCTGTAATTGTCGGGCTTATTTTCAAATGGCTGGGCTACGATTCAGCCATGGTGGTAGCTGCTTTGCTCATGGTAGGTACTATCGCCGGTATTATGATGGCTTCATTTATGAACAATGGTGGTGGTGCCTGGGATAATGCCAAGAAGATGATTGAAGACGGGCAACTCAAGGATGAGAATGGTAAGGTGATAGGCAAGGGTACTTTCACTCATGCTGCGGCTGTTGTCGGCGACACAGTAGGTGACCCGTTCAAGGACACCGCTGGACCTTCACTGCATGTCTTAGTTAAGCTACTCAGCACCATCACACTGGTGATGTGCCCGCTGTTCATTTGATGTAGAAGATAAAGAAGGTCACAGATAGAAATTCAGAAGGGGCAATCAGGTAAGAAACGGATTGCCCCTTCTTTCTTCGCCGATGGTTGTAGAAGGACCGTGCCCAGGATAGACGATTGTCTCATCCGGCAAGGTCATAAGTTTGTTTTGAATACTATCAATTAGCTCTTCATAGCTGCAACCCGGAAAATCAGTTCTGCCAATGCCATAGTTAAAGAGAGCGTCACCACTGAAGACGATTCCATGACCATATAGGCTTATACCGCCTGGGCTGTGTCCTGGTGTGTACAAAACGGTAAAGCGTAAACCATTCACTTCGATGGTATCTCCATCTTTTAATAATCTGTCCGGTTTGGGTGGTTGACTGAAGGAGCCTCCCATCATAGAAGAAAGCATTCGAGAGAACATTCCCAGTCCCCCCTCTGCTTCAGCCTCATGGATGGCAATTTTAGCTCCCGTTCTCTCTTTTACCGGCGCCAGCGCACCAACATGGTCGAAATGCAAATGGGTAACCACAATCATAGTTATCGTCAGACCTAAATCACTCACAGTCTTTAGAATCAGCCTGGCTTCTGCACCCGGGTCTATAATCATCCCCCGCATGCTCGATTCAGAACCAACGATGTAACAGTTGGTAGCAACAGGACCGACGACAAGAGTTTTCAAAATCATGTTCGTTCTCAGTACAAAATGATAAAGATACAGATTATGCCGATGATATCGGCTTATGTTCTTAAACCTCCCTCGAAATAGAAGCGCCTCGGACTAGGCAGTCAATTGCAAAAGTCTGACCTACGAGCTAATTACTCTATCTAAAATAAATTTAGCTGTCAAGTATGACTGAATATATCGCCGCATAATCTCTTTGCAGCAAAGCAATCGAGAAGCCATCCATAGATTAGCTGCTGTTTTCTCTCAGTTCGGCATTGAGACCTGTTGTTGGCTTGAGCATGAGTATCATAGCTATTGAAATGGCTGTCAGCCCACAATAGACCAGCCATATTAACCGGTAGCTTCCCGTGGTATCAAATGTAAATCCAGCGAGCGTAGGTCCTATGATACCGCCGATTGCTGAAGCCCCCATAATTATGCCCAGTGCCCTGCCAAAGGAGGCTCTACCAAAATAATCGCTGAGCATAGCACCTCTAAGCGTCACGCCACCACCGAGCGCTATTGCGAAGAATACGACGAAAATAAATATGACCGCACCTGTAGATGCAAATGACAAAGCTATCATTCCCGCACCCGTAAGAAAATACGTTATAGCCATGAGATGCCTTTTGTCGAACATATCTCCAAGCCAGCCAAAGCCGAACCTGCCAATCAGGCTAACCAGTGGAACAGCTGCAGCTACAAGAGCGGCGCTTGCTCTTGGGACACCAATGCTGCTTAGATACGGCATGATGTGGATGACAACCGCCGTAAGTATTATCCACCTTATCGCTTCTGCCAGGCTTATGAACCACAGTGTCCTACCTCTAATGATATCAGAGAAACTAGCTTCTGCAGGCTCTGGCTCTAGTGTATAGCTTGGAGGTGTTGCAGGCATTACACCACCATCGGGAAGATAACCATACTGTTCTGGCTTATCACGAATGACTAATGCTAGAGGTATCCCAAAAATCCACATTCCGAATGCAAGTATAATCAGAGTAGTTCGCCAGTCATAAGTATCAATAAGCCAGGGGATGAGCGGCACCATCACTCCACCAGCTCCAAAACCACAGGCTGCAATACCAAGCGCTCTGCTTATATGCCTCTTGAACCAGTTGGCAACTGCCGTATACAACACCACGCTAGTACAACCACCTGCCCCCAAGGAAAGAAGTAGAAAACCAGAGTATAGCGTGACAAGTGACCTGGTCTGGCTGATGAGCATGAGACCAAGCCCAACAGTGATGACGCCAAATAATACTAGTTTCCTCGAGCCGAAGCGGTCAACCAGGAAACCTATCATCGGGGCGAGGATTCCCATCTCCAGACCGCGAAGGGAAGCACCGATTGAGACTTCGGTATAGCTCCAACCAAACTCCTGCACAATCGGCTCAAAAAAAGCGGTGAAGCCAAAGAATATAATGCCGGCGACGTAAAGGGCAATAAAAAAACTGGCGGCGACTATCCACCACCCGTAAAAAATACCTTTCATTTCAAAAGTCTCAACTCAGGCTAATCCATCTGCTAAACAGGGACATAAACCTGTTGATTCTACCACTTTTGGGTTCGAGCACCCAAACCAGTACCAGGGTAAATATAAATAAATGATGGCGGATAAGAAATTAACCTGATTTTAGGCAGAAGCAGCCTGACTTTACTGGCTACCGAACTTCTGTCTTAGTTTCGGTTTTTCTATCTTACCAGTGGGATTACGCGGTACTTTATCGAATACAATACGCCTGGGTCTGTTGTGCTTGGCTAAGTTCTGCTCACAAAATATAATTATTTCAGCTTCGGTCAAGGTTTCGCCCGGCTTATGGTCTATTATGGCGAGGGCTATTTCTCCCAACCTCTCATCCGGAACTCCAATTACAGCCACATCATAGATTTTTGGGTGCTCATGCAGAATCTCCTCGACTTCAGCAGGATAGATGTTCTCACCACCAGTGATTATGGTATCCTTCTTTCTATCAACAAGATAAATAAAGCCCTCGTCATCCCTTCGAGCCATGTCGCCGGTATATAGCCAGCCATCCCTTACCGCCTCTGCCGTTTTTTCTGGGTTCTTGTAATACTCCTTCATGACGCCACAACCCTTAACAATCAATTCACCTACCTCACTCCGGGCTACGTCTTCGCCATCATCGTTAACAATGCGAACCTCCCAGTTAAAACCAGCTTTCCCGATAGCTCCAACCTTTCTCTCGTTTTCTATACCTAGATGCACGCATCCTGGACCTGAGGCTTCACCCAAGCCATAATTAGTATCATATTGCATGTTGGGAAAGTATTTTTTCCAGCGCTGAACCAAGCTTGGCGGTACCGGTTGAGCTCCTATGTGCATAAGCCGCCAACAGCTCAGCTCGTAATCTTCTTTTCGTAGTTCTCCCCTGTCCATTGTCACCAATATGTCATGAACCCAGGGCACCAAGAGCCACACGATGGTCCCCCGCTCTTTTTCAACCGCTTCAAATATATTCCGTGGGTTGATTTCTGTGAGTATAGTAGCTTTCCCTCCCACCAACAGGCTACCGAACCAGTGCATTTTGGCGCCGGTATGGTACAAGGGTGGCAGCAGGATGAAGTTATCCTTGCGCGATTGGTGATGATGAACCTCTTCGATGATTGCGGCACAGACCATGTTATTATGGGTTAGCAGTATTGGCTTAGGGTCGCCGGTCGTGCCCGAAGTGAAATATAGACCACACTCATCCTCTCCAGCTAACTCAACGTTTGTTGGACTGGGCGATGAGTTTCTTATCATATCTTCCAGAACGTCCATGTTCCCCACTGGGTTATGACCGAAGAGAAAATAGCGTTGAATCGTTGATAACTGTGGACGGACTGCCTCCAACCTCTCTATAAACTCTTCCCCCAAAATCATCGCTCTAGCTTCAGCTATATCTGTGCAATATTTCAGGTCTCTACTGGTGAACCTGAAGTTCAGTGGTACTGCCCAAGCCCCGGTTCTGATGATGCCAAAATATGCCTCCAGCCAGTTAATCGAGTTCATCATCCAGTGTATTACCTTGTCGCCTTTACTAATGCCCTTGTCCATCAGCACATTGGCAATTCTGTTAGCTCTGTCATCAAACTGTTTCCAGGTTATTTCTCTTCTTATGTTCTGGCTCGGTTTCAATTCAATAAGAGCTATATCATCAGGATACAGCCTGGCATTCTGAGCTAACATTCCTGATATAGTATTCATCTGCATGTTGTCCTTAATATGTGGTTAAGCTGGGTAAGAAAGTGGCAATCTGAGGGAGAAGCAACAATATGACAACCATAACAAGTTCTGCCAGAAGGAAGGGCCATACCCCCTTGAAAACAGTCTCCAGAGGAACACCATCAGCGATTCCTTTGACTACATACACATTTATACCCACCGGCGGCGTGATAACGCCCATCTCTACCACCAGCACAATTATCACGCCGAACCATATCGGGTCAAAGCCCAATGCAATTACAGCCGGATAGAAGATGGGTACAGTAAGCATTATCATTGCCAGTGAGTCCATGAAGCAACCACCCATTAGATAAATGAGGACTATCACAGCCATCACAGCCATCGGGGGCAAAGGCAGGGCGCTTACCCAATCCGCTAAGACAAGGGGAATCTTTGATACCGCCATAAAATGACCAAAAACCATGGCGCCGGCAACAATGACCATTATCATGCAGGTTATGCGTAATGTGTCCTTGACTGCATCGAGAAAGTTCTGCCAAGTGAGCTGTCGCCTGATAAGACTGATTACCAAAGCACCAGCGGCACCGGCACCACCGGCTTGTGTGGGGCTGAACCAGCCGAGGAACAATCCGCAGATAACCAAGAGAAACAACACCAACATTTCAGCAACGCCCATGATTCCATCCAGTTTTTCCTTCCAACTGCTCTCTGCACCCACTGGGGCAAGCGAAGGATTACGCCAGCAGACAAGAGCTACCGTGGCAATGAACAAGCCGGCTAGAATAAGACCCGGGAAAACGCCGGCTATAAAAAGCTTACCTATTGACTGCTCAGTCATTATGCCGTAAACAATAAAGATAGTACTGGGTGGAATCAGTATGCCCAGGCTACCAGCAGCAGACACGGTCCCGGTTGCCAGGGAATCATCATAATGATACCTCTTCATCTCAGGCAGTGATACCTTGCCCATGGCAGCAGCACAAGCATTAGTCGAGCCGCAAATAGCAGCAAAACCAGCACAACCTGCGATGGTAGCCATTGCCAAGCCACCGCGCAGCTTGCCTAATACTAAATAGCCGGCATCATATAACCTTTTGCTCATGCCAGCGCCGGAAGCGATGCAGCCCATAAAGACAAACATAGGAATAACTGTGAGGGAATAAGATGAGAAGGTGTAAAAAATGTCCCTGGCTAGAATGTCAAGCCCAGCACCAAGGGAAACCAGATAGCTGAAACCGACGAAGCCGACCATAGCCATGGCAAAGCCGACTGGCATGCGGAGAACGAAAAGTATAACTAAAAGGGCTATTCCTATGATGCCAATAGTGGCTGGACTCATTTCCCTATCTTTAATACTTCCTTAAGATATTGCAGCAGCAGTACCAGAAAGACAACGATGCAGGAAAAGGCAATACCATAGACAAAGGGGTAAACAGGTATACCCAGCGTCATAGAGACCTCGCCGCTGACCTGCAACATACGCCCAAAGTCATAGCTTTGCCAGCTAAGCAGTGCAAACAACAGCATTCCTAGGGAATAAATAATCCCGGCAATAACGTTCCTGGCTTTTCCAGGTAGACGCATCACAAAAAACTCGACTTCAATGTGTCCATGCACAACTTGAGTTTGAGCTATGGCAAAGGCGATTACTACTACACATAATAAGCCGACTATGTCTACACTGCCGGGCATAGGCGATTTGAACAGCTTAGCACCGATTATGTCAGCCACTATGACAATCAACATGAGCACCAGAGCAACACCGGCAACCCAGTTAAGCCACTTGCTCAAAGAATTTATGATGCGCTCAAACCTAATCATGTTCACCTGGTATTGAGATAAAGTATTTTCGGGGGCACCAGAAAGTTGCCACCACTTCCAGATGCCCCCGAAAGCTCAATTTGCTTTGCCTAATTTACTAAACTACTTGGACAACAGTTCCTTCTCAGCCCATTCCACGCAGGACTCTTCAGAAGGTGACCTATCACTCCAATACTTCACCCGCTTGGCTATGTATTCCTCATAATCAGCAGCAGGCAGTCCTTTGGCTGTCTTCTCTGTCACGTATTGCTCAATCAACGGTTGGGCAGCTTCCACCCATCTTGCCATTTCATCTGAGGGCAACTGTATCAACTCTCTACCATCAAAAGTCAGAAAGAAATCGACCCCCGCTTTGTCAGAGTAAGTCCACGCCTTAGCATGTTTATCTATCCACTCCTGGCTCACCTCGGTGAAAACCTTCTGGATATTGGAGGGTAAGCTATCCCATTTAGCCTTATTTATGACCACAAACATGTCGGTGGTATTGCCTACCGCATAACAATTGGTCACATAATTCACCACCTCAGCTTGTTTCCATCCCTTCAATACCTCGAGAGGCGCAAAGCTACCATCTACCGTACCCTTTGACATAAGCTCGTAAGCCTCTCCTTGCGGCTTGCCCACACCCTTAGCCCCCAGGGTATCCATTATTTTGACCCCCACACCTGTACCCCTTATCTGCAATCCCTGCAGGTCTTCCAGTTTATTCACTGGCTTTTTGGTGGTGAAAACCACGCCTGGACCATGTGCGTGCAAATAAAGCACATGCACGTCGTCCAACTCTGCGGGCTTGAATTCCTTATAAAAATCGTTAGCCACCTTGGTAGCCACCCAGCCATTGGGATAGGCATGAGGCAAGTCAACCAATTCGCTAGCTGGAAACCTCCCCATAGTGTACGAAAAACACGACATGCCTATATCAGAGATGCCGTTGACCACACCGTCATATACCCCCGCTGCCGGGGTTAGTGTGCCACCTGGGTAGTAAGTAATTTCCACCCCACCGTTAGTTCGCTCCTTTATCTCAGCGCAAAACTGCTCAGCCAGTATTGAGTTAAGATTTGTTGGTGGGAAGAAGTTGCTATAGGTCAGCTGGATGGTCTCCGCCGGTGCTGGCTTTGTACAGGAACCAATTAAAGGCAGACATAGAAGTAAAACCGCGCAGGCTACAAGCTGAAGCAATGTAAATAAGCGTATTTTCCTCATGGTAATAAAACCTCCTTCTGAAAAAACAGAATTTTAGAGACGCTTAATAGCGGACGGAATGAATTGCAGAGATATTTGGAGCAGTGACTCCGGAGTTACTGTTTCTAACCAGTAACTTACCCCGAAGTCACAATCGGTAGATGTATTTATTAGCAACCATCGAGATTTTTGTTTTCACCGATTGGCTTCTATGGGATAAACACATGAATCAGATGCAAAATTCTATAATATGCAGATATACGTTGTCAATACTACGAAAGCTGCAGACCTACTGTCAGATAAATTGAACAAAACAGACTAATGTGCAGTGAACAATAGCCTATTAAGTTGAATGAGATAACCGCGCTAGATAATGGTCTCCCTCACGGGTCGAGTAAAGTTCTTAAGAACAAAAATCCTCCACTATAGGTCAGTGGAGTGTGTGGGTGAGTCCTGCGAAGACGCGGGTCTCCGAGACAATTCGTATTTCAGACAACCACAAGTGGTCTCAGGCGATTTGACCTGGTAGAAAGAAGGCGTAGCATTTGAGTGGTGACTTCCGACTCCTCTGCTAACCGCCCTTTGAACTCTAATAGCCAATCCTGCTTTTTAAGACTGCCTTAAGACCTTCCTGCGCAACGTTCTCGGGCTGCACCAACCGGAACAGTGAATAATTCACTAGATTCAGCAGGTCAATGTCGCGATCGCTGGGACTTACAAATGGCCCCTTTCCCATTACCTTCGTATATATCTGCTCAAAAATGTTTCCGACTTCGTCTGTAAGAACCTTTTGGTCAAGGGAGTTTGGTAAATCGCCAGAAAACCCAGCATCAAACATTCGTCTTTCAACGTATGATATCGTCCGAGCTGTGGGAGTGAAACTTACTTTTCTTTGCAACACCTCTGCTATCGTCTTAGGTTTAGCTGCTGGAGGTTCACTAGGCGGAGCCGGAGTAATCGTAGGTTTGACATGCTTGGGCCGTTTTGTAGTTCGCAGTTCGCTGAGAAAAGTATCTACATCTCTGCATAAATATTCTGCTTGGACAGATGCAGCCTGTAAATACGCGCTAAAGGCACGGAACCCCCTATCAATAGCTGATGGTATATGAAGTCCTTTTCTTTTAATTTCGTATCGGTATTTATGGTCAATTTCCCCCCACGCTTCTTCAAGGATTGTTCTCACCTGAATTTCACAACGCAAGGGTAACAGTTCTCTTGATACCTTGAGTCCTTTACCCAGTTTTATAACATAATGAATCGATGAGTATCCGCTATATTGAAGGTCTTTCAATTTTTGCACTCTTTCTTTTGGATTCTGTATCCACAAGAAAGGAGGCTGCTTTTTCTCTGGCTTTTTGATGAAATTCAGTTTCTTTTCATCCTTCAGACATAGAAGGTATTTCTCCACTTTTTCTACATCGGAACGGCGAAAGCAAATAATCCTTATACCTAGAATATCATTTATTTTATCCTGATAATTTTTAGGATCAATAAGTGAAGTGGTTTTTCGTTTTCTGTTTTCTTCGGTAATCTTCTCAATAAGTCTTTGTTCACCTTTGATTCGATGCCTCATTAAATAAACGGAATCCTCAGGAAAATCAGGATCTGTCTCAAAAAGCCTCTGTATTTCGTGAAATAATCTTTCGTATTTTTCCTTAGACTTATAAAAAGAAACAAGAATTTCAGTTTTTGTTTTCGTTTTCATTGCCATAATTCTTTTTTCTTCTATAATCTTAGCAACTGCACCTGTGCTCTCAACGGTGCTACAGATCCCTTCGGTCCAAATTTTGACATATTCAGAATTTACTGAAGTAATCTCTATGAAAAATTTGCGCCTCGATTTAACCGGTAGTCTTATTTCTAAATCCACCTTACCTTCCAAGTCTAACTTCGTCAAGGCATCTATTGTTGCTTGATTAGGGTTAAACACACCTATGCATACGGACCTTTTCTTCATTTGGTCACCTTGTTTTTGTTAAAAAAAGAGAGGTAAACCATGTTTAATTATGTCCTCGAAATAACGAACAATGAACACCTGTATGCTCCCCTATTTTACGCTAATAGACTTATTGGAACAAGACAAAAGAAAGATAAAGCGACGGAGTGAACGAAAGTCAGTTTTGTGCAATCGTGTTCTTAGGTAAGGGCAGACATGGATAAAAGGAGGCAAGTTCTACCTTTTGATAACTCTGGTGGAGATAGGGGGATTCGAACCCCCGACCTCCGCGATGCGAACGCGGCGCTCTCCCAGTTGAGCTATATCCCCTTGAGAAGCTAATACTATTATGAAGCGGGCTCTAGAATAACCCTGGCATCGACCGCCACTGCCTTGTTCTTGTAAGCAAAAATAGGGTTAAGGTCAAGCTCCTTTATTTCCGGATTTTTATCAACGAAGTCGGAAACTTTTAACATTAAATCTTCCAGGAATGGGACATCAGCCGGCTCCTGTCCCCGGTAGCCCTCAAGCAGAGGATAGCCTTTTATCTCCTTTATCATTTCATGGGCATCCCTCTTGGTCAGCGGGACTATCCTGAAGGAAACGTCTTTCAGCACCTCAACCAGTATTCCACCCAAGCCAAACATCAATACCGGACCGAATTGTGCGTCTTTGGTCATGCCGATGATGACCTCCACGCCAGAGCGAGCCATCTTTTGCACCGATACGCCCTCTATTTTTGCCTTGGGGTGATGTTTCTTAACCGCAGAGACAATCTCACTATAAGCTTTGCCTACCTGAGATGTGTTAGCCAAGCCTAATTTGACACCGCCGGAATCGCTCTTATGAATAACATCAGGTGAAACTATTTTCAGCACCACGGGGAAGCCCATCTTCTTGCTCAGGGTAATAGCTTCAGCCTTTGTTTGCACCAGTCTCGACTCAACGACAGGTATGCCCGCCTCTTTCAGTAATTCTTTCGACTCAATCTCAGTCAGTTGTGTCCTTTTTTCTTTTCTGGCTTGCTTCAATATCTCATTTTTGGTCATTTAAGCTCCCCCTTAGAGTCATCAAGTATAAAAGCAGCCTCAATTTTAGCTTATTTCATCGCTGCACGCAAAGCATAATGACAAACTATATTTCGGTAATGGATATATATCATTGATTATTATACAATCTGGTGGAACGAAGCGTTATTGTATAATTAATCAAAAGGAGCAAGTTGCCAAAATCGTCACAGGCTAGTCCTTCTCTTAAGTTAAAGGTTCTGGGTATTGCCGGCAGTCCCCGCCGCGATGGCAACACAGACCACCTGCTTCAACAGGTATTAGCTGGTGTTTCCAGCCAGGGAGCCGAAACGAAGACGGTTATACTTAGCGAGCTGAATATCGCACCATGCCGCCACTGCGACGGCTGTCTTAAAACCGGCAAATGCGTGATAGACGACGACATGCAATGGCTACACACTGACCTGCGAGAAGCTGACCGTATAGTTGTGGCTTCACCTATCTTTTTCATGGGGGTTACGGCGCAAACTAAAGCCATGATTGACCGCTGCCAGGCACTGTGGGTAATAAAATATGTACTCAAGCTTCCGGTAGCGATTAATCCCGGCAAAGAACGCAAGGGAATCTTTGTTTCGGTGGGTGGCACAAAGCTAACTAACCTGTTTCAGCCAGCCATGGCTACGGTCAAAAGCTGGTTCACCACCCTCGATATCGGTTACGCCGGCGAGCTGGTCTTCTCAGGAATTGATGAAAGCGAATCTATACATCTGCATCCAACAGCACTTAAAGATGCCTTTGCTATCGGTCAAAAGCTGGTCACCAAGTAATAAGCCAGGGAAATTTCCCCGTTAAAATAAGACCTGCTGCTAATACTTTATCAATTCAGTTCACTCGTGTTAAAATGTCTCGGTCTGAAATAGCAGCTTTAGTACTGGGAGACCACAAGTGCCAAATAAAAATAAGCAGGACTGGCAGGAAAATACATTAGCTCCAATCATCAAGCGCTTTCCTGAGAGACAGGATAAATTCGAGACCAGCTCCGGGACTGACATCTTGCCAGTTTATACCCCGGAAGATATTACAGATTTCGATTATTCTGCTGCCTTAGGCTACCCCGGAGAATACCCGTTCACGCGTGGAATACAACCCAACATGTATCGCGGTAGATTGTGGACAATGCGCCAATATGCCGGATTTGGCACTGCAGAGGAGTCTAACAAGCGTTACCGCTACCTGCTGGAACAGGGACAAACTGGCTTGAGCATCGCTTTCCAGCTGCCTACCCAGATTGGCTATGATTCAGACCACCCACTGGCTAAGGGTGAGGTCGGTAAAGTCGGTGTAGCTATAGATACTCTGGAGGATATGGAAATTCTATTTAAGGATATTCCTTTAGATAAGGTCAGTACATCCATGACCATAAATTCTACCGCTCCTGTCCTACTGGCTATGTATATTGCCCTGGCTAGGAAGCAAGGTGTTGACCTGGCGAAACTGGATGGGACCATTCAAAACGACATCCTTAAGGAATACATCGCTCGGGGCACGCATATTTTTCCGCCGCGACCATCAATGCGTCTGACCACGGACATATTTGCCTATTGCAGTCAATGTGTCCCACGATGGAATACCATCAGCATCAGCGGCTATCACATACGCGAAGCTGGCTCTACCGCAGCTCAGGAAATCGCTTTTACCCTGGCTAACGGCATCGCTTACGTTCAAGCAGCCATTGATGCCGGGCTGGACGTGGATGAATTTGCTGGCAGGCTCTCCTTCTTCTTCAACGCACATAACAATCTCTTTGAAGAAGTGGCTAAGTTTAGAGCGGCGCGCTATCTCTGGGCGAAGATTATGAGCCAAAGGTTCAAAGCCAGAGACCCTCGCTCGATGATGCTGCGCTTCCATACGCAAACCGCCGGCTGCACACTGACGGCACAACAGCCACATAACAATATCGTCAGAGTAGCTATTCAAGCCCTAGCCGCAACTCTGGGTGGAACGCAGTCACTACACACAAATTCTTTTGATGAAGCTTATGCCACACCATCTCAGGAGGCAGTAACCATCGCTCTACGTACTCAGCAACTCCTGGCTTATGAGACAGGCATTGGTGATGTCGTTGACCCTCTCGGCGGCTCATATTTTATAGAAAATATCACCCAGACTTTAGAAAGACAAGCCACTGAGTACATCGATAAAATCGATAAATTAGGTGGTGCTGTAGCTGCCATAGAGCAAGGTTTCCAGCAGAAGGAAATTCAGGAAAGCTCTTATCGCCAGCAGAAAAAAATTGAGGAAAACAAAACCACCGTGGTAGGCGTCAACAAATTTGTCTCACCGTCACCTAAAATAACAGACCTGCTGCGGGTAAACCCTGAATTGGAAAGGAAACAGATAGAAAGACTAGCCAAGCTGAAGAAAAAAAGGGACAATAACAAAGTGGCTAAGTCGCTCAAAGCCCTGGAAGATATAGCCCGTAGCCAGGACAATACTATGCCGGCATTTATCACTTGTGTGGCGGCTTATGCCAGTATCGGTGAGATATGCGACGTGCTGCGCAAGGTATTCGGTACCCAGAAGGAATACCTGGTCTTCTAAAGATTAAAATTCAGGAGGTACATCAAATGGATTTTCAGCTAACCGAAGAACAAAAGATGTTTCAGGCTATGGTGCGCGATTTTGCCACCAACGAGGTCAAGCCATCAGCAGCAAAAATAGACGAGGAAGGTAAATGCCCGGAAGAGATTATCAAGAAGGCAGCCAGTCTGGGACTGTTCGGTATTACCATTCCTGAAGAGTACGGGGGCAGTGGCGGCGATTATCTATCTATGGCTATCGCTGCAGAAGAGTTATGCCGGGCTTCAGCCTCAGTGGGCACAGTCTTTCTAGCCAGCCTATCGCTAGCCTGCTACCCTATTTACAAATTTGGGAACGAAGAACAAAAACATAAATATGTCACACCTGTAGCCAAGGGTGAAAAGTTAGCCTGCTTCGCGTTAACCGAATCTGGTGCCGGAAGCGATGCCGGAGCCCTGGAAACAACCGCCACGCTGCAAGGTGACACGTATATACTCAACGGCACCAAGATATTTATAACTAACGGCGCTGAAGCTGGAATCGCCACGGTTTTCGCCACCATTGATAAATCGCTAGGAAATCGGGGCATAACTGCCTTCATTGTCGAAAAAGGCACTCCCGGTTTCTCTGTGGGCAAGGAGGAGAACAAGCTTGGAATACGGGGCTCATCGACAACCGAGCTGGTATTCGAGAACTGCCAGATACCGGCAGCAAACCTGCTAGGAGAGCAGGGGCGTGGGCTAAGGATAGCCCTGGAGGCAATAGACTCCAGCCGGGTAACTGTAGCCGCTCAAGCATTAGGCATAGCTCAGGCTGCGTTCGATGATTCTCTTACCTATGCCAAAGACCGTCAGCAATTCGGACAGCCATTAGCGAACTTTCAGGCAATTCAGTGGATGCTCGCCGATATGGCAACACATATTGATGCCGCTCGGCTGTTGACCTACCGAGCTGCTTGGCTTAAGGACCACAATATTCCATTCATGAAAGAAGCTGCAATGGCAAAGGTGTATGCTGCTGAGACATCAAGAATGGTTACCAACAATGCCATTCAAATTCACGGTGGCTATGGTTACTGTAAAGACTACCCGGTAGAGCGCTACCTGCGTGATGCCAAAATAACCGAAATCTACGAAGGAACCTCAGAGATGCAGAGAATGACCATAGCCAGAGCTCTCACCAGAGAGGGCTAGAGGAGGCAAATGATTAAAAAAGTTCACCATGTTGCTATTGCGGTCAAAAACCTGGACGAGGCACTTCAACTTTATGACAACCTCTTCGGTGCTAAACCAAGCAAGATAGAAACTCTACCACAGCAAGGAGTAAAAGCTGCTCTCTTGCCTATGTCAGAAGGCGGTGAAATCGAGCTGCTAGAACCGATTGACCCACAGAGCGGTGTTGCCAAATTTCTTGAAACCCGCGGAGAGGGAATTCATCACATTTGCCTCGAGGTTGAAAATGTAGACCAGGAGCTTTGTGCCTTAGCTGATAAAGGCGTTCAACTCATTGATAAACAGAGCCGTATGGGACTAGCCGGCAAAGTCGGTTTCTTGCATCCTAAATCAACCAAAGGGGTGCTTATCGAACTGGCACAGAAAGTATAAGGAGAAGAGCCAATGGCAGAAGAAATCAAAATCCGAGTGCTGGTTGCGAAACCTGGTCTTGACGGTCATGACCGTGGAGCCAAGGTTGTTGCCAGAGCGCTTCGAGATGCAGGAATGGAAGTAGTCTACACTGGCATTAGGCAAACACCAGAGATGATAGTTGAGGCAGCAGTTCAAGAGGATGTCGATGTCGTTGGCTTAAGCATTCTCTCCGGTGCACACATGGAGCTTTTTCCGCCGATTACAGAAGGACTTAAGAAAAAAGGGAAGGCCGATGTTTTGCTCGTTGCCGGTGGTATTATACCCGATGAGGATATTCCGGCTTTGCGGAAAATAGGTATAAAAGCCATCTTTGGTCCTGGCACGCCTACGCCCAAGATTATCGAGTTTATTAGGAGCGAACTGGCTGGCAAAAGGAATTAAACTACAGGACTAGCTTCTAGCTTTGCCTATAATGGTTTTTATGTCCTGCATATTCTTTTTCTTCATAAATTGCTCAATACCATCCAGCACATCCAGGGCGACATGCGGGCTAGTTAAATTAGCTGTGCCAACCTGGACTGCACTGGCTCCAGCCATCAAAAATTCTAAGGCATCGTCAGCACAATTAATACTGCCGCAGCCAATTACAGGTATATTAACCATACCAGCCACCTTATACACCATGTAAAGAGCAATTGGTTTGATAGCTGGACCGGAGAGCCCACCTACCACGTTACCCAGAGAAGGCTGGCATCTATTTATATCTATAGCCATTCCTCGCAACGTATTAATCAGGGTTATGGCATCGGCTCCAGCCTCACATACTGCCAAAGCAATCTCTCCAATATCCGTCACGTTAGGACTCAATTTAACGATAATGGGCAAGTTGCTGACTGATTTAACCTTTTTGGTCACTTCTGCGGCGGATTTTGGGTTGGTACCGAACTCCACCCCACCGGATGCCATATTAGGACAACTTATGTTGACCTCTATGCCAGAAATACCGGGGGTGTCCTCGAGCCTGGCGGCAACATCTTTATATTCGTCTATAGTTTCGCCGGCAATATTAACAATAACCGGTACCTGCCACTTAGCCCAAACAGGAGCTTTTTCTTTTACCACAGACTCAACGCCGATATTTTCCAGCCCTACAGAATTAAGAACCCCGGAATCTGTTTCAATTAGCCGGGGCTGTGGATTGCCCTCCCTAGGCTTTAAGGTTGTGCCTTTACAAACGATGGCACCCAGTCTTTTTATGTCAACTAATTCGCTGTATTCTATTCCATAACCGAAGGTACCAGAAGCTGTTATCACAGGATTAGCCAGAGGCAAGCCCTTTTGATGCTTCGGGGCCAACTGTACACTTAGGTCAATCATTTCAAGCCTTAATTGATGGACGCAACTTGAGTACCGAGTCCACTTTTCCAGCCATAGTTATTGATTTGTCCCGTCGGTCATCGATTTTCAGGTGTGTAACCACTCGTGACGCGCCTTTGCTAAAGGGAACCTCATGCATTTTCCTGACCGCTGCCAGTAGCTTATCCAGAGGTCCTTCAATAACAGTCGCCATCGGCGTCAGGCGGTAAGTTAAGTCTTTACTGTCTTCAAGCACCTTGAGGCATGCGGCAATATAGCTGCTCAACCCGGTATCTCTGGTGCCTATTGGGATAATTGACACTTCAGCAACAACTTGTCCTTTCATCACTACCTCCGACGTGGAACAGTTTACACGCATCTATAGTATAACCAAGCTACTAGAGAAATGGTAGTGCGGCTTTTTATAATCGATGAAGAAATGTGCTAAAATCTCAACCAATAGTCTAAATATGGCGAAATCAGTTTGTTCAGGGCAGCTCATGGGGTATATTATCCGACGCATGCAAGATAGTGACATCACTCAGGCACTTGAGATAGACCGTGAAGCTTTCCCAACTCAGTGGCCCCACCCATCTTATACCTCCTTCAAGCAGGAACTCCGCAATCGTCTAGCCTGCTATATAGTTGTGGCTAGACCAAGAGAACCTGAAACGATTGAACAGGGTATAGGCAACAAAAGCGTCTGGCAGAGATTGCTGCATCTTTTCGACCACAACCGCTTCTTTGGTGAAGAAGTGCCACAATCAACAAAGGAGCACATTATCGGCATTGCTGGTTTCTGGATAATGGTAGACGAGGCACATATCACCACCCTGGCAACACGAAATGCTTACCGCCGGAGAGGCATAGGGGAACGATTATTAATCCAAATTATAGAAATGGCGGCACAGCTCAACGCAAACGTGGTCACTTTAGAAGCGCGTATCTCAAATAAACAAGCCCAGGCACTATACGAGAAATATGGATTCCAAAAGGTCGGCGTACGTCGGGCTTACTACACAGACAACGGCGAGGATGCAGTGCTTATGACCACCGATTCCCTGACCTCCAGCAACTTCCAATCGCTCTTTCAGCACCTTAAACAAAGTCATCTGCAGAGATGGGAAGAGTTGTACGCAAATGAAAAATCAAAAGTTGCCCGATGATTTTGCTACATGCAGACTAAACATTTCGAAACGGGATTGCTGATATGAGCGAGATGAAAAGCGCCTGGGAAAAGGCTATGGAAAAGGTGGAAAAACTAGGTAAACTCACTGAAGACGAGATTAAAAGGTTCGAGTGTGTTCCAGTGGGAAATAAACTAGCTTCCCGATATCTTCAAGAGGCTGATTTTAATCTGGACGCCGAACTGACGAGATACAAAGGCACCGGATTAAGGAAATATATAGCCCAAGGCGCCCAGGAGATATTCCTGCACAATATAAGCCTCCCCCAAAACGAGCGGGATAAACAAGTCACAAAAAGAGCCATGACTGGCTTAAGAATAACCAAGGAAAACAAAAACCAGCTCGAAACTATACTCGACCGGATAGCTAATTTGCTCAATTACTATGAGCAAGCACGTCAGCAAACCTATTCGCAGTTCAAAAAAGGGTTCGAAACAAAACTACAAGAGAACAATCAAACCCTGCAAAAACAACCCGGGAATACCGTCCCTATCGAGGTGCAGCTTCAGGCTCAGTTCCAGGCAGAGTGGCATAAGCTTAACAGCCAACTCAATGCGCAATACGAAAAGGTGCTGGAGGAACATAAACAGCAGATACAAAAAATAGGTTGAGGTTTACCCAAGACTATAAACCTGTCAGGAATTGATGAGCACAGTCACAAGATAAACTTCATAGCCAGCATTCCGTTATAACAACCGAGGAGAAAAGAAATGAACAAACAGGAATTCGAGGACCTGATGAAACTGTTGAGAGAGATGAACGAGCATTTGGAGAACATAGATTCTCGCTTAGACGCAATAGATACTAAGCTTCAGAAAATAAAAGGTGAGACAAAGAAAAAGCGCGGCTCTATGTTCGACCTTTAATACAAAATAATTACATGTTCAACTTTGACTTAAGCAAACTAAAAGGAGGCAGAGATGCGTTTTAAATGCGTTACCTGCGGAATCGAATTCGATAACATAGAACAGCTAGCCAGTCACAAGAAGCAGCACCAGGCTGCTCCAGCAGGCGCAGGTGGTGTAATCTGTTTGGGCTGTGGGAAGAGAATACCACTGGAACCATCCAAGATGAATTACAGCGGCCCGCTCAAATGTCCCAATTGCCAACGGACAATGACCGTGGTCATAGAGGATGGAGAGGTGTGTGTAGCTCGCCTTGGCTAAATAAAGCTGGTGCCCCCAAGGGAATTCGAATCCCTGTTTTCAGCTTGAAAGGCTGACGTCCTAGTCCCCTAGACGATGGGGGCGGAAAGCTTTACGGATAGACTGGCAGGGCTTCAAGTCCGGCAGTCTCAGGAAAACCAAGCATTATATTCATATTCTGTACGGCTTGTCCAGCCGCACCTTTGACCAGATTGTCCAGACAACTGATGACTATAAGTCTGCCGCTCCTGGCATCGATAGTAGGATAAACAAGACAAAGATTGCTTCCCCAGGTTTGCTTGGTCTCAGGCGGCTTATCAACTACCTTGACAAAAGGTTCCCCTTTGTAGTAATCGGTATAGACTTCTATAAGCTCATCTTTCCCTTTAGTTAACGTGCTTTTATTCAGTCTGGCATAACACGAACTCAAAATGCCTCGAGCTGTCGGTACCAGATGAGGCAAAAAGGTCACCAAAGGTACAAAACGAGTGTTCAGAACCTCAAGTTCCTGAACAATCTCCGGAAGATGACGATGTCCATGCACGGAATAGGCACGCACATTATCGACAGCCTCGGTATAATGGGTTGATAAGCTTAAAGTCCTGCCAGCACCTGATACACCTGACTTACTATCAATGATGATATCAGGCTCAATCAGGCTTTCCTTAACCGCCGGCGCCAGAGCCAGCAAGGCTCCTGTGGGATAACAGCCGGGATTAGCTATCAGATTGGCTTTGGCAATTTCGGTGCGATGGAACTCAGGCAAGCCATACACGGCTTTCTGCAGCAACTCTGAAGCTGGATGTGCAAAGTCATACCATTGCGGGTATTTATCAGCATCTTTGAGCCTGAAGTCGGCACTGATATCGACAACCCTGATGCCGCGCTTAATTAAAGGCAATATTACCTCAGCGCTTGCCTTGTGAGGCATCGCTGAAAAAGCAAAATCGACCTCACCAAGCTCTGCGGTAATTGTCATATCAATATCAGCCAGATGGGGGAAAACATCGGCTAGCTTATGCCCAACAGCGCTTCTACCCGTAATCGAGCCGAGCTTCACCATTGGATGCTTATGAAGCAACCTGGCTAATTCCAATCCGGCATAGCCGGTGACATTTATGATACCAACTTTTGTCTGTGTCATAACCAACCCCTATTTGAACTCTAATTTAGCCTCTACATATTTTACCACTTTAAACAGCTAATTTACTGCTTTCAGGTGGCAGGTGTCATTTATAAACAAAGCCGAGGGCACACCACCTCTCACCTCAAAAAGATTAAAAGCACAGACATCCTGAGTTATTTCCCAGAAATGGGAATTATCTAAACCCAGCAAGCTTAGGATAAGAATCTGGCAGACTACCTTGTGCGAAACCAGAACAATTGTCTCCTTAGGATGCTGTATTATCAGGTCATCCACTGCTGAAGCGGCTCTTTCCCTGACATCTGCTAGGCTCTCACCTCCGGGGAACTTTACTTCATGCGGGCTATTCAGCCACTTCGAATAAAGGCTACCATAATTTGCTGCCGCTTCCTCAGGAGACAACCCCTGCCACTCTCCATAGTCTATATCGATAATACCAGGCAACAGCCTTACTTCCAAAATTAAAGGGCGAGCCAGTATTTCGGCTGTGGTCAGAGCGCGGTGAAGCGGACTGGAATAAACTGCCGCAATTTGCCATTCAGCAACTCTGCCAGCTGTGGCTTCCGCCTGCTTGATACCTACCTCATCAAGCTCAAGCGCTGCTCTACCGCGAAACCTCTCCACACGGTTCCACTCTGTCCGCCCATGTCTGACTATAATAAGCCGCATTAAATAAAATCTCCTGATACACTACTGTCACCCTGAGCAATAGCGAAGGGTCTCCCTCAAAGTCTAAAGCCCCACTGCTACATTTCTAAGGAGATTCTTCGCCCCGATTGCGTTGGGGCTCAGAATGACAACCGAAGATATTATGTCCTATTACCTTTCTATGACCATTGCCATACCCTGTCCACCACCGATGCACATCGTAACCAGCCCCCGGTGCAATTTCTGCCTTTTCATTTCATGAAGCATAGTCACCACTAGCCTGGCACCGGTACAGCCGATAGGATGTCCTAGAGAAATGCCACTGCCACGGACATTGGTATTATCCGTGCTTAACCTTAGCTCTCTCATGCAAGCAATAGCCTGAGAAGCAAAGGCTTCGTTTAGCTCGATAATGTCTAAATCCTTGATTTCCATGTCTGCTTCTTCCAGGGCTCTTCTCACTGCCGGTATCGGACCCAAACCCATATAAGCGGGGTCAACACCACCTGAAGCATAAGACCTGATAACACCCATCGGCTCAAGCTTCAATTCTTCAGCTTTTCCCCGGCTCATAAGCACTACCGCTGCAGCGGCGTCATCAATACCAGAGGCATTTCCGGCAGTTACAGTACCATCTTTCTTAAACACTGGGGGCAGCTTTGCCATTTTCTCCAGGCTGGTGTCCATGGGTCGCTCATCGGTATCAAAAGCCACTGCTTCGCCCTTTTTCTGTGGGATAACCACCGGCACTATCTCCTCTTTGAAAAGCCCTTGAGCTATAGCAGCTCTGGCTCTCTGATGACTTAAAAACCCGAGCTCATCCTGCTCTTGCCGTGAAATGTTGTATCTAGCAGCGATGTTTTCGGCGGTGAATCCCATGTGATAGCCATAGAATATCTCCCACAGTCCGTCATAAACCATGAGGTCTATAGCTTCGCCTTTAGCATTGACATCCATCCGATAGCCCCAGCGGGCTCGAGGTAGGACATAAGGAGCATAACTCATATTTTCCATGCCGCCGGCAACTATTACTTCTGCCCGACCGAGCGCTATTGCCTGCGCTCCCAAGGTGATTGCTTTAAGCCCTGAGGCACATATTTTATTTACAGTAAAGGCATACGTTTCTTTGGGTAAGCCAGCATAGATAGTAGCCTGCCTAGCAGTGTTCTGTCCCTGACCGCCCTGCAGCACATTACCCATAATCACCTCATCGACCTGAATTTCCTTAAGTTTCTCATCCCAGTTATAATGAGTCTTTTCCAGCTCTATAAGACCGGCACCACTTATTGCCTCAGGGGCATACCTAAGCAGCTTCTTACCAGCTTTTGGTCTCATGTCGACCCGCTTCAACGCTTCTCCGATGACCAGTGAGCCAAGATTAACCACAGGAACATCTCTCAAAGAGCCGCCAAAGGCGCCAATGGCTGTTCTGACTCCACTAACGATAACCACATCTGACATAGCCCTGTACTCCTTATCTAGCTAAAGAATTTTATTGCCCAACCAGTTTACGAAAAATCTCTGGAGCAAAGCTTCTAAGAAATTCGCGGCTTGAGCCGTCAGGATTTCCAAATAAAGGAGTAACCGAAATCTTATTCTGTTCCAGCGCTCGGATATCAGTCCCTGAAATCAATTGCCATTCAGACTTGCCACGCATAATCCAGTGGTATTGCCTCTTACCATCATATCCCGGTTCTATCCTGTCAACATAGTTGCGCTCGCCTAGCCTAGTAATCTCTATCCCCTCAAGCTTCTCTAGAGGCAGATTGGGCAGGTTGACATTCAGCAACATTCTTTGGGAAATACCTCTATCAACGATTTCTCCAATTAAAAGCCTTGCCAGCCTGGCAGCCACATCAAAATGAAGACTCCCAAAGGCAGCTATAGAAATGGCGATGGCGGGAATGCCATAGAAAAAGCCTTGCAAGGCAGCTCCAACCGTTCCTGAGATGTAAACATCGTCGCCTAAATTCGGCCCCTCGTTGATGCCAGAAACCACTAAATCTACCCCATCCTTCAAAACAAGCCTGAGAGCCAGGATAACACTATCTGCCGGAGTACCCTCGACTGAGTATGCGGCTACTCCATCAAGCGGCGCTCTTATCCCAATCATTCTCAGAGGGTGGCGGAGTGTTACCGAAGTGCCGGCGCCGCTCTGGTCTCTATCCGGAGCGACTACAGTTACCTCAGCTATCTCTTGTAGCTCTTTCGCCAGTGCCCACAGCCCATCAGCATATACGCCATCATCATTGCTAACCAGTATCTTCATATGAGTAGCCCCAAAACCATTCGAGTTTATCATATCAGCCACCGTAGGACAAACTTAGTCTATATACCTTGCGCCACCATCAAAACAAGGCTATAATCTCCCTCATGTCCAATACAATGAAGCAGGCTAGCTTCCCCTCCAGACTCGTTGCTGGCATAATTGTTGCCCTCTTTTTCGGTGTTGCTCTGTATCTCCGAGTTGCTCTCCCTTACGACCAGGTCTTCGTTGGTGATTGGGTAAAATTCACCGGGATTGACGCTTACTTTTTTATGCGTATCGTTGACAACCTTGTTCATAATTTCCCTCATCTCAATTCTTTTGACCCATACGGTCTATATCCCGGTGGCTGGGACATTACTATGCCTCCTTTCTTTGTCTATTTCCTCGCCGGCATTACCTGGCTTGTTGGTTTCGGTTCACCAACTCAACATACTATTGATGTCGTTGGCGTTTATTTTCCGGCAGTTTTAGGCGCTTTAACTGTTATCCCGGTCTTTTTCATCGGAAAAGCACTGTTCAATCGCTGGGCTGGTGTAATAGCTGCCGGCTTGATTGCCATTTTACCTGGTGAATTTCTTGGCAGGTCAATACTTGGCTTTACCGACTACCATGTTGCCGAAGTGCTATCCACCACAATCACTATGCTGTTCCTTATTCTGGCGGTGAAAAGCGCCACGCAAAGCGGAATGACTTTCAAACATGTGAAATCCTGGGACTGGGGGATTATATCCAAGCCATCTATCTACAGCCTTCTAGCTGGTATATTCCTCGGAATTTACTTTCTTACATGGCAAGGTGCGTTGCTGTTTATTTTCATCATATTTGTCTATTTTATTGCCCAGTTTATTATTGACCATTTAAATAGCAGGTCTACCGACTATCTCTGCTTTGTCAGCACCATTACTTTCATCATCGGACTACTGATATATTTGCCCATCTCTCCAGGCATAATGTCTTTAGCTTCTTTCGTTATTGCTATCGTTGTTCCAATAGTGCTATCTGTGCTCTCTATTTTTATGTCTAATCGCGGCATAAAGCCAATCTTCTATCCCGTAGCCATCCTCGGCCTCGGCTTGGTCAGCCTGGCAGTTTTCCATATCATTAATCCATCTCTTCTTCGAGGCATGATAGGAAGTTTAGGCATCTTTACATTACCTATTGGGACAACCGTCCATGAAATGGAACCGCTGCTCTTTCCTGGTGGCAATTTCTCGCTAACCGTTGCTTGGGCTAATTTCACCACCAGCTTTTTCCTCAGTTTTATCTCACTGGGTATACTCATCTATTTTATCGTTAAGCGAGGCGAAACTGACAAAACGCTGTTCGTTATCTGGAGCCTGGTGATACTGGCAGCTACCCTATCTATGCGACGCTTCGCCTATTATTTTGTCGTAAATGTGGCACTTCTCACCGGCTATTTGTCATGGTTAATCCTCAAGTTCAGCGGCTTCAGAGAGAAGGCAGCTGAGTCTACGGAAGCAACTATAGAGATAAAAAAGCAAAAAAGGAGGCAGGGGGATAGCTCGCAGCCCAAGGCTAATCCAGTAAAGATGGTACTGGGCATGATTGTCGTCATCTTTCTTGTTTTCTATCCCAATATTGGTCCGTTGCCGGGCGGAGTCAAGCCCCCAATCAATGTTGCTAAACATGCACCTTTTGCTCCCAGTAATGCCTGGTATGAATCCCTAACCTGGCTGAAGGACAATACCCCAGACCCGTTCGGCAATCCTGATTTTTATTACGACCTCTATGAGCCGCCACCGCTAGGTGAAAAATACAATTATCCTCAGACTGCTTACGGTGTCACTGCCTGGTGGGACTATGGCTACTGGATAACCCGTATTGGTCATCGTATACCCACTGCTAATCCTGGCACTGGACATAAAGGAGAATCTTCGTTTTTCACCTCTCTCGACGAAACCACAGCCGACACCCTGGTAGATAGATTTGGCTCAAAATATGTAATTGCTGACTATTCCACAGCCATGCTCATAGATGGCAAATTTCAGGCGGTAGCAACTCTTAGTGGCAACAGCACGGAGAAATTCTTTGACGTCTTTTATCAGCCTCGGGAGGACAAACTCGAACCTGTAATACTATTCTATCCTGAATACTACCGTGCACTACTTATAAGGCTATACAATTTCGATGGAAAGCAAGTCATGCCTAAAAGCTCTCCTGTTATTTCCTACGAAGAAAGAGTCAGCCGTGACGGTCAGCCCTACAAGGAAATCACCAGCGCCAAAGCTTTCCCCAGCTACGAGGAGGCTGAGGCTTATATCTCAAACCAGGAATCGGGTAATTACAGAATAGTCAACGACGATCCCTTTGCCAGCCCTGTACCCTTACAAGCCTTGGAGCATTACAAACTCATTTACAGTTCTAATAGTTCCAAGATGACACTAGGCGGTAATTTGATTCCCGAAGTAAAGATTTTTGCGTTTACTCCTTCACCTATACCGACGGTGCAAATCTTGAGAGACCCGTATCTTCCATATATCTGGAGTGACTCAGTTATATTGTGGGGCGAACTGGTCAGCCGAGGCACAGCCTCAGAGGTAACTGTATCTTTCCTGTGGGGAAGAACCGAATCTTGTGATGAGGGTGAGACCATTGCAGAAGTAATGAAATCGCCAGGGTGTTTTAACTGCGATTTGTACGATTTATCGCCAGGTACCACCTATTACTACAAGGCTAAGGCTGTTGGTGATGATACCAGTTATAGCGAGGTAAAGAGCTTTACCACACAGCCACCCGGTTGGCGACTTCGCAATCAAGAGGAGTAGCTTGTGGAAACCTAATTGTATACGAGCTTACTTGCTATTAATCCACTTTTGAGTTTATTAGACTATGAATTGGCTTGTTCTAGCCAGCGGTTTTGGTACAAGACTATGTTCTCTGACATTCAATAAAACAAAGGCATCGCTGGGCTATAAAAGCAAGCGGTTGCTAACTTATTTTGTGGCTAGCATTCCACCCATTGCTGCCTGTAACAGCGAAACCACGCCAGAGAGCACAGGATACAACCTGGGCGATGTCATTGCTTACCTGATAGAGACAGACGAAGCTTACGTCTACTCTTTCACTGAGCAGTGGCTGGATGCAGCAACTCCGCTTAGCCATGGCTAATGAATTAGGACATAACAGATAACGGCACTAGACCGTAGAGGAAATACTTGAAAAACTCATATCAGAAATTTACTAAGGATGTCATAAGTATAGGAATCACAAATCTCCTTCTAGTCTTGAGCACCCTGATTATAATACCACTGATTACCAAGACCTTAGGAGCCCACTACTTTGGAATATGGTCACAAGCAGAGGTGACGATTCAACTAGCGCTTTACATTGTTGGCTTAGGCTTGCCGTTTGCCCTGTCAAGGTTTCTAGCTGCGGAGACAAATAAGGAAAAACTACAGGAGGGGTTTTACTCTGCATTCACCGTCGTTGCATTGGCTACCTTAGCTGCCTCAATCTTGTTAATCGTGTTTGCCAACCCTCTTGCCACAGCCTTTTTTGATGGCGCTATTCAAATAGTCAGAATAACAGGGCTTATTATTCTAGTTTGGTCCTTAGACATGATGTTTCTCAATCTCTTTCGAGCCCGTCGTCAGATGATAAGCTATGGCATTTTCATGATTGCCGCAAGGTATGGGGAGATTGGTCTGATTGCTTATTTCGTCTTCAATGGTCACGGGATACTAAGTGTAATTCTGTGTCTCTTGGCAGTGAGAGCTCTGCTATTGCTAATCCTCTTTTTATTCATAAAATCGCAGATTGGCATCAAAAGACCTCATTTCCACGACATCAAAGAATATTTAAGTTTTGGCTTGCCTACTGTGCCGGGAGATATCTCCGCCTGCATAATTGCCTCCAGCGATAGATATATCATTGCATATTTTCTGGGAACGACATCGGTTGGGATTTATTCTGCAGCCTATGCGTTAGGAACTATTCCCCTCATATTTGCTGCAGTTTTAGGTATTGTCCTAGCACCCACATTGTCCAAATTATATGACGAAGGCAGGATGAGCGAGGTAAAAATCTACCTAAGCTATTCATTAAAATACTTCCTGGCATTAGCTATCCCTTTTGTTTTTGGAGCAGCTATCCTTGGCAAGCCAGTATTGGGACTGTTTTCGACCGTTGAGATAGCTTCACAAGGGTATTTTGTTGTCCCCATGGTCGCTTTGGGCGTTTTGTTATACGGTGCCTTTGCTGTAATCTACCATACTCTTGTTTTGGTCAAGAAGACGAGGATACTTGGTGTAATATGGATAATTGCGGCTTTGGTTAACCTCGGGCTTAACATTTTGATAGTACCATATCTGGGGATTATGGGTGCAGCGCTCGCTTGCTTAATTGCCTATTCACTGGTGTTAGGCATGGGAAGCTATTACTCATTTAGAGAGTTAACCTTTGATATCGATTGGCGATTTATAAATAAAAGCCTGGTTGCCTCAGCGATAATGGCTTTGGTCATCTGGATAATGAGCAATTTGAATGTTATTATCACAGTTCTGGTTGGAGTAGCTGTTTATGGAGTAGGTCTCTTCCTGCTGAAGGGATTCAAGAGAGAGGAAATCGCTTTCTTTAGTAGACTATTCAGCAAAAATGTTCCTGCGGCGAGCTCCGATAATAAAACCGGGTAGCATTTCGTCTGCTAACGGAAATCGATGCCGTATTTGGCAACCAATAATTCAATTCTACCCGACACAGCCACACCATGAGTGTTGTTGAGACTGGTAACGAGAACCAAGTAACACGTAAACAGCTTGATGGTAGGGAACCAACTCGCTTCTATGCTGGCTTGCGGGCAACTAGCCACATGTGCGAGGAGAGCATGTTATCAGCCAAGAACCGTTGAAAGCTGTCCCCAACCCGCTCCCATTCATCTATCAGTACCTGTTTTAGGAACGGTTGCGAAGAGACGTCCCGTTCACCTGTCAGGATTTTCTTACGGACCAATTCGGCATCCAGTTTTCCAGGAGTCAGCACCTCTACCGTTTCAAAACCACATTGTGTAACCAAATGGGACAGCGAGATGGGATGAAAGTAGTTCAAGTGCTCTATATCTACTGTCTTTGAGAGCTCCTGCAGCACGACGATATCGAACCCTCGGACGTTCGGGCAGGTAATAACCAGCAAACCACCAGGCGAGAGGACATCTGCACAACTGAGCAAGAAATCTCGCGGTGAAAACAGATGTTCGATGACCTCAAAGCTTGCTACAACGTCAAATGTATCCCTCTCAAAACGCACTTGCTCAATTGGCTTCTCAACCACCTCCAGACCCTTACGCCGACAGGTATCTGCTAAATCAGGTGTTGGTTCCACAGCAACCACACGACGGAATATCCCTAGGTGCTGCACTTCCTCACAGAAAGTACCAAATCCTGCTCCAACCTCCAACAGCGTGCCGTTCTCGATGTTATTCCGCCGGCAAATATCAGAAATGCGCTCCGCTCTTGGGCGGAAAATTTTCTCACGTCTGGCTTCCTGGGAAGCAGGGAACATGTACTTGTTCCAGTACCAGTAAGTCTCCGATGCAGCGTAGTACATCTCCAGGATCGCTGGTGTAGGTCTGGGATTGACGTACATCGTCCCACACCCCAAACAGACCACGTAGGTCAGTTCGTACTTCTCAAAGGTTTTATGTGCATCTTCGCCTCCACAGGCTGGGCAAGGCACGTGGACAAAGTCATCCTTGTGCTGTAGGAGCCGACGAATGTCAGCAGCAGCAAATTTAGCTTGATCTTCTATCAAGCCATCTGGGCGGATTTCGTTTTCCCTCAAAGTAATATCTTTTAATTCGCTCACGGTTCTTGCTGAAGGCTACCGTGCATCGCAAATATCCAAAGCACCCATCGCCAACAGGCAGCCCGGACAAATATCCCGGTGGTTGGACCGTGCCTCTACTTTACTACTCTGAAATAAGACCATAGCCCACTTTAAACAGAGGCTGCCATTTGTCCCGCAAAAAACTTGTCGAGGGCAGCGACGTCCACGAATATTTTTCTCCAGCCGCTGGATTTTTGCGGAAAAGTTTTCTATTTACAAAACGCTCGAAGACCGGCCAGAACTCTTCTACCGTGATGCCAATGTACTCGCAGAACCGGCGGATGTAACGGGCATCGCATTTGCCATCGTACTGTTCCACAAGTTTAATAGCTTCTTCTCTAGATAACCGCCCCTCTCTGATTTCATAGCAGACTTCATCAGTAGTGCAACCAAACCCAAATTTGTAGTATTTTAGCATCTGATTGACGAATAGCATATCGGAGTCAACTGAGCCATACGGGTTCAATCTCCCTGTCATATTCGGATCCATCCCCTCTCGACCCCGGAGCCCTCGCGAAACTGCAAACTCAGTGTTTCCGGCATAGGACCATTCCTTCACATAATAATTCAAGAAGATAGCTCTGACCTTCTTTCTCAATTCGTCCTTATCAGGGAACTGGTAAAACAGCAGGTCTTTCAACTCAATTCCTTCCTGGACCCAATCACTGGCATTTCCTCCTCCCAGCGTGGTATATTGGTCAACATTCAATGCATCATCGTCGGCTTCCAGCTCATCGAGAGTTCCAAGTACTATTGCGGCATTGTCTCCCTGAACAACCAAAGGTATCCCGAACGCTAAAGCTGCCTGATAAGAAACAGCATACAGCATGTACTCGGATGGCTTGACTGGATTGCCATACTCGAAAAATGCTTTCCGGGCAGCTGCACGCCATACCTTAGGATTAGACCTAAAGGAAATCAAATCGAACCCCTGCTGGACCAGGTTCTCCAAATTGTGGCGTCCTGCTTCTGTGATGTTGTCAGGTGCCATGTTTACCAGCAGCACCCTCAACCCCAGCCGTTCCTTAAGATAGAGCGACTGATAGTGACTGTCTCTGCCACCACTGACACCGCTGATGCAGTCAAAGCCCCCACCGGAATTTTTCTTAGCCCACTCAGCAATCTTTTTCAATTCCCTTTCTCTCTTATCCCAGTCGACGCTCTGCATTTGTTCAGAAAAACGACATGCGGCGCATACGCCCTCGGCATCAAACACAATCCCTGGTCTGGTATCAGGTTGTACACACTTTTTGCAATACTTCATGTTTGACCATCTCCTTTACTAGTTGTTTTGAAAAAATAAATGGCACATATTTTCAGGCGACACACAATTTCGCCCCCGGTATATTAGACATACCTTGCTAATAAATATAACAATAAAATGTTACAATTATGTTACGAATTCGTTACATGCATGTAAAATAATCTTAAACGTAATGGCGATATTTCTTCGTCCCTGTTCAACCCAAGACTGGCAATTGCTAAGCAGCTTCTGCCTTACAAATACCTGTATTTCAACTTAAGGGCGTTCCATATTTAACGGTGTTTCCCTAAATGCTATTCCAGAGATATTTTTGCATCGAGCTTCTTCCTCAATATAATAGCCTCAGCTTTTACCAGCTCTTTCTGGTATTTTCCCTTCTCCTCCTCTGCCAATAACCCTCCACTCCCATCAGCTACTCCGATTACCATCGTAGGCTGTGAGATAGAGTCGACCACTATGTCACCTTTTCTCCCTAGTGTTCCACCAGCAACCATCCTGATACCATCATAATTCTCAGTTCCGATCACCTTGCCGGTTAATTTCAGAGTCTCTAATACATTCGTGATCTCCCCAGACAATCCAGCCCTCATGTCCAAGCGGTAGAGTTGAATCTCGTGAGCTATGCCATAGTCAATTGCATCTGGATATATGGTGCCGACCCCGGCATCTATTACTATGCCTCTTTCCTGCATCACTTCAAGCACTTGCATAGTAATCAAAGGCGAATAAGGAAGCATTCCTACCAGTATACTTGCTCCCTTCGAAGCTTCAACAGGGTCAGCGCTTATGTGAATCGCGCCAAAGGAATCTCGAAGCAAAAGAAGATTTAAGCCCTCGACAATCTTCCTTAATCGCTCGACGTCTTTACCCCAAAGAGTGACTTTGGCTCCCTGCTCAGCCAGTTTAAGTGCTAATTTGCATCCTGAGGCGTTGTCCCCCAAGATAGCGACCGTCTTCGCAGCTATGTCAGGAGTTACCTGACAAATAAAGGTATCGGCAGCGCTGACCAATGAATCGCTATCCTTATAGGTTAGTATCCTACTCTTTTTGACTACCTTCCTGACCTCGTCAATCATGTCCACCGGCTTTACATCTCTCTGCTCTACATCTATCAAAACTACATCTACCAAGCCATCCACAGCTTTGGCGATTTCAATTGCCTCTTCCCACCGAGCGATCTCAGCATTTCCAATGATGCATAGTGAATTCTGCCTGATGAAAGGAAAGGAGGCTTGCTTTTTATTGGGATTAGGTGAGCTAGCGATGGTGAAAACCGAAAATTTCCCGGACTTGCTGGACAAGGAGAACATTTCCTTTGCCAATCCACCAGCTATCTCCCCAACCGGGGCATCCTTAGGTCTGACGGTTTTATAAAGATTAAAGTCAGCAGGCAAAATATATTTCGTGGCTAACGCCTCTTTTCTCTCCTTCTCCAGTTCTTTGGCTATCCCTTCAGCAAGTTTCTCGGAGACATCTACACGGTCAATTTCACTGACCTTTACAATTAATTCTCTAGGGTCAATGTTATATTTTTGAGCAACTTTGTATATGGTGGTCAGAAAGCTGGAATGAAATTGTGCAAAGCCCGAGATGGCACCAATAGAATCGACACCTTGCTGCTCACTTCGCATTAAAGGTTTAAGCAACCTTTCCGCTATATCCATAGCTTTATAAACATCGATGCCAGTAGAATAACCTAATTTCTCAACGAGCAAAACGAGGATTTCCACCTGAGCATTGCCGGCACTTCTTCCCATTCCGCGAAGAGTGGCATCAACCGTTGTTGCCCCGGCTTTGATAGCCTCAAGAGTATTGGAGACAGCTAACCCAAGGTTATTATGTCCATGGTAGCCGATAGGAAGGTCTGTGTTACCCTTCAAAATAGAGACATAATCAACCACATCTTGAGGAAGCATCCCACCAGCAGAGTCCACTACTACCAGAATGTCAGCGCCGAACTTATCCGATTTCTTAGCTTCTTTGAGAAACTCAGGTGGGGGAAGAGCATAGGACTTCATTAAATTTGCCGATACCATCATACCCAGGTTCTTAGCTAATTCCACATATCTAGCTGATTGGTCCACTTCAGTGATGTTTGTCCCGATACGAACAAAACCCATCCCATAACTGGCAGCCATTTTTAAATCTTCTTCTCGCCCAATGCCCGGGATGAAGAACATACCAAACTTAGCTTTCTTCAACACTCTGCTGGCTGCCTCCAGATATTCCTCATCGGTAGCCGCAGCTAGTCCCTTGCCGCAGTTAGAGGCATTCATCCCTATCCCATGCCCGACCTCAATAAATTCAAAGCCAGCCTGCTCTAAAGCAGCAGCAATAATGCCTGTATCCTCGGCGGTAAACTGATAATCTATAGCATAGCTGCCATCTCGAAGAGTGCAATCCAGAATTGTGATTTTCTCAGTTTGCCTTTTGTTCATCTGCCCCCTCCTTCAAATTCCATTGGGATTTTCAATAGTGTGCCTTATCACTAAATTTGCATTTCTCAAAAGCCTGAACGAATATGTTCTTTTCATTGACACTGGCATCCTTGTAAAGGTAGACTGTAAATTCATAGGGCATATAGTCATGCCTCATTATAACTCGCTTGGTTAAGGTCTTACAAAAGGTGAAAACTTTTTCCGGACTATAGTAATACAAGCATTCGTCTTTGTAATCAACATAATTGCTCATCATGTTTATTGCCACTCCAATGTTGCACAAATCGAAACACTTCGTAATCATTGTCCCCAGAAAACCTTCGTTATCGGAGAGCCTGTGGTTAAGAACCCCGGAGGAAACTACGTAATCAAACTCGTTGACGCTGCTTTCCTCTAGTATATCCTTTACTTCGAAAGTTGCTTCTGGGTGCCTTTTTTGTGCTATCTTGATTAATTTAGAGGAAATATCGTAGCCAGTATACTGAACATGTAACCCTTTCTGTTCAAGAAATCCGTAGAGGTCACCGAAGCCACAGCCAACATCGAGGACAGAGTGATTAGTTAGGTCGCCTATCTCAGACAGGATAACAAACCTCATATTTTGCTGCTCCCTATCCCTCCAGCCCATCGTTTTTACACTAGCGCCATATTTCTCCAACCTCTCTTCGTAACGCCTAATAGTTTCCTTTTTCTCCTCTGGCTTCATTTGATGCTCTCCCTTATCATAGTGAAAGAAGAGAGGAAATAGTTTTCCCCAAAATATTCTCCATATCCTGAGAGGAAAGCCGGTAATGGTTTAACACTTCAAGAGAAGCATCCAGAGTCTTATTGATTTCCATTTCTGGATGGTCAGAGCCATAAATACACTTATGACTCCCTAATTTTTTTATAGCGAATCCCAGGTCTCTTTCCAGTGAGCTCCCTCGAAAGTAAAGTAAAGTGTAAGAAAGATCAACAAACATCCTAGGATGTGCTTTAGCTACAAATAAGGCATCCCATAATTTATAGCCTCCAAAGTGAGCCATGATAATATTAGCTTTGGGCACATCTGTAGCGAGTCGATCTAGTAACAGAGGAAAGGACCCTTCCATACCTGCCCCGTTAGGAAATGTATCTACTACGATTGGCAAACCGAGGTCTGCGGCTTTATTGACCAGAGGAATTATGCGAGGGTCATTGATACTAAAGTCTTGCAGCCTGGGGTGTAGCTTAAGCCCTTTTAAGTTATACTGAAGAACATCTTGCTCCAACTGTTCTATAGATTTCTCGCCACCCAACGGGTCAACAGAAGCAAAACCAATGAGTTTGTCGGGATATCCTTGACATGCCTTTGCGATGAAGGTGTTACTTACCTTGGGGTATATCGGTAACAGAACCGCCTTATCTATGGGGCTTTTATCCAATAAGTCAATTAACGCGGCTAATGAGGCATTATAGTCGTCACCAAACCCACCAGGGTCGGGATGGATATGTACGTGAGCATCTATTATCACCTATTTCCTCTCATTATTACAACCAGTTTGTAATCATGGATTTCTCTTTCGAGCATACACCAACATAGTATCCCCAATATTAAATCTCTTAACCATCTTATCTGCCATGCGCTTGATTTTCATGTTAGACCTTCCGGTGCTTAGCCCACTGCCAAAAGTGACAATATTCCTAACTTCAAAGCCGGTTTCATTCAAGATTCTTCTTATAGTGGTCCGAGAGAAATAATAGAGGTGTTCCGGTACTCTGTACAACCTCCAATGCTTCCCGAATAGCTGCATAGCATTCATGCCGCCTACGCGAGGACATGTTAGAATAAGAGCCCCTTGGTCTTTAAGTACACGGTTTACCTCAAGGAATACTCCCTTTGGGTCATGCACATGCTCAATAAGATACCACATTGTTACTAAGTCGAAATCAGTTGAGGGTAAATTGGCGTCAAAGATCGTCCCTGTAATGATGTTCAAACCGGTTCTTTGTCGAGCCATTTGGGAAACATATTCTGAAATATCCATACCACATACCTCCCAACCACGTTTATGCATAAATTCCAGAAAGAATCCGGCAGCGCAACCAACCTCGAGGCATTTCCTGCCACCCAAGCTCTCTTCAATTTGCTTGAAACCTATGTCCCTGAAATTTAGATTGACTTCATTTAGAATAATATCTCTATCCTTCAGATAGTCCTGATATCCTCCTTGAAGTCCATCTGCCTCCACAAAGTAAGCTTTGGAGTATAGGTTACTTAAAGTTTTTTCAGTAGGACGGGGATTTACAAAAATAAGCCCACAATTCCTACATTTTACGACGTCGAAATAACTTTTATCCTGAAAAAATGACCTTTTGCGAAATAGATATTTAGCATTATCCTGACCTGCCCCCAGTAGTGATACCACTTCTTAAGTCACAGTCAAAATAGCCTCTGGTGCCGGTGGCTGATATCGCAGGGCACTATGAGGACGTACCTGATTATATTCTCTTCTCCACTGCTTA
>Ga0163209_1000003_pt1 | contig 96117 bp, 79 predicted proteins | sample Kivu_160m_FD_113538 | JGI IMG/M metagenome (GOLD analysis project Ga0163209, IMG submission 113538) | Freshwater microbial communities from Lake Kivu, Western Province, Rwanda to study Microbial Dark Matter (Phase II) - Kivu_160m | ecosystem: Environmental > Aquatic > Freshwater > Lake ...
GAAATAGCGAAATAGCGAAATAGCGAAATAGCGAAATAGCGAAATAGCGAAATAGCGAAAAGCAAATAACCTATATAATAACCTCTAAACAACTAACATGATGTCGAATATCGGATCGTATGATGAACGTGTGAAAGATTTTGACTGGAAAATCTCGGAAGATGAACTCGGAAACAAAGAGGGGGACCAGATCAATATCGGCTGGTACTGCACTGACCGGATCTGTGAAATGGGGAAAGCGGATAAACTGGCGCTGATCTGGGAAGGATCAACCGGAAATGAAAAACGGTATACCTACAATGACATCCGGATCGCCACCAACTCCATCGGCCATTACCTGCGCTCATTGGGCATCCGGGATGAGGACCGCGTTTGCCTCTTCATGGACAAGATCCCTGAACTCTACCTGGGGTTTCTCGGGATTTTGAAGATCGGCGCCATTGCACAGCCCCTCTTTTCGGCCTTCGGGGATGAGTCCCTTTTCATCCGCCTGGAGAACGCCCAAACCCGGGCCATCATTACTCAGAAGAAGCATGTCCCGAAGGTGCGCAAGATCCTGGATAAGATGCCCTGGCTTGAATTCATCATCGTGGTGGACCATGATCCGGCAAAACCCCTGATGGAAAGGGAGGTGGCGTTTGACCTGGAAACTGCTCCGAAAGTGGATCAGCTCGAAATCTTCCCTACCTACAGGGAGTCGCCCTCCGTGTTGCACTACACCTCCGGGACTACCGGCCAGCCGAAAGGGGTGAAACATGTCCACGGATCCCTGATCTCGCAGTACCTGACCACCAAATGGGTGCTCGACCTGCAGGATAATGATATTTACTGGTGCACGGCTGATCCCGGATGGGTCACCGGAACCTCCTACGGCATCATCGGCCCATTCAGCAACGGGGTGACCCAGTGCGTGCTTGATGCCGGTTTTTCGGCCGACAACTGGTACCGTTTTATTGAGAAACACAAGATCACTGTTTGGTACTCGGCTCCCACCGCGATCCGTTCCCTGATGAAAGCCGGGGATGAGGTGGTGAAGAAATACGACCTTTCCAGCCTTCGTCACCTGGCCTCTGTGGGCGAACCCCTGAATTCCGAAGCGGTCATCTGGTCGGAAAAGGTCTTCGGGAAACCCTTCCTCGATACATACTGGCAAACGGAAACCGGGTGCATCGTGATCACTAACTTCCCGGGGATGAAGATCAAGCCGGGATCGATGGGAAAACCCTTCCCTGGAATTACGGCTACGGTCATTGATACGGACACCCATGAGCCGTTCAAGGAAACAGGCAAGATCGGCCTGATCGCCATCAAGCCGGGCTGGCCCTCTATGATGCGCACATACTGGAACAATGAGGAGACCTACAAGAAAAAATTCGTGAACGGGTGGTACATTCCGGGCGACCGCTCCTCGATCGACAATGAAGGCTACTTCTGGTTTGTAGGCCGCGACGACGACGTGATCAATACCGGCGGCCATCTGGTCAGCCCCTTTGAGGTGGAATCGGCCCTGCTGGAACACGAAGCGGTTGCCGAATCGGCTGTGGTCAGCAAACCCGATTTCGTCAACATGGAAGTGGTCAAAGCTTTTGTGACCCTGAAACCCGGATTTGTCGCCAGCAAAGAGCTGGACCTCCAGATCATGAATTTCGTCAGAAAAAAGCTCTCCCCGCTCGCCATGCCGCAGGAGATCGAATTTGTCGATTCCCTTCCGAAGACCCGGAGCGGTAAGATCATGCGCCGTATCCTGCATGCCAAGGAGTGGGGCGAAGAGATCGGGGATACCTCCACACTGGAAGACGATTAACCGGTATCTGGCATCAGCCATCAGATAATTACTTGAAACGAATAAATTACTAAATATTACAAACAGAATTAAAACCCACACACCATGGAAGACATGCATGAAATTGTAAAAGCCTACGTCATTGACGAATATGTGGAAGATGATACGGAAATCACCTATGATACTCCGCTGATCTCAGGAGGTATTGTGGATTCATTTTCAATGGTTTCATTAAAGAGGTTCCTGGAGAACAAATACAACATCTCCATTCCTGATGATAAAGCCACACCGGAAGCATTTGACTCAGTCAACAAGATCTGCCTGCTGGTCAAAGAGTACATTGCTTAACCTTTAAAAGATCAAGCCATGGCATATTCAGATAAAACAAGGGGGATGTATTCCGACATCCTCACCGGACTTCAGGAAGCGGGCCTTTACAAGATGGAGCGGTTCATTCACTCGCCCCAGGCGGCTGATATCGAAGTGGAATTCCCCACCGGCTCCTCATTGAAAAAGGTGATCAATATCTGTGCAAACAACTACCTCGGGCTTTCCAGTCACCCGGATGTGGTGAAAGCAGCCCATGAAGGGCTCGATACCCATGGATACGGGATGTCCTCGGTACGTTTCATCTGCGGGACACAGGACATCCACAGGAAGCTTGAAACGATGGTGACCGAATTCCTCGGAACGGAAGACACGATCCTCTTCCCCTCCTGCATGGATGCCAACGCCGGCGTGTTTGAAGCGGTGCTTACCAAGGATGATGTAATGATCTCCGACCGTCTCGTGCATGCCTCCATCATCGACGGGATCAGGCTGTGCAGCGCCATGCACGACACGTTCAAACACTCTGACATGGCCCATCTGGAAAGCAAGCTGCAGCTTCACCACGATAAACGCCTCAAGATGGTGATCACCGACGGGGTTTTCTCGATGGACGGCGATACGGCAAAACTCGACGAGATGGCTGCCCTCTGCGAAAAATATGATGCGTTGCTTTTCGTCGACGATTCCCATGCCAGCGGATTTATCGGGAAGACCGGAAGGGGAACCCACGAGAAGTACGGTGTGATGGGGAAAATGGACATCATCACCACCACCTTCGGGAAAGGGCTCGGAGGCGCATCCGGCGGATGTGTTTCCGGAAGAAAGGAACTGGTGGAGATGTGCCGCCAGAAAGCCCGCCCGTACCTCTTCTCAAACACCATAGCCCCTCCGGTGGTGGCCGGCGTCATCAAAGTGCTGGAGATCCTCTCAGCCACTACCGAACGCAGGGATAAACTGGAGAAAAACACGGAGTTCTGGAGGAAAGGGTTGACCGAAGCAGGCTTTGTCCTGAAAGAGGGGGATACCCCGATCGTTCCCGTGATGTTGTTCAATGCGAAACTGTCGCAGGATGTCTCCCGCGACCTTTACAGCGAAGGGATCTATGCCATCGGTTTCTTTTTCCCGGTGGTCCCGCAGGGGCAGGCACGGATCCGCACACAGATCTCGGCAGGCCATGAGATCCATCATCTTGAAAAAGCCCTGGATGCCTTCATCAAAGTAGGAAAGAAATACGATATCCTCGGGAAGAGCAAGCAGGAGATCATCGAGATGTACGGGATGTAAAACATGCGGACTAGCGGACCAGCGGACAGGTAGTAAAAAAAGTCAGTTTCAGAAGAAATAGTAAAAAGCCAGCAAGGTTCTGAGATTGCCCACGGCGTGCGGGTCGGAAACAAGCCCTTCCGGCGTGGTGGTACCGTATCCCGCCACCGTGTACTCCAGTTCCATAGCCACCCTGAATTGCTGAATGCTGTATTGAAGCCGGGGGGATACCCGCCAGATGTAATCGATGTCGGTTCCTCTTGCGTAATAAAACCCCGTCACCGTTTCACCCACACCAAGGTTCTTGGTATAGGCCCCAAAAAGACCTGCCTGCCAGTGTTTTCCATTGGTATGAACTTCACCCCAGATGGCACAGGAGCGCACATTGGCATAATCGACATACCCTTTGGCCGGATCCGTGACACTTTTTACCACATAGCCTCCCAGCATGGTAAAGGAATAGTTGTCTTCCCCATACTGGCCGGCAAGTTTGATCGTGACAGGCCGCAACTTCCATTTGGTGTAGAAATTATAGGCAAATCCGGTGGTTTTCGTATTGGTCTTGTATTCTGCCGTCACGGCACTCACGTGGTTCACTATGCCATTGACCACCGTGTCGTAAGCCGGAGACAAGGTCACCACAGTGGATAATCTCGGTAGCAGCATCATAAAGTCCACCCCGGCGCCAATGACAAATTCAGTTCCGTTTTCCTTGTTCGCGGTCTTAAACTGAAGCTGAAAGTCCAGCTCGGGAAGGACTGCGTTTCTGAGGTATTTCGGATTCGGCCCGTCGGGTCCGGTGCTGGTGAAATCCACTTGAGACAGTGCGGCCAATTGAAGATTGAATTTCCATATTTTCTGGGTCACCCTGATCTGAGGATTCCTCGAGAAAACGACAAAAGGGGCTCCGGTATTGAAGGAGATGGTGCCAGGAAAGCAATCTGTTGAAAACATCGGATGCCACGTCTGACCGGTTAGGAGTTCCGTACTCTTCCAGTTCAGTTTGATAAATGCATGCCGAAGCCGGAACGTGTTAATGGCGGGGTTGATATTTCCAAAGAACTCTCCTTCAATGTATGCTGAAGATTTTGCGCCCAAAACATCCGGGCCCCAGATGGAACCGGCCAAACGGGTTTGAATGGAGAGGATGTTGTAGTTCCATTTGGCATTGATATCATTTCCTTCCGCATCCAGTTTTTCATTTTCAGGATAGAGCAGGAAATGCCCCTCTCTTGCCGTCACAACCTGACGGGAATCAAAGAAAACATCCGTTTTGACAAATCCGGAAAAGCGGATCCCAAATGCAGGTCTTTTATCGCTATCATTCTGTGCTAAAAGCGTCGTGACACACAGACCTGCAAGGATTACCAAGGATAGAATTTTTTTCATGCCGTTTTGTTTAAAAATTAACAGGCAATAATAAGAAAATTCATTCAACCCTACCAAAATCTTTACTTTTGTTGCTTACAAAGCAGATCGAACATGGATGTTCACCACCTCAACTCAATCTTTAATCCCCACCGTATTGCTCTCATCGGGATCAGTACCAATCCGAACAGTGTAAGCGGGAAGGTACTGATCAATTTGGTCAGCGGGGGATTTCGCGGCGTGGTTTATCCGGTCAATCCCGATTTTGAAGCCGTGATGGGGATTCCCTGTTTCCCGGATGTTGCAAGCCTGCCGAAAGTGCCCGAATTGGGGATCATCTGCACGCCGCCTGAATCGGTACTCCAGGCTGTGAGAGCCTGCGGGGAAAAGGGGATCCGGGGGATCATCATCATGACAGCCGGTTTCAGGGAGACCGGAGAAGAGGGGAGCAGGCTGGAGCAGGAGATCCGGGAAGAATTGAACCGTTACCCGGGAATGCGTATCCTCGGACCCAACTGCCTGGGAGTGATTGTGCCCGGACAAGGGCTCAATGCCAGTTTTGCCAGCGCCATGCCGGCAAAAGGGAATATCGCCTTCATCTCCCAGTCGGGGGCCTTGTGCACCTCGGTGCTGGACTGGGCCAGGGATGGCAAGATCGGTTTTTCATACTTTGTATCAATCGGCAACGCACTGGATGTGGAATTCGGGGATCTGATCGATTTTTTCGGTGAGGATGAACAAACCTCCTGCATCATGCTTTATATAGAGTCGATCAGGGATGCCAGGAAATTCATGACGGCTGCCCGGGCCTTCGCCAGGAAAAAGCCGATCATTGTCTACAAGGCCGGCCGCTATCCTGAATCAGCGCAGGTGGCCGCTTCCCACACCGGGGCAATGGCTTCGGAAGATGCCGTGTACGATGCCGCTTTTCAACGGGCCGGACTGGCCCGGGTTTATGAAATCGGGGATATTTTCAATATCGCGGAGATCATCGGCCGGAGCAAATTCCCTTCAGGATCGAAACTGGGGATTGTCACCAATGCAGGAGGGCCCGGGGTGATGGCTACCGATGCCCTGATGGCATTGAACGGTGAGCTGGCCGTTTTGGAGGAGAAAACATTGGAGCAACTCAACCAGCAGTTGCCTCCTGCCTGGTCGCATACCAATCCGGTGGATGTGCTGGGGGATGCGCGTGCCAAGCGGATCTCCAAAGCGGTGAAGACCGTGATGGAAGATCCGCAGGTGGATGCCCTGCTGGTGATCCTAACACCGCAGGCCATGACAAATCCCATGGCGGTGGCAAAAGAGATCGCCCTCCTTGCCCCGGATTCCCGGAAACCGATCCTTGCCGCCTGGATGGGCGGCGGAGGAATGGCGGCCAGCATGGAACTCCTGGCTTCGGCAGGGATCCCCTCCTTCACCACCCCCGAGCAGGCGATCAGCGCCTTCATGACACTTGTAGCTTACTCCCGTAACCTCAAAACGCTCTATGAAACCCCGAGGGATATCCCAGTGGAGTTTTCAGTTGACCGTCCTGCCCTTCACGTTCATAATATCCGCCGGATCCAGGGCAAAGGACCGATCCTGCAGGAGTCCCTCAGCAAAGAGATCCTCGAGACTTACGGCATACAGACAACCAGGCCGATAGCATCTTCAACTGCGGGCGAAGCAGTAGCTGTTGCACAGAAAATGGGCTATCCTGTCGTCCTGAAGATCGATTCGCCGGAGATCACCCATAAATCGGATGTAGGGGGTGTGATCCTCGACCTCCGGGATGATGCCATGGTGGAAGATGCCTTTCACCGAATCGTATCGGATGCCGGGGAAAAGCGCCCCGATGCCACCATCAGGGGTGTCACCGTGCAACGGATGATCGACCTGAAAGAGGCGGCGGAACTGATTCTCGGTATCAAAAAGGATCCCGTATTCGGAACGATCATGATGGTTGGGATGGGAGGGATTTATGCCGAGCTGTTCCAGGATAAAGCCCTGGGCTTGCCTCCCCTCAATGAAGCCCTGGCCAGGCACCTGCTCGAATCCCTGAAGATCTGGCCCGTTCTGAAAGGATACCGGGGTATGCCCCCGAAGGATGTGGACAAACTGATCGACATGATGATCCGCATCTCTTACCTGGCGGCCGATTATCCGGAGATCACGGAACTCGATATCAACCCCCTCGTGGTAACCCCCAGAGAGGTGATCGCCCTGGATGCCCGTATGGTGGTCGACCTGAACGAGCCTACGCAAACGCTCCCCGAATACCACCATCTCACGCTGCATCCCTATCCGGAAAAATATGTCAGAGAGGTCACCCTCCAGGATGGGACGAGGATCCTGCTTCGGCCAATCAAACCCGAAGATGAACCCATGTGGCTGGAGATGCTCCGGAATTGCTCCAGGGAGTCCCTCTATTCCCGGTTCCGTTACTTCTTTCATTGGGAGACCCATGAGATTGCCACCCGCTACTGTTACATCGATTACGACAGGGAGATCGCCATTGTGGCGGAGATCGAGGAAGAGGGGAACCGAAAACTGATTGGTGTCGGTCGTCTGATTGCCGATCCCGACCATGAAAAGGTGGAATATGCCATCCTGATCGTGGATGCCTGGCAAAACCGCGACCTGGGGAATATCATCACCGATTTTTGTCTGGAGATCGCCGGCAAATGGAACCTCTCCACCCTGTATGCCCAGACCACCTCCGACAACGTCAGAATGATCTCCCTCTTCCGGAAACGGGGCTTTACCATTTCCAGTCAGGAGAGCGACGGCATCGTGGAGGTGGAGAAACCCCTCGTCACCCCCTGATATTCAGGCTGCTTGCCCTGACTCTTTCACAATGAAAATTCCGACTCTCTTTTTTTGTTCGGAGAAAACCTGTATTTTTGAAAGGCACAAATTTTAAATTTCTGATCCCATGAATTTTGAATTTACCGAAGAACAACTAATGATCCAGCAGGCTGCACGGGATTATGCCCAGCGGGAGCTGATCAAAGACGTCCTGGAACGGGACGCTACCTCCACCTTTCCCACCCAGCATGTGAAGGCACTTACAGACCTCGGCTTTATGGGAATGACAGTTGATACCAAGTACGACGGAGGGGGCATGGATACCGTCTCCTATGTCCTGGCCATGGAAGAGTTGTCGAAAGTTGACTCCGCTACGGCTGTCGTCGTTTCTGTCAATAACTCGCTGGTTTGTTATGAACTGGAGGAGTTTGGAACGGAGGAACAAAAAGAGAAGTACCTCAAACCGCTTGCGCGTGGAGAGAAGCTGGGGGCTTTCCTGCTTTCCGAACCGGATGCGGGATCTGATGCCACCTCACAGCGAACCACGGGCGTGGATATGGGGGACCATTACCTGGTGAACGGAACGAAAAACTGGATCACCAACGCCAATTGTGCTTCGACCTATATTGTCATTGTTCAGACCCATCCAGATAAAGGACACCGGGGGATCAATGCCCTGATAGTCGATAAAGACTCTCCCGGGATCTCCCTGGCCCCTCATGAAGACAAGATGGGGATGCGCAGTTCTGATACCCACTCTGTTATGTTCACCGATGTGAAAGTGCCCAAGGAGAACCGGATCGGCGATGACGGATTCGGTTTCAAGCTGGCCATGAAAACCCTTGAAGGAGGCCGGATCGGGATTGCCGCCCAGGCGCTTGGAATTGCCCAGGGAGCCTTTGAGCGGGCATTGCAGTACGCGAAGGAGAGGAAGGCATTCGGCACCGAGATCATCAACCATCAGGCAATTGCCTTCAAGCTGGCGGAGATGCACACAAGGATCGAAGCCGCACGTTATTTTACGCTGAAAGCAGCCTGGCTGAAGGATCAGAAGAAGCCTTACGGTACGGCCAGTGCCATGGCGAAATACTGGGCAGCGGAAACAGCCATGTACGTCACAACGGAAGCGGTCCAGATCCACGGAGGCTATGGTTATGTGAAGGAATATCACGTGGAACGCCTGATGCGTGAAGCCAAGCTGACTCAGATCTACGAAGGGACCAGCGAGATCCAGCAGATCATCATCTCGCGGGCGATCATGAACGATTAAGCCTGAAAATGATTCGATGAAGATACCGAAACCGTACAAACCACGCAACCACATTCGTATCGTTACGGCGGCATCCCTGTTTGACGGACATGATGCTGCCATCAATATCATGCGCAGGATCCTGCAGGCAAGCGGGGCGGAAGTGATCCATCTCGGGCACAACCGTTCCGTTCAGGAGATTGTCGATTGTGCGATTCAGGAAGATGCTCACGCCGTAGCCATCACCTCCTACCAGGGAGGCCACATGGAGTTCTTCAAATACATGCATGACCTGTTGCACGAAGCGGGATGCAGCCATATCCGGATCTTCGGGGGAGGCGGCGGGGTAATCCTCCCGGAAGAGATCAAAGAGCTCCATGATTACGGGATCACACGGATCTACTCTCCGGATGACGGCCGGGAGCTGAGTCTTCAGGGGATGATCAACGACCTGCTGGAACGGTGCGACTACCCACTGAACGATCTGGATAAAGGGACAACCGGCATCTTAGACACCTCCGACTTCCCCACCATCTCCCGCCTGATCTCCCTGGCCGAGAATGACCCGGAACGGACCCGGCCGCTCCTTCAAAAGCTGGAAGGTAAGGCAAAGAAGAACAGGGTCCCCGTCCTGGGGATCACCGGAACGGGCGGGGCCGGGAAATCGAGCCTGGTGGATGAGATCGTAAGGCGTTTCCTGAACGACCTCCCCACACGGAAGATGGCCATTATCTCGGTGGATCCGACCAAACGCAAGACAGGAGGCGCCTTGTTGGGCGATCGCATCCGGATGAATTCCATCAGCGACCAGCGCGTTTACATGCGCTCCCTCGCCACCCGGCAATCCAACCTGGCCCTGTCGAAATATGTCAAGGATGCCATAACCATCGCCAAGGCTGCCGGCTTTGACCTGATCATTGTGGAGACCTCCGGGATCGGGCAATCCGACACCGAGATCGTTGACCACAGCGACCTGACCCTGTATGTCATGACACCGGATTTTGGCGCGGCAAGCCAGCTCGAAAAAATCGACATGCTCGACTTTGCCGACCTTATTGCCATCAACAAATTCGATAAGCGGGGAGCCCTGGATGCCCTTAGGGATGTGAAAAAGCAGTACCAGCGCAACCACAACCGGTTCCACGATGCCCTCGACCTCATGCCGGTTTACGGCACCGTGGCCTCCCAGTTCAACGACCCCGGGGTCAATCAGCTTTACCAGGCCATTGTTTCGACAATCAGGGAGAAAACCGGGGTTGATTTCCACAGCCATTTCATTGGCAGGGATGAAATGGAAGAGAAGATCTTCATCATCCCTCCCTCCCGGGTCCGTTATATGGCCGAAATTGCCGAAACGGTAAGGGGATACAACCAATGGACCGAGGAACAATCCCGCATCGCACAGCGAATGTATGCGATACATGAAACGCTGAATACAATGAAAGAGGCGTTTGATAAAGCCTCTGCAGCGAAAAGCGAAAATCGAAAAGCGACGATCCATGAACTTGAGAAAATCAACTCGGAAACTGAAAAAGAGCTGGATCCTGCGAACCGTGAGATCCTGAACCAATGGCCTGAGAAGGTCAGGAAACTCAGGGAGGGTACCTTTTCCTACATGGTCAGGGATAAGGAGATCAGCGTGGAGACCACCACCGAATCCCTTTCCCACCTCCGGATCCCAAAGATCTCCCTGCCGAAATACAAGGGCTGGGGCGATATCCTGAAATGGAACCTGCGGGAGAATGTCCCCGGAGAATTTCCCTATGCGGCCGGTGTGTTCCCGTTCAAGCGGACCAGCGAAGACCCCACCCGGATGTTTGCCGGTGAAGGCGGCCCCGAACGGACCAACAAACGGTTCCACTATCTCTCGCACGGGATGCCTTTTGTTCGCCTCTCCACCGCCTACGATTCGGTGACCCTTTATGGTTTTGACCCCGGGATCCGTCCCGATATCTACGGAAAGATCGGCAACTCAGGGGTCTCCATTGCCTGCCTGGATGATTGCAAGAAACTCTATTCAGGATTCGACCTGCTCAATCCCACCACCTCTGTCTCGATGACGATCAACGGTCCGGCACCTGCCATGGTGGGCTACTTCATGAACACCGCCATTGATCAGCAGTGTGAAAAATATATCCGGGAACAGGGATTAGAAGAGGAGGTGGAAAAGAAGATCCATGCGATCTACAAAAAGAGAGGGACAAAACGTCCCGCCTACCAGGGGAAGCTCCCCCGGGGAAACCATGGTCTCGGATTGATGCTGCTGGGGGTGACGGGCGATATGATATTGCCAAAAGAGGTCTATGCAAAGATCAGGCAGGAGACCCTTTCCCAGGTGCGGGGAACCGTGCAGGCCGATATCCTGAAGGAGGACCAGGCACAGAACACCTGTATCTTCTCCACCGATTTCGCCCTGAAGATGATGGGCGATATCCAGGAGTATTTCATCAAATCGAACGTACGTAATTTCTATTCGGTCTCCATCTCCGGATACCATATCGCGGAGGCGGGAGCCAATCCGATCACCCAGCTTGCCCTCACCCTCTCCAACGGGTTCACCTATGTGGAGTATTATGCCTCCAGGGGAATGGATGTCAACAAGTTTGCTCCCAACCTCTCCTTCTTTTTCTCCAACGGGCTTGATCCCGAATATTCCGTGATCGGGAGGGTGGCCCGTCTGATCTGGGCCAAGGCTATGAAATACAGGTACAAGGCAAATGCACGATCGCAGATGCTGAAATACCATATCCAGACCTCCGGAAGATCCCTCCATGCCCAGGAGATCGACTTCAATGATATCCGTACCACCCTCCAGGCGTTATACGCCATCTATGATAACTGCAACTCCCTGCATACCAATGCCTATGATGAGGCCATCACCACTCCCACTGAAGAATCGGTGCGCCGGGCCATGGCCATCCAGCTGATCATCAACCACGAACTCGGATTGGCCAAAAACCAGAATCCTCTTCAGGGATCCTTCATCATTGAGGAGCTGACCGATCTTGTGGAAGAGGCGGTATTGATGGAGTTTGAGCGGTTATCGGAGCGGGGCGGTGTGCTGGGGGCCATGGAGACGATGTACCAGCGCAGCAAGATCCAGGAAGAATCGCTTTATTACGAGATGATGAAAAATTCTGGGAAACTGCCCATCATGGGGGTGAACACCTTCATTTCGAGCAAGGGTTCCCCTACGGTGCTGCCGGGAGAAATCATCCGGTCGACGGAAGAGGAGAAACAGTACCAGATCGATATGCTGAAAGAGCTCCACAAGACCTGGGAGAAGGAATCGGCACAGGCGCTGGATGGCTTGAAACACAATGCCACCCAGAATTTTAATATCTTTGAAAGCCTGATGGAGGCGACCAAGTTCTGTTCCATCGGCCAGATCACCCACACCTTGTTTGATGTGGGCGGTCAGTACAGAAGAAGTATGTAACCAGAAAAAATGAAAGTATGGCGTTCAATATTTTGATAGTCAATCCGAAGGACAAGGTGACGCAGATCGCGGTCTTCGACAATTTCCAACTGCTCTACATCAATAACCGCAGGCATACGGAAGAAGAGCTCAAAGCCTTCAAGACGATCTACGATCAGGTGGAGTTCAGGCGCGACGTTGTGTTCAGAGAATTGCAAAACAACCATTTTGACATCAGTCAGGTGAAAGTGGTGATTTCCAGGGGAGGATTGATCAAACCGGTGCATTCGGGCGTTTATGAAGTGAATGAAGCCCTTCGCTTTGACCTTCTGAACAGTCCGATCGGGATCGACATCATCAACATCGGCGGACTGGTAGCCGACGCCGTTGCCGCTCAGATCGACGGAGCCAAAGCGCTGATTGCCGATCCGGCCGTGGTGGACGAGATGCAAGATATTGCCCGGATCACAGGCGTACCGGGGGTGGAGCGAAAATCCATTTTCCATGCCCTCAATCAGAAAGCGGTGGCAAAACTTTACGCCGAAAGCCTGAAGAAGAACTACCATGAGATGAATCTCATTGTGGCCCATATGGGGAATGGAACCACTGTTGGGGCACACCAAAAGGGGAAAGTGATCGACGTGAACCAGGGTTTTGAGGGGGATGGCCCCTTCTCAATGATCCGGTGCGGGAGCCTCCCCTTAAGCGACATCGTGAGAATGTGCAGCGAAGGGAAAATGGCGAAGGAGGAGATCCTTGCCCTGTTGACCCACCAGGGAGGGATCAATGCCCATCTGGGCTCTACCGATATCACCGAGATTGAAAACAGGATCAAGGATGGCGACCGGCATGCCATTCTGATCATCGAAGCGATGGCCTACCAGGTGGCCAAGGCGATAGGGGAAATGTTCGTGGCGCTGAAAGGGGAGGTGGATGCCATCCTTCTGACAGGCGACCTGGCTCACTCCGAATTTGTTGTGAATGTCATCCGAAAACATGTGGACCGCCTCGGCCAGGTGATTATCTTCCCGGGGGATAATGAAACCCAGGCCATGGCCTCCAACGCCCTGCGGGTGATCAGGGGAGAGATTGAGATCTCGGAGTACAAGTAGAAGATAGCGAAATAGCGAGGTAGCGAAATAGCGAAATAGCGAAATAGTGAAATAGTAGAAGTAAGATGAAGTTATATTCTATATTGACCGGTAACCTTAAACTTGATGGCGGGGCCATGTTCGGTGTGGTTCCCAAGGTGATGTGGAGCAAATTGTATCCCTGCGACGAGAACAACCTGTGCAACTGGTCGATGCGTTGTCTGCTGATCGATACCGGCGACAGGAAGGTATTGGTCGACTGTGGGATCGGGGACAAGCAGTCCGATAAATTCATGGGACATTATTACCTGAACGGAGAGGAGACCCTCGAGGGATCATTGGCGGAGGCGGGATATACCGTGAATGACATCACTGATCTCATCCTGACGCACCTCCATTTTGACCATGCAGGCGGAGCCATTCGCTGGAATGAGGACAAAACCGATTACCTGCCCACCTTCCCGAATGCCACCTACTGGACCAGCCGCCAGCAATGGGAGTGGGGCACCCATCCGAACAACCGCGAAAAGGCCTCTTTTCTGAAGGAAAATATCTTCCCGATTGAGGAGAAAGGCAATTTAATGCTGATTGAGAAGGAATCAGTGATCATCCCGGGAATTTCCGTCCGCCTGTTTGATGGTCATACCGACGGGCAGGTGATCCCGATGATCCGGTACAACGGCAAAACGATCGTTTACATGGCCGACCTGCTGCCCTCTGCGGCACATATCCCTCTGCCCTATGTGATGAGTTACGACACCCGGCCGCTGATCACGATGGATGAGAAACAAAAATTCCTGAATGAAGCGGCTGATAACGGGTATATCCTCTTTTTCGAGCATGACATCAACCACGAGTGCTGTACGGTGGAGCACACGGAAAAGGGGGTGCGGATGAAAGAAGCATTTAGATTAGCGGATATCCTGTAGGGGCGAGGCATGCCTCACCCATACAGGCATGATTCCTCTCTGCACAGGGGTCACCCCAATTTTTTCCGGATCTCATCGATCATGACCCGGGTCATGCGGGGCAATTCATATTCGCAAGTGAGGCCCCAGTCGTGACGGGCTACGCTGTCGTCGATGCAGTCGGGCCAGGAGTCTGCAATAGCCTGCCGGAAATCGGGTTTGTAAGTGATTTCAAAACCGGGTATGTGTTTCCTGATCTCCTCCGCCAGCGAATGTGGTGTAAAACAGATCCCCCCCACGTTGTAACTCGATCGCAGGCTGAGTTTTGAGGCTTCGCATTCCATGACATCGATGGTGGCTTTGATCGCATCGGGCATGAACATCATCGGGAGGGCGGTCTCGCTGCTGAGGAAACATTCATACGATCCCTTTTTAATGGCATCATAGAAAATCTCCACGGCGTAATCGGTGGTCCCTCCCCCGGCTTCCGTTTTGTAGCTGATCAACCCGGGATAACGCAAACTCCTTGTATCTACATCATATTTCTGGTAGTAGTATTCAATCCAGCGTTCCCCGGCTAATTTGCTGATGCCATACACCGTGTTTGGCTCCATGATGGTGTACTGCGGTGTGTTCATGCGCGGGGTGGAGGGACCGAATACGGCAATGGAACTGGGCCAGAACACTTTTTTGATTTTCAGCACCCGGGCGATCTCCAGTACATTGAAGAGGCTGCGCATATTGATGTCCCAGGAGGGCATAGGGCGCTTCTCGGCGTTTCCCGACAGGATGGCGGCCAGGTGGTAGACCTGCGTGATCTTCTCATGCTCACAAATGAGTTGAAGTTTCCCGGCATCCAGTACGTCAAGTATCTCGAAAGGGCCGCTTTGGAGGATATCCTCCGGGGCTGGACGGATATCGGTAGCTACGACGTTGCTGTCGCCATACATTTTTCTCAGTTCGAGGGTCAGTTCCGAGCCGATCTGGCCGGAACATCCAATCACCAGGATCTTTTCCATGAGTCAGGGAGTTTGAATTTCAGGCAAAAGTAGGAAAGAATCCCGGAATGTAAAAGAAATAAGAGGTTGATCATAACACGCTGTCTGCGGTGATTTTATCGATCCATCGGAGGGTTTTACTATCTTTGCATCCGTATTTTGCAAATCATGGAACATCCTCTGACCGTTTACAATACCCTGACCCGGAAGAAGGAACCCTTTATCCCGTTGCATGAACCTTTCGTGGGCATGTATGTCTGCGGTCCGACCGTTTATGGGGATCCGCACCTGGGCCATGCCCGTCCGGCCATCACTTTCGACCTGGTATTCCGGTACCTGAAGCACCTGGGATACAAGGTCAGGTACGTCCGTAACATCACTGATGTCGGGCATCTCGAACAGGACCTGGATGAAGGGGAGGATAAAATTGCCAAGAAGGCCAGACTGGAGGAGCTGGAGCCCATGGAGGTGGTGCAGTACTATACTGACCGGTACCACGATTTCATGAAACAGCTCAATGTCCTGCAGCCCAGTATTGAGCCCAGGGCATCCGGACATATCATTGAGCAGATCGAAATGATCAAAAAGATCCTCGAAGCCGGATATGCATACCTTAATAACGGATCGGTCTATTTTGACGTCGAGAAATACAACCAGGCATTCCATTATGGAAAACTTTCGGGACGAAAACTGGAAGAGCTGGTGGCCAACACCAGGCAACTGGACGGACAGGAGGAAAAACGGAATCCGGCAGATTTCGCCTTGTGGAAAAAAGCACAGCCCGAGCACATCATGCGATGGCCCTCTCCCTGGAGCACCGGATTTCCCGGCTGGCACCTCGAATGCTCCGTGATGGGGACGAAATACCTCGGAGAACGGTTTGATATCCATGGAGGGGGAATGGACCTGCTTTTCCCGCATCACGAATGTGAAATCGCCCAATCGAAAGCTGCCAACGGAAAAGATGCGGTAAGTTACTGGCTCCACAACAATATGATCACCATCAACGGACAGAAGATGGGGAAATCGCTGGGGAATTCGGTGACACTGGAAGAATTTATCACCGGAAACCATCCCCTGCTGGAACAGGCATACAGCCCGATGACCATCCGGTTCTTTATTCTTCAGGCGCATTATCGCAGCACGCTCGACTTCTCCAATGAAGCGCTTCAGGCAGCGGAAAAAGGACTGAAACGTTTAATAGCAGGATGGAAGCTGCTGAGAAGTATGCAGTCGGCAGTTGACAGTTGGCAGGAAGCGAAAAGCGAGAAGCGAGAAGCGAGAAGCGAAATTCCCAAAATCCCAGATCGCGGATCGCGGATCTCGGATCTCGAATCTGCCTGCTACGACGCCATGAATGATGATTTCAACAGCCCCGTAGTGATCGCGAATTTGTTTGAAGCGGTCAGGATCATACATGCTGTGAAAGAGGGAAAAGAGTCTCTTTCCGGCGATGAGATCCGGCAACTTGATGACCTCTTCCGGATATTCATTACCGATCTCCTTGCCCTTGATGATGAATCTGACGGAGATCAGCCTGAGATGGTGGATGACCTGGTGGAACTGATCATCGGGTTGCGTCGGGATGCCCGTGAACGCAAAGACTGGGGCGGATCCGATCAGATCAGGGACAACCTGGCCAAACTTGGTATTATGGTGAAGGATACCAAGGAGGGAACAACATGGGAGAGGGAGATGTAGGCAGATGGTGGTGAGGTGATTTGGTGAAATGATGAAATAGCGAAATAGCGAAATATACAACCCATGAAGCGGTTCAATCATTTTTTACTTGTGGTTCTGGCAGCTGGATTTTTTGCCGGATGCCAGACAAAACAAAAACAGATGAAAGAAGACCTGATCGATTTTATCAAGAAGCATGATTCCATTGTGATCCCGTTGTCGAGGGAGACCAACCTGGCTTACTGGCAGGCCGCGATTACGGGATCAGAGGAGGATTTCAGCAAAGCTCAGTCTCTTCAACTCCAAATGGTGCAGGTCTATTCTGATACCCAGGCACTTCAGACCCTGGAGAAGATCAAGATATCCGGATTGGTGAACGACACCCTCCTGGCCCGGCAGCTCGATCTTTTATACAATCAGTACCTGATGGCCAAAGCGGATACCACCAAGTTGAATGAGATCGTGAAGATGGAGACAAAAATCGAACGGGAATTTTCCATCTTTAGGACCCAGGTGAATGGAAAAGAGCTGACCGACAACGAAGTGGAGGATATCCTCAGGAGTTCGAAGGATATCAACCGGCAGAAAGAGGTATGGATGGCGCAGAAGAGGATCGGCCGGGTGGTTTCGGAGGATGTGATCAAGCTGGTGACCATGAGGAACGAAGTGGCAAAGGACATGGGCTTTAAAAACTATCACCAGATGCAGCTCATTCTCAGCGAACAGGATCCCAAAGTGATCACCGCACTTTTTGATGAACTGGATACCCTGACAAAAGGGGTGTTTACGGATGTGAAGGGAGAGATTGATGACTATTTTGTCGGTTACTACAACCTCAAGAGCAAAGAGGAACTAATGCCATGGAACTACCAGAACCGGTTCTTCCAGGAGGCCCCCCGGATCTATGACCTTGACCTCTCTTCCTATTACGCGGATAAAAACCTTGAATCACTCACGGCGGCTTACTATTACGGCATCGGACTTCCGATCGACGGGATGCTGAAGAACAGCGACCTCTACGAAAAAGATGGCAAGAACCAGCATGCTTTCTGCATCAACATCGACCGGAAAGAAGATGTCCGCGTGCTTTGCAATATCATGCCCAACTCCTATTGGATGAACACCATGCTGCATGAATTCGGTCATGCCGTCTACGATTACAACATCGATCCTTCGCTTCCCTTTACACTACACGAACCTGCCCATACCTTCACCACCGAAGCGATCGCCATGATCTTCGGACGGTTTTCCTCCAGTCCGCAATGGCTTCAGGATGTGGCCGGGATCAGCGAGGAGGAGAAGATGAAGATCGCCGACAACTGCTTTAAGACCCTCCGGATGGAACAGCTTGTCTTCAGCCGCTGGGCACAGGTCATGTACCGGTTTGAAAAATCCATGTATGAAGATCCGGAACAGGATCTGAACAAAAAATGGTGGGATCTGGTGGAGGAGTACCAGTTGATCAACCGCCCACCCCAACGCAACGAACCCGACTGGGCCACCAAGATCCACATCGCCCTCTTTCCGTGTTATTACCACAACTACCTACTCGGAGAATTGCTGGCCTCGCAGCTCTATTACTACATTGTAGCCAACATCATTCAGTCGGATGATTACAAATTCCAGAGTTTTGCAAACAACAAAGAGGTTGGCAATTACCTAAAGAACAAGGTCTTTTCAGTGGGATCGAAATACTACTGGAACGACATGATCGAACGGGCAACCGGCGAAAAACTCACGGCCAAATACTACGCAAGGCAGTTTGTGGATTAGGTGGCAGGTGATGCTGCCGTATGGTCAGACTGCCTGAACAAGGTAATAGTTTTTCTTTCCCTTTTGCACCAATACATAGGCATCCTGAAGAAGGTCGCCCATACTGATGAAATCATCCTCCGTCACTTTTTTCTTGTTAACGGAGACGCCGTTGTCCTTCAGCATCCTCCGGGCTTCTCCTTTGGAAGGAAAAATGTCGGTGAAGGTGGTGAGAAAATCCACTATAGGAATGGTTTTCGCCACTTCGCTTTTCGCCACGTCACGCTTGGGCACGCCTTCAAAGACGGACAGCAACATATAGGCCGGCAGCTTGCTCAACGTTTCAGTGGTTCCTTTTCCGAATAGGATCTCCGAGGCCTCAAGGGCAGCCTGGTAATCTGCTTCGGAGTGGACACGGATGGTGATCTCCTTGGCGAGGGCCTTTTGCAGCACCCTGTTTTGAGGTGATTCCTGGTGCTCTTTCAAAAGAAAGGCAATCTCAATACGGGAAAGGAGCGTAAATTTTTTAATGAAGACAGCGGCATCTTCATCGGAAGTGTTCAGCCAGAACTGGTAGAATTTATAGGGAGAGGTTTTCGCAGGATCCAGCCAGACATTTCCCTCCTCCGTCTTTCCAAATTTCCCTCCGTCGACTTTGGTGATCAGCGGGCAGGTCAGGGCAAACGCTTCACCCCCCACTTTTCGCCGGATCAGTTCAGTCCCGGTCAGGATGTTTCCCCACTGGTCAGAGCCGCCCATCTGGAGCTTCACCTGCCGGTTTTCATAGAGCCAGAAGAAATCATAACCCTGGAGAAGCTGATAGGAAAACTCGGTGAAGGAGATCCCTGAGCCCGACTCCATCCGGTTCTTCACCGAATCCTTAGCCACCATATAGTTGACCGTGATGTGCTTCCCCACTTCCCTGAGAAACTCAAGAAATCCAAACTGGCTGGTCCAGTCATAGTTGTTGACCATCTCCGCCGAATTCTTCCCGCAGTCAAAATCGAGAAACTTTTCAAGCTGACGACGGATACATTGCTGGTTGTAACGAAGGGTGGTTTCATCGAGCAGGACGCGTTCTTCGGATTTCCCGGAAGGATCTCCGATCATCCCGGTGGCTCCTCCCACCAGGGCAAACGGTTTATGCCCTGTCCGTTGCAGGTGAACCAGCATCATGATGGCAGCGAGGTTCCCGATATGCAGCGAATCGGAAGTGGGATCAAATCCGATATAGGCACTCGTCATCTCTTTGGCAAGCTGCTCCTCCGTTCCGGGAGTCATATCCTGGATCATTCCGCGCCAGCGCAGTTCCTCAGTCAGTTGCATCCTAAAAATTTTTGCGAAATTACGAAAAATGACGTTAATCCCATGGATGAGGTTCCGAACCCAGGGTGAACACCAGCTCCCCTCCTTTGATGAGATCGGCATGTTCGAGAAACGGCTTGTGGAGGATCTCTCCATTCAGTGATACCGATTGGATGTAAACATCCAGGTCGTTCTGCCGGTCGACCCGGATCTTCAGTTTTTTCCCCTTCTCAAGGGAGATGACCGCTTCACGGATCATGGGATATCCGATGGCATACCGGGTCGTCCCCGGGCAAACAGGGTAGAAACCCAGCGCAGAGAAGAGATACCAGGCGCTCATCTGGCCACAGTCGTCGTTCCCGCAAAGGCCATCCGGCGCGTTCCGGTACATCGTTTCACAGATCTGCCTGACACGCTCCTGGGTTTTCCATGGCTGTGAGGTCCAGTCATAAAGGTAAGGAACATGGTGACTGGGTTCATTTCCATGTACATAGTTCCCGACCAGGCCCACGCGGGTCACATCTTCAGTCTCAGCAAAATAGGCTTCGTCGAGATGCATCGTGAAGAGGGAATCAAGTCTCCGGACAAATCGTTCTTCCCCTCCCATCAGATGCATCATCTCCGGGATGTCGTGCGGGACATAGAAGGAGTAATTCCAGGAATTTCCTTCGATAAAGCCCTCACCTGAGGTGTTCAACGGGTTGAAGGGCTCCTTCCATGTGCCATCCGAGTTTTTTGCCCTGACAAATCCGCGAACGGTATCGAACACATGGCGGAAGTTTTCGGAGCGCTGATGGAACTGCTCGACCTTTTCCCGGGCATAGTATTTCACCATGTCGGTTTGAAGCGAGCGTTTTGACACGGCATCAGCCAACTGCGACAGCGTAAAATCATCATAAGCATATTCCAGGGTGATGGAGGCAGAGTTAGGAACGAGATCTTCAGGCACAAATCCATAAGACATATAATCGGTCACCCCGGTATAATTCCGGTTGGTTGCCGTTGCGATGGAAGCCTTTAAGGCTTTCCCCACATCAAATCCCCCGACCCCTTTGACTGTCGCATCTGCGATCAACGGTACACTGTGGTAGCCGATCATGCACCAGTTCTCGTTTCCGTGATGCGACCATACCGGTAACATCTTTTCGGGACTCTGATCGTAGTGGGCCAGCATGGAGTTGATCATATCAGATGTGCGGCGCGGATACATCAGGGTAAAAAAAGGATGCAACGCCCGGTAAGTGTCCCACAGAGAGAAAACAGTGTAATTTGTGAATCCATAGGCAGTGTGCACTTCGGTGTCGATGCCCCTGTAAGTTCCGGAAACATCCTGGTAAACGGAGGGATGGATCAGGGCATGATAAAATGCGGTATAGAAGATCACCTTCTGTTCGTCGGCAGCCTCGATCCGGATACGCTGCAATTCCGCTTCCCAGGCTTTGTTCGCCTCTGCAACGGTTCCGTCAAAATCCCAGGATGGGATCTCCTTCCTCAGGTTTTGCAGGGCTCCCTCCGATGAAACAGCCGAAAGCGCCACTTTGACCAGGATTTTTTCGTTCTCGGTGGTGGTAAAATCAAAATGGGCTTTCAGCTTTCGCCCTGCCATTTCCGGGAAATGGTCTGTCTGGTTGAATTTTCTCCAGAACCCTTTGTAGGACAGAGGATCTTCATCCCGGAATCCATAACTGGAAAAGGATTTAGAAAAACTGATCGCAAAGTAGATGTAACGGGTACGTCCCCATCCGCTCGTGATCCGGTACCCGGTGACCAGCGAATCGTTCACGATCCGGAGACAGGCCCATCTCACCTTCCCTTCGTAATTGTAGATCCCGTGCACCAGGTCGAGGATGATATGGGCGCTGTCACTTTCGGGGAAGGCATAGCGATGAAATCCGCATCGGGTAGTGGCCGTGAGTTCTGCCTCCACATCCGGATCATCCAGGTGAACGCGGTAGTATCCTGGTGAAGCAGATTCCGACTCTTTGCGGTAGGCTGACCGGTAACCTGATGCCGGATCTCCGGATGTCCCGGGATTGAGCTGGATCTTTCCAACGGTTGGCATGATCAGGAGATCGCCGAGGTCGGAATGGCCTGTACCGCTGAAATGGGTATGGCTGAATCCCACAATGGTTGGGTCGTCATACTGATATCCTGCGCAGTAGCGATATACATCCGGATGGTATTTCCCATCCACCGAAAAGGGGATGGTGTCGGTGTCGGGACTGAGTTGGACAAAGCCGAATGGGACCACAGCCCCCGGGAAGGTATGTCCCATCTCCTGTGTTCCGATGAAAGGATTGACATAGCGGGTAAGCGAATCGGAAGGCTGGGCGAAAAGCCCGGAAAAGGGCACCGGGGCAACAACCATCATCGCTGCAAGAAGTCGGAAAAAAGTAGTGAACAGACTGCAGAAGTGCAACATGGCCTGATTTTTCTCCAAAGATAACCAGTTTATCTGAAGGAGAATGCTGTCGCCTTTTAAAGGGAACGCTTGGCAAGGATCAGGTAGATGATGACAGGAACAAAGATGATCCCGAGCAGGACCGGAAGGAACCACTCACCAAGGCCATCGGTGTTCCCAAGAGCGGTAGACACCGTCTTGTAACTGATAAAAAAGAACATCAGAACAAGGGCCAGTTTCATGTATCTGAGAAATCTGGTTCTCAGTGTATACTGAAACCGGGCATTCGCCTCGGTGATCCTGACAGGGTAATTGAATTTTTCAGGAATCCTGCCAACAAGTGTTAGAAGAATATAGAGGATCAATGAAATGACCGGGAGCATCCAGAGTGTATTTTTACTGCCATAGTTGTCGGGGATTCCACTGGCATTGAAATGGGTGGGGATGGTTTCCGGGAGTTTTGAAAAGGAATATAGTGTGTATTCTAAAAATCCCAGGAGAGCGGCAATGGCAAGGATCTCCAGGATCAGATCGGCAGGGCCCGATTCAATCCTGATGACAGGCCGGGAGGCCTCCTTGCGAAATTTTCGTATCAGCATGATTTATTTTTAAGATTAATTTTAATCACGTAACTTTCTGCCATAAATGGATCAATATTCGATGCGCTCACAATATGTTATCTTGTTCATCATATCCGGTTGCCTTCTAGGATGTTCAAAAGAGGAAACTGAATATCCTTCCCCCGATCCATATATTTATCAAATCGTTTCCGGGATTGAACCTGACAGCCTTTATCAAACGGTATTATGGCTCCAGCGGATGCAGACCCGCTTTTATCTGGCGGAGAATCACAGGGAGGTCGCCCAAAGGCTTCTTGAGCGGTTTGACCTGTTGGATCTGTTTGAAACCAGGCTCGATTCCTTTCTGCTGGTGTCGGACTGTGATGGAACGCATTACTCAACCTGGCAATACAATGTGGTTGCAGCACTTGCAGGGAGTGAAGGGGCTGGCCCGTTATGTATTGTAGGGGCTCATTATGACTGCATCGTGGAGGATGGTGATCCTTTCCTTTTTGCTCCGGGCGCCGATGATAATGGAAGTGGTGTGGCTGCTGTACTTGAGATGGCAAGGTTAATGGCCCAACTGGAACTCTCCCCCAAAACCCCGGTGCAGTTTGTTCTGTTTGCCGCGGAAGAAAACAACCTGGACGGCAGTGCTGATTATGCAAGGAAACTGTCAAATTGGGGGACATCGGTCAGAATGATGTTGAACAATGACATGATTGGTTATTCGCCCGGGAGTGATCCATCATCCTGGACAGTGAACATAATGGATTATTATAATTCAGCAAGTTTTCCCGATGATGCTGCCAGGGTATGTGCACAATATACCAGCCTGAAAAGCATTTGCGATAACCGATACAGTGATGAGGGAGACAGCTATTCATTTGCTGAAGAGGGAATTCCTTCCCTGTTTTTTATCAGTGCTGAAGAAAATCCTGATTATCATAGCGAAAACGACCTGATTGACCATTGTAATTTTACCTATTGCGGCGAAGTCGCAAAAATTTCATTTGCCCTGCTGATTGAGCATGCAGTAAAGTAACATGAATCATGATCCCGGACTCTTTGTCCTTTTAGGGTCCCTCCCCCGCTCTTTCAACACCTTGTCAATCATCCATTCCAGTTGCCCGTTGACACTCCGGAATTCGTCTGCCGCCCACTTTTCGAGAGCGGCATAGACCTCCGGATCGAGGCGAAGCATGAATACTTTTTTCTTAGGCATACCTGTTTATTGATGCAGAGTCCCGGTGTTGAGGACTGGCGTGGCATCCTTGTCGGAGCAAAGCACTACCATCAGGTTGCTGACCATCACAGCCTTCTTTTCTTCGTCCAGTTCCACCACTTTTTTCCTGCTGAGCTCATCCAAAGCCATTTCTACCATACTGACGGCCCCTTCCACGATCTTCTGACGGGCAGCGACAATAGCAGTTGCCTGCTGACGGCGCAGCATGGCCCCGGCAATTTCAGAAGCGTAGGCCAGGTAGCTGATACGTGCCTCCATCACATGGATGCCGGCGATGGCAAGACGCTGGGTGAGTTCCTCCTCCAGAGCCTGGTTCACCTCCTCGCCTCCCGAGCGAAGGGTGATCTCTACATGATCGTCCTCAAAGTTGTCATACGGGTAATGCCCGGCCAGCTTCCGGATGGCCGCTTCACTCTGGATCTCCACGAAATGAGCGTAGTCGTCCACTTCAAAAGCAGCTTTGAAGGTGTCCTGCACCCGCCACACCAGGACAATACCAATCATGATCGGGTTGCCGATCTTATCATTGACTTTGATGGGTTCACTGTTCAGGTTGCGTGCACGCAGAGAGATCTTTTTCCGCACAAGAAACGGGTTCAGCCAGTAGAATCCATTCTTTTTCAGCGTCCCCTTATAAGCTCCGAATAGGATCAGTACGGACGATTCATTGGGATTGATCACCAAAAATCCCGGGATGATGAAAATCACGATGGCGATGCAGATGATACCCAGGATGATCGCCCAGAGCTGGTCAGAATAACTAACGAAATCAAGGACAGCCAGGACAATCAGTACAAGCAGACCGGTCACTCCCAGGTATCCTGATACGGGAGAGGTCATTTTTTCTTTTTCCATTGGTTTACAGTTTGTGATATTAAAATAATATCATAATGATTTTGCAATAATAATACATTTTCCCCCCGATGTCAAGTTTTTTCGGAAAAGAGATTAGCGAGTAGCGAATAGCGATTAGGGATTAGGGAAAGAAGAACGCGTATCTCCCATCCCGCATCTCATATCCAATATCCGGCATCTGATAAAAGGCTTCAGATATCAGGCGTATATAAGAATGATGATGGCCGGGATCAGGATTCCGGCGGCGGTGAGCCAGGCGCCACGGCCCAGGATGCCGTTTCTGCCCCGAAGGATGAAGAGGCCGGTGAACGCGAGTAAGATCAGCGCGACAGCATACAGGTCAGAGAACCAGGTGAACCAGTTCTTGATGTTATTGTAATGAAGGAGGTTAAATTCTTTCAGGAGGTACCTGGGAGTTTTCTTCTCCAACTGGGCTTTTCCGGTGGCAAGGTCCATATAGACAGACCCATTCGTAAAGAAGATCTGGACATACCCCTTGCCTGTAACCAGGCTTTTATATTCATCCGCCTCATTTACCTGGTTCAGAACCGAGAGGGCGTAAGTTTTATCAGCTACCCCTCCGGTTGGCGGTTGCACCCTGAATTCCCCGTATTGCTTCCTGTAATCAGGATGCTGAAAATCGCCTGCCTTGAAATGATTCAGGATAATCCCGGAGAGGGCATAGATGATGGTCATGCCAAATGCCAGGTAACCGATGTCCCTGTGCAACGCATTGTTCCATCGGCGAAGCGTTTTTGTCTTCACGTTCCTACTCTTCTTCTATCACTATCTCTTCGTCATCCACCTGGATCACTTCAAAGGAGATGGCTTCGATCGAATAGAAAGAAAGATGATCCTTACCGCTTTCGCTAAGTTGATTACGTAACGAATTGATTTGATTCAGCTTGGCCTCCTTCGGCTGATCCTCATGTCCCGTGGATCCTTCGTGGATTCCGGCGTCGTGGTTTTCTTCAGGTGCATTAACCTGGGCTTCCCAATCGTTGAGGTATTTTTCATCGATCCGTTGCTCTTTCAAGAGTCCTAAGAGGTGCACACGACTACCCACAAGGGCTTCATCGAACATTACGATGTCAGGACCCGTGGTGACTTCAACCATGATACTGTCGTTGCCATCGACTAGGAACATTCGTTTGCCACCGTGTTTGCAGGTATGGAAAACAGTCCCGTCAATCCAAACAGGTTGGTCGACATACTGGGAAGCTGTCGTGTCAAATGTGGCAACCGTCAACAGAACCGTATCGGCCGTTGCTTCTTCAGCGTTCTCTTTGATTCCCTGGTTGCAGCCTACTGCCAGGATCATGGCCAGAAAAAGGAGAGGGAATAATTTCTTGATCATGTTTTTTGTTTTTTTCGAATGCAAAAATGCAAATAATATCCTATGAAGACAACAGAAAGAGTATTTTTGTCCAAAACAGACAATCATGGTTCTTGTTACCGGTGGCACTGGGTTACTGGGGTCACACCTTTTACGGGATTTGGCAACATCCGGTCGGACAGTCCGGGCAATATACCGGAATCCCGCAAAAATTGAGATGGTCAGAAAGATCTTCTCCTACTATACGGATCATCCCGAAACATGGTTGACGAACATCGAATGGGTGGAAGCCGATTTACTGGATCACGGATCCATGGAGATGGCCATGGAGGGCATCTCTGAGGTTTTTCATGCCGGGGCGGTCGTCTCCTTTTTTCCGAAAGATCATCAGCAGATGAGGATAGTGAATACCGAAGGGACGGCAAACATGATCAACCTGGCCCTGGCGGGCGGGGTAAACAAATTTTGCTATGTCAGTTCCGTGGCAACACTTGGCAGGGCTGAGAATAACGGAGAGAGCGATGAAGAGACCTTCTGGGTGCCTTCAAAAAAAAACTCGGTTTATTCTCAAAGTAAATACAGCGCAGAACAAGAGGTCTGGAGGGGGATGGCTGAAGGGCTGAATGCCGTGATCGTCAATCCTTCCGTGATCCTCGGACCCGGATTTTGGAACGACAATTCAGGCCTCTTCCGGCTTGTCTACAACGGATTGAAATACTATACTTTGGGTGTGAACGGGTATGTGGATGTCAGGGATGTCTCCCGGGCGATGCTGACCTTGATGGATCAGAATGCATTCGGTGAACGATTCATTGTATCAGCCGCCAACCTCTCTTACCAGCAACTTTTTGAACTGATGGCGCGCCATCTTGGCCGGACGGCCCCTTCGGTCCGTGTTCCTCCGGCCCTCACTGGGTTAGCGTGGAGAGTTGAAGCTGTCAGGAGTTTTCTTACACGATCGAAACCGGAAGTCACACGGGAAATGGCCATCACCACTTCACAGGTTTATACCTATACCAACAAAAAAATCAGGGACCGTATCGGGATCGAGTTCATCACACCGGAGGAGTCCATCCGGGAGACCTGCCGGATCTTTCTGGATGACCTTACTCGGGAAGAAGGTTCAGGTAGTGGTAGTACCGGTTAAGGATTCCATCCACATAGCCGTCCATTGCGTAATTCACCGGGAATTCCTTCAGCGTATCGGAGTAGGCGTAAGGATCACTGAATGATCGCCGGAGAAGATAATACTCCACATTGCCATGCCACCGGTTCGGGTCTTTTCCATATTCTTCCGCTTTTTTTCTCAGCGCCAGAACACGGCCGATACCGATGTTATAGGCGGCCAGCGTGAAACTGGCACGTTCGCGGGGGTCCTTGATTTCCGGGGGCAGCTGGCGGTCGATCCATTTCAGGTACCTGACTCCTGCCATGATCTGATGGGAGATATCGGAGGATGTATCCAATCCGTAGACCTCTGCCGTTTCAGGGACCATCTGCATCAGACCATAGGCATTTTTATGGGATGTGAGATTAGGAACAAAATTGGATTCTGTATACATCAGGGAGGCCAGCAACCGCCAGTCCCACCAGAAAAGTTTGCTGTAATGCTGCAGTCGTTCGTCCCATGGAGAGATCCGATGGCTGACCAGTGAGAAATAGTCACTTCTGAAATGATTAACTACCCGCTGGTTCTGGTAAATCTCCTTAAAGGTTTTTTTGAGCAGCCGGTTACTCGCAATGGAGTCAAGCCAGTAATTTAAAATGGCCAGCAATGAATCGGAAGAATGATTTACTGCCCAGGCGAAAGGATAATTCCGGGTAACCGACAGGGAGATATCCGTATTTGGATAGGCTTGGTTCAACACCCCGGCCAGGTTTCCTGGACACAGTGTATAGTGAATTGAATCTGCTGCCACCATCCTGAAAAGCTCTTCGAAGGTGACCGGGACCTCTTTCAGGTAAACGTCACTTCCTGCTTTCGACAGGAACCTCTCATAAAGCGGTTGAAAAAATGCATTTTCCTGCACCCATACGGTATCTTCCTCTAGGTCACGGAGATCGGTGATGTATTGCGATTCCTTAGCTTTTCCGCCTCCACCGGGCGAAGGTTGAACAAGGACAAGATCCGTCTCGAAAAGCGGGGAGGAGAACTGGGCAAGGTTTTTTCCCAGCCGGGTGACAGGCAGGTTATACGCCATGATATCGGCAACATGATAATCAAGGTAGTAATAAGCCTGTGATATCGTGCTGCAGGCAATGACCTTCAGGGGAATTTCCAGGTAATTCGAGAATTCCTGGAGCAACGTGAGGCTGTAACCGAATGCCTCCCCCCGGTATATAAAATAGTTCAGGGTATTGGGCTCCATGACGGCGATCATCTGCCCCCGGTTCCTCATATACTGTATCGCTCCTTTGGGAACCTCCTCCTTGGGGGAGATGTAGAGAGCGAATGCCACAGAGAGGATCAGCGTGATGATGATGATCAACGCTCCAATGAGGATCCATCTGCTATTTCTAACCCAGTTGATATGATGAGGTTTATGCGACTTTACGGTACCTCCAGATGGCCAGACTGATGATCAAAACGGCATAGATGACAAGGGAGTAAAAGGGAGTATGGATGTCTGAAAAGGTGGAGCCTTTCAGCATAACCATCCTCATGATCTTGATGAAATATGCCACCGGATTGATCATGTCGACCCGTTGTGCCCAGAGAGGCATACTTTCAATGGATGTGAACAATCCGCTCATCAGAATGAAAACCACCATGAAAAAGAACGACACGAGCATGGCTTGCTGTTGCGTGTTTGTAATCGTGGAGACCAGCAATCCAAAGCCTAAAATTACAAAAAGATAGACACTGGCTGAAAGAAAAATCAACCACAGGCTTCCCTCCATGGGAATGTTGAAAAGTAATTTCCCGAGAACCAAGCCGAAAGCCAGTTCAAACAAGGCAATAATCCAGAAGGGAATCAGTTTCCCGGCGATGAACTCCAGTTTCCGGATGGGGGTGACATTGATCTGTTCGATGGTACCGATCTCCTTTTCCCTGACAATGTTCATCCCTGACAGGAGCAGGCCGATGATCGTCACAAGCAGCACCAGGATTCCCGGGACCATATAGGTGGTATAGTTCAGTTTGGGATTGTACCAGTACCTGGTCTCAGCAACGATTCTCCTGACATTCCCCATTTCGGCCGAGGTGAGCCATTCAATCAGGATCTCCCGATTGAAATCCAGGATAATACTGGTGGAATAGGCATTGATCAGCCCGGCTGAAGCGCCGTTGATCGCATCGATGACCAGCTGCACCTGCGTGCTTCGTTCTTTGACCAGGTTTTTTTCGAAGCCGTTGGGAATTTGCATAATGACATCCACTTTCCCCTGTTGCATTAATAACATGGCCTTATCATGGGAAAATGAGGCGTCGATGATCCGGTAGAAGGGAGATCCCTGGAATTTACTTGTAAGTTGTCGTGATGAACTGGACAGGTCAAGGTCCACCACTGCCATCTTGATCTGTTTCATCTCAAAAGTGGCGGCATTCACCAGGATCAGCAACTGGACGATGGGGACGAAAAAGATGATGGGGATCATCCGCTTGTTCCGGAACACCTGGATAAACTCTTTCTGTATGATGTAGAAGACTGTTCTCATGGTCAGGCAAGCCGGATCTTGAATTTTTTAATGCTCAGGAAGATAAAAAAGAGGGTAAATCCCACAAGGATAAGCGTCTCCTTCCAGATCAGAAAAAGTCCGTTCCCTTTCAGCATAATGCCCTTGATGATCCGGATGAAATACATGGGCGGCATGACATGGCACAACCACTGGAGAATTTTGGGCATATTCTCGACGGGAAAGATAAACCCGCTGAGAAGGATAGTGGGGAGCATCAGGGCAACCAGCGAAATCATCATGGCCAGTTGCTGGCTGTTGGTAAGGCAGGAGATCAGGATCCCGAGCGACAGGGCCATGGAGAGGTACAAAAAATTCTCGAACAGCAGGAGCCCGACGCTTCCCCTGACCGGAACCCCGAAAACCGACCAGCCCAGCACAATAATGATGCAGGCGTCAATGAAAGCCAGAAAAACATATGGAAACACTTTCCCTACCACGATCTGAATTGGTTTTAACGGTGAAGCCAGCAGCAGTTCCATGGTCCCGAGTTCTTTTTCGCGTGTGATGGAGAGGGAGGTCATCAGCGCGGAGATCAGCATCAGCAACATGGCCATCAGGCCGGGGACAAACATGAAAACCCCTTTCAGTTCCTGGTTGTACATCATCCGGGTTTCCGGATGGATCTGCAACGGAATAGCCTCCGAGTTCATGGATAAAAGATAATTGTTCAGGATCCCGGAGGCGTAGCTGACCAGGATGCTGGCCGTATTTGGGTCGGAGGCATCGCCGATCAGCTGGACGTGGGCCACATGTTCTTTTTCGAGCCGGTTGGCAAAATCGGGTTCAAAAACCACCACCAACTGGATATCTCCCTCCCGGAAAGCCCGGTCAATTTCAGCATAGGTGTTCAGGGCCCGTTCAAGTTGAAAGTAACCGGAAGAGACGATTTTCTCAGTAAGCTTTCGGGTGGTCTCATCTTTCGAAAGATCCAGCACCGCGAACCGCGCATCCTTGATCTCATTGGTGATCACAAAGCCAAAGAGGATCAACTGAACGGCCGGCATGCCAAAAAGGATCAGCAGGGTTCGGTAATCCCGGAAAATATGCAGAAACTCCTTGACGACAAATCCCCAGAACCGTTTCATGCCTCCTCCGTTGTTTTTGTCCTTGCCAGCTTCAGGAAGACCTCATTCATTGTCTTCACCCGGAATGTTTCCCGCAGGGCTTTGGGCGTGTCCAAGGCCGCAATCCGGCCGTCAACCATGATGGATACCCGGTCGCAATACTCGGCTTCATCCATGTAATGCGTGGTCACAAATACTGTGATGTCGTTTCGGGCCGCTTCATAGATCATCTCCCAAAACTGTCTTCGTGTGATCGGATCAACCCCACCGGTTGGTTCATCCAGGAAGACAATTTTCGGGTCATGGATAATGGCCACCGAAAAGGCCAGTTTTTGTTTCCATCCCAGCGGAATTTCCCGGATCAGTTTGTTTCTTGCCTCTTCCAGGCCAAGTTTCCGGATCAGGGTACCTGCTCGAAGTTCTATCTCCTTTTTTGACAAGCCATAAATGGCTGCATAGAACCGGATATTCTCAAACACGGTGAGGTCGTCGTAAAGGGAGAACTTCTGGCTCATGTAGCCGATGTTCTTTTTGATTTTCTCCCGTTGGGTATAGACATTGTAACCAGCCACCGACAATTCCCCCGAAGTGGGATAGGAGAGTCCGCAGAGGATGCGGATCGCGGTGGTTTTCCCTGCGCCATTGGCCCCCAGGAATCCAAAGATCTCTCCCCTTTTCACATCGAACGACAAGTGGTCATTTGCCACGAAATGGCCAAATTTCTTCACCAGATCACGCACGTGAATGATGATATCCCCGTCAGGGGCGGTGCCATGGTGCGATGGTGATTTGGTGATGGGGTGCATTGGTGAAATGGTGAAATGGTGAAATGGGGCCGTGGTGATTTAGTGATTTGGTGTTCTGGTGACTTTTTCGGTTTATTTTTTATTCTTGTCCGCTTGTCCGCCTGTCCGCCTGTCCGCCTGTCCGCCTGTCCGCCTGTCCGCCTGTTCGCATCAGCTCCATGAAGCAATCTTCAATGTTGGGGTTGATCTGATGGATCTTCACTGCATGATGGCCCATGCTTGTGAGATACTCACCGACCTCCTCCCGGGTCAGGGCCCCTTTCCGGAAAGAGAGATGGGCCACCTGCCCGAAGGCAAACACACTGTGCGCCTGGGGCAGCTTCTGGAGATCGCCAAGCAACCGGTAGATGTCGGAAGTAGTCACTGAGAAGAGTTCCAGCGGATAACTTTTCATAACCTCCTGCGGGGTACTGATTTGCATGATGGCACCTTCCTGGATCAGGGCAACCCGGTCGCACAGACTGGCTTCATCCATATAGGGAGTGGAGACCAAGATCGTAATCCCCTGTGCTTTCAGACGTTTCAGCATTTCCCAGAATTCCTGCCTCGAAACCGCATCTACTCCGGTAGTCGGTTCGTCAAGAAGAAGAATTTCCGGCTTATGGATGAGGGCACAGGAGAGGGCGAGCTTTTGTTTCATTCCTCCGGATAGGTTCCCAGCCTTGCGTGTTTTAAAGGGTTCAATCTGGCCATAGATATCCTTCACAAGTCCATAGTTTTCTTCAATCGTTGTCCCGAAGATAGTGGCAAAAAAGCGAAGGTTCTCCTCCACCGAAAGATCCTGATAGAGAGAAAACCTGCCCGGCATGTACCCGATCAGCTGCCTGATTTTCTTGTACTCTTTCACGACGTCGAGCGATGCTACCGATGCGCTGCCGGCATCAGGCAATAAAAGGGTTGCCAGGATCCTGAAGAGTGTTGTCTTTCCAGCTCCGTCCGGACCAATAAATCCGAAAAGTTCCCCCTTTTCAACTGAAAAAGAGATCTCCTTCAGCGCATGTACATCGCCGTATTGTTTTGAAAGATTCAGGACTTCGACCGAACGATCCATCTTGGTTATTACTGCTACCGTTTCCCTACCCTGGAAAACGAGTGGGAAAGAGACATGGGAAAGGGTTATTCTTTTACCGGAGTCCAGTAAGTTGTACGGCCTAAAAGAGAGATCCCGATAAAACCCCTGATCTTCAGCTTCCCTTTGCTTTCATCCTCAAACCGCATGAAACAACTGTAGGTTTTACCATTTTTCGGGTCATAAATGGTGCCGTCTTTCCATTCATCATCCCCGTCAAAAACGAACCCTTTCAGGTTTACAAGTCCCAAGAGAGGCTTTTTTTGAAGGGCAGGGTCCGGGTTTTCCTTATCCGTCCGCGGAAGTCCCGTCACGGAATCATTGGGCGTCTTGAGCCATACGATTTTTCCATAATACTGGTTTCCGACATTGAATACCGCTACCTGGGCGGTGCTCTCTTCGTTGAGCCAGGTACCGACGATGTCATCGGCCTTATAGGTTTGTGCAACCATGGAGGGGGCTGATCCGATCAGCAGGGCTAGCATGGAAAAAGCAAAGGTGATGGTTCGTTTCATAGGTGTTGGGTTTTGTTAATAATTACAGGTTTATTCATCAGCGGATGAAATTACGGATTAATCAGCTTGATCTCTCCTGGCATCCCGATTTTCATGCTGCCGTCGTTTTGCACCCTGATCTTCACCGCATAGACCAGGTTGACCCGCTCCTCTTTCGTCTGGATGGTCTTGGGGGTAAATTCAGCGGTTGGGGAGACCCAGCTGACGATCCCTGAGGTTGTGATATTCTCCTCTTTGTTCCGGTCGTATATCACAGCGACCGTTTGTCCGATGACCACCTGGGAAATCTGGGATCCGCTGATATACACCCGCAATGTCATCTCCTTCAGGTCGGCGATCTTGTACAAAGGTTTCCCAAAGGCAACGACCTCATCCACCTGGGAGAATTTTGTCAGAACGGTCCCTGAAACAGGATTGACAATATAGGCGTTCCGGATAGATTCTTCGATCTGGGCGATTTGCTGATTAATGCTGGCGACCTGATCCCCCAGCCCGGCAAACTGGGTTTGCACCGCGGCAATCTGACGGTCTACCACTTGAAGTGCCGCTGTGATGTCGTCCATCTGTTTCTGTGTCGCAGCGTTTGCTTTCAGCAACTTTTCCACCCGTTCCTTATCTACCAGGATATTCGCCTTGTTCTGCTGGTAGATGGAGATCTGGGCCTGCAGGTCGCTCTTTTTTGATGCGGTGGCGTTCCGCTGTGCCATCGCCTGGAGCTTTCTAAGGTACAGATCGGTGGTATCGACAAAACCCACCATCTGTCCCGAATCCAGCAACTCTCCCTCTTCGACATTGAATTGCAGAAGTTTCCCGTTGGCCATGGCCGAAACGGTTACCTCAGTGGCTTCAAATGTTCCATAGGCATCCGGCTCATTCTGGTCGTTTTTACAGGCCCCCAGAAGAAGGATGAGCAAAAAGTAAAAAACATGCATTCGTTTCATCGGTTGATAGCTTGATCTTTGTATTGAATGAACTTTCGGTTACAGTTTTCCCTGGTCAAACAAATAAGCAAGTTTGGCCCTCACCAGTTCGATTTTATGGATCTCATAGGCCAGCCGTGCCTGGCGTTCTTCCGTCAGCCTGGATACATATTCGCTTGAGGTGATCACGCCGTTGGTGAGCTGGGCAGATGCCGTTTGCGAAATTTTTTCACGCAAGGCGATGATTTCCTCGTCCTGCTTGATCACCTCCGTGCTCTTGAGGATCTCGGTCAACTCTTTTTCAGACTGGATCTTCAGGTTCTTATCAAAGGCAGCCTGCTGGGTACCAAGGATATCCGACTGGATCCCCAGGATCTTCTTTTCATTCTTGTTGGCATTCCAGTTCAGCAACGCCCAATTCATTTTCAAGCCAACGATATAAAAAGGTTCGAAGTCGGGAGAGAGCATATTCAGTCCGGGCCTGCCGATCCCCGCTTGTCCGAAGGCATAGAACTTGGGGTTCCATTTCGTTGTGACCGTCCGTTGCATCATTCCCAGTCGGTTGCGCTGAAGATCAAACACCTTATTTTCCAGCCGGTTGTTTTGGTAGGTAAAATCCGATATCACCGGATCGGGCATGGCCAGCAAGGTTGTTTCTGGGAGCTCGGCAGATAGGAGTTCCGACAACATCCGGAAAAGACCGTTACGATCCATTCTGGTCTGGATGAGCCGTTGATCAATACCATACAACTCTGCTTTCAATGCATCGGCAACCGACTGGAGAACAGCCCCGTATTCGATACCCGCTGTTACCTCCTTCAGCTTCTCCCCCAGCTGGTTTTTGGTGCTTAGGAGCAGCTCTTCGTTCTTGTTCAGAAGAATGATGCTGAAATAAAACCTGTTTACCTGTTCCTTCAGCTGATAGAGTTCCGCCCTGACATTGGTCTGGTTCACCTCAAGATCCATCTCTTCCAGTTTTTTCTGGTAACTGGTAATGTTCCCATCCCAGATCGCCTGGCTGACATCAAGGGTGGCTTTATACCAGTCTTTGCTCAACTGGGGCATATCGAGGGAAGGGAGGGGTGATGGGAGGGTGATCTCCACTTTGGTGACATCCGACTGGTAGGAAACCTGGCCATTGACACTGACAGTAGGAAGCCAGTTTTTATTGAGGTTCTTGACCTTCAGGTCATGACTTCCTGCTAGCAAATCGATCTGGTCGGCCAACGGGAAAGTTTGTTCAACCATCCGGTAACAGGTCTCCAGGGTAAGAGTGTCCTGCGCTTGAAGGGAACGGACTCCCCCGGCAAAGCAGATCAGCCAACCCGTGGCAAGAAAGGCATAAAGGGCGATCGTTCGTTTCATTGTCTGTCTTTTATTCGATCATGGAATCAGGCTGTTCATATCCTTTCAGGGCGTTGGCGATAAACAGGGGAACTTCAGTTCGTCGCTCCTCAAGGATCTGTTGATACATCTCCTCAGGCAGTTGGAAGATCTCCCGGATAAGAGGCTTCGCAACCACCGGGAAAATGGAAAGAGAGATGACATTCAGCCATAGATGAAAGGGATTGATCTCCTTTCCATATTCCTTTCGTATCTGGTTTCGTAAATGTTCCAGGAGTTTGGGGGGTGTATTCTGGAATTGTTCAAAGATGTCCTGCAAAAGGTCTGGTCTGGAATACATCCCGTTGAGAATGAACCAGGGTATGTAAGAGTTTTCTCTCAGAATATCCAGGTAGTACCCAAGGAATTCCTGGATCTTTTCCTTCAGGGGAGCTTCTGACAAGAAGACCTCTTTGGCGCGTCCTATCAATTTATAAAAGGCATCCTTGAAGACTGCCTCGAAGAGATTTTCTTTACTGCGGAAATAGTAGTGGAGCAAGGCCTTGTTGATCTCGGCTTCATCCGCGATCTCCTGCATCCGGGCCCCCTCGAACCCTTTCCGGTGAAACACCTTTTTGGCCGCTTCCAGGATCTTCTCTTCGGTACCTTGCTGAGGATTAACCATTGAATTTAACCATTTAGATTAACCATATGATTTAACCATGTGGACAAAATTAGAAAAAAAACAGATTTAAAAAAATTTTCCCAAAAAAATTCTTGATGAAGGTAAATTTTGATTTCACATGAGAATGGTTTAGATTTACATGGGGAAAAATAAAACACCATGAAAACACAAAACAAAGACCGACTTGTAAGGCTCCTTCTTTTGCTTGCCTTACTGGACTTTTCTTTTGGGCTGTATGCGCAGTTTCCATCAGCATTTCCGGCCTCCTATCCGGGATCAAGAGCCAATCTGGGACTCTATGGAGGACGTCCCATTCCCGATCTCACCCTCTGTCCGACCAACAACCGGCTTTTTGCCACGGTGGAGAGTCCGGTTTCCCTCTTTTATTCGGATGACCAGGCTGTCAACTGGCAAATGGCCTTCTCGGTCGATTCGCTTGAATACAACAGCGACCAGCAGGGATGGGGAGGTGGCGGTGTGCAGGTGTATGCCAATGCCAATGGATGGGTGGCTGTACGAACGATGCAACAGGGAGGGCGCCTGAATGCCGCGGTCATCAGTTTTGATGAAGGGGATGACGACAGCTGGAAGACGGCCATGGATGATTTTACCCTTCGAACGTTGATAGGGGATTGGGGAAGTGTTTCCAGCATTGCGCTCTCTGACTCATGGTTATATGTCGGGATTGGCAACTACCTTACCAGGGTCAGGGAGTCTGCTCCCATTAACACCAGTTCCGATATTTTTAATCTGACCAGTTACATGACGGGATTGACACGAAACGGGCGTATCATCAGCCTGGCCGTTTCCAATAACTCCACGGGATTTCCCCTCTATTTCATCATTGATTCACTAGGCTGCAGTTGCGGTCAGATGTACACCTTCGACGGAACCTCCGTGGCTCTTGTCACCACGCCGAACGGAGGTGACAGTGTGATGTCGGTACTGGTGCATCCGGCATCCGTAACGGGTGATACCTTGGTGATCAATGTCAAAACGGGGTCCCATGCCATGCAGAATTTTATCAGCCTGAATGGGGGGGGGGCCTGGACCGACATCACCTTTGCCGACAATGGGTACATTACGGATTTCGACTACAGCCCTTTATGGAGCCTGCCGGCCAGCAACGATGCCATCCTGCTGATCCCGGGTGGTGCGATATCGAAAGATTTAGGAGCCAACTGGCTGACGGTGAGCCCTGAAACATACAATGATGCCATGGCGATTGATCCGGCTGATGACCTTTTTATATTTGCCTGCAGCAATGAGGGGCTTGGCATTGTGACGAGCACAACGGGCCCTGCAGGTCCCTTTACCCTCCAGGACAACCTTGGCTTTTCAGCCGTCAGGGTCAGAAGCATCGAGCGGAATGCCACCAAGTCCATCTTCTATGTCGCCACCGGATCCGGCCTGGCATATACCACGGTCTTCAATGATCCGCTGATCCCCAACTACGAAAAATGGCATCCACCCTATGGCGAATTTCCGGTGCCGGATGCAGGAACGGGATTTGGAACCTCGGCGGTGGCCATTGATCCCTTGGATGACCAGCACGTGATCACTGGTTTCGGCGAAGGGCTGGCTTATACCATGACCGGCCCTACCGGGTTCACGGATGTCTATCCCACGGGATGGCACACCTCGCCCAGCCTGTTTGTCAAGGATATCAGGTTTGTCAACTCCCTGGTGGTGATTGCCGTGGTTGGCGGGGAGAACAGTGAAGCGGTAGATCTGGGAGATATCTGGCGCTCGGCCGATGGGGGGATCAGCTGGATAAAAGTGACGCCAACCGGGTTTAACAACGGGAATACGATTGCCATGGGTGTGTTGGGAACGGATACAGTATTGTACGTAGGAACGGGACTGGCTGTCACCTCCCTGGAAAATGAGGGGATCCTCTGGGGTTCGACCGATCTGGGTCTGAACTGGTCGGTCATCAATTACGGACCTACCGGTTACAATCCCGACGGCACCACCATAACCCATGTCCCCATTTACGACATTGCCGTAGACCCCAGGGGAAAGGATACGCTTTACATTGCCGGGGGTTGTAACCTGCATTATGCCTTTGATAAATCGATTGACGGAGGCATGTCATATACTCCCATCACCTGTGCTGTCGGGGAGGGCTCTTTCTCCGCCGCCGTGGTGAACCAGTATTATCCTGATACCATATTCATGGCCATCCGAAGGGATATCAAGGCCTACGATGCGATTGGGAACACCTGTGCCGATATTTACCGCGGATTTCCGGGAGAGCTCATTCCTGACCTTGAGTTTGGTTCTCTCTATGCAGGGACTTCAACCGGTTTTTATCAGATTACCAGCTATATGGTACCGGCTGCCATTCATGATTTCCCTTCGGCGGATCAGTACAGGTTGATCCTCTACCCCAACCCGGCCACGAGCCTGGTACATGTTCGATTTGATACCGAAGGGGAAAAAACGGTCAGGATCGAGATTTTCTCGTCCCTGGGTTGGCAGATGCAAGCATTTACCAGTCATCTTGACCAATCAGGACAGCAGGATATCCAGTTTGACGGATCGGGGCTCCCACCAGGGATCTACGTAGTGAAATACACAGATTCGGAAAAAACCCGGTTTGGTAATTTAGTGAAATTATAATCCTCGGGAATCACTAAACCTTCTCATACTCCTATCCGCTTGTCAGGACGAGGCATACCTCGTCCCTACCCGTCCGCTTGTCCGCCTTTCACTTGGGGATCTTGATCTTCTGACCTGGCCTCAGCCGGTTGGCGTTTTTTATATCATTCAGTGTTTTGATCTCGCTCACGGTGCAATTATATTTCTGGGCGAGGTCCCATAGGTTGTCGCCTGACCGGATCGTGTAATAAGTATACTTGGACCCGGATGAAGAGGAGGAGCTTTTGGAAGCTGAACCGGAACTGCCATTGCTGGAGACTTTAAGTTTCTGGCCGGCGTAAATGGTGGATTTGGATAGGTTGTTCCAGCTCATGATCTGACTGACGGAACAGCCGTATTTCCCGGCGATCAATCCCAGGTTTTCCCCCTTTTTCACCGTATGATAGGAAGGCGTGGGCGATGGTTCAGGTGTGTTGCTGGCATAGGTCTGGCTAGAAGCCGGCATCGGGCCCGATCCGTTGTAGACAATCAGCCTCTGTCGCGGATGGATGGTATTGGAGCGGAGGTTGTTCAGACTCTTGAGCTGCGACACCGACATGCCATATCGTTTGGCAATCGCTCCCAGGTTGTCCCCGCTTTTCACGATATAATACTGTGTGGATTTAAAGCTCTCTTCAACGATCTTCTCGAGGGAGTCACGTTCATTGGCCTGTTTTGTTTTATAGGCATAAATGTTTGCTTCATTGGTAATGAAATTCCCCACATCCTTTTTTCTTAGCCGCAGAAAGTACGGATTGTCGGCAGAAGCCGGAATGATCCCCTGTTTGTATGCCGGATTCAGAAAGGCGATCTCATCTTCGGGAATGGAGAGGGTCTCTGAGATCTGCTCCAGGGTAAGGATATCCCTGACCGTAACGGTATCGATCTCATAATGTAGGATGGAGGGCTGTACGGCTCCGATCTTGTATGCATCGGCATACATCATCACATAGCTCGCGGCGATAAATGCCGGGACGTATGACCTGGTTTCCCTCGGAAGATAGGGATAGATCACCCAGAAATTCTTGTGTCCGCCCGAACGCCTGATCGCTTTGTTCACATTGCCCGCTCCCGAGTTATAGGCTGCAAGGGCGAGAGACCAGTTCCCGTAAATGTCGTAAAGATCCTGCAGGTGTTCACAGGCCGCGATGGTGGATTTGTAGGGATCAAACCGGTCATCCACCAGCGAAGTCACTTTGAGCCCGTAGACTTTCCCGGTACCATACATGAACTGCCACAGCCCTTTGGCTCCGGCCCGTGAATTGGCTGTAGGATTGAGAGCTGATTCAATGACGGCAAGGTATTTCAGTTCCAAAGGCATGTTCCGCAGATCAAGCTGCTCTTCAAAGAGAGGAAAATAGAGCTCGGCCAATCCCAGGATCCTGGATGTCAATGCCCTTTTTTTATAGGCATACAGATCGATGAACTGTTTAACCTGATTGTTGTAAATATATTCAAATGGGGTTTGATCGTTCATTGCGAGGATTCTTTCCCTGACAATAGAATCGGGGAAATAGGGGATGTCAGACGAAGCATAATCGTAAAGGGATTGGTTTTTCCCGACTCCGTTATTCTCGAAAATAGTGAGGAGCGAGAGTGAATCAAGAATGGCAGCCACAGGGTCGTCGTCAATCAGGATAAAAGAACTTGTGGAATCAATTACGGAGGTATCCTGGGCTTTGGTGAACAGAGGAAGGAGAAAGACCACCAGAACCAAGTATGTCACTTTTTTCATTCGGGACAGGATTTTGGAATAGATACGATGTCAGATAATTACAAAAATAGGCCAATCTTCATTCTTGATACGACCACCGGGGATTTTTGATTAACAAGCAATTGTTAATTAAATTCTCCTACGTTCCAACGTTGTGTGACTGAAAAAAGTACGGAAAGGGATCTCTTTTCCTATAAATATTCCACATGGATCGTCACCTCCGCTGAATGGAATGTACGTTGGATATCTTCTTCAATCAGATCACAGAAGTCGTGGGCCTCTTTTACCGTCATCTGTCTTGGCAGGGTCAGATGAAAATCCACATAGCTGTAATTTCCCGCTTTCCGGGTTCTCAGGTTATGAAACCCACAGTTCCCCCCGCAATGGCTCGAGATAATCTGCTCGATTTGTTTCACATCCTCTTCCGGCAGGGTGGTGTCAAGCAATGGTCCATATGCCTTTCTGAAGAGATGAAAAGCTTCAACAAGGATCAAAAGGGCCATCGCAATGGCCACCACAGGATCCAGGAAGTGGTATCCCGTGATCCAGATCAGTGCCAGTCCAAGGGCAACACCGGCTGATGTGTAGACATCGGTTTTCAGGTGCAGGGCATCGGCTTCGAGAGCGATGGATCCTGTTTCACGGGCAACTTTATATAATCTCCATGATACAACAATGTTGACAACCGCAGATACTGCCATCACAGCCACCCCAATCCCGATGGATTCAACGGGTTCGGGGGTAATCAGCTTTTCAATTGCTTCGTAAATGATCCAGAAGGCGGCGATGAAAATGAGAATGGCCTCGACGACTCCTGAAATATTCTCAAATTTCCCATGTCCGTAAGGATGTTTATCATCGGCCGGCCGGTCAGAGATCCTTACGGAGAAGAACGCAATGACGGAAGCCAGCAGGTCCATGAACGAATGAATCGTTTCCGAGATGATACTGACGGAACCACTGACGATACCGACCGCGAATTTCAGTATGATAAGAAGAGAGTTTGAAATGATTGAAATACGGGCTATGCTGACTTTTTTATTCATCATCAACTCTTTCTGACAAAATTAGATGCTTTCATCCCTATTTGACAGTCATTCTTAAAGAAGTTATTACCATTTTTCCTAAACCATTATCTTTGCCGCAAGTTTTACCAAAACCGCTCTTTCAATATGACACTGCGATACTTGCACAGGCTGGCCCCTGTCATTCAGATGTTGGTGGCAGTCACATGGTTGCTTTTAGCTCCTGCACTTTCCTTTTCACAGGAAACCCGGGATACACCTGAAAAACTAACCCACTGGCTGACGCCTGAAGAGATGACCCGCCTTGATGAGATCGGCAGGTCGTTCGTTGAGACCGATCCACCCGACGCTCCGGTGCGCAATGTGGCCGAATTTGACCACATGCAGGGCGTCCTGATCCGGTATCCATTCGGGATCCCTTTCGCCCTGATCAAAGAGATGGCGGAAGGAGAGATCACCGTGACCACCGTTGTGAGCAGCAATTCGCAGAAAAATACCGTGATCAATCAGTACCTGGCCAACAATGTGGATACCAGCCATTGCAACTTTCTGATCGCCCCTTCCGATTCATACTGGACGAGGGATTATGGCCCCTGGTTTGAATCGGACAGCGCCAACCAGATCGGGATCATTGACTTTCCATACAATCGTCCCCGCCCGCAGGATGATGAGATCCCGAAGGAGCTTGCTGCCATGCTGGGTATCCCATGGTTTGGAATGAATGTCATCCACACAGGAGGCAACTACATGTGCGATGGTTACGGAAATGCCGCCTCCACCGAGCTGGTCTGGGAAGAGAACACGGGACAGAGCCATGCGCAGATCGCATCAAAAATGGAAGCTTACCTTGGGATCACGAATTATCATGTACGGCCTGATCCCAATAACACCTACATTGACCACATCGATTGCTGGGGGAAGTTTCTGGCTCCGGATAAGATCCTGATCCGTTCGGTCCCCACTACCCATCCGCAGTACAATGCCATTGAACAGGCGGCTGCCTACTGGACAACGGTTCCCTGTGCCTACGGATATCCCTATAAAGTGTACCGGGCATACACCCCCACCAATCAACCCTATACCAACTCCCTGATCCTGAACAGGAAAGTATTAGTCCCCATCATGAACAATACCTGGGACGACAGTGCATTGGCCGTCTACCAGAATGCAATGCCGGGGTATGAAGTGATTGGTATCCTCGGACTTCCATCCGCACCCTGGGAATCGACCGATGCGTTGCATTGCCGGACCATGGGCATTGCCGATCTGGGGATGTTGTTCATCCAGCATTATCCTTTGTATGGAGAGCAACCTTGTGAAGAGGATTATTCCATTGATGCCGAGCTGATCGTTTGCAGTGACACCACCATGATCAGCGATTCGGTTTTGATCCACTACAGGGTCAACCAGGGGGAATGGATGATTGCCCTGATGCAGAATACAACGGGAACATTTTACAGCGGGACCATCCCGCATCAGCCAGGGGAAAACACTGTGGAATATTACCTGACGGCGGCAGACAATTCAGGACGGCATGCCAACGATCCCTACATCGGGGAACCGGATCCCTTTCTTTTCAATACGGTTTATACCAATCTCACTGCGATCCCCGACACGCTTTTCTTCAATACAGCGGAAGATTGCCTGGAGGGTAAAGTGGCAGTGTTGAATAATTTCACAGGAACGGGCATTTCAGTGACCTCGATCCAGGATGCGGGATTCGGACAGGGTTTTTCATGGTACATCGCCACCCTTCCATCCACCCCCTATAACCTTGCGGCGAATGATACCACCCAGTTACGGGTAAGGATTGATCTGCCTGTATTCACCCTTGAATCAGGATATCTGCTGGATACGCTTAAAGTGGTGACGGAAGTGGGAATGATTAGGGTGATCGTTGCTGTCAACGACAGCCTGCTGACCGGAACACAGGAGCTTCTGGCAGGATCTTCGGTGCGTTTGGGACAAAACTATCCCAATCCATTTACGGGGTTAACCACGATCCCTTTTACTCTTGCCATGTCTGGGGAAGCGAGACTGGAAATCACCGATCTTCTGGGAAACAACCTTGTCACCCTGTTGGATGAAGAGATGCCGGCAGGATACCATGAACTTTACTGGGATGGGAGAGACCGTATGGGAAGAGAAATGCCGGGAGGGGTCTACCTGTATGTGCTGAAGACGGACAACGGAATATCTTCGAAGCGGATGATCCTGATCAGGTAGTCCGTCTTTCAGGACGCATCTGGGGAAAGAACAACACATCCTGGATCGAAGACTGGTTGGTCATGATCATGGCCAACCGGTCGATCCCGATTCCCAGTCCTGCCGTCGGAGGCATTCCGATCTCCAGGGCCTTGAGAAAATCCTCGTCCAGAACCATCGATTCGGTATCACCCCGCTTCCCAAGCTCCAGCTGGGCCTCGAACCGTTCCCGCTGATCGATCGGATCATTCAGTTCCGAAAAGGCATTGCAGAGCTCTTTTCCGTTGCAGATCGCCTCGAACCGTTCCACCAGTCCGGGCTGGCTCCGGTGCTTCTTTGCCAGGGGTGACATTTCTACCGGGTAATCGGTGATGATGGTCGGCTGGATCAGGTTGGGTTCACATTTCTCACCGAAGATCTCATCGATGATCTTCCCTTTAGCCATCGTGGGATTCACAGGAACACCCAGCTCTTTTGCCGTTGTGCGCAATGCCGCTTCATCCATTCCTGAGATGTCGGTGCCGGTATAGTGGCGGATGGCTTCATACATGGTGAAGCGTTTCCACGGGCGTTTGAAATCGATCAGGTGATCGCCAGCCTGCACGGTGGTTTTCCCGTGGAGGTCAAGGGCGATTCTTTCCACCATCTCCTCCACCAGGTCCATCATCCAGAGGTAATCCTTATAGGCAACATAGAGCTCCATCTGCGTAAACTCCGGGTTATGGAACCGGTCCATCCCCTCATTCCGGAAATCCTTTGAAAATTCATATACTCCATGGTATCCTCCGACGATGAGACGTTTCAGATAGAGCTCATTCGCGATCCGGAGATAAAGCGTCATATCGAGGGAGTTGTGGTGGGTCTTGAATGGCCGTGCGGCAGCTCCTCCATAGAGAGGCTGTAAAACGGGGGTATCCACCTCCAGGTAATGGCGCTCGTTAAGGTAACTGCGCATGGAGTTCACCAGCATGGCCCGCTTGACAAAGACCTCCCTGACTTGCGGATTGACGATCAGGTCGATGTACCGCTGACGGAACCGTTGTTCGGGATCCGTGAAGGCATCGAACACGGTATCATCCGTCTCTTTGACAATGGGAAGCGGTTTCAGGGATTTGCTGAGCAGCTTCATGGAGGTGACATGGAGTGTGATTTCACCCATTTTGGTGATAAAAACGTATCCCGTAACCCCGATGATGTCCCCGATGTCGAGGTGCCTTTTGAAGACCGTATTGTAAAGGGTTTTATCCTCGCCCGGGCAGATCTCGTCCCGTTTGACATAGATCTGGATCCTGCCGGTTTCGTCCTGAATCTCGGCAAAGGAGGCGGCACCCATGATCCGGCGACTCATGATCCGGCCGGCAATGCTGACCTCCTGGAACAGGGAGTTGTCTGCCTGGAACTGTTGCTTGATCTCGGCTGCAGAGGCGTTTACATCAAAGGTCTCGGCGGGATATGGGTTGATCCCGAGGGCCATCAGCTCCTTTAGCGAATCCCTTCGGATCTGTTCCTGTTCTGACAAAGAGTGCTCCATGGAGAAAAATTTGTGCAAAGATAGGGAAAAAGGGATGAAACAGCCCTTAGGAGAGCACCGTGTGCAGGATCTCACGGGAACGGATGCCGGAGAATCCGGGAAGATGATAACGGTAGTAGAGAAGCACCTTGTCGAGAAGTTCAACCCGCATCCCGGCAGGAAATACAAGACGGGAAAGCTGGGTCATCTCGGTGTTGATCAACTGGTCAAACCATCGGCTTTGCTCTTCATTCAAACAATGAGAGGCGGAAAATATTGGGTGAAACATCCCTTCCTGAAGGTTAAAAAAACGATTTGTCTCATTCCGGTTTCCCTGGGGCCTGAATCCCAGGAAATGGCATAGTTTAACGGAGAACAGGAGATGAAAACCGGCGATTCCTTTATCCGTGGTATCCAACAGGATGATGCTGTTCCAAAGAAATTCAAAGAGGGAATCGTTGGCCTCCTCTTCACGGATGGCTCGGTAAATCAGCTCTGAAAGAAAAAGGGCAATGGAACTTTTCCGGATATCCGAGGTGGTGGAATGGGTAGGGACTGCCAGCATTACCTCTTTCACCGGATGGATGGAACTTTTTTCCCGGTGGTAAACCACCATGTCAAGCAGTGTCAGCGGTTGAAAAAGGGCAGATTTAATGTTCGATTTTTTTCCGCGGATCCCTTTCAGGATGTAGGATTGCAATCCGAAGGTCTCGGTGTAGGTCTTGACAATCAGGCTTGATTCAGCATACTTGACTGAATGAAGGGCAATCCCACGGGTTTTATAGAGCATCAGTTGATGATGATGATTTTTGTCACCACTTTCTCTTTCCCCTTTTCATCGCTGGCAAAAACAAGGTAAACACCTGATCTGACCCTGATCCCGTTTAGGTTGGTCCCGTCCCACACGGCCTGGCCCCCTTCCGCCTTGGTTGAATGGACAACGGCGCCGCTGATGTCGGTAATCCTGACCTGGGCGTCGGTCACCAACCCCTTGATCCCGATGATTCCGGAATATCCGTCTTTTACAGGATTAGGAAAGGCATAGACATCCGTCATTGTTTCAGTCCCTTCTGAAGCGGTGCCACGGAACGAGATCACCCCTTTGTCGGTGCCCATGAATACATCCCCGTTGGCATTGATGGCCAGGCTGGTGATCCGGTTGGAGAAAAGGGGACTGTCCTCTTCGGTGAAATGGTAAATCTCAGTGGTTCCGTCAGCGGAAAAGAGAAAGACCCCACTGCGGTCGGTCCCTATCCACTTGCGGTTTGCCCCATCCACAGCAATGGCGGTAACACTTTCGTTTTCGAGGAGGTATTGGTAGTATCCGCCATACTCGACCAGGATCTTCTGGGCATCGTAATTGCCTCCCGTGAAAATATTCTCAGGTGAATAAAAAACGGCCACACCTTCTTCCGTCCCGATCCACACCTCTCCGTCCTGATCCACTGCAATCGCAGAGACAATGGTTCCGGGGATGTTTCCATGCCCAACCATCGAGTTCAGTTTTTTTGCCTGGTCGTCAGAAGGATCATCCGGCGTCCCGTTATCCGTAAAAACAAGCAGGGAGTTGGGATTCGTGTTCTCATAACGCATCACGATCCATTTCTGGTCGTAGTGGTCGATGACCATCTGTCCCAGGTCGGACTCCTGTGCTTCGGAGATCGTGAACCCTGTCCAATCGCTCCCGCGTTTCAGCGAGAGGCAGTGATTGGTATGCGAGGTGGACACCCAGAGGTTGCCATATTGATCAAATGCGGTGCCTCCCACGCGGATGTCTGATGTGTCTGAAGCAGAATGGTATCCCAGGGTGCTGTTCCAGTACCCATAACGGGTCACATACTCCCCACCGTAAAATTCCAGCAATCCCCTTCCCCAAGATCCTGTATAAAACCTGTTCGGATCCAGTGGATCGATAGCTGCAGTCACCAGGTCGTTGACTCCGCTCATCTGGGGGACAGACCATCCGGAGTAATTGGTCCAGTCGACGTTGTCAGACTGATAGATCTGCGCCCCGTTATAAGTGGGCACATATGAACCATCCCTGCCACCTGCCGCGATCAGAAGGCCATCTCCCAAGGCGGTCATACTGAACGCGTTGGCAGTCAGGGGTCCTCCCAGGTTGTAACTCAGGAAATAGTTGTCAACGGGATTGTATTCCACCAGCCCGGCATAGGTGTCGCCAATCCAAAGCCTGTGATCCTGACTTTCGATCGCATCCAGGGGATAGGGGGCTCCAGGGTAATAATTCCAGACACTGTAGAGCAAGTCAAGTCCTTGATCGTAAAGACTCACAAAATAATTATAGGCGATAATCAGCCGGTCATTGATGGCATGAAGTTGATGAACCGTATTGCTGGTGCCGGTAATCAACGGAGTCCAGGTTCCCTGGTCATAGACATAGATGGTATCCCGGTTAGTGGTGCTACGCGATTTGTTCACAAACACCATGTCCCCTAAAGCTGTGATGGAATTGTAGCGCTGGGTGGGATCCATTTGCTGAACCAGTTGCCATGAGGCAAAGTTCACCAGGTTGGGGTCGTTGATATTCGCTTTGTAAATTCCCAGTTCGGTTGCCGCCCAGATGGTGTCGTTTTCGTCGGAGGTGATGGAGAGGACATTCACCGGACTGCCATCGGGACCGATGTAGTAAGTATCTTTGATCTCCTCTTTTTCCAGGTCCAACACCACAATCCCAAATCCACAGGCAAGGTAGGCATCCTTGCCATAACAGTAAATACTGTTGATCGTTTTGTTCCCCAGGATCTGTTTCCGTTTGATATCGGAGATGTTGGTGACCACCTGGTTGTTGATGAGGTCGATGTTTGCGTTGGAATAGGTCAGCACCACCGTTTTGGTGTTCCCGTTAAAGTCAATACAGGTGATTCCGATATCGGAAAGGCCGTTGATTTTTGACATTCGCTGAACGCTGTTGTCCTCCCTGTTGAGAGTGAAGATGGCGTAAGGAGTGGCAGCATAAATGTAGTCTTCCGCATCGGTGACCGAGATCACCTGGTAATAAGGCAACTGATCTCTCCAGAGTCCGATTGGGGTCTCTTGTGCAACGCCTTTAAGGACAACTGGAAAAAGAAGAATGAGGATGAAAATGTAGGGCCGTATTTTCATGTAGGGTATCGGTTAATTCTCGAGAAAATGATTATACAGAGTAACTCTATTTTCCCCGGTTTATTGTGAAGAATGAAAGCGGATTCTATTTGCTGAAGAGGCGTTGCAAGGCTGATTTCTTCTTGGAATCCTTGTCATCTGAATAGTATCCGTATCCATACCCGTACCCGTACCCATATCCGTATCCATACCCATACCCATAACCGTAGCCATACCCGTATCCATACCCGTACCCATACCCATACGAGTTCCTGCTCAATTTGACATCGTTGATCAGGATCGCCAGGTTGGGGATGTTGCGTTGTTCCATATCCTTGATGATGGAGCTGAAGATCTTCTTGTGCGTATAGTTCTGACGGACAAGGAAGAGGTTTGCATCCGCATGTTTCATCAGAAGGAACGCATCCGTGACGAGCCCCACAGGAGGAGTGTCGATGATGATATAGTCATAGATCTCTTTCAGGCGGGTGAAGAGTTCGGTACATTTTTCGGAGGCGATCAGCTCGGCCGGATTGGGAGGGACGGGCCCTGCCACCACAATGTCGAAGTTCTCGATGCCAGAATGCTGGATGATATTTTCAAGGGAGCTTTTATTGATCAGGTAGGAGCTGATCCCTTCGGTATTGGGCAGGCCAAAGACCTGGTAGATCTTGGGTTTTCTGAGGTCGAATCCCATCAGCAGCGTTTTCTTGCCATAAAGGGCAAACACGGATGCCAGGTTGATGGAGGTGAAGGTCTTTCCGGCGCTGACCATATCGGAGGTGACCAGCACCACCTGTTTCTCTTTTCCCTGGAGGAGGTATTGCAGGTTGGTACGGATCGACCGGAACGATTCGGCAATGGAAGATTTGGGGGATTCAGCCACCACCACCTTGCTTGGTTTCTCATTGTGAATGATGTGGCCGACGATGGGAAGCTTGGTAATTTTCTCAATATCCTCCCTTTCCATGATCTTATCGTTGAAATAGTCTTTCCCCAGGATGTAGACCACAGGTAAAATGATGCCGATGATCAGGGCGATCAGGTAATTGAGGCTTTTTTTCGGGAATACGGGATTCAACCCTTCGAAACGGGCGGCATCGATCACTTCGTTGTCGGGAAGGTTGGATGCCTGGGTGATCTGGGCTTCCGAGCGTTTTTCAAGGAGGAAGGTGTAAATGGCATCCACCAGTTTATACTTCCGCTCGATACCAACCAAAATACGCTGGTTTTCAGGCAGTCCACTAATGCGCGAATTGAGCGTATTGATCCGGTCATTGATATCCTTGAGGGCGATGTCGTTGGTGTTGATGGCACTCTTGATATTTTCAGCCAAAGCGTTTTTGGTAGAAATGATCTGTGAATCGAGCGCCTTCAATGCGGGGTTTTTATCCGTGGAATAAAAGGCACGTTCGGTTCGTTGGTTGTAAAGTTCGGTGAGCTGCAGGGTCAGGTCGTTGAGCATGGGGTTGTCCACCCCCATGGATGCCGGAACCACGATCTCGTTCAACGCCTCGTTTTTGGTGATGTAATTCAGCAGGTTGGAGAGGTATTTTGATTTAACTGTGATGACCGCTTTTTCATCCTGCAGTTCCATCATCTTGTCAAATACCTGCTGGGCGGTCTGATCCAGGTCCATGATCTCTGTGGAGGCTTTAAAGGATTGGAGAGACCGTTCGGAAAGATTCAGTGAATCGGAGATGCCGCTCAATTCATGGTCAATGAAATTGATGGTACGGATAGCTACCAGGTTTTTCTGTTCCAGCCCCCTGGCAAGGTACTCGCTGGTCAGTGTATTCATAAAATCAGCGATCTTTTCCACATTCCCCCCCTTTAGGGTCAGCTCCACGATGGAGGCTTCCCGGTTGATCGGTTCGATACTGAATCCCTTGAATTCCGTGACCAGATCAGGGTAATCCTTAAAGATGAAATAAAACGAACGTTGTTTGTCCTCATCAGGGTTGTAGTTGGAGTTCAGCAGCACTTTGAATTTGAACTGAGGAGTGGCGATTTCCTGCCCGAATTTTTCCGTCTTATCGAAAATGACAGACTCTTCCTTATCGGGAACAACCTCTCTGGCGGCGTAATTAAAAAAACTGACCTTTTCGTCCTTGACCTCCAGCCTGAACTCGGAAGAGGAGAGGAAGGTCACGTTAAACCTGATGTTGACCGGTTGGGGAAAACTGGTGTCAAACTCTACGGTGAACGGTGAAGATTTGTACAACTCCTTCGTGATGAAATTTTCCTCTGTGTAATAGCCAATTTCGAAGCCACATTTCAGAATGGTTTTGTAGGTGAGGGAGTAAGAGCTAAGGATGCCGATCTCATTCTGGAGGTTCTGCATGTTGTTGAGCATCCCCAGCCCCATGATATTCTGGGGATTCAGTTTGTTTTCCGACTTGTCCTTAATCAGGACGGTCGTTTTGACTTCATAGACGGGCTTGGAATATTTATTGAAGACAAAGGCAATGATGAGGGCTATAAAGATGGTAATGGCGAAGAAATACCAGTACCGGTAAAATTTGAAAAGGATGACTTTATAGTCGATCGCCTGTTGCTGCTGCTGGGCAAATTCCTGAAGGTTATCGTTCACGGCGGGTTATTTAAAGTAATTGATTAACAACAGTGCAGTGGAAATGGCTGAAAACACAAGTGCGTACGGGAACGCGGCAAATCCCCACTGCTTGATGCCCAACGGGGAGGCATAGAGAATGTCATTGGGCATCATGTAGTAATACTCGGAAGAGATGATATCGGCTTTGTTCAGATCGAGATAGATCACTTTGGATCCGGATTCGGTCTGCCTCACTAGCGCCACCTTCTTCCGGTTGGCAAAATCGGTCAGGTCTCCCGCCATGGCAAGGGCTTCAAAAATGTTGATCTCGTCCTGGTAAATTTTCAACTGCCCCGGCCGGCTTACCTCCCCTAACACAGTGATATTAAAATTGACCATCTTGACCACCACCATGGTCTCTGTGAGGTATTCATCCACCTTTGCCTGCAGCACCTCCTTCACCTGTTCCACAGTCATGTCCTTGACAAACACCTTTCCCACGATCGGGAAGTCGATGTTTCCCTCCCTGTCGACACTATAACTGTTCAGATAAATGGAAGCATCATTGGTGGATTGGTTGTAATTTGAATTGGAGACCATGTTGAAGAAGAGGTAGGTCTTTTCATCCAGGCTGAAGATCCGGATATAAAGATTGTCGTTTGGCTGAATTTTATAATCCAACGGACGTTTGTTGACAAACTTGTTTATGGTGTCATGCTCCTGAAGGGTTTGGAGGTATTTGATCTTTTTTTGGGGTACGCAGGATGAAAAAATGAGCAGGATCAAGGCGATCAGAGCCAAATAGTTACCCGCATGGAGGTATCTGTTGTTCATAATTTTGTGAATAGTGCCGGGCAAAGTTAGCGTATTTTATATGAATTGTGCACTATTTACTTGAACCCTGTCTTAATTAACCCCGGGGCAAGATGGGTTTTTATTAAGGAGGGGGTTATGAAACCGCTTCACCGAGAAGGGTAGCAGAGGTGGACGACAGGATCTTTACGGTCACATAATCTCCCGGGAGGGCATCGATGCTTGGGAAAACGACCACCTTGTTCTGCGAGTTCCTGCCCATGAATTGATTGTTCGAACGCTTTGAAGTGCCTTCGATCAGCACCTCAAATTCCCGGCCCTGATCCTGTCGGTTGCTTACCAGTGAGAGTTTCTGCTGAAGGTCGATCACCTCCCTGAGTCTGCGTTCTTTCACCTCTTCCGGCACATTGTCCACCAGGCGCTTAGCCGCCGGGGTCATCGGCCGTTCCGAGTATTTGAACATAAAGGCATAATCAAACCTTGCCCATTCCATCAGGGAGAGGGTTTCAAGGTGGTTCTCCTCTGTTTCGTCACAGAAACCCGAAATGATATCCGTAGAGATAGCGCATCCGGGAAGAAATTTACGGATAGATTCCACTCGTTCCATGTAGGTTTCACGGGTATATTTCCTGTTCATCCGGCGGAGGACAAGGTTGCTCCCCGACTGCACAGGCAGGTGGATTGCCCGGCAGATATTGGGATAGGTGGCCATCGTTTTCAGCAGTTCATCGGAGAGGTCCTTCGGGTGGGATGTAGCGAATCGGATCCTGAGCTTCGGATCGATGGCGGCAATCCGGCCGAGCAATTGGTCAAAGGAGACTTCATGGGTGTCTCCCTCTTTCCATCGGTAGGAGTTGACATTCTGTCCCAGCAGGGTGACCTCCCGGAAACCTTGGGTAAAAAGTTGCTGGGCCTCCTTAAGGATCGAACCGGCATCACGGCTTCGCTCTTTGCCGCGCGTATAGGGAACCACACAATAGGAACAAAAATTCTCACATCCTCGCATGATGGAGATGAATGCGGAGACTCCGTTGCTTCCCAGCCGAACAGGGGTAATATCCGCGTAGGTTTCTTCCAGCGACAAAAGGGTGTTCACTCCGCGCTGGCCTGATTCAACCTGCCCAAGCAACCGTGGCAGATCCCGGTAAGCATCGGGGCCGGCGACGAGATCCAGCAGGGACTCCTCATCGCCCAGGGCATACTTGATCCGGTCGGCCATGCAACCCAGCAACCCGATTGTCAATCCCGGATTCTTTTTCTTTAATGACCTGAATTGACGGAGCCTTTTCTTTACCCGCTCCTCCGCATGGGCACGGATCGAACAAGTGTTCACTAAAATGATATCGGCAGCTTGGACCTCTTTTGTCGGGAGGTAACCATGTTCAGCCAGGACGGATGCAACGATCTCACTGTCAGAAAAATTCATCTGACACCCGTAGGTTTCAATGTAGATTTTTTTAGCATTTTCCGCCTTCATGATAAACCTTTTCCTGGCAAACCCGATCAATGTGAAAAAACGGGTGCAAAGATACGTATTAACTATATTGTCTTACTTTTGTACCCGGATTTGGGTTGTTAAACGGACAAAAAAATGACGAAGAACCTTGTAATTGTTGAGTCTCCGGCCAAAGCCAAAACGATCGAGGGGTTTTTGGGGAAGGAGTACCAGGTGAAATCCTGTTTCGGGCACGTCATGGATCTTTCGAAGAAAGACTTAGGGGTGGACATTGACCATGGATTTGTACCAAGATACATTATATCACCGGATAAAAAGAAGATTGTATCCGAACTGAAAAAGCTGGCCGGTGAAGCGGAAATAGTTTGGCTGGCTTCTGATGAGGACCGAGAAGGAGAAGCCATTGCGGCCCACCTGATGGAAGCGTTGACTATCCAGGAATCCAAAAGCAGAAGGATTGTCTTTCATGAAATCACCAAACCGGCTATCCTGGAAGCCATAGAACATCCGAGGGGAATCGACCGCGATCTGGTGAATGCCCAGCAAGCTCGCAGGGTGCTTGACCGTCTGGTTGGATTTGAACTCTCACCGCTGCTCTGGAAAAAGATTAAACCGGCTCTTTCGGCGGGCCGCGTTCAGTCTGTTGCAGTGCGTCTGATCGTGGAACGGGAAGAGGAGATCAGGAATTTCAAATCAGCCTCCTCCTTCCGGGTGGTTGGGACCTTTATTGTGAAGAATGGGAAACAGCTGGTACCGGTTGAGGCTGAACTCACCAGGCGGTTCACCACACAGGAAGAGGCGGTTGCTTTTCTGGAGAAATGTTCCGAAGCGGATTTTTTAGTGGAAGAGATCGAGACAAAACCTGCGAAAAAATCACCTGCTCCTCCCTTTACCACTTCCACACTCCAGCAGGAGGCCTCCAGAAAGCTTGGGTTTTCGGTCGCCAACACCATGCGTATCGCGCAGGATTTGTACGAATCGGGAAAGATCACCTACATGCGAACGGATTCATTGAATCTTTCCAACCTGGCCATCGGGATGGCAAAACAGGAGATCACCGGATTGTTCGGGGCCGATTATGTGAAGACTCGGAAATATACCACCAAATCAAAAGGGGCCCAGGAAGCGCACGAAGCAATCAGGCCGACCTATATGAATGTCAGATCCATTGACGGCGACAAATCCCATAAACGGTTGTACGACCTGATCTGGAAACGGACCATCGCATCCCAGATGGCTGATGCCTTGCTGGAGAAGACCACCGTAACGATCGGGATATCCACTTCACAGGAGAAATTCATTGCCAAAGGGGAGCTCATCCGGTTTGACGGGTTTCTTAAATTATATCTGGAGTCGTCGGATGAGGAACCAAACAATGGTGGGGAGAAGATCCTTCCTCCGATGAAAAAGAATGATCCGCTGGAGATGGAGCAGGTTGACGCCCAGCAAAAATATGCCCAGCCTCCGCCACGATATACGGAAGCAATGCTGGTGAAAAAGCTCGAAGAACTTGGGATCGGACGGCCGTCCACTTATGCACCTACCATCTCTACCATCCAGCGACGGGAATATGTGGTGAAAGAGGACCGCCAGGGGACCATCCGCAACTTTCTTGTATTCACCCTGAAGGATGGAAACATCATCCGGCAAGAGAAGACAGAAAAAATAGGATCGGAAAAAGCCAAACTTTTCCCCACTGATATCGGCATCCTGGTCAACCAGTTCCTGCTGGAGCATTTCCAGAATATCATGGATTACAACTTCACGGCAACCGTTGAGGAACAGTTTGACGAGATTGCCGAAGGGAAGCTGGTATGGAATGCCATGATCCAGGAGTTTTACGGCCCATTCCATTCCAGGATTGTTCAAACACTGGAGGGGACCAGGAAGGTATCTGGAGAGAAATTGCTCGGAACGGACCCGACCACCGGATTGAATGTCTTTGTGAAGATTGGCCGTTACGGGCCCATGGTCCAGATGGGCGAAGCCGATATGGAAAATAAACCCAGGTTCGCTGCCCTGAAGAAAGGGCAGAGCATGGAATCCATCACCCTCGACGAAGCGCTGGAGCTGTTTAAACTCCCGCGTGTGCTCGGTGTTCTTGATCAGGCGGAGGTAACCGTGGCTACAGGCCGATTCGGCCCTTATATCCGGCACCAGTCCCATTTTTACTCTCTGATGCGAAGTGATGATCCTCTGACTATTACCATGGAACGGGCTATTGAGATTATCACGGAAAAGAAGAAAATGGATCAGGAAAAGATCATCCGGGAATTTAAGGAAGAGAAAGAGCTGAAGATCCTGAATGGCAAATATGGCCCGTATATCTCCTACAATAAATTGAATTTCAAGATCCCGAAAAACAAAGTTGCCGAAGAACTTACCTTTGAAGAATGCAAGAAAATTATGACGGAATCCAAGCCGACAAAATCCAGTAAATCACGGAAATCAAAATAAGCGTTGTTATTTAAGGAGCCATGGAAGAGTTTTTTCATCCTGTTGACCTGAATGAAATATTCCCTTCGGAAGCAGTCGAGGGCTACCGCCGTATGGGGGATCTGATTCGATGCCATTCTGAAAAAGACACGTTCCCGGATCCTGACCAGGCCGACCTGGCCATCATCGGGGTTCCTGAGGACCGCAATTCCGTTGACAATACCGGATGCGGACAAGGACCCGATATGATCCGGAAGTACCTTTATAAACTTTACCCGGGGCCATTCAATCCCCGGATCATTGATCTGGGAAACATGAAACGGGGGAATACCCAGAAGGACACCTATTTTGCCCTGACTTCCGTTGTTTCGGAACTCCTGAATGCCGGCATCATCCCTGTCATCCTGGGTGGAAGTCAGGATCTCACTTACGCCAATTACCAGGCCTACCAGAACCTCGGGCAGATCATCAATATCGTGAGTATCGACAACATGTTCGATCTTGGAAAATCGGAAGGGGAACTAAACGCGCAATCCTGGCTCAGCAGTATCATCCTGCATCAACCCAACTACCTCTTCAATTATGCCAACATCGGATATCAGACCTATTTCATTGACCAGGAGGCGTTGCGTTTGATGAACAACCTCTTTTTCGATACCTACCGGCTCGGTATTGTACGGGCCGACCTGGAAGAGGTGGAACCCATTGTAAGGAATGCAGATGTGCTGAGCTTTGATATCTCCTGTGTCAGAAACTCCGATGCCCCGGGCAATCAGAACAACACCCCCAACGGATTCCATGGGGAAGAGGCCTGCCAGATCATCCGGTATGCAGGACTAAGTGACAAGCTAACCTCGATCGGATTTTACGAATACAACCCCCTCTTTGACCAGCAAGGGCAAACAGCCCACCTGATTGCCCAGATGATCTGGTACTTTGTGGAGGGATTTTACAGTCGCCCCCATGACTTTCCTTTCCGAAACGAAGAGGACTATATGAAGTACCACGTTACCATCAGCGATCACAAACAGGATATCACCTTTTTCAAGAGCAAAAAGACAGACCGCTGGTGGATGGAGATCCCGCTGCCTGACGAACAGCGGGCAAAATACGAACGACATTACCTGGTCCCCTGTTCCTATAAGGATTATCAGCAGGCAACCCGGGAAGAGATTCCCGACAGGTGGTGGATGGTATACCAGAAATTGATGTGAGGGGTCACTTAATCCGTTCAGGATTGGCAGCGAGATAGCTTTTCCATCCGGTGAATTTCCCCCCCCCCTCTGTTCTCCCTTTCTGGAAGTAATGGCAAACGGCCACCGCCAGCCCGTCCGTTGCATCCATGTGCTCAGGGAGTTCCCTCATGGAGAGCATCCGGAGCAGCATCGAGGCGACCTGTTCTTTTGATGCGCTCCCTTTTCCGGTGATTGATTGTTTGATCTTTCTCGGCGAGTATTCAAAAACCGGTATGGACCGTGACAGGGCCGCGGCGATCGCAACACCCTGAGCCCTTCCCAGTTTCAGCATCGACTGAACGTTTTTACCAAAAAAGGGGGCTTCAATGGCCAGTTCGTCCGGATGAAATTCATCGATGAGGGCAATTGATTTTTCGAAAATATGTTTCAGTTTAAGGGGATGATCATCCGATTTCATTAATTTTAAAACCCCAAGAGAAACCAATTCAATCGTTTTCCCATGGACGGAAACAATACCAAACCCCATGATGTTTGTTCCGGGATCGATCCCTAAAATGATTCGTTCGACGCTCAATGGTCAAGATGATTAATACAACAAAAATAGGCAAAATATACAACACGCTGCTCCAGGTCGCCATCCTGCTGATCACTTACTGGTTCATCTATGATCAGGTTTTTTACAGGAAAAACCTGCCCGGAATCGTAAGGGCGCTCAGGGATGATTTCACCCATCCGGATTTCACCTGGCTGATGGTGCTGATCTTTCTGCTGATGTTTGTCAACTGGGGTGTCGAAGCTGTCAAATGGAGATACCTGATGGCCAAGATTGAGCGGATTGGTTTTTGGAAATCCTACCAGGCTGTCCTGACCGGAGTGACCGTCAGTTCATTCACTCCCAACCGCATCGGGGAATATTTCGGTCGCGTCTTCATTTTGAAAACCGGAAGCCGGATCGAAGGTATCCTCGTCACTATCCTCGGAAGCATGAGCCAGTTGCTCATCACCATCTTCATGGGCAGTGCTGCACTGCTGGCATTCATACCCCTCTTTCTGACCCACTACTGGAAATACAACGGCTATCTTTATTACGCGATCGTTGCCGTGGTGGTGGGTTTCAATATCCTCATCCTGGGGTTTTACCTGAATGTATCTTTTCTTTCGACCCTGAAGGATAAACTACTCCGGAACGGGCTGAAGAAGATGCGGAAGTTCTTCAGGATATTTGCATTCTATCACAACAGGGAACTAATCAGGGTGCTGATATACAGCTTTATAAGGTATCTTGTCTTCTCCTTTCAGTTTTACCTTCTGCTTCGCCTTTTCGGCATCCGGATTTCCTATCCGGATGCCATGATGCTGATCTCCCTGATCTATTTCGTCATGGCAGTAATTCCTACCATTGCTCTCACGGAACTTGGCATCAGAGGATCGGTTACTCTCTATTTTTTCGGTATTTATTTCACTGGGATGGGTGGGATAACAGACCAGAACAGTTTTGGGATCCTGGCGGCTTCCACCCTCCTGTGGGTGATCAACCTGGGACTTCCGGCATTGCTGGGATCTCTGTTTGTTTTCCGGCTTAAATTTTTCAGAAAAATGGGCAGAAACGGAACCAGATGATCCTGCTGGTGATTATCGGCGGGGTGATGATGGTGCTGGCCATTCTTTATGCCCTTATCCTTTTCGGGGCCCTCTCCGGATTATCCCTTCCCACAGGGATCTCCTCCTCTTCCGAGATACCGTTGCCCCGGGTGAGCGTGATTGTCCCAGCCCGGAACGAAGCGTTGAGGATCCTTCCCTCCCTGGAATCCCTTATTGCTCAGAATTACCCCGCCGGGAAGGTTGAAGTGCTCATCAGTGATGACTTCTCCGAAGATAAGACACGAGAGATTGTGGAGGACTTCATCAGGGATCATCCGGGGCAAAACTGGAAGCTGGTTGCGGGTGATCCGCTACGGCCACAATTGAAGGGGAAGAAAGCGGCGATCACCAGGGCCGTAGAACTGGCATCCGGGAGCCTGATCTTCACTACCGATGCAGATACCCTGCATACCCCCTCCTGGATCTCTGCCATGGTGCAAGGGTATCATCAAACCGGCGCAAGGATGTTTCTTGGCCCCGTGATGTTTTCAGGCCACACCGGGATGTTTGGAGCTATCCAAACTCTTGAATTCCTTGGTGTCATGGGGCTGACGGCCGGATTTGCCAACCTGGGTTTGGCAATCATGTGCAACGGGGCAAACCTCTGTTATGAAAAAGATGCTTTTGAACAGGCCGGTGGTTTTCAGGGTTACCAGGGATATGCTTCCGGGGATGACCAGTTTTTGCTCTGGAAAATAAAACATCTTTACGGCGGAAAGGCGATCCGGTTTTCCGATGACCGGGAGGCCATCGTCACCACCTTGCCGGCATCAGGAGTATGGGAGTTTTTTCAACAGCGTTTCCGCTGGATATCAAAGAGCCGGGGCTACAGGGATCCACTAGTACTGGCTATTGGCATGATCAGCTATTTCTTTCAGATGATGATCCTGGGTGGATTGTTCCTTGGATTCCTCTCTCCGGTGTACCTCTATCTGACGGGATTGTTGTTTGCCTTTAAGCTGTTCGTTGACCTCCCCCTGGTTTTTTCGATGGCCCGGTTTTTCGGCCAGCGGAATGTGTGGGTGTGGTATCTTCCGGCCCAGCTTTTCCAGGTTCTATACGTGACTATTTCAGCGCCCTTGTCGTTTCTGATCCCGGTATCATGGAAAGGCCGGCAAGTCACTTAATCGGGTTCCCGGCATTCATGACCGCTTCTGCTCTCATCAGATCATAGGGAAAGGTGATCTTGAAATTCATCTGATCTCCATCGGCAAGGTGGACCGGGATGCCCGATGCTTCAAGCACCGTGGCATCATCCGTGAATTCAGGCCTGTAAGGTTGGGCATACGCCTTCCGGATCTCGGAGGTCAGGAACACCTGGGGTGTCTGAACGATCCGGATCCGCGACCTGTCAACCGGCTGGCTGGATAACCCCGACAGCTCCCGCACGGATTCAGAGAAAGGCACTACGGGAACGGCATTTCCCCTCTCTTCAGCAAATGCATACAGGCGACGGATCAACCCGGCGGAGACGAGTGGCCGGGCCCCGTCATGAATGGCCACCAACCCGTTGGGATCCAGGTGTTGGAGACAATTGGAAACGGAATGAAAGCGGGTATTCCCTCCCGGAATCAGTTCATGAGGGATCGTCAGGCCATAACGCTTTGTTAATGCCAGCCAATCGTCAAAAAAGGATTCCGGTAATGCGATTAAAATCCGGATGGAGGAGTCAGCTTCATGAAAGGCTATGACCGGATGCATCAGCACAGGCATCATGTTCAACAACAGAAACTGCTTTGGTGTGGCAGATTTCATGCGGGCGCCTGATCCCCCGGCAACAATGACAGCTGCACTCATCAGAGGATCAGCATCGGATAACCGTAGGTGAAGAACATGTATTTTTTCTTCACCGCTTCCTGATAAGCCTCCATGAGGAAATCGTATCCTGCGAAGGCGGCCACAAGCATCATCATCGGCGATTGTGGCAGATGAAAATTGCTGATCATCGCGTTGGCGATACTGAATTCGTACGGAGGGAAGATAAATTTATTTGTCCAGCCACGGAAGGGTTTCAGCTGGTTGGAAATCGCCACTGAAGATTCGATGGCCTTCATGGTGGTGGTCCCCACGGCCACAATCTTCCTTTTATTGGCCTTGGCACGGTTCACAATGTCGGCTGTCTCGGATTCAATGATGATCTCCTCGCTGTCCATTTTGTGCTTGGTGAGATCTTCCACATCGATGGACCGAAAATTACCCAGTCCAACATGCAGGGTGATTTCAGCAAAATTGACCCCTTGCAACTCCAGGCGCTTCATGATTTCGCGGCTAAAATGAAGCCCGGCTGTAGGAGCGGCAACAGCCCCTTCATGTTTAGCATAAATGGTTTGGTACCTCACCTCGTCCTCTTCGTTGGCAGGACGGTTGTGGATCTTTGGCAGGGGGGTCTGACCGAATCGCTGGATGGTCCGTTTAAACTCCTCATAGGATCCGTCAAACAAGAACCGGATCGTTCGGCCCCGGGAAGTGGTATTGTCTATCACTTCCGCTACCAGCGAATCGTCTTCACCGAAATAGAGTTTGTTGCCAATACGGATCTTGCGGGCAGGATCAACCAACACATCCCATAAACGCGATTCCCTGTTCAACTCCCTTAAAAGAAAAACTTCGATTTTCGCCCCTGTTTTTTCTTTTTCGCCATGGAGCCTGGCAGGGAAAACCTTGGTATTGTTCAGAATGAACACATCCCCATCGCCAAAATAGGATAAAATATCTTTAAAATTCTTGTGTTCAATGGTTTGATTTTTCCTGTCCAACACCATCATCGGCACATCATCTCTCTGCTTGGAGGGCTCATTCGCGATTAGTTCCGGCGGTAAATGAAAGCGAAAGTTCGATAGTTTCATAGGGATCTTACCTCTTTTTGAGGGGTGCAAAGTTAATCCAATTTTAGCTGAAAGTCAAGTCCTTTCTGCCTCAATTTGGATTGATTACAATTTCTTTTAAAAAAGAAAATCAAGGAAATGCTATTTTTGTTTTTAAAAGAGATCCTTGTGACAAACCATCCTGTACTGAAAAGAAGCAAACAGATCGGGATCATTCTCAGTGCCTCCCTGGCTGGTTTCATGGTGCTTCTTGATAACAACATTGTTAACATTTCACTGCCGGAAATTGCCACCTACTTTAACATTTCCACCAATCTGGTTATCCAGATCGTTGTGGTTTACATGCTGGTGCTTACCAGTGCCCTGATTATTTTCGGGAAACTGGCCGACAACATCGGGATAAAGCGGGTTTTCATCAGCGGATTTGCTGTTTTCACCATCGCTTCCCTGTTATGCGGACTGACCCCCTCCTTCCTTCTTTTACTGATTGCACGGGGGATACAGGCGCTAGGCGGATCCATGCTCTACGCCACCTCCATTTCACTGATATCCAAGTTCATACCAGCCGAAAAACGGGGTTGGGCATTTGGTGTGTTCTCACCAGTCACCTCGTTGGGACTTCTGATTGGAAATCCCCTGGGAGGATTGATTACGGGGATGCTGAACTGGCACTGGATTTTCCTGGTGAATGTCCCGGTTGGCATCATGGCTATCCTGTTTGCTGCCAGGACAATTCCGGGGGATGCTTCCGGAAAAGCGGAACGACCCTCTGCAAAGCAATTTGATTACCTCGGTTCCTTGTTGAGTTTCTCGGGGCTTGCATTGCTGGTTTTCTTTGTCACGCAGGGCCGGTCAATCGGCTGGAGTTCACCATGGACCATCGGGGGATTCGTCGTTTCCGCTGCCATGATTTTTGGATTCGTTTTCTGGGAAAAGGGGTCAAAGGACCCAATCCTGGATCTGTCGATCTTCAGGGACCGTAACTTCTCTTTCGCCATTCTGGCATCTGTGGTTGGATTTGGATTGATGGCAGGGAGCAATGTCATCCTCCCTTTTTACCTGATCCACGGACTGAAGATCGACGTCAGTCATGCAGGCTTTATCCTGATGACCTTTCCGGTAGTGTTCAGCATGACCAGTCCCGTAACAGGCCGACTTTCAGACAGGGTCTCCAAAGTGCGCCTGACGATTGTCGGGATGGCACTGGCAATGCTCACCTGCATCGCTTTTTCCCTCCTGCTCTCATGGCTGCATCTCGGCATTCTCTTTGCCTACCTGGTGCTGCTGGGATTTTCCTATGCCCTCTTCATCACACCCAATAATAACCTGGTAATGTCGCTGGCCTTGGAGGAAAAACAATCGATCTCATCGAGCGTGTTTAAACTCGCCACCAATTTGGGGCAGATGTCCGGACTGATCCTTATGCAGATGATATTCACAATGCATCTGCCTCATTCTCAGGGTCACGGAAATTTTGCGTTAAAATCGGCCTCAACGTCCCAGATGTTGTCGGGCTTTTCATGGGCCTTTATCGGCGGGGCAGCGATGTGCTTCGCCGCCATTCTCTTCTCCTTATTTATCCGGGAGAGAAAGGAGGAGACGAAAGCGGTCGCTGAAACTTCATTTCTGGGGTGAACAGATCGAGAATATCTTCCTTGCCAAGAAGATGATAACCAAAAAGCCCTGCATTCCGGGCTCCCTCCACATGTTGGGGAGAATCGTCAATAAAAAGGGTTTCGTCAGCGAGAATCCCGGCATCCATAACCACAAAATCAAACACCTCCCGGAAGGGTTTCCTGAGACCGACCTGAAAGGAAAAATAGGCTTTTTCAAAGAGATCCCCAAATCCTGAAACTCCATACACGGCTTGAAGTTCCTTGAGGTATTTAATGTAGTGGATCTCATTGGTATTGCTGAGAAGGAAGAGGCGGTAATGTTTAGAAAGGGATCTCAGTAGCGCGATTCTCGATGCCGGGATATCCTGCAGCAGTGCATTCCAGGCGCGGTCGATCTCCTCATCGGTTACCGGTCTGTTGAAATAGGGTTTCAGCGCTTCCCTGAACTGGGCAGGGGTGATCTGCCCGGTTTCAAAACTTCCAAAGAGACTCTCCCGGTCGGTCACGGAATAGCCCGTGTCAAACTGACGGAGACCCAGATCGGTGAATGCTTTTTCGGTGATCGATACATCGATGTTGCAAACCACCCCGCCGAAGTCGAAGATGATGTTCCGGATAACAGGCTGTTCCATTGCATTCAGATGGGATTGCAAAGGTGTGAATTTTCACCGAACGAATTGTCCGGGTGAAAAAGTTTCTTTTACTTTGCCTGAAAAAGTTAAGCAATGAAGCGGTTTGCAGGAATTTTACCTGTTCTTTTTCTCTTTCTGGCCATGACCTCTTGCCAGAAAAACTGTCAGCAACCTGAACCCATTGATAACGGAGTCTCCAGATACGACCTCGATAAAGCAATAGTGGAGGTGAATACCACCAATGTGGCCACAGGTTTCGAGACCATGTTCCAGTCCACCATTACCGATAGCGCCAGCCGGGCCCGGCTCTGCCAGTCCTTTATTGAACCTGTCAGGTTTTTTCCCGACCAGTCAGGATATTTCTTCGTTGAGTCTTACAATGCCTGGATGGTTGCCCATGCCACACAACCTGATTTGATAGGCACCTGCCGCATGGATGTTCAGGATGCCCATGGTAAATTCTATGTCAGGGAGATGGTGAATACCGTAAGGTTCATTGGATACGGATTTGTCGAGTATTATTTCAATAACCCGGCAACCGGGGAAACGGAACGGAAGCTGGGATTTGTGAAGAGCATACCTTCGGCTGAATTTTTCATTGGCTCCGGATTTTACGGGGACCTGCCTGACCTCTATTACACTGTCTCGGAAGCGATGATGATGACGGCCGAATCGGCCACTGCCAGCATGGCCCAGGGGATCGGAGGTGTATTTGCCACCTACTATGCCGACTCCAATGACCGTGTGAACTTCTGCCGGCAGATGATTGACCATATCCGCTTTTTCGATGACCAGTCGGGATACTTTTTCATCTATGATTTCAACTGTGTCAATGTCGCCCACGGCACACAGAAAGACCTTCAGGGGCAGAACCTCTATAACTACCAGGATTTAAGGGGCAATTATGTGATCAGGGAGTTGGTCAGGGTAGCAGAAGGACCAACCGGGGAAGGGTATTACGAATACTGGTGGAACAATCCGGTTACAGGAACGGAGGAGCCTAAACTGGCCTATGTGATGAAGATTCCGGGGATCGACTATTTCATTGGCTCAGGCATCTATCTACAAAACTAAAAAAGTCGTAATTTTGCGATCCCAGTTCGAAATTCGATGTATTCGAAAATCATCATTCGTATACATCGTAATTCGCAGGGGCCCATAGCTCAGTTGGTTAGAGCAGTAGACTCATAATCTATTGGTCCCAGGTTCAAGTCCTGGTGGGCCCACAGAGCGGCCGTATGTTGAAACGCCTTCTTTATTCAGAGTATTTCCGGAATATCCTGACCCTCGTTTCAGGAAATACCATTGCCCAATTGATCCCCCTCCTGGCTGAACCTTTTCTGACCCGGTTGTTCCCGCCGGAGGATTTCGGATTACTCGCCCTTTTCATTTCCATCAGTTCGTTGTTTGCCGTGGTGGCTACCGGAAGGTATGAACTGGCTGTCATGCTTCCATCAAAGGAACGGGATGCATTGAACCTTGTAGCGCTTTCGGCTATGGTCACAGGCATCCTCACCGGGATCTCGCTGCTGGTGGTGTGGGTGTTCAATCACCCGATCTGCCGGCTGCTCAGGAGCGACCAGATCTCCGGCTACCTATACTTGGTTCCGCTGGTCGTACTGTTTTCGGGATTGGCACAGACACTTACCTACTGGTTCAGCCGCGAAAAACAATTTCGTAAGGTATCCGTTGCCAGGATCTCCCAGAGTTCAACAGCCGCCGGGATCGGGATCGGCGCAGGATTTCTTGGGACGGGGACGATGGGGCTGATCTCGGCGCAGGTTTTCGGGAACCTGGCTTCTGCCCTCTATTTCATCGTTCGTTTTCTGAAAACCGGGCCCGGCAAGCTCCGTCAGATCTCCAGGCAGGAGATCAGAAAGATGGCGGCCAGCTATGCCGAATTTCCAAGGGTGAATGCGCTTTACATCTTTGCCGATACCGCCCAGTACAGCGGGATCAGTTTCCTGATCGCTTCATTCTTCAGCAACATGTTGCTTGGCTTCTATTCTAGAACATTCCGTATCCTGACGGTTCCGCTTTCATTCATCGGAAGTGCGATCTCTCACGTATTCTTCCAGAAGGCTTCCGTGATCTACCGAGAACAGGGGAACCTGAGAAGATTTGGCATCCAGACGCTGCTTGGGACAGCGCTCGCGGGCCTGCCGATCTTTGTGGTGGTCATGATCTGGGGACCCGATCTGTTTGCTTTCGTGCTGGGCCAGCCCTGGCGTCCGGCCGGGATCTATGCCCGGATCCTCTCCCCATGGATCTTCATGAAATTCATCACGCAGCCGCTTAGCCAGATCCCTATGATCGTGAACAGACAAAAGGAGCTGTTTCTTTTCAGCCTGGCAAGTATCCTGCTGATCTTCGGTTCATTGATTTATGGCGGTTTGGTCGCGGACGATCTGATCATTGGATTTTACCTGATCTCCATCAGCCAGGTGCTTTTTTCACTCGTACTGATCTATTGGTTGTTACATATTTCCACCGAAAGGAAATAATCCGGAAAGCGTTTTCATCAAGGAAAATTCATTACTTTTATTGAACCTATGCGAATGATCCGACTCCTGAAAAATTTCCTGAAGAGGCATGGCGGCAAACCAGCCATACTCTATGGGTACAAGATCCCCGGAGGAGCCTATTTGGCTCACACCCGGGTAAGCAACACCACCTTCATCGGCTGCAGGAAAAATCTCCGGATTGCCGATCATGTCTTTATTGGGCACTTTAATTTTCTGGATTGCTGTAACGGGGTATCCATCGGGGAGGGATGCCAGATCACCAACTATATCAGCATCCTCACCCACTCAAGCCACCTGGCGATCCGGCTTTACGGGAAGTCATTCTGGGAAACAATTGAACTTCTGGCCTACCGGAAGGGTTCGGTGAGCATCGGAGAATACACCTTTGTCGGTCCCCATTCGGTGATCGTATCCGGGACAACGATCGGAAAGGGATCGATCGTCTCAGCCTACAGTTTTGTCAAGGGGGATTTTCCTGATTTTTCGATCATTAACGGAAATCCGGCCAGGGTGACAGGCTCGACAAAAGAGCTTGACCGGCCATGGCTGGAGAAACACCCCGAGCTTAGGGAATGGTATGACGCCTGGGCGTCGGATGAGCATGATCCATGAAAAAATACCTGATCATAGGAAACGGGGAGAGCCCTCACATTCTCAAATGGGTAAATCAACTGGCCGGGTATTTTGAACTCTATCTTGTCTCTTCACAGGATACCGGGCCGAAGATCCTTGAGGTGATCCCCGACAAACGGATCTTCAGCTTCCATCTCAATGTATCGGAATCCGGGGGGAATGTTTCCCATATCAGGATGGTGATCCCCCTGATCCGGATCATCCGGAAGGTAAATCCCGACATCGTCAATGCACATTACATCACGAGCCATGGAGTGGTGGCGGCCCTAGCGAAGAAAATCTCACGCCATCCCTTCAGCCTGATCCAGTCGGCCTGGGGCTCCGATATTTTAACTGCTCCCTTTCGAAATGGTTTCTATAAAACACTGACCTCCTTTGCCTTGAACCAGGCAAAACTGGCCACGACCGATTCCGCCCGTGTAGCCGGGATCATCCATACCCTCTCGGGAGTGGAGACAATGACCTTTCCCTTTGGACTCGAGCACCTACCCGGGGGAGCCCCTTTCAGTAAAACAAAGGATCTCTTTTTTTCCAATCGTACCTTGAATGCCAATTCGAACATTGACCGGATCATTCACTTTTTCAACAGGGTTCTTCAAGAAAACAGCCGGGCCAGACTGGTCATCGCCAATGAAGGGCCGTTGAAAGGGGAGCTCATGGCGCTTGCCGGAGCCCTTGGAATTCAGGACGCCATTGAATTCACGGGATTTCTCAGCCAGGAAAAACAACAGGAGTATTACCGGAAAGCCAGGTTCTATTTTTCCATTCCGGCAACCGATGCCCTCTCCGTATCCTTGCTTGAAGCCATGGCATTCGGATGCATTCCTCTTGTTTCCGATCTTCCCGATAATCGTGAATGGGTAACAGATGGTATTAATGGATTGATATTCAACGAACATACAACGCCGGAAACGATCTCTGTCCTTCAGGAGAGATCCCCTGAAATTGCCGGAATCAACCGGGATATGATTGCCAGAAAAGCCATCTTTCCCGATTCAATAGAATTGTTTTACAAAAGGATCATTGATTTCTGATATCCGCAATGGAGATCCTGCATGAAGATAACCGGCTGGTCCGGTTCAATGGCCGGCTGGATGCCAACAGCAGCGGCCATCTGGACCAGGTGCTGACCAACATGGCTGCTGACGGCGGGGATATCATCCTCGACCTTTCAGCCTGCCCCTACCTCTCGAGTGCCGGGATCCGGATCCTGCTGAAAACCACCCGGCTACTTCACTCGTCTGGGGATGAACTCATCATCACCGGAGTGACCACAGAGGTGCTTCATGTATTGGAGGTGGCCTCGCTAACAACGGTTCTTCACCTGGAAAAGGGGGTGGAAGAGGCCATCGCAGTTGTGGCTGCCCGCCGGGAAAAGAGTGCCGGCACCAGCCATGGCACCCTGCAGGACCATCATCTCCTCTATCACCCGGTGGGTGATGAACCCCTGACAGGGACATACGCACATGCGAAAGAGGTGTTGAGCTACCATGAAATGGGGTTTGCCATCGGGTTTGGATCCTTCTCTGCTTCCGATGAAAGCGCCAGGGATTGTGCCGATCTGTTTACCACAATGGGAAACTGTGCCGTTTTTTTTCCGGCCGGGAACCCCCTTGAAGCTGATTTCCGGCTGATCTCCGAACCCGATACCACCGGCCTGTTGGTTAATGAGATCCTCTCGTTCGGCCTGCACCCGTCCGGGATTCTCAAGGTGCCGACGCCGGGCCGCTTCCCGCTTGGAGTTCTCTCCCGTGCGGTGCGGGAGGTGGAGCAGATCGGATTGAGCAGGCAGTCGGTGATCCTGGCCATTGTGGTTGACCAGGATACGACACATCCCTCCGTCAGCCTGGTGCTGGCGAACAATGATGCAGTAGTATCATTGGTGAATGAGGCCGGGATGAAACAGTTTGGGGAGTTGCTGGTGGATCATGCAACGAGTCCGTTAACCGGGATTACCATTCGGTTGGCACATCTTGAACCGCTGACGGATGGAACCCGGCTTCATGAATGCCTCAACCGGAATCTGACTTATGAGAACATTCTTTCCTTAGAACCCATTCAGCCTGATTCCTTCTTGCAGAACCCTGTTGCCTGGCTTTTTCATGCCAGCCGGTTTGAAGAGGACAACACCCGGCGATTGGCCATGGAGGTGAAACCCGGAACGGAATTCGAATCCCCCAACCCCTTCCTCGCCAGGATGCTTTACAACGATTCCTCAAAGATCTGCATCGAACCGCTCCACGGAGGCTACACTGCAAAGACCTACCATGTTGCCTCTTATGATCATGAAGGACGCAGGATGCGCCCTACCGTCATGAAAGTGGCCAACCGGGATCTGATCTCCAGGGAGTCGGAACGGGGAAAAAAGTATGCACAGCCTTACATCCTCAATAACTGTGCAATGGTGATGGGTTCGGCACGTTTTGAAGAGACCATGGCGATCCGCTACAATTTCGTTGGGATTGGAGGCGAAAACAGCCAACTGAAATGGCTAACCCACTATTATCTAGAAAAAGAGATCGATTTTCTGGGACCCTTGTTCGATAAGATCTTCCTGAAGATACTGAAACCGTGGTACGGACAAGCCGTCAGGAAGGTTCTTTACCCTTTTCAGGACCATGACCCGACGCTGACCTTTTTCCCTCACATCTACCAGACGGCCAGAGAGCTCTTTTCAATCTCTGCCGATGACGAGTATCTCCAGGTCCCGGAGTTAGACCGGCCCATCCTGAATCCGTACCGCTTTCTGAAACACGAATATCCACGAAAACGGAATTGGGGGATAGACTATTATTCAGGGATCTGCCACGGCGATCTGAACATGCAGAATATCCTCCTGGATGAGCTGATGAATGTATACCTGATCGACTTTTCGGAGACCAGGCCCCGCTCGGTCATCTCCGACTTTGCACGGCTGGAGGCCATTTTTCTGATCGACAATGCACCTCTTGGTGATGAAGCCGATCTGCAAGATTATTTGCAGTTCATCCAACGTTTTTATTCCATTCCCCGGCTTGATGAACTTCCTGAAATACACTACCAGGGCAAACATCCGGAAGCAGTGAAAAAGAATGCCTCATTGGCGATAAAAATGAGAAGGTATGCGTTAGGCAGCACGGATAACCACCCGGAGTTGCTCCCATACTACATGGCACTGCTTGAATGGATCATGCCCATTGTCTGTTACACTTCCTTGCCACTTCCCCAAAAACGCCTAGCTTTTTTAGTCTCCTCCCTGCTGACGGAAAAAGTGAAGTCGGCCATATGAATTCTTGATCGACAGCGTCTATTTTTTATAAACCAACAGAAAAAGAATACCGGCGATTAACATGGGAATCCCGAAGATCAATGAGCCCAGGTTCCCTTCAATGATCAGGAAAGGCCCCATTTGAACCGCACTTGCAACAAGGATGATAATTCCTCCGGTACATTTTTTCCACCAGGAGAAAAGATATCCGATGATATACAGATAAAACGTTGCCTCCATGATGAGGCCTTCCCATCCGTCGAAAAAAGGTTTCTCTCCTGTGAACGCCTGAACATACTCATCGATCAGTTTTGGAACAAAGGCAAGAAGAAAAAACAAGGCAAGCAGCGAGGCAAATATTTGTGCAACCAGCAGGAGTGCATTGCTTTTTCTTGAGGAGGTGTCGATCTGATTTTTCATGGCACTGAATTTCTGAGAGATACACTGTAAAGATACGGCGAAATAACAGAAAAACAACCGGCTTTTTCCTTCCCTCACCTGTCCGCTTGTCCGCCTGTCCGCCAGCAGGGGAATTACCTGGATGGCTGCAGAAAAATCATTATGTTTGCAAAGAATCATCAGGGATGGAAAAAACAGCTTCCCCATTCGACCTGCTACGAACCGAGATCCTTCAATGCACAAAATGTCCCTTGCACAGAACGAGGCACCATGCCCTGGTGGGGAATGGAGTTGACCATGCCTCCATCATGCTGATCGGAGAGGCCCCGGGGGCGGACGAGGATCAACAGGGAACCGTATTTATTGGTAAAGCCGGACAGTTGCTGGATAAAATCCTCGCAGCATGCAACTTTTCACGGCAAAAACAGCTTTTTATCACCAATATTGTCCGGTGTCGTCTACCAGGCAACCGGGCGCCGGAGGAGGAAGAAATCGCAGCATGTATTCCATTCCTCGAAAGACAAATTAACCTGATCGATCCGGCCATCCTCGTTACGCTGGGGGCCACGGCCCTGAGAAGCCTTGCCGGAAAGGGATCACGCATCACGCGCGACCGGGGAAAATGGCAATATTACGGCAACCGGCTGCTGATGCCTACCTACCATCCGGCCGCCCTGCTCAGGAATCCGGGCCTGAAACGTGAGACATGGGAAGATTTTAAAGAGGTTATCCGTAAATACCGGGAGTTGATTGATCCGGATCATCCCTGCAACTATCTGTGAATGTTACAAGTGGAGATATGGCGGAGCAACGTGAGGTGAAAGGGTTCCAGGGTTTTAAAGTCATCAGTATCTCAGTCGCCCATTTTGTTCATGACAGCTTTACCTCCATCCTGAACATTATCCTGCCCTTGTTGATCTCCAAGTTTGGGATCACACTCACCATGGCCGGATTGCTGAACCTGATCCTTCGCCTTCCCTCCCTCCTGAACCCCCTGATCGGCATTGTGGCCGACCGTTCAGCAGTTCGCTGGTACATCATCTTGACGCCAGTCATATCCGCCGTTGGCATGAGCCTGATCGGAATTGCGCCAAATTACACCATTGCCGCCATCCTGATTTTTGTGGTGGGTATCAGCTCCTCCTTTTTCCATGTGCCGGCGCCGGTCCTGATCCGCAATGTATCAGGTGCCAGGATTGGGAAGGGAATGAGTTTTTACATGCTTGGCGGAGAGGCCGCTCGCACGGTAGGGCCGCTGATGATCGTGGCCGCCGTCGAAATATGGACCCTGGAGGGTATCTGGAAACTGATCCCGTTTGCCCTGGCAGCCACTATTGTCCTTTTTTTCATGTTACGGAAGACCGCCTCGGGGAAACCTGTCACGCCAATCAATAACTCACGGAAAGAGCGACGGAAAGATCTCTGGAAATATACGCAAACCTTGATGCCTGTTTTGTTGACGATCTCCGGGATCACCTTTTTTCAGGCTCTCATGAAATCGGCGCTTTCTGCCTTCCTGACGGTCTATCTGACGGACCAGGGCAATTCTTTTTCCTACGCCGGGATCCTCTTTTCCGTATTTCAGTTTGCAGGAGCCGCGAGTGTATTGATCTCGGGGACCTGGTCAGACCGGATTGGGCGAATCACCATGTTGCAACTGGCCGCCATCACCTCCCCCATCTTCATGTAGCTGTTTGTCTTTTTGGGGAAATTCTGGATCATTCCGCTACTGTTGTTACTCGGTCTGAGCATATTCTCCACCACCCCGGTGATCCTTGCCTATCTTCAGGAGGTGGGCAGGGAACGGCCCTCCTACATCAACGGAGTCTATATGACCATCAGTTTTGCCGTGGGAGCGGTTGCGGTAGTATTTGTCGGCGCGATGGGAGACCGGTGGGGACTGGAAAAAACCTTTGAGATCACGGCCTATATCGGTGTCGGGATGTTCCCATGTGTAATATTTTTGAAGAATATTGGCAACAGACTGTTGATGAGATAAGCAGAAATGAATTACATCAAGGTTTTGTAAATAACTTTTCAGAAGTCCCCCGCCTTTTTTTAGTTTTTTCATGATTTCTTTTTTTAATTTGAATCGGAATCCTCTCATTGAAATCGAATAATGGATTGGTTATCCATTGCAGGTAGGATATTGACCCTTATCGGGGCTCTTGGACTCTTCCTTTTTGGGATGAAGTTGATGAGTGAAGCGCTCCAGAAAGTCGCCGCGAGCAGGATGCGGCATATTCTCGGGGCCATGACCCGCAGCCGGATAAGGGGAGTGTTTACCGGAGTACTGATTACCAGCACCATTCAATCATCATCGGCGACAACGGTCATGGTTGTCAGTTTTGTCAACGCCGGGCTCCTTTCGCTTGTTTCAGCGATTGGGGTGATCATGGGGGCAAATATCGGAACTACCGTCACAGCATGGCTGATTGCACTTCTGGGATTCAAGGTCAGCCTGAGTTTCTTATCCCTGCCTTTGATCGGGCTCAGTCTTCCCCTGTTTTTTTCGAAAAAGAGCCTTCGAAAATCATGGGGAGAGTTTATCATTGGATTTGCCATTCTCTTCATCGGACTGCAGTTTTTAAAGGAATCGGTGCCTGATGTCCGGGATAGTCCTGAAGTCCTGAGATTTCTCACCTCTTTTACAGATCTTGGGTTTTTATCAGTGCTGATCTTTGTTGCGATCGGGACCCTCTTCACGATCATCATTCAGTCATCCAGCGCAACGATGGCGCTGACACTCGTGATGTGCTATAACGGGCTGCTTCCCTTTGAGTTGGCAGCAGCAATGGTTCTGGGGGAGAACATCGGGACGACCATTACAGCCAACCTCGCTTCGATTGTAGCGAACATTTCAGCAAAACGGGCTGCCCGAGCCCATTTGCTGTTTAATCTTTTCGGAGTGGTATGGATGCTGCCTGTTTTCTCTTATTTTTTGAAAGGGATCAATTTCTTTTTGCAACAGAAACATGGTGTCTCTATCCTTGACACCCATGATACGACTCTCCAGTATGAAGAGGTCAGAAGTATTTACCCGATTGCGCTTTCTCTGTTTCATACAAGTTTCAATGTGATCAACACCGCCATCCTCATCGGATTTGCTCCGATTCTTGCCCACATAGCTACGCTGATGGTCCCAAGCAAAGCGGAAGAGGATGTGGAATTCAACCTGAAATACATTACCAAAGGACTCTTCTCAACTCCCGAGCTATCCATTCTGCAAGCCGGAAAAGAGATTTCCAATTTCGGTCTCCGGGTAGAAAAAATGTTTTTGTTGTTGCAAAAGATGATAACGGAAACAAAGTCAACCAACTTTGAAAAATTGCTTTCAAAAATTGAAAAATACGAACAGATTACAGATGATCTGGAATTGGAAATTTCCTTATACCTGACAAACGTTGCCGAAGGTGAGATCAGTCATGATTGTTCCAAGATGATCCGCGTGATGATAAAGATGATCGATGAGTTGGAAAGCATTGGAGATGTCATCTATTCGATGTCAAAAACGATCGACAGAATGAAAGAAAGCAAAATAAAATTCTTTTCATATCAGGACCAAGGGCTCAGAGAACTGTTTGACCTGATCAAGATAGCATTTACTGAAATGAACCTGAACCTGAGTAAAGGATTGGACGAAGTCAATCCTGAGGAGGCATTTATCATAGAGGAACAGATCAATCAGAAAAGGGATTCCCTTCGTCAGCGTCATGTTGAAGATCTGAAAGAGAAAAAATACAAGCACAAAACCGGGGCTTTTTACAGCGATATTTTTTCCTTAGGCGAACGGATCGGGGATTATATCCTGAACGTAACTGATTCGATCAGGGAATACCAGGAGTCCACTTAGGGGAGAGCTTACTTCCACTTCCTGCTGCCGCCTTTTGTACCTCCTCCATAGAAGATCATCACGCCCAGGATAAATCCAAGATTGTAAGGCCATCCAGAGTTGTTTACCTCATAAATCCCCACCTTGTTGGTAAAGAGGCTTATGATGAATGTGAAGAGGGAAATGAATCCGTGCCAGAGACCTGCCCAGAATCCGGCGGGGGCCAGGTCAAATCGTTCATTCCCAGGAGCACATGAAGTTAGGATGAAAAGCGCCACGATGACGAGGGGCAACCAGCGATAGATTTTTGAATCGTTCATTTTCATTGAATTATTGATGGATTTGAATGTAGGCATAAGCGACCACCGGCCCCCCCGTGGATCCGACAATCCGAACCGGCGTGGTCTGGAGAATGAAGTTCCGGCGGTTTTCTTCAGGAATATCGTACAAGTGAACCAGCGATTCCACGATCATGGTATGTTTTAATGCGCGATGAGATACCTGCAGGCCGTGTGCGTCCACGGTCAGTGAATCGGTGCCGACGACATGGATACCGGGAAAAGAGGTTATGAATTCGGAAGCCTCCTCCGTTAAAAAGGGCAACCACTCAGGACGGTGCACATGATTGCGTTCCACCCAGAGGTCGTAACCTGTGCGGAGAATGACAGCTTCTGCCGAGGAGAGGAGGTTGCCATAGGGAATCAGATGATCTATGGTGATTTCAGTAAGGAACCGGATGCCCTCATGTACCTCCGCTTCCGGCAAACCCGTAAGATCAATCATGCAGGCGCGGTGAAACGACCACGAAAGGTCATAAATCTCCATGCCTTGATCCTGCCTGGAAGGGTCAAAATGGTTGGGAGCATCACAGTGCGGATGGAAACAGTGATCCCCCATGGTGTGAGTGTAATGCTGCCAACCCTCCTTGTGGATGTCGGAGACAAGGTTCCTGGCAGGAGGGGAATCTCCCGGATATCCTTGCTGATCCATTGAGAAAGGAAGCGTCAGATCAATGACGAGAAACACCTCCTCCCCAAAGTTGACTTTGCATACATTTCGGGCCATATGGGATGGATTCCTCCGCTTAAGTTAAAAGGTAAAATTAAGAAAATCCTTTTGACTGGAATGGGAGATGTTGTACTTTTGGAACAATAACACATACAACGATGAGAATCAGAGAAAAAAGATCTTCCGGAACCCCTCTCTGGCTGTTGTTTGAACTGTTGGTTGTCTTCCTGGGAGTTTGGGGTGCTTTTTTATTCAACAACTATCAGGATAAGATCAAAGAGGAGAAGAAAACCCGTTCGATTTACGAATATTTTCTCGCCGAATGTAAATCGGAAAGGACGGAGATAGATCAGGAACGAAAGGTGTTCGACAGTGTGGTTGCCTCTTTTTTCACCGCGTATAAAAACGGGGAGTTGCCTGATATTCTTGGAGTTCCCATTTTCTTCACCTCCTCGATCAATTCCCGTGTCTGGGAAGCCGTATTGGCATCGGGAGGAACTGACGTAATGGATTTTGAGACCATCCGGCTGATCGATCAGTATGAAACGGACAAACTGAATATGATAAGCCTGTTTTCAAAAGGGGAGGCTTACGGCAGGGAGTTTCTTCTCATGAATTTCGAACGGCCCAAAAGTGAGTTCTATAATCTCTGGACCAAACAACTTAGGCCACAATACCAATGGTATCTTAAGTTTTTATTGAGCATTCAGAAACAATACCGGGATATGGCTGAATCGAACGAAAAACTAACCCGTTACCTGGAAGAGAAGCTCAAGGAGAATTAATACCGGGCTGTAACCGGCATCCCGCTACTTCAATGCTTTCAAAACCAGCACAACAACCAGCAGAACCAGGAGGATCCCCGTCACGATAAATGCCCAGTTATTCACCACCCTTGATTCCACTATCATTTCGTAGGGTTCAAACAGTAGTCCCATTGGCTGGATTTCCCAGGTGACCTGGCTACCTTTCAGCACAGAGGAGTTGGTCTCGATGATCAGGCCGGGCATTTCAACTGTCTCTGAATAGGATTCCATCAGAATTAATTGGTTGAAAAGATCGACTTTCTTCACGAAGTCAGAAAACAGGGAAGGGGTCAGTGCAACCAGTTCATCCGCAGCCGGGTTTCCGGTCCATCGTTGGAAGCCCTTTGCAATTTCTTCCGGTTGGTCAAATTTCCATGATTCAACAAAGCCCTGAATACTGTCATGGGCTCTGGAAACCTCCTCCGGCTGGAGAGCAGGATCATTCAGCCGGACGATTCCTTCCCGAAGGATATGTTCTATCTCTGCTGTGATGGAGGCAAGAAGGAACTGCTCTGCCTTTTTATCTGCTTCATCGAAACGAAGGGAATCAGCGTGGCACCGAACAGGATGTTGTCCCGAAAGCCATAATAGATCCTCATGGGTGAGAAAATCCTGGTACGAAAGGAAAGTAAACGGATTGGCTGGCTGAAAAACCTCCCTGAAAGTGGGATAGGAATAAAAGAAACCAAATTTACTTGTAATGGAAAGTTCACGGCTTAGTTGTCTGCGCCATGAGGTGTCGGACCCGATTTCATACATCAATTCTTCACTGTTGTCGAAGTGCTTGGTGTAGATCAGCACTATATTATCATTTTTTAAGGAGTCTTGCACCGTATCAGGAGTAATCTCCATCGTCCAGGTCGAATCGACAGGATAAGGCAGATCTCCCTGAAATACAGAGGAGGAATCTCCCGTGATCCGGATGGTACGGGTGAAAGATCCATCCCGATGGACCTGTGTCGTGACCGTGATTTCGCGACATCCGATGGAGGCCAACAACATCAGAAGAATAAGGCTCAGGAATTTTTTCGTTTTCATTGGTTACCTGTTTTTATTGTAATGGATTTAACGGACTGATTAACATGTTCTTTTGTGATGGGTGAAGGTGTTCTGCCACATAGAACTTAACATGGTCAGGGTGCCGCTGCCACAGGAAAGCGAAGGATCTCCTGTTCAGGATCTGATGTTGGTAATGGGATCCAACGGGATCCGCATTGATCGCAGCAGTTTGATGTTCCAACCTGTTCAACTTGCTGACGATGGTGAACTCCTCGGCTCCATATAGGATGAGCAGGCAAACGGATGCTGCTGCCAGCATGCGCTGCACCAGGGTCAGGTAGCGGACCACAGCGGGGGACGAATGATCCTTTATCGAGGATTTTTTCAGCTGCTCCTGCTGAATTTTTTGCATAACGTTATCAGGGATCTCTGAAGGCTCCTTCAGATGCGGCTCATTGGTACGCAACAGATCCAGGATCTTTTCCATGGAGAGATCCCATTCGGTATCCTGTTTTTTTTTCATGATGACCTCCTTTCAAATGATAAAATCCGTTTGATCTTTTCTCGGACAAACTTACGGGCATGATACAGGTTGCTTTTCACCCTGGTATCTGAGAGTCGCATGATTGCCTGCACTTCATCGGATTCCAGGCCCTGGATATCCCTTAAAATAAAGACCAGTCGCTGTTTTTCGGGCAACCCGTCGGCCAGCATCCCGATCAGGGATGCTATTTCTTTGTTTTCCAGCACAACATCGGGATGCCCTTGAAAAATGGAAATCAACTGCTCAGGATCCAGACTCATCCGCATGGCGAGCTGCCGACGATTGGCTCTCAAATGGTCAATGGCCGTATTGGCCATGATGCGGTTAATCCAGGAGTGAAACGGGGATGAAGTTACATAGCTTCCGATATGTTGCCAGACTTTGATAAATCCCTCCTGGACTGCATCCTTCGCCTCTTCCTCGTTGCCTAAGATCCTGAATGCCAGTGAAAAGGCTTGCTGTTGACAGGATTCAACCACCCTCCTGAAGGCCTTCTGGTCTCCGCTGATAGCACGGTGTAGGATTTCGTTGATGCTTTCCTGCATTACTTCTTGTTCTTCTTTCTATACGTTCCTGACAGATAAAAGTAAAAATAGGAATCCATTCCTGGTTTCCTAATTCAAAATATTGGTGTTACTTTGTAGAAAAATTGCTGAGCCTTGAATCTGCCTTTCCGTTCCATCCTTACTTTATTCAGCCTGTTTCTAACCTTCCAGCTGGAGGGTCAATCCTGGGAATTTATCAAGGAACGCGACGGAATCAAGGTCTATACCCGGAAGGAACCGGGCACTTCGTTGAAAGCCTTTAAGGCTGTCATGGTGATCCATTCCACGATGGAGATGATTGCCACGGTGGTTGGCAATGTTAAAAATTTCGATTGGTGGGATGATGATATCCGGGAGCTAAAGGTGATTTCCCATACGGAAAATGTCCAGACGCAGTATTACCTGGTCTACGATGTCCCGTGGCCTTTGCAGGACCGTGACCTGTGTGCGGATGCCAGGTTGACGATTGATTCCGTTTCCGGAAAAAAGGTCATTTACGCCACTCCTTTGCTGGGAGTCATTCCTGAGAGGCCTGATATGATCCGCATAAAAAATTACTGGCAGCGCTGGACCATCGAACCGTTGCCCGACGGAATGAAACGGCTCATACTGGAAGGCTTCGTAGACCCGGGGGGTATTGTGCCAGCCTGGCTCTACAACATGGTGATTACGGATACTCCGTTGAACCTCATGCGGGAGGTAAAGAAACGGGTCGAGATTCCGAGGGATTAGAACGCAGTCATTGTAATTTCATTGGTATAGCCGGTGAACTCGCCGATACACCTGATCCTCTCCTTGCAAAAAGGGCATACCAGCTCAAGTTCATAGTTTACGGTGGCGAATTTATCGTAAATCAATCGGAGCGGCTCAAAGCAGTTGGGGCAATCCTGCTCCGTGAATCCCACCTCCCGAGGAACCGGTATGGTTTTGTCGATCCGTTTCCAGTTTTGCCCGTCGGAAGCCAGGTCCATGAATTCCTGGGTGTTGCCGGAAGATTGGATCAACTCCCGGATCCTTGTGTTCAAATCATTTTTGTTCATTCTCAATGATACTGAATTTTAATCGGATCGCCTGCATATAATAGAGGCTGTCGGGATCCCTGAGAAGATTTTCAAGCGATTTCAGTGCTTTGGCCGGCTGGCCCGTTTCCATATAGCAAACCGTAAGATGATACAGCGCCGAGTAATCAGCGCTATCCATCCGGATCATTTTCTCAAACAGAGGGATCGCCTCGGCATAGCGTTTTAACGAGAAGAACTCCATGGCTGCTGAAAGGTCTCTACCCTTGGCCATCCGGGTCGAACTCACCCCTCCGACTCCGGCCACCTCCTCCATCACGGACGGGGATACATTCAGGCTTTCGGATGCCATGACCTTTTCCCTCTCCTGTTCAGTTTTCTCCGAGATGGGGACAGGAGCTTCCGGGGCATTGGCAATTGCTTCATCAACAAGCTGTTCATCAGGAAGCACAGCTCGAACCCGAACCTCTTTCTTTTCTGATGACATGGCAGGAGCTGTTTCATGTTCAACGACCGGAAAGGCGGAGTCGGCCAGTTGGACCGGGGCAGCTTGTTGTTCCGAAAGCAAGGGCTCCTGTTGTGGCAACACGATAAACCGGAAAACGAAAATGGAACCGATGAGCAGTGCTGCCATGGCAGCGGCGGCTGCCAGGATCAACCTGGGCCTCAGACGAAGGATCCGGACCTTTCGTGCAGCGATCCTCTGTTCAAGTTCCTCAACAATGACCGGAAGCCGGTCGGGGTCTGACAAGAGGGAGAGGCCTTCAAGTTCGTCGGAGCACATTTCACAATCGGTCAGATGTGCTTCAATCCGGTGTCTCTCTTCTTCAGGCAACCGGTGTTCATGATATGCCTTCAGCTCTTCAATTGAAGGGCATCCTGAATCTGAAAATAGGGTATGTATATCAGTTGTCATCTTTTTCCAAAATCATCCGTAAGTTGCGTTTCCCATTCTGAAGGTAACTTTTTACCTGTTTTTCGGAGTATCCTGTCTTTTCGGCAACCTCCTGATAACACATTTTTTTCAGGTAAAAGAGCTCAATGCAGGTGCGTTGTTCTTTTCTGAGCGACAGGATAGCATCTTCCAGTTTGGTCAGGGCTTTTTCTTTGTCGTCGGTGAGATGCAACTGAGTGGGAAATTCCACAGGATTGGCAGCATAGCGGATCTCCTCCTCTTTCCAGGAGGTGATTTTTTTTTCCTGACGCAAATGGATCAGGCAATGGTTTTTAACCACCATGTAAAGCCATGGCTTGAAGTGATGAATTTCATGTTTTTTAAGTTTCTCAAACAGCTCTTCAAACACCTGCATGGTGGCATCTTTTGCCGCATCCTCCTCCTTCAGGTATTTCATGCATACCAAAAAAACGAACCGGGTGTATCTCCTGAATAATTCGCCGACCAATTCATGGTTGCGGGTCTCTTTATAGAGGGCAACGATTTCGTTATCCGTGAGCGCCTGCATTCCCGGTAGTTTGGTTAAATCGTTCTGATGGTGACTGTTTGATCTCAGTAAAAATACAAAATCCGGGTGGATTTGTGAAAACTTATCAGGGATTGCATCCTGAAGGGAACATTCAGTTTTTCACCAAAAATCATCGGTCATGAGAACACAACGAAAAAAAACCCCATTCGGCAATCTTATCGGGATCCCCGGAATGATATTACTGGCACTCATTTTAAGCCTCTCATTTTTAGGTTTTATAAGTCCCTTTCAGCAACTTCACAATGAGGTTGTCCCCGTCCATTCAGGCAGCTTGCAAGGGACTGTCTTTGAAAATGGAACCAGCCAGCCTCTGCCATTCGTCAACATCACCTTACTGAAGGGCCATTCGGTCTCGGCAACTATCCAGTCAGCTTCCGATGGATCATTTCATCTCGATTCTGTGCCGGAAGGGATCTATTCGATCAGGGCGACAAAAGCCGGATTTAAATCAACCATTGAGAAGGGCATCCAGGTGAAAGCTGGAAAATCGATAACCATTATTCTGGTCATGGAGCCCGCGAAAAAGGAGAAGCAAAAAGGCTTGCAATCCAGGGAAAAGGAGAGAGATCAGATGGATATGTTGGTTGAGTCGAAAATGACGCTCACCGGAGGGAACCCGGGATCCCCCGCCTCTTTCCTGGGTGGGGTAAGCATGGGGCAGGATGGTTTTCAGGAATCCCAACCCTATCCTCAATACAACACGGAATCGTATGACCTGATCGAAGAGAACCGGTTCAAAACGGCACTCGACAATCCCCTGTCCACCTTTTCCATTGATGTTGACCGGGCCTCCTATGCCATTGTGCGGAGGTTCCTGAACCATCACAGGATGCCAAATAAGGATGCGATTAGGATCGAGGAGATGGTCAACTATTTCGAATATGGCTACCCACAGCCTGTTAACGGGGATCCCTTCTCGGTAACACTGGAGACTGGTGAATGTTTCTGGAACAAGGATCACCGGCTGGTGATGATCGGCATCAAGGGAAAGTCGGTGGATGAACAGGAGATCCCTCCGGCCAACCTTGTTTTTCTTCTGGATGTCTCCGGCTCGATGGATGAACCCAATAAACTTCCTTTACTGAAGCAGGCTTTTAAGATCCTGGTCAACAACCTGCGGCCGGTTGACAGGGTGGCGATCGTGGTGTATGCAGGTGCAGCAGGGTGTGTGCTTGAGTCCACCCCCGGAAGCCACAAGGAGAAGATCATCCTGGCGCTGGAAAACCTTCAGGCAGGCGGATCCACCGCAGGCGGTGCCGGGATTGAACTGGCCTACCAGATGGCAAAAAATAACTATATCCGGGGTGGGAACAACCGGGTGATCCTGGCCACTGACGGGGATTTTAATGTTGGGGCCAGCAGCGATGCCGAAATGACCAGGTTGATCGAAGAAAAACGCGATGAGGGAGTATTCCTTACCATTCTTGGTTTCGGGATGGGGAATTACAAGGATTCAAAGATGGAGCAGATTTCGAATGCGGGGAATGGGAATTACGCCTACATCGACAACATCATGGAAGCCAAGAAAATGTTCGGAGAGGAGCTCTGGGGAACCCTTTTCACGATTGCCAAGGATGTCAAGATCCAGGTGGAATTCAATCCCGCGAAAGTCAAGGCTTACCGGCTGATCGGCTATGAAAACAGGCTCCTGGCTAAAGAGGATTTCAATGATGACAGGAAAGATGCGGGGGAGATTGGCGGCGGGCATACCGTAACAGCGCTCTATGAGATCATCCTCTCCGGTTCATCTGAGCAGGTGTTTCAAGTTGATCCACTTGAATATCAGCAGATAACGGTGACCGGAGGCAAACAGCTGATGACGGTTAAATTACGCTATAAAGAGCCAAACGATACGGTGAGCAAACTGATCGTCAGGAAAGTAGATGCGGCTCCGGGTACCAAGAGTTCTCTCTCGGAAGACTTTCAGTTTGCTTCCGCGGTTGCCGCATTCGGGATGGTGCTGAGGAATTCGGAACAAAGGGGTGCCGCCAGCTACGACAATGTGTTGGCCATGGCAGGAAATTCCATTGGCCGCGATCCCTATGGTTATCGTCATGAATTCATCCAGCTTGTCGAGAAGGCAAAGCTTCTGACACAATGATCTTCACCTCTCATGTATTTAAAACAGATAAATATGATATTCAATCCGATCAATGGGTGGTTTTATCCGATAAACCCGATTTATCTGTGAAATATACTCATTTTCAGGGTTGTCGTGTATTCGGGCAGGTTCATATAATTAACTTGGAAATGAGGGGTTTCCAGGGAGATCTTTGCGTTAATTCAATTTATAACCAACCTCAAACAACAAGGCCATGAAAAAGATCATTCTTCTCAGCATCATGCTGCTTTTCGGCTGGACCATGTTTGCCCAAAACGTCAACTACGATCCGCGAAATCCATATGTTCAAGCACGATGCGAACAGTTTCTTTGCGACCAAAATGAATTGCCACCATGGGCTTCTCGGAACACTGCCCAGATGTTTCCGGATTGCTTTCCCCCTTCATTCTACGGGATGGGCAAGGAAATTCATCCCACGCCTGTGGTTTACATTCCGAAAATCAGGGTAGTCAGCTGTTATTCTGAACCGATGAAACCGGATTCTCCCGGATGGTCGCCGACAGTTGGGCCAAATACCAAAAGAATGCACCCTTATTGATCAGTAAGGGTTCAAGGTTTTTATCCAACCCATTGAAGAGGCTGCCGCAGTTGTCCACGGCAGCCTCTTCAATGATGTCATCACGATCATCAATTCCCGGAACCTCTCTATTTCTGGAGCCAAACGCGGAGGACTGACAATAATTTTTCCGGTTGAACCGGTTTGGAGAGATAATCATTTGCTCCCGCCTGGATGCATTTTTCCCGGTCGCCCTTCATAGCTTTTGCTGTCAGCGCGATCATCGGCAGATTGACAAACCGCTTATCCTTTCGGATTTCCCGCATCGCTTCATAGCCATCCATTTCGGGCATCATGATGTCCATGATGACCAGTGCGGTGTCGGGATTGTTGTTGAGCTTTTCGATCCCGTCGCGGCCATTTTTCCCCACCACGATCCTGACCTTTTTATCCTCCAGGATCTTGGTCAGTACAAAGACATTCCGCATGTCATCGTCGACAACCAGAATTTTCCTGTCTTCGAACACTTTATCAGCCTTGTTCTCGGAGGGAGCGATGAATTCAGGCTGCAGGTCCACTTTATTCTCTTCAGAAACCGGATGTTCCATCTCAGGGATTCCGATCGGGCGCCCGTCATCAAATTGTTCCAGAGACTCCTTGCCTTTCCGTTTCTCCGAAGGTTCGTTTTCTTCAACAGGTTGCTTGTGAACAGGGGAGTCAACGTTGTCGGGGAGGTAAAGGGTAAAGGTGGATCCCTCGCCCAGTGTACTTGATAGCTGGATCTCCCCGCCCAAGAGACGGCTCAGGCTGCGGGAGATGGTCAGCCCCAGTCCGGTCCCTCCGAATTTCCGGCTGACGGTTCCATCAGCCTGCTGAAATGCTTCAAATATCACATTGACCTTCTCTTCTGAAATGCCCACTCCTGTGTCAATGACATCGAAGGCGATACAGTTGTTGGGGGTCAGATTGTCATGGAGAAATTTGACCCCTTTGGCGGGCCGGTGAATGGAAAAGGTGACGCTCCCCTTCTCGGTGAATTTGATGGCATTTGACAGCAGGTTCTTGATGATCTGGAGTGTTCGTTGCGGATCAGTCTGGATCGAGTCTGGAAGCCCTTTCTCAATTTTGGTTATCAGCTTGATCCCACGGTTGTTTGTGAGTGGTGAGAAGGTTTTCTTCACGTAATCCACCAGGTCTTCCAGGTATAGATCTTCAATGTCGATCTCCAGTTTGCCGGCTTCCACCTTGGAGAGGTCCAGGATATCGTTGATCAGTTCCAGCAGGTCCTTCCCTGACGAGTTGATGACATTGGCAAACTCAATCTCCTCTTTGCTCATTCCTTTGAACTTGTTGCTTGCCAACAATTCGGAAAGAGCCAGGATGCTGTTAAGGGGTGTCCGCAGCTCATGGGACATGTTGGCCAGGAACTCCGATTTGTACCTGCTGGCCACTTCCAGCGCTTCGGCTTTTTGTTTGATCTCAATCTGAGCCTGCTGGAGCGCCAGGTTCTTCTTTCGGATATCGTCACGCTGCAGTTCGAGTACCTTGGTCCGCTCCTCCAGCTCTTCATTGATCACCCGAAGTTCCTCCTGCTGGTGCTGAAGACTCTCCTCTGAATGGCGAAGCGCCTTGGTTTGCTCTTCCAGCTCTTCGTTGATCTGTCTCAGCTCCTCTTTCTGTTCGGCAAGTTCATTCGCCTGTTCCTGTGTTTTCAGCAGAAGTTGTTCTACATGTTCACGTGAACGGGTGGTGTGAATGGCCAGGGCGATCGTCTCGAGCGACATGTCCAGGAATTGGCTCTTCGCACTGGTAAAGGATTGGAACGAGCCCAGCTGAATAACTCCAAGCACTTGATTCTCAAAAAGTATAGGGGCGATGATGAAATGGGCTGGTGTTTCGCTTCCCGGCCCGATATTCAACGGGGGCAGCTCTTCTGAAGCCGTATGGAAGGTGAAGGGTTTCTTCTCTTTTGCCACTTGTCCGACGATTCCCTCTCCGACATTCACCGAGGTCTCCTGTGGCTGACAGGCAAATGTGCCGGTCAGGTTCAGTTTGTTCTTGTTTCCGGTGACGAAAAGAAGGCCTATCTGGGCATTGAGGTGATGCGCCAGGAAAGAGAGTACGGCATCAGAGAGCTCCTTGATGCTCTTTTCTCCGCTGCACTTCAGGCTGAGTTCGTTCAATCCGGTTTTCAGCCAGTCCTGCGTCTTGATTTCCAACGAGGCCTCGCGTAGTTTTTTGGTCATGTTAAAGAGGGAAATCCCCAGGGTATCCTGATCGCTTCGCGGGATTACGTTGGTGGAATAGTCTCCGCTGGCAATGGCTTCGGCTTGTTTCACCACCCCCTTGAAACTCTCCACCATTTCGTTCATCGATTTTCCGAGGGTATCCTGCTGGCTTCGGATCGGCACCTTCTTGGTGTAGTCGCCCAGGGCGATGGACTGGCTTACCGCAGCATACTGCTGTAGCGTGGAAACCAACCGGTTGAAGGTATGTTTCATCTCTCCGACTTCATCCTCAGAAACCCGGATGTCTTTGCTCAGAAGTTCCCCAAGGGCCACCTGTTTGGCCCATGCCGAGATACTTTTGATCGGCGTCACAAACTTTCTTGTCACAAACAGGGAGATGATGAACACAAAGAGGGCGGTCACCACCAGGGAGATCTTGGCGAAGGTGGAAAGTTCCCGTCCGACCGCATGCGCCTCATAGGTGCTGATCTCTTCCATCAGGGCCCAGTCGACACCCAGGGTCTTCAGGTAATCGATCTCACGGAAGAGGCCCATGACATCAACATCCTGTGAATTCTTGTAATAGGAGACCTGTTCGATTACGGGATTGCCGTCGGGGGTGGAGGAGGAGGCGTTAATGACGGAAGCCTGCCAGGTACGTGTCTTGGCATTGTCTTCCAGTTGATTCAGGATGATATCCTGGTTCCCGAACTCACTGACTGACCGAAGCCTGAGATCAACCCCAACGAGGTAAACTTTCACTGTACTGCCAAAGCCGACGCTGTACTGGATCACCTGGTCGATCCTGTCGGTCGAGAGTTCGATGCCCATTACACCGATCTTTTTCCCGTTCAGGTCAAAAACGGGACGGCCGAGAAACCCGGTGATGACATTGTTTGATGGAGGGAAAAACTCCAGGTCGGAGAAGAGCGTGGTCCCCTCCCGGAGAATTTTTTCATAGGTCTTACTCAGCAGGGTGTTTGAGAGATTGCCCCGATGAAGGTTTTGGCCCTCGATCCCCTGGTCTTTCAGGCTGAAAATGATATTCCCCTCCACATCAATCATCAGGATGTTGTAAAGACCTTCCAACTGCCAGGAGTTGTCAAAACTGGTTTTCAGCTCCTTCGCAAGTGCCCGGTATTGCGGTGTGTTGGTAAATTCGGCGGGAGAAATTTCCGAGGCCTCCATCTCCTTCTCAATCTTGGTAAGAAGGGAGAGATAGGTATTTTCTTCCGTCAGAAAGGTCAGGTACTTTTCAGCGTGCTGGAAGTAATTGTTCAGATCGTTCACCCTGAGCTGGGAAGTGGTGAAGAGAGATTTTTTGGCCAGGATATTCAACCCCTGGTAGTAGTACAGGTAGTTGATGAAACTCAGTGAAGCCAGGGGGATCAGGGCAATGGCAAGAAACCATAACAGCATGGTCTTTCCGATTCCCAGGTTTTTCAGTGTTCTCCAGTTAGAATCGGGGAAGTATTCGCGAATCAATTGCTTGGTCTTCTTCCACATAGAGGGGTTCGTTCAGGTTATTTACAATATTGTTCAATGATGTGAAAGATATCATCGGGGTTGAGCGGTTTGGAGAGATAATCGTTCATTCCTGCCTCGATGCACATCTCCCGGTCGCCTTTCATGGCATTTGCCGTGAGCGCGATCACGGGTGTTTTTGCATTGGGCGCTTTCGGGTTGGCGCGAATTTTACGTGTTGCGTCAAATCCATCCATCTCCGGCATCTGGACATCCATAAAAATCATGTCGTATTTTCTTTCTCCGGCTCTTTCAACCGCTTCCACGCCATTGCTGGCTGTGATCACCTTGATCCCTCTTTTGGAAAGCAGTTGTACCACGATCTTCTGGTTGATAATATTATCTTCGGCAAGCAGCACGGTAAGATCCCGGAAGGCGAGATCTGGGGTTTTGGCTTTTACTGTGGAGATGGTCTCGGGGAGTTCCATTTCTTTCATGAAGATCCGTTGCAACATCCACTGGAGTTCCTTCTGCATCACCGGTTTAAACAGGATATGATCGATGTCGGCCAGTTTGATCCGTTTGGTGGAGTGGATGGATTTATCATCGGTCATCATGATAAAGTGAGGATGGGAACCCTTCGGCAGGGTCTCTTCCAACAGCTTGGAAAGTTGTTTGCCTTCATGGTATTGCAGCAGGTGGTCAATGATGATGACACCGTATTTAAGGGCATCGGGCTTCGCCGCCAGTTTCAGGGCCTCTTCGGCTGAAGTGGCAATGGTGAGAGATATATGGCAATAATCGAACAGGGCTTTAAGATCCTTGTTGTGCTCTGTTTGCATGTCGACCAGCAGCACATGGAGCTCCTTTATATCGGGGGGGAGGCAGAGGGTTCCTTCATACAGTTCTCCTTTCCCGGTCTCCAGGGGGAGGATGAAATTGAAGCAGCTGCCTTCGCCGGGAGTGCTTTTGGCCGAAATGGTCCCTCCCATCATCTCCACCAGCTTTTTTGAGATGGAGAGTCCCAGACCGGTGCCCCCGTGGGTCCTGGTGGTGGACTTATCCGCCTGGCTGAACGAATCAAACAATTTCGGGAGCTTGTCTGAAGGGATCCCGATGCCTGAATCGCAAACCGAAAATTCAAGGTGTACGATTTTATCGGTTTTTTCCAGTTGCTTCACTGAGAGCACGATGCTACCCGTTTCGGTGAATTTCACCGCATTCCCCAGCAGGTTGATCAGGATCTGGCGCAAGCGGGTAGGATCCCCGATAAAGTTGTCGGGGGTGTCGGGCGGACAATGACAAAGGAATTCCAGGCTTTTCTGGAAGGTTTTGACCGACAGAAGGCGAACCACTTTTCCCAGCACGTCCCGCAAACTGAAATCGATATGTTCCAGTTCCAGCTTGTCTGCTTCGATTTTTGAGACATCCAGGATCTCGTTGATGATCTCCAGCAGGGATTCACTGCTTTGCTTGATGTCGGTCAGGTGTTCGTAATAGTGCTCGGGAAGTTCCGAATCCATCAGGATCAGGTCTGTCATACCGATAATCCCGTTCAGCGGTGTACGGATCTCATGGCTCATGTTGGCCAGGAAAGAGCTTTTGGCAACGGAGGCCTCTTCAGCGGCTTTTTTAGCTTTATCCACCTCCTGGAGGGTCTGTTTCAACCGCTTTGTAGTTACTTCGAGTTCATGTTTCTGCTTGAAAAACTCAATGTAAGCCCGGATCTTGCTCTGGAGGATCCGGCTGTCGAAAGGTTTGAAGAGGTAATCTACCGCCCCTGACTCATAGCCTTTGAAAATCTGATTTGGTTGCCCGTAAATGGCTGTAATAAAGATGATCGGGATATGTTTTGTGCGTTCGCTTCCACGCATCAGCTCAGCTGTCTCGAACCCGTCCATCCCGGGCATCTGTACATCCATCAGAACCAGTGAGATATCAAATTCCAGCATCAGCGACAGCGCTTCGTTGCCTGAAAGTGCCTGGATGATATTCAGCTCAGGACTTGCCATGATGGATTCAAGCGCGATCAGGTTCTCTTTACGGTCATCGACAATCAGGACATTGAACTTCTCGGTAACAGGTTCCATAACGATTAGATTATTCGAGATTTTAATGAAACAGCAAAGGCTATCCGGTCAAAGGTACAATGAAAAATCAAAATTAAAAGAAATGTTAACAAAATGAAATTCCGTTATTTTTGTGATCTCATTCCCACTCGGGAGAACAGCCCGCTTATGACCAATACCTCGAAAAACTATATTCTATCGATCACAATCATCGGCGTTTTCTTCTTTATTTTCGGCTTTGTCACCTGGCTGAACGGCATCCTGATCCCTTACCTGAAGATCTCATGTGAACTGTCTGATTTTCAAGCGTTATTTGTGGCATTTGCCTTTTATATCTCTTACACGGTCATGGCGTTGCCCTCCTCCTGGATCCTGAAAAAGACCGGGTTCAAAAACGGCATGATTGTCGGATTATGGGTGATGGCCCTGGGGACCCTGACCTTCATTCCCGCCGCCCTGATGCGGACCTACGCGGTTTTTCTGTTAGGGTTGTTTATTCTCGGGACCGGGCTGGCCATCCTGCAGACTGCCTCCAATCCCTATATCACGATCATTGGCCCCAGGGAGAGCGCTGCCCGGCGCATCAGCATCATGGGGATCTGCAACAAAGTGGCCGGAGCCATTGCCCCCCTCATCCTGGCATACTTCATCCTTCATGACGGGGATGCTTTTCTGCTGAGCCTTGACGGGATGGATGAGACAACCCGCAGGCTGGCCCTCGACGGACTTGCCCACCGGGTGATCGGGCCCTACCTGGTGATGACCAGCGTATTGTTTGTCCTGGGCCTTTTGATCCGGTATGCCCCTCTTCCCGAAGTGGAGGTTGAGCAGGATCAGGATGCTGACACGGGTTATGCCGCGTCCAGGCAATCCATCTTTCAGTTCCCCCACCTGGTGCTGGGAGCCATCGCCCTGTTCTTCTATGTTGGGGTGGAGGTAATTGCCGGGGATACCATAATCCGTTACGGTAACGCGATCGGTGTGCCCCTCGAGTCGGCAAAATATTTTACCTCGCTGGTGCTCATCGCGATGGTCCTCGGATACATCGCCGGCATCATCACCATCCCGAAAGTCATCTCGCAAAAAACAGCGCTTGCCCTGAGCGGCATCCTTGGCATCATCCTGACGATCCTGGCGGTTTCCTTTCCGGCCCAATCCGTTGTCTCCTTCCCATTTTTCGATATGATGACCTTCCGGCAGGTGAACCTCGTCCTGCCTTACTCCGTACTGTTTGTTGCCTTGTTAGGATTGGCCAATGCGCTGGTGTGGCCTGCCATATGGCCACTGGCGATTCACGACCTGGGACGTTTCATCAAGACCGGGTCTGCGATTCTGATCATGGCGATTGCCGGCGGGGCCATTCTTCCGCTTCTCTGGGGGTACCTGTCGGATGTCTGGGGGCCTCAGCAGGCCTATTGGCTGGCCGTCCCCTCTTACATGGTGATCGTTTTCTATGCCCTGTGGGGTCATAAATACAGGAAGTGGTGAGAGGAAAATGGCTTTAATCGAAGTGCCATAATACATTGAAAAACTATTTGTTAAATAAACTGATATGAAGCCAGCATTACTTATCCTAGCGGCGGGTATCGGGAGCCGGTACGGAGGATTAAAGCAATTGGATGCCATTGGGCCCAACGGGGAGACCATCATCGACTATTCTATTTTTGATGCCATCAGGGCCGGATTCGGGAAGGTGGTCTTTGTGATCAACGAACGGATCGAAAAGGATTTCAGGGAGGTAATCATCAGCAAGTTAGAGCACTATATCCCGATCGAATATGTTTTTCAGGAGATCTGGAAGGTGCCGGAAGGGATTGCCTGGAACAGGGAACGAATGAAACCCTGGGGAACGGGGCATGCCTTGCTGATGGCCGACGGCATGATCGACACCCCCTTTGCCGTCATCAATGCCGATGATTTCTATGGACGGGAAGCTTACCAGACCCTTACGGATTACTATCGCGGATGGACGCCGGAGCGGAAAAACGATTACGCGATGGTGGCGTTTGAAATAGGAAAAACCTTATCGGAATACGGCTCCGTTTGCCGGGGCGTTTGCCAGACCAGCACGGGGAATTTCCTGGAAAATGTGGTTGAACGGACCTGGATTGAACGTCAATCCTCAGGAATTGTTTACAAGGACGAAGAGGACAAGTTCATCCGGCTGCCTGAACAGACGGTGGTATCCATGAACTTCTGGGGATTCACCCCCTCTTTTTTCGGGTACCTGAAGAGCGGATTTACCGGGTTTCTGCTGGCGAACGGGGAGAACCTGAAAGCGGAATATTACATCCCTACCGAAGTGAATAATTTGATCCATAAGCAGATAGCAACTGTCAGGGTGCTCCCGTGTCCGGCAAAATGGTACGGGATCACCTACCGGGAGGATAAAGAGATGGTAGTGAAGGGCATCCGGCGATTAATTGAAAAAGGTGATTATCCTGAAAAATTATGGAGTTAAATTTACGTTAACCATGAGTAAGTGTATCTTTGTATAAAGCAAAAGAGATGAATATGAACTATTATCGCTTATCCGTCGCCCTGCTGATCCCCTTGGTTTGGGTGATGTTGCTTCCCTCAACGGCAGAGGCCCAGATGGTCAATGAAGTGGCAAAAAAACGCGTGACCATCGGAGTGGGGATGTTTGAAGATATCTGGTTCGGTGTACCGAAAGGCATTGACACCCGTACGATAAATCAGGGATTTCAGACCTTTGCCACCTACAACATCCAGTTTGGGAAAAGCAATTTCGGTTTCTCCCTTGGCCTCGGGTTCCGTGCCGAGAACATGTACGGGAATTTCCTGGTGAAAAGCACGCAGGATTCCACCTGGCTGGAGAAGATCGGGAACGATACGGCAACGGTCGGTTACCAGCGCAGCAAGCTGACGCTTCCCTACCTGGAATTGCCGCTTGAATTCAGGTTCAAATCCAAATCGAAAGTGGCTGTCGGGATCGGATTTAAAATTGCCTATCTCCTGCCGGCACATTCAAAATATGTGGGGGAGAACTACAACACCCTCACCGGTGAAAAGTACCGGGTGAAATTCAGGGAGATCAAGAACCTTGAGCAGTTCAGCTACGGCCCCACCTTCCGGATCGGCTACAGGTGGTTCCATATCAATGCTTATTACTCCCTTTCTAAAATTTTTACCAAGGGAAACGGCCCGGAGATCTATCCGTTGTCTATCGGATTTCTCCTGATGCCCTTTTAGAGAAGGAAAGAGGTCAGGCACATGACAACGGCGCCCATCAGCCATCCGGAGTAAATTTCGGCAGGTTGGTGGGCGTTCAGTTTCAGACGGGCTGATCCCGTCAATCCGGAAACCAGGATTGCGCTGATGAGAAACGCAAGGTAGTAACCTCCCGTGACAAGGGTCATGCTGAGAAACAGCCCGCTGATGCCTCCAAGGGCCGTCATGTGCATGCTGATCCGGTAAAAGAAACTCACCAGCAGTGTGATGATTGCCAAGAGGGTGGCGCCCAGTATGAAGAGCTGAAAGTTCCTCGGGAAGTAAAGATCCTTGATCAGGTAGAAGGTCAGGTAGTAGAAAATCGCGATGATGACCAGCGGGAAGATGCGTTCTTCCCGTTGCGGAAGAAAGAGGGAGGAGATCACCTTCATCCGGAGCATGAGCAGGATAAGGAGCATCGGGAAGACGATCGTTGTAGCCATGATCGTTCCGGTGATCAGCAGTTTCATCTTCATCGGGAGGAGTACCGAGAAGGTGGTGTCAAAACCCAGCAGGATCAGAAAGAGGTAGGTGGGAATGAAGAGGGGATGAAACAGGTAGGAGAGGATACGGGCTACAAGGTTGTTCATGCCTGGTCAGATTAACTTATTGGAGCTCAACGCGAAGCCGGGCCGATGGGATATTCAGTTGCTTGCGGTATTTGGAGATGGTCCGGCGGGCGATGTTGTACCCTTTCCCTTTCAGCATATCCACCAGCTGGTCGTCGGTATAGGGGTTATTCTTGTCTTCTTCCTGAATGATATCCTGGAGAATCTTCTTGATCTCACGCGTGGAGACCTCTTCCCCCTTTACATTCTGCATCGATTCGGAAAAGAAGCTCTTCAACAGGAAGGTGCCGAAAGGGGTCTGGACATATTTACTGTTTGCCACACGGGAGATCGTCGAGATGTCCATGTTGACAATCTCGGCGATATCTTTCAGGATCATGGGGTGCAGCATGGTCTCATCTCCCGAAAGGAAGTAGTCCCTCTGGTATTCCATGATCGCGGTCATGGTTTTGAGCAGTGTCTCCTGCCGTTGTTTGATCGCTTCGATGAATCCCCTGGCCGAATCGAGTTTTTGCTTGATGAAGGTGATGGCCGCCTTCTCGCTGGAGGTGGCCTTGCTCCGTTTTTTTGCGAAAGCCTGCAGCATCTCCTGGTACTGCCGGTTGATGATCAGTTCGGGAGCGTTCCGGCTGTTGAGCGTCAGTTCAAGTTCCCCGTCAATGTTCATGATGATGAAGTCGGGGATGATGAACTCATCCGACCGGGAGGTCTCGGGGATATTCCCGCCAGGCTTTGGATTCAGTTTCTGGATCTCCTGGATGGCGGCCTTCAGCTCCTCGTCCGACACCTTCAGACGGGCAGTCAGCTTGTCGAACCGACGTTTGCTGAATTCATCGAAATGGTCGCGAAGAATCACGATAGCCAGCTCAACGGCCGGTGTCAGCTCCGGTTCCCGTTCCAGCTGAATGAGCAAACACTCCCGCAAATCCCGGGCTCCGATGCCCGGCGGGTCAAAACTCTGGACAAGTTTGAGCATGTTGCCGATCTCTCCGGGAGTTGTCTGAAGGTTCTGGTTGAATGCCAGGTCGTCAACCAGGGCCGATTCCTCTCTTCTGAGGTACCCGGCATCATCGAGGTTGCCGATGATCGTGCTGGCAATGACAAACTCACGGTCGTCGCAATTGCTCAGTCCAAGCTGGGCCAGCAGGAAATCCTGGTAGCTGATGGTTGAGATGATGGGGTGTTCACGGCTCTCTTCATCCGGCCTGCTGTAAGAGGTCGTCAGCCGGTAGCCGGGGATATCTTCATCTTCAAGGTAATCTTCGATTGAAAATTCATTGTTCAATTCCACGCGTTCTTCCAGATCATCTTTAAGCTGATCTTCCTCAAGGGGCTCAAGGGAGAGCTCGTCGGAATATTCTTCTTCCTGGGAATCGGCCTCAGAGGATTCCTCCAGCGCCGGATTCTCTTCAATCTCCTGCTTGATCCGCTGTTCAAAGGATAAAATAGGTTCCTGCAGAAGGCGCATCACAAGCACCTGCTGCGGAGATAGTTTTTGCTGGAGTTTCTGTTGCAGTTTCTGGTTCAGCATAGAGAAATAAGGTTGGCACCCTAACAATGCACTCCGGCAAATATACAGTAAAAACTTATTTAATCACCAAGGGGAAAATGGTCGCTTTTTTTAAGTTGAGCCAGGTTCGGGGTTAGTTGAATAATTTCTTCTGCTGGTTGAAAATATTGGATAATCCTAGCAGGGAACCCGAATTTTGTGCCGATTTTTTCACCGGACATTCTATGCGCATGCGATTTTTCATCCTGCTGGCCTTCCCGGTCATCTTCCTGCTGCCGGGAAGGGTTGGGGCGCAGAGCTGGACCTTTCAGCAATGCCTCGACACGGCGCTGGTCAGGAATATCTCCATCAACCAGTCGATCCTGTCGAAGGAACTCACCCAGATCACCCTTGAACAAACCAAAGCTTCCCGCATCCCGAGCGTCAGTGCTTCCATGGGGGAAAATCTCAGCGTAGGCTGGAACATCGATCCCACCACCAACCAATATGTCGATCAGGCCTACCACTCGACCAACTTTGCCGTCAACTCCAGCCTTATCCTGTTCAACGGACTGCAGAATGCCAATACCATCCGGCAAAACAAACTCAGCCTGCAAGCCGGCGGGTATGATATCGACCAGGCTAAGAATGATGTAACCCTCAGTATCACAACAGGATATCTGCAGGTTTTATTTGCCTATGAAGTCCTTAAAACCGCGATCCGCCAGGCCGAAAGCACCGAAGCCCAGGTGGATCTGACGGAAAAATTTGTCAATGCCGGCAAGCTTCCTGAAAGCAATCTTCTCCAGATCAAATCGCAGCTGGCCACAGACAATCTTTCGGTGGTGACGGCCGAGAACCAGCGGGACCTGGCAAAAGTCACCCTCCTGCAACTCATGGAGCTGCCCGTATCTGACTCCTTTGACGTATTCCAGCCGGAATTTCCCGAACCGGCCATCCTGCTGGCCCAGTCAAACGAACAGATCTATCAAAAAGCCCTTGAGACGCAGCCCCAGATCACCAGTGCTTCGCTGAAGACAAAAGCATCGCAATACAGCCTCCGGATCTCCAAAGGGGCCCGGTGGCCACGGTTGAACCTCGGGGCCTCCCTCGGGAGCAACTATGCCTCCAGCCGTACCAAAGGAACGTCGGTCAATCCTGAGAACTACCCCTTCTTCGAGCAGATGTGGAATAACCTCGGCCAGACCGTCAACCTCAACCTCTCCATCCCGATCTACAGCCAGCGATCGATAAAAAGCAGCATCGACAGGGCTTCCATCAATCTCCTTTCGATGCAGCTGAATGAACAGAACATTCAGAACCAGCTGCGTAAATCGGTGGAACAGGCCTATACGGATCTAAAAGCCTCCATCAAGAAATACGAAGCCACGAAGGAACAGTTAGCCGCGGCGGAGCTATCCTATAAGGCGGCAGAGCAGAAGTACAATGTCGGCCTGATGCATGCAACGGATTTCCTGATCGAGAAAAACAGCTATTTCCAGGCTCAGTCAAACCTGATCCAGGTGAAATATGAAACGATATTCAGAAAGAAGATCCTGGATTTTTACCAGGGAATTCCCATCACGTTTTAACTTCTGTGTTCAATGTACACGATGAACATTTATCAGCAATAGTCAAATGAAA